>Ga0105048_10004537_pt1 | contig 22561 bp, 19 predicted proteins | sample MAT05_FD_78382 | JGI IMG/M metagenome (GOLD analysis project Ga0105048, IMG submission 78382) | Freshwater microbial communities from Lake Fryxell liftoff mats and glacier meltwater in Antarctica - MAT-05 | ecosystem: Environmental > Aquatic > Freshwater > Ice > Liftoff microbial mat | place...
AAAAAAGCAGGTAAATTACATTATGGATACAAGCAACATACGGTAACTAATCAAGAAGGCTTTGTTTTGTGCATACACACAACGGCAGCAAACGAAAGTGACATAAAAAATTTAGAAAGTGTTTTAAATACTGTGAAATTAAAACCTCGTACTCCAGTTTATGCTGACAAAGGCTATGCTAGCGAAGAAAATGACAATGTTTTAATTGCAAAAAAACTAAAGAATATAATTTTATATAAAGCAGTAAAGAATAAACCTTTAACCGAAATAGAAAAACAAATTAATAAAAAAATAAGTCAAACACGATATAAAATAGAAAGAACCTTCGGGTTAATGAATAGGTGGTTTAACGTAAGTCGGACGCGTTATGTAGGAAAAGCCAACACACACTCACAACACTTACTACAAGCCATTTGTTATAACCTTAACAGGATGCCTAATTATAGAAGCTGTTTAGCCAAAGGTGGGTAAAGTTCACAAAAGAAGCCCATTTAGAGGCAGAAAGCGAAGAGATTGACTCTGAAATAGAGGCTAAATTTTAATTTCCGAAATTAAAATCACTCAAAAAAGTGACTCTTTTAGAAAGATGTAGTTTGCAGCGGTCTCAGATTGTTCAATTATATAAGAACCAACCTATACCCATGCAAGAAACGTCAATCCTGTGGAAGGAAATCCCGTTCAATCAGTCTTCGTTCCAATTACCAAAGAGATCAATAAGCTTCCCTGTTTAAACTACCTCGAGATTATTAGTAAAAAGCTAACGAACTACCAAATGTATAAAGCTTATCAAAAGGTGTCGGAAAAAGGAGTATATCAAACTCGATCATTTTTAGCTGTCAAAAAATCTTGCGATGCAAATACAAAAGTGCTTTACGTCGGTAAGGTTCAAAAAGGGCTTGATGGCAGACAAGTAGTCCATCTAGGACTATATAAAACTAGTGCTACAGGAGGTTTGCAATTGGCACTTTGGGCTAAAGAAATCGGATTAAAATTGAGACTACATGTTTTCGTTGCAGAAAATCCCTTGCTTGCTCATTCTCTTGTTCCATTAGAAAATAGATTGGCGAGTGAGTTGAAGCCATTTATTGGTAAATATAAATAGAGGTCCCATTCCCCCCCCCTTCCCACAACGTCCGATCCTCGCCAATCTTCCCCCACTGATTCTCAATCCATTCACAACCACTGCTGGATTGCGCCCGGCTTTTTTTTATACCCATAATTACTCGCCGTTAAAATTAGTCCCACAAATTACCCTAAGTGTGCGATTTCGGTAAAACCCTTTATTTTAAAGGGAATTTGGCGTATTTTATAATTCGTACTAATGAAATGAAAACATCGTTTTTTCAACAAAATGACGAAAATCCCACTTTGGGGGGAGATTGTGGGAGAAATGTTCTATTTTCGTCCCCGACTAACCAAAATCAAAGCATGCTCAACCTCCTCGGAGATCATCAGTGTAAGTTGGATAACAAGGGCAGATTGCTCTTTCCGGCGAAACTGCGCAAGCAGATGGAGGAAGTTGTGCACCGTGGGCTCGTAGTTAATAGAAATGTGCACGAGCCATGCCTGACCATTTACACCATGCCGGAATGGGAAAAAATCCAGCAGGATGTTGCCCGACTTAATAGACATAGTCAGGTGCATGCGAGTTACATCAGAAAATTTTTGAATGGAGCCGAGCTTATCGAGTTGGATACTGTCGGTCGACTAACGATTCCCGCAGCGATGTTGGAATATGCTCAAGTGGATCTCAAGCAGAATAATGAAGTGGTGCTATTGGGACTTTTTGAAAAGATAGAATTGTGGAGCAAAGAAAATCACCGCAAAATGGTGAGTGGAGAAGGAATTGATTATAACGCTATTGCCGACGAGGTTCAGAAATTTCTTCAGCAATAAAATAGTTACATATAGATGACCCAAACGCTGAAACAGACTGTTGGATGAAGTATCACTCACCCGTGCTCCTGATGGAGTCAGTAGATGCGCTAAATATTAAACCCAATGGGGTTTATGTGGATGTCACCTTCGGAGGCGGAGGTCATTCAAGGGAAATATTGAAAAGATTGGATAAGGACGGAAGGCTCTTTGCTTTTGACCAAGACCCCGATGCTGCGGCTAACCTCATCAATGATGAACGTTTTACGCTCATTGCCCAAAACTTCAGATTTATGAAGAACTGGTTGGGAGTGCAAGGTGTAAAAAGTGTCGATGGTGTTCTCGCCGATTTGGGAGTGAGCAGTCATCAATTCGATTCGCAACAACGCGGATTCTCAATCCGATTTGATGCGCCACTCGATATGCGAATGGACATGAAACGAACACTGACCGCAGAGCAAGTTGTAAATGAGTATGCGTGGGAGCAACTCGCCCAGATGTTGAGGCAATATGGTGAGGTGGAAAGAGCAGGAGCGGTTGCAACTGCAATCATTGCCAATAGGCCTCTTTACACCACAGCCGAATTGATTTTCGCGCTGGATAGAATGGCGCAGCGAGGCAAGGAACACAAGTTTCATGCACAAGTTTTTCAGGCTTTGCGCATAGAGGTAAACGAAGAGTTGCAGGCATTAAAAGATATGCTTTGGCAGAGTAATGATTTGCTTAAGGAAGAAGGAAGATTGGTAGTGATCAGTTATCACTCACTCGAAGATCGCCTTGCGAAGGATTTTATAAAGACAGGAAATTTTGAAGGAGAACCGCAAAAAGATTTTTTCGGTAACCTGATAAGACCATTGAAACCACTGACCACTAAACCGGTGATTCCAAGAGAAGAAGAAATAACAACAAATACAAGAGCTCGCAGTGCCAAAATGCGAGTAGCGGAGAAATTATAGAATCCGCAAAGACTGACTAAATAAACGTGCCGGCAACGGTGCAGTTGTTTATGTAATAAATGAAAACAGAGGTATAAATATACCTGAACAATTACCAATGAATACCTTCAGCGAGAACCCAAATTCCGGTGCTTCGGCAGAGACTGTACGCAAAAAAAAGGCGGGCAAAGTCTCTAAGCTGATTCAGAATACGCTGAGCGGAGAATTTCTTCTCAATCAAACATTGGTAAAACATCTTCCGTTTATCGCTTTTATGGTTTTTCTATTTATTCTGAATATCGGTCTGGTTTATTATTTCGAAAACACAGCTCGCGAAAAAGCAAATCTTCAAAATGAATTGAATGAATTGCGCTCACAGTTTAACACTACTATGAGCAAACTCGAAACAAGTAAAAGACAAAGTCAGGTAGCGCAAGAAATAGAAGAACTCGGCTTAAAAGAATTGAATTCACCTCCAACCATTATAGATGTAGAACCCGGCTTTTTTGAGGCCGAATAAAAAACAGTATGACCGAACATAAGGACATACCGCACAACCATATCAACCAACCTTTTACCGGTGGCCCTTCTCCTATACAGGAGAAGGCACCCGGTGAAAACCAAGTTGCTGCAGGTAGTACTATTCAAGGCAAATCTTGGATGGTGTTTGCAGCTATGTGTGTGCTGGCGCTCACTATTGTGGTCAAGGTTTTTGTACTTCAACTTTTTCCAGACGAAAGAGCGCAACAACTCGCGCAGAATTTTACATATAAAGTAAATGAGATCGAACCTGCCAGAGGTCAAATCATTTCGAGTGATGGAAGTCTTTTGGCAACGAGTGTTCCCGAATACGAAATACGCTGGGATGCAAAAGCTCCTTACGATCAAGAGTTGTACAAAAAAACAATTGATTCATTGGCATTGTCATTCTCACGATTGTTTGGCGATAGATCTACTGCTGAATATAGATCACTTTTTTCAAAAGCGAGAGCAGAAAAAGATCGTTACAAAGAGATCAAAGACAATGTTGATTTTATTCAACTTCAAGAAGTAAAAAAATTCCCATTCATCAGAACAGGCAGATTTAAGAGCGGCTTTATCTACGTACAGAAAAACAAACGCGAAAAGCCTTTTGGAAGTCTTGCTGCAAGAACAATTGGACTTGAAAGAGAAGATAACAAGGTTGGTCTAGAGCTGGCATTCAACAAAGAACTCAGCGGAAAAAAAGGAAAACAATTACAAGAAAAAATTGCAGGCGGAATTTGGAAACCGATGACCAATGATTTTATTGAAGAGCCCGAGCCCGGTTCTGATATTGTATCTACTATCAATGTGCATTTGCAAGATGTGGCACATACCGCACTGAAACGTCAACTCGAAATAAATCAAGCAGCATGGGGATGTGTTGTGTTGATGGAGGTGAATACAGGATATGTAAGAGCAATTGCAAATCTCTCCAAAGACAAGAACACTGGCGAGTATCAAGAGCTGTTGAATCTAGCTATTTCGCAAAGCGTAGAGCCCGGATCTACCATGAAACTTGCTTCATTTATGGCTTGCCTTGATGATGGATTAATTCATCTCGAAGACTCAATAGCAACCGGTAATGGTGAGTGGAAAATATTTGATATGACACTGACAGATTCCAATCGCGAAACTGCCGGCGGTCACAAAACCATTACAGTTGAAGAAGTGTTTGAGCGCTCGTCAAACATCGGTACAGCGAAGCTTGTAAAACAATCGTACGAAAAAAATCCACAACAATTTTTAGATAAGCTGCATTCGTTTGGATTGGGATCAAAACTCGATTTGCAGTTGTCAGGTGAATCAGCGCCGAGACTTTATTCCATGGTAAAAGAAAAAGGTTGGAGTGGACTAAGTCTTACGCAGCTATCAATAGGATACGAAGCACAACAGACACCATTACAAACATTGGCATTCTACAATAGTGTTGCAAACAACGGCAAAATTGTAAGACCACTATTTGTTCAGGAAATTAGACGCAATGGTCGCACATTGGAACAAATAGAGCCACAAGTAATACGCGAATCATTTTGCAAAAAAGAAACACTGAAGTTGTGCAAACGAATCTTGGAAGGTGTTACCGAAAAAAATGGATCGGCTGAAAAAGCATTTGAAAAATGCGTATATAAAGTAGCAGGTAAAACTGGTACTGCAAAAATTCACGAAAATGGTAGTTATGATTTGAACAGACACCGCGCATCGTTTGTAGGATATTTTCCTGCCGACAACCCGCAGTACTCTTGTATTGTAGTGATTCACGATCCGCGGCAGGGAAGTTATTATGGTGGAACAATTGCTGCTCCTGTTTTTAGAGAACTCGCGGAGAAAATTTATTCCACACAAATGGAATACCACGAAAACGAAGTGCAAAAAGATACCACAGCTTTTGTGCAATCAAAAATTCCTGTTTCGAAAAACGGTTCCACAAAAGAACTGAAAAAAGTATTTGCCGGACTGAGTATTCCCGCACAGACAGATGGGGCCGGTGAGTGGTCTACAACAAGTACAAAAGACATCGGTGTTGAACTTACAGATAGAAAACTAACTGCAGGAAAGGTTCCAAACGTAGTTGGAATGGGCCTTCAAGATGCATTGTACATATTAGAAAATGCAGGAATGAAAGTTCGTGTAATTGGATATGGCTCCATAAAAAGACAATCTGTTTTGCCCGGTGCAATCATTAAAAATAATCCATACATAACCATAGAGCTAAGTTGAAACTACTCAAAGACATATTATTTAGAACGCGTATTGTAGCCGTTCATGGCTCAACGAATACTGCCGTTGAGTATGTTACTCTTGACTCTCGAGCTGTAAAACCTTTCAGTCTATTTGTTGCTGTAAAAGGCAGTGTTGTTGACGGCCATCAATATATTTCAAAAGCAATAGAAAGCGGTGCGATCGCAATCGTTTGTGAGGATTTACCTGCTGAAATCAACGAGAGAATTACATACATACAAGTATTAAATTCATCAGAGGCATTAGGACATATCGCATGTAATTTTTACGACAATCCATCTGAAAAGCTAAAGCTGGTTGCAGTAACCGGTACAAACGGAAAAACTACAACTGCCACTCTTTTATATCAGCTAACGCGCAAACTTGGACATAAAACAGGTCTGTTGTCTACGGTGGTAAACAAAATTAACGACCGTGAAATATCTGCTTCACATACTACGCCCGATTCAGTTTCGCTCAATGCACTTTTATCAGAAATGGTACAGCAAGGCTGTGAGTATTGTTTTATGGAAGCATCATCGCATGCATTGCATCAACATAGACTTACCGGTTTAAAAATAGTGGGTGCTCTGTTTACCAATATCACGCACGATCACCTCGACTATCACAAAACATTTGATGAATACATCAAAGCGAAAAAGATCCTTTTTGATGGACTACCACATACTGCATTTGCATTGATAAATGCAGATGATCGTCATGCAGATATAATGTTACAAAATACAAAAGCTATCAAAAAAACATTTGCGCTGCAGTCGATGGCCGATTACAAGGCCAAAGTGTTGGAGAATGGATTTACAGGAATGCATTTGTCAATCGGCAGTCAAGACCTATACACACGACTGGTGGGAGGATTTAATGCACAGAATATTCTTGGCGTTTATGCTACGGCAATCGAATTGGGATTTAATCAATTGGATGTTCTCACCGCTATATCAGTGCTAACAGCACCTGATGGGCGATTCCAATACATTACCACACCAAAAGGAGTGACTGCCGTAGTCGATTATGCGCATACACCTGATGCATTACAGAATGTATTAAACACAATAAAAGACATCAGAACGGGTAATGAAAAAGTGATCACACTTGTGGGATGTGGTGGAGATAGAGATCGTGCTAAACGTCCTGAAATGGCTCGTATTGCTGCTGAACTAAGCGATCGTGTTGTACTGACAAGTGATAATCCACGAAGCGAAGAACCCGATTCTATCATCGATCAAATGAAAAAAGGTCTTGATCCAACAGGAGCTAAAAAGACACTCGCCATTACCGATAGACATGAAGCCATCAGACTTGCATGTACGCTTGCCGATAGCGGTGACATCGTTCTTATTGCAGGAAAAGGTCATGAAAAATATCAAGAAATTAAAGGAGTAAAACATCCATTTGATGACTTCTTGATTGTTTGCGAAACACTTAATACGCTTGATAAATAATGCTATATTATCTGTTCACATATCTCGATGAAAGATTTGATTTGCCTGGTGCGGGTCTCTTTCAATTTATTTCGTTCAGAGCTGCGTGCAGTGTAATTCTATCGCTCATGATATCGCTGGTTTTTGGAAAAAGACTTATTGCATTACTTCGCAAAAAACAAGTAGGAGAGACCGTTCGTGATCTTGGCCTAGATGGTCAAAAACAAAAAGAAGGAACGCCTACAATGGGTGGATTGATCATCATCGCGGCAATTCTAATTCCTACTTTATTGTTTGCGCGACTTACAAATGTGTATGTTGTTACAATGATCATCGCAACCGTGTGGCTTGGTTTTGTCGGCTTTATGGATGACTATATCAAAGTATTTAAGAAAGATAAAAAAGGTCTCGCGGGTACAACAAAAATTATAGGGCAGGTTGGTGTTGGGCTCATCGTTGCCGGAATGCTTTATTACAACGACAATGTTTTTATCAAAACAAAGATTACGGATTCACCGGCAAGTTTTCAAACTGCACAAGCATTGAATGATCCTGAAGTTTGGAAGTCTGAAAAATCGCTAAAGACTACCATTCCATTTGTAAAAGACAATGAGTTTAATTATGCCTGGCTTATGCCGGATAGTTGGCAGACTAAAACGGGTATGTTTATTCTATTCGCTCTCGTAGTTGTAATTATTGTAACTGCTGTGAGTAATGGCGCCAATATCACCGATGGAATCGATGGACTGGCGGCAGGAACAAGTGCGATTATAGGTGTGACGCTCGCGCTGCTTGCATACCTATCCGGCAATTACATTTTTGCTGATTATCTCAACATCATGTATATACCGCACGCTGGCGAACTCGTTGTGTTTATCAGCGCATTTGTTGGTGCGTGCATTGGCTTCCTTTGGTACAACACATATCCTGCGCAAGTATTTATGGGCGACACCGGAAGCCTCGCTCTTGGTGGTATCATCGCAACATTCGCGATTGCAATTCGCAAAGAATTACTTATTCCTGTTTTGTGTGGAATCTTCCTGATTGAAAATCTATCTGTGATGATTCAAGTGTCCTATTTTAAGTACACCAAAAAGAGATTTGGCGCAGGTAAAAGGGTATTTCTTATGTCGCCTTTGCACCACCATTATCAAAAGCAAGGATATCATGAGTCCAAGATCGTATCAAGATTTTGGATCATCAGTATCATGCTTGCTGTACTCACCATCATTACTCTAAAAACAAGATAAGGATGCAGACTAAGATTGTAATACTTGGTGGGGGTGAAAGTGGCGTTGGTGCTGCATTGCTGGCGCGTAAGCATGGCTATGATGTTTTTATATCGGATAAAAGCCCGCTGAAGGAAAAATATAAAGTTGAGCTTAACAAACATCATATTCCTTTCGAAGAAGGTGTTCATTCAGAGGATAGAATTTTTGCTGCGGATCTTATCATAAAAAGTCCAGGCATTACTTCAACAACACCATTGATTGTTGAGGTGAAAAAAAGAAATATTCCGATCATTTCTGAAATAGAATTTGCATCGAGATATACCAATGCAAAGAAGATTTGTATTACAGGTTCTAATGGAAAAACAACCACAACACTTCTCACTTATCACATTCTGAAAAAAGCAGGATTGAACGTTGGACTTGGTGGCAATGTCGGTCAAAGTTTTGCGCGTCAAGTTGCAGAAAACGATTTTGATCATTACGTGCTTGAGTTGAGCAGTTTTCAGCTCGACGACATGTTCGATTTCAAAGCAGAGATTGCCGTGATAACAAATATTACTCCAGATCATTTGGATCGTTACGAGTACAATTTTCAGAATTATATCAATTCAAAATTTCGCATACTTCAAAATCAGACGGCGGCAGATGCATTTGTTTTTAATGCAGATGATCCGATTACAGCAAAAGAGCTCGCAGCGCGAAGTGTTAAAGCGAAACTTTATCCCATCACAATCAACGGGCCATTGCCCGAGGGTTTTACTGAAGGGGCATTTACACACGGTGAAGAATTCACAATCCATATCAACCAAAACCCTCTTACCATGAAAATTACCGAACTTGCCCTACAAGGCAGACACAATCTGGCCAACAGTATGGCCGCCGGAGTATCGTCAAGGATACTCGAACTGCGCAAAGAACTTGTGCGCGAAAGCCTCGAAGACTTTCAAAACATTGAGCACAGACTTGAGTTTGTTTCTAAAGTAAATGGCATAACATTTATCAATGACAGCAAAGCAACGAATGTAAATTCTACATGGTACGCCCTTGAGAGTATCAATCAACCTATAATTTGGATTGCAGGTGGACAAGACAAAGGAAATGATTACAACGACTTAAAAGAGCTTGTAAAAAACAAAGTGAAGTCAATCATTTGTCTTACGAAAGACAGCTCAAAAATTCGCAAAGCATTCGAAGGAATGGTTGAAGCCATTATCGATGTATCCAGCGCTGAGCAAGCAGTTCGCGTAGCTTATGATCTTGGCCACGAAGGTGAAACTGTAATGCTTTCCCCTGCTTGTGCAAGTTTCGATATGTTCGAGGACTATGAAGACAGAGGTCGTCAGTTCAAAGCAGCAGTGAGAAGACTATAATCGAGTTTTTTTAGAAATAGCATTAATTGAAGTAATAAAACCGAATGAACGCTCTATTGAAAAAGTTGCAGGGAGATCGCGCCATCTGGATGGTGACTTTCTTTCTGTCGCTGATCTCGATCCTCGCCGTTTACAGCGCCATATCGACCCTTGCCTACAAGGCCGATGGCAATGATTTGAGATTTTTAGTAAAGCATGGTTTAATGATTACCCTTGGATTGATACTGATGTATTATATCCAAAAGATAAAGTTTAAATACATAAGTAAGTTGTCGCAGATTCTTATTGTAGTATCTGTCGCTTTGTTGATCTACGCATTATTATTTGGAACCAATTTGAACAGTGCCGATAGATGGATAAAAATTCCATTGGTGGGACTTACATTTCAACCGAGTGATTTTGCCAAAATTGCACTGATCATTTATGTGTCGAGAATGTTGGCATTAAGAAAGGATAAGCTCGATGATTTTAAGCAAGGAGTACTGCCGATCATAATTCCGATTGTGATTATCTGTGGACTCATTTTGCCCGCAAACTTTTCGACCGCTGCATTGCTTGGTTCAGTTTGTTTTTTACTGATGTACCTCGGTGGTGTTCCAATGAGACATCTTGGAAAACTAATGATGGCCGGTGTTGCAGGCATTATGTTGATTATTGCAGTCGGCGAAGCTGCTCCAGGATTGTTACCTAGGTATAAGACTTGGAAAAACAGAATCATCAACAAAGCAAGTAATGATTCGGATGGAAATTATCAGACTGACCTTGCGAAGTTCGCTATTTATGAAGGAGGAATTTTTCCAAAAGGGCCGGGGAGTGGAAGTTCAAGAAACTTTATGCCGCATCCATATTCTGATATGATTTATCCGTTTATTATCGAAGAGTATGGATCTATTTTAGGTGGAATTTCTCTTGTATTACTTTATCTCATTCTTCTCTATCGAGCGATTAAATTATCAAAAAATAATCCAAAAATTAGCAGTCAACTCACAGCACTTGGACTTGCTTTTATGCTCGTGTTTCAGGCATTTGTGAATATGGGTGTCGCGGTGAGTTTGTTCCCGACAACAGGACAACCATTGCCATTGGTAAGTATGGGAGGCACGAGCACATTATTTACTTGTATATCGATCGGACTCATTTTGTCGATCACACGACTTGAAAATAATCATGGTGAAAGTGCAGTTGAATTGCCTGAGGGAAATATTATATCGCCTGTTATAAATCGCGTGTCAGACCAAAAGCAGGAAATTTAATCGTTGAGTTAATATCAAATTTGACATGAACAAACCAAGAATAGTTATTTCAGGAGGAGGCACAGGTGGACATATTTTTCCGGCTGTAGCTATTGCCAAGGCTATTCAAGTGGTAAGACCTGATGCTGAAATTTTGTTTGTTGGTGCCGAGGGTAAGATGGAAATGGAAAAGGTACCTGCAGCGGGGTTTAAGATTATTGGTCTTCCGATCGTTGGTATTCAGCGAAGATTGACATGGAAGAATTTACTTGTGCCATTTAAGTTGATGGCAAGTTTGATAAAAGCCCGAAAAATTATCAAGGAATTTAAACCTGATATCGCAATCGGAGTTGGAGGTTATGCCAGTGGTCCTTTATTAAAAGCGGCTTGCAGTGCAGGAATACGATCACTTATTCAGGAACAGAATTCTTATCCGGGAATAACAAATAAAATTCTTTCTAAACATGTCAACAAAATTTGTGTCGCATATCTAGGAATGGAAAAGTTTTTTCCAGTGGAAAAAATTGTCCTCACGGGTAATCCGGTTAGACCTGAAATGACCAAACTCGATGGAAAAAAAGCGCGTGGTGTTGAGCAATTTGAACTCGATTCAAATAAAAAAACAATTCTTGTTGTTGGAGGAAGTTTAGGTGCACGAACCATCAATCTTGCAGTACAGAAGTTTGCGCAAAATTGGGTAGCGCAAGGTTTTCAGATAGTATGGCAAACAGGCAAAGGATATTATTCCACTGCTGCATCTTTTGTTACATCGACCGGAAATAGATCTATTAAGGCGCACGAGTTTATCAAAGAAATGGATCTTGCTTATGCTTGCGCAGATGTAGTAGTGTCAAGGGCCGGCGCCATGAGTATTGCTGAATTGTGTATTGTAAAAAAACCGTCCATATTTATTCCGTCGCCGAATGTGGCAGAAGATCACCAAACAAAAAATGCAATGTCTTTAGTTCAGCGCAGTGCAGCAATATTGGTTACAGATGCACAAGCTCAGGACACATTGGGAAAAGCTGTAAGTGACCTTCTAACAGATGACGAAAAAATTCATCAGCTATCGGCAAACATGGCGGCACTTGCTTTTCCGAATGCCGCAGATGCTATTGTAGCCGAGGTGTTTGCTCTTTTAAAATAGAATTTAATTTTATCAACGCTGCATATTTGCAACATCGGATCAATACAAAATAAAATGAAGCAATTGCCATACGATATTGTTTATTTTCTCGGGATAGGTGGTATCGGCATGAGCGCCCTCGCGAGGTATTTTAATTCACAAGGCAAACATGTGCTTGGATACGATCGAACATCAACAGCTCTTACAACTGAATTACAAATTGAAGGTATTGCAATTCATTTTGATGATTCAACATTAGAGATTCCGCAATTGTTGAGGCATTCCGACAAATCAAAAGTTTTGGTTGTTTACACTCCTGCAATTCCTGGCGATAGTTTTGAATTAAACTGGTTTATCGAAAATGGATACACCATGAAAAAGCGTTCGGAGGTGTTGGGACTTATTACAATGTCGAGCGATACCATCGCAGTTGCTGGTACGCATGGTAAAACAACCACCAGTTCGATGGTCGCGCATATTCTAGAATACAGTGGTTTGGGTTGTAATGCATTTCTCGGAGGCATCGCAACAAATTACAATTCTAATCTCATCATTAATCCTACAGCACGCTGGACTGTGGTTGAAGCAGACGAATTCGATCGTTCATTTCTTACTCTTTCTCCTTTTTTGTCTGTCATTACGAGCATGGATGCGGATCACTTGGATATTTATGGAAGTCATGCTTTTATGCTGGACTCATTCAATCTATTTGCGCAGCGCATCCAAAACGGTGGACACATCGTTTACAAATCTGATTTGCCATTAGAGAAGGAGAAAATAGAACATGCAGGATCGATAAGTACTTATTGTCTCAACAATAGCTCAGATTATAGAGCCAAGGATATTCGAGTAGAAAACGGTAGTTATAAATTCACGTTTCAATCTCCTGAGATCAAATTGGAAGACCTTAGTCTTGGACTTGCCGGTCGTCATAACATTGAAAATGCCGTAGCCGCTTGTGCTGTAGCATTGATGGCAGGAGTTAAGCCGGACATGATTCCCGAAGCCCTCGCCAGTTTTAAAGGCGTAAAAAGAAGATTCGAATACGTCGTTAAAACCGATAAACTAATTCTCATCGACGATTATGCTCATCATCCCGAAGAATTGAAGGCTTGCATCAATTCGGCACGCGAACTTTATCCTGATAAAAAGATTACCGGAGTATTTCAGCCCCACTTATTTTCGAGAACACGCGATTTTGCAGACGAATTTGCTAGAAGTCTCGGGCTTTTAGATCAGGTAATCCTATTGCCAATCTATCCCGCACGCGAAAAACCAATGGAAGGAATTCATTCACAAATGCTATTGGATAAAATAGTTGGAACGACTAAAAGTTTAGTAGAAAAAAGCGAGTTATTAGCTGAATTAAGACAAAGTGCGCAAGAAGTTGTGATTATGTTAGGTGCAGGAGATATCGATGCGATGGTATCAACAGTTGCTTACGGTCTTAAAAACGAATAAATAGATCTTCGGAATTCGCCGAAGGATTAAGTATTGGAAATAAAAAGTAGCCAAAACCAAATTACCAATTGAGTCAAACGGGCAACATATTATTAGCGGAGATTCAGCGTAAAAAGCGCAGAAGGATGATTGTTATATATACGTTGGCTCTTCTCGGCGCTGGAGTAATATTTACTTTATTGGGTTTTGTAAACAAGAAACAGCATGATGTAAAATGCTGGAAAGTTGAAGTACGACTGGATGGGGAACCTGGTGAGCAGTTATTGTCGGAAAAGGAAATTTTATCCATGGCCAATGCGGTCACAGATAGCATTCAAGGAGTGAGAGTAGATGAGATTCCAATTCAAAAAATTCATGATAAAATTGCTGCACATCACTCCGTGAAAGAAGCGCATGTCTACACCACAGTGGATGGAAAGTGTATTCTCAACATTCTTCTTCGCAAGCCAATAGCAAGAATATTTAATGCATACGGAGAGAGTTACTATCTCGATCAACAGGGATTCACGTTTTATACATCAGAACATTACACTCCCAAAGTGCCTGTTTTTATTGGGGAAATAGAAGATAAGGTATTTGATCTTAGCATTCTGGATGCAAAAATGACGAAGACCCAACTTTCGATTTCAATGCTCGATGATATTTATAGTTTCGTGAGGTTTGCTGAAGGCAATGATTTTTTGTCAGCACAAATAGAACATGTGCATATCAATGCTCAGAAGGAATTTGAAATAATTCCTCGAGTAGGAAATCACAAGATCAACATGGGAGACACCAATGACCTTGTTGGTAAGTTTAAGAAGTTAATGGTATTTTATGCCAATACTATTGAAAATAGAGATTTGAATATTTATAGTTCTATTGATCTAAGATATGCCGGGCAGGTAGTTTGTGTGAGGCGTTACTAGTGCCAAATTTTGATCGAAGAACTTGTGTAATAATTATTAGAAAACCAACAAAGAGTATGAACTCAGAAATCGTAGTAGGACTGGACATCGGCACAACCAAAATAGCTTGTTTGGTTGGTCGCAGGACTGAAAATGGCAAGATCGAAATTCTCGGTGTTGGCAAAAGCGAGAGTATTGGTGTAACGCGTGGCGTTGTTTCCAATATTGAAAAAACTGTTGCGAGCATCAGATCGGCAGTTGAAGAAGCTGAGCGCGAAAGCGGTGTCAACATACGCTTGGTTAATGTTGGCATAGCTGGTCAACACATCAAAAGTCATCAACACAGAGGTATGGTTACACGCAGAAATGCCGATGACGAAATAAGTCGTGCTGATATCGATACTCTTGTAGAAGACATGTACAAGCTAGTGATGTTACCAGGTGAAGAGATTATCCACGCACTTCCGCAGGAGTTCACAGTAGATAGTGAAGCAGGCATCAAGGATCCAATAGGTATGTGTGGTATTCGTCTTGAGGCCAATTTCCACATTATTACCGGACAGGTTACCGCAATTAAAAATATATATAAATGTGTTACAAAAGCAGGATTGACGGTTGATGCATTGACGTTGGAACCACTTGGTAGCGCTGCCGCGGTTCTAAGTGATGAAGAAAAAGAAGCCGGAGTCGCATTGATTGATATCGGTGGTGGTACCACGGATATCGCTATTTTTCAAGATGGAATTATCCGTCACACCGCTGTTATTCCTTTTGGTGGTAATGTTATTACTGAAGACATCAAGCAGGGATGCACCATCATGCGCAATCAAGCAGAATTGCTTAAAACTAAGTTCGGCAGTGCACTTGCGACAGAAAACAAAGACAACGAGATAGTTTGTATACCGGGATTAAAGGGACGTGAACCTAAGGAAATTTCATTAAAAAACTTGGCCAGTATCGTTCAGGCAAGAATGGAAGAAATCCTAGAACACGTGCATTATGAAATTCGCAATAGCGGATACGAGAAACAATTGATTGGAGGCATTGTGCTTACCGGCGGTGGTTCGCAGTTGAAACACATGAAGCAGCTTGTAGAGTATGTAACTGGAATGGATTGTAGAATAGGATATCCAAACGAACATGTGAGCAAAGCGGTGAATGAGAATATGCTCGTTCCAGCCATGAGCACCGGTGTTGGACTTGTGGTAAATGGTTTGGAGAAATTGTCAGTAAACATGCAGCAAGAGCCAACTTCAGCGTCAGCCGAGGGTCCGACTACAGAAAAGAGAACAAATCCATTGAAAGAAAAACAACGTGATGGCCGCGGTCCAACAGGATTCCTAAATAAAATAAAAGAGTTTTTTGAAGCAGAAGAGGAATAATTTGGCGCTTTTGCTAACATTGTCCTATTTTATAATTCGCTAATTATCATGTAAATAATGCTTTCTAGAATGTAATTGCCGAATAAGTTCTCACTTTATTAAGGAGTTATAAAATATCAAATCCGGAGGTAAGACCCTGCCGGATTTGTCGTTTTTGATCCGTTGTGAATTCAATAATCCAACAACTCTATGAATTTATGGCAAAATGGATGGTTAAATTCGCAGATCATAAAAATCTAATTAACGGTAATGAAAAAAATTCTATTTGCCCTGGTATTATCCGGATTATTTGTGCATTCATCCGCACAGACTGTAATCTGGGAAGAAAATTTTAACTCTGCTACAGCCTTGCCAACAGGTTGGACACAAACTTCTCTCGCTAGTGATGGCGGATGGAGTGTTGATACAGGTGCCGGACTTTCGAGTCAGTCATTTACGATTGCTGGCGCCAACGGTAAAATACTAGGAACCAATGATGATGATTGCGACTGCGACAAGTCAAATGATTTCGTTAGGCTTCCTGTTTTCGATCTTTCAGCTACAGTCACTCCTTATCTATTGTTCGATCGATTCTACTTCGCAGGTGCATATGAAGGAATTACAGAGTCTCTTCACTTAGAGGTCTCAGAAGATGGCGGTTTAACTTGGGCTGTGCTTAGCACAGTAACCGGTGCAGGTGGGTGGAATCCAACAGCCATCAATCTTACACCCTACGCAGGTCAAAATGATATTATGATCGGTTTTAAATACAACGATGGTGGTGGTTGGTTGTTCGGTGCAGGCTTGGACAATTTCCAGTTGATTGAGCCGGATTTATCTATAGTAGATGCCACTGCAGCAGGAGCAGGTATTGGTGTTTTTGTTGATGCAGTTCCATCTCTTGTTGGTGGATACACAAAATATTTAACCGGCGAACAAGTAACGCCATTTTTCACTGTTTCAAATGAAGCTTTTACACAGATCACTTCTTATGATGTAACTTACATTTTAAATGGAGGTACTCCGGTTACTGAAAGTGTTACCGACGTCGATATTGGTTATGGAGAAAGTTTGCAGTATGGTTTTGATACTCCTGCAACTATTGGCTCAGGTGCTAATTCATTCACATTCTCTATATCTAATGTAAACGGTGGTGGTGAGACAGTTACGAATAATAACTCAGGGGGTGTAGCTTCTATTACAGGTATTGTTCCCAATCCAAATCGTGTTGTGGTTGCTGAAGAGGGCACAGGTACATGGTGCGGATGGTGCCCGAGAGGTACAGTATTTATGGATTACCTAACCGCAAAATATCCGGATAATTTTGTTGGTATTGCTGTTCACAATGGTGATCCAATGACCAACACTACATACGATACCGCAATGGGTAACAACATTTCAGGTTATCCTTCAGGTTTGGTTGACCGGGTTAGCTTTGCCGGTTCTGATGAAGTAGATCCATCAGATTTCGAAAAAGCCATGTTTGAAAGAATTACTCAAGATCCGGGTGTGAATATTTCTACCGCGGTTTCGTTTAATGGTAATGTTGCATTCATAACGAGCAATCTTGACTTTACTGCAAATCTTAATGGTAACTACAGAATTGCAGTTGTTATTATGGAAGATGGAGTAACAGGAACTGGGGCTGCTTGGAATCAAACAAATTATTATGCCGGCGGCGGTGCAGGTCCTATGGGTGGATATGAGAGTCTTGGTGCTGCTGTGCCTGCATCACAAATGGTTTACGACCACGTTGCTCGCGCTATAGTTGGTGGCTGGGCTGGTGCTTCGGGAAGCGTACCATCTGCGAATGCGGCAGGTTCGTCTCATAGTTATACAACCAATTACACTGTGCCTGCTTCATACAATATGGAAAACCTCAAAGCAATAACGCTCCTTATTAAACAAACAGGCGATGAGATCATCAACGCGGGTGTTTCAGAAGGGTTCTCTGTTGGTGTGCAAGATCTAGTTGAGTCATCATTTGGTGTAAGTGTTTATCCAAACCCCGCCAATGATCAAACGAATATCAAAATCAACACAATGTATGCGGGAGATGTTGTTGTAAGAATAACTGATGCTGCAGGCAGAGAAGTTGCCAACAGAACCTATCAAAATATGATGGGGGAAAATTTCATTCCGATCGCAACTTCAAATTTTGACTCAGGGTATTACACAGTTTCTGTTTTTGTGAACGGTGAGTCCATTCAGAAATCATTGCTTGTAACAAAGTAGATTCCGGTCAATTAAAATAACAAAAAGGGCTTTCAGAAATGGAAGCCTTTTTTTATTCGCGCCATCAAACTTCAATAGTGCTGCCAGCAAATAGAGTCCGATATTTGTAATATTGTGATTTATCATTTATGAGAGTAGAGAAGGTATTTGGAATTTTATTGGGAGTGATGCTATGCACTTCTTGCAATATAATGAAAATCGTAGATCGCAAACAACAAAAGCGATTTAGTAAAGAGGAGTTTGTTGCCTATAATTTTATAGGAGATAGCTGCTCCCGATTTGTGCAATTCAGAGATAGTGAAAAACCGCGATTGATGTTTTTACATGGATATGGTGCAAGTGGAGTAGGGCAATATTATCGCGCGGCATTAGATTTATCTGACGCATACGATGTTATTCTTCCCGATTTATTACACAATGGACGAAGTACCTCGACATCCTCTGACTTCAGCATTGAAGCGCAAGTGGAACATATTAGATTGATTTTAGATTCGCTTAAAATTTCTGAGCCAATCGCAATTATTGGAAATTCGTATGGCGGTATTGTGGCATCCTATTTTGCAGATTTATATCCTAACAGAGTTTCAAAGCTTGGGATATATGATTCCCCAATTCTTCATTATTCATCGTTGTATGCAGATAGTGTTGCCAAGGCGATGGGCGTTGGTAATATCAGAAATCTACTTTCGCCCCGAACGATTTTCGAAAATAAAAAATCACTAGACATAGTGTTTTATGATCAGCCATATGTCCCACGTTTTCTTAGAAGACAAATGGTAAAATATGGTTCTCTACCCGTGCGCGACCGACAAGTAAAATTGCTTGAAGACCTCATCAGTAATGAGAAGAAAATGAATAATCACCAATTTACTTGGACAATGCCAGTGTATATTTTGTGGGGTAAACATGATCAATTAATTCCTCTTTCAACGGCCGAGGGTATTATAAAAGATTACAAAATTCCTGATTCACGAGTATTTATTTTTGAAGAAGCCGCACATGCTGTGAATGTCGAACATCCAGAAAAATTCGTTGAGGCAGTACGAAAAATTATGAAGGAGTAAAAGTGTTTAGTGCAATTGAAAATAAATGAGATGAAAATATTCTTGTAAAATGATTTATACTTCTTAAAATCTTAAATTTATTTTTTTGAAAAACTAAAATCCGATTTAATTATGAAACTTTTTTTTGCTGGAATAATCATCTTTTTATTGTGTCCTAATTGCACACTTATTGATCGATCCGGTACAATTGAACGACAGCTTGAAATAAAATCTAAGTACATAGGAAGTAGACGTATCGATGTTTGGCTACCCGATTCTTATTCGCAAGAGAAATCGTATGCAGTATTGTACATGCAAGATGGCGAAATGGTTTTTGACAGCGAACATGCTTGGAATCATCAATCATGGAATGCACATTTAGCGGCAGGTAAATTGATGAACGAAGGGAAAATTCGCGACTTGATTATTGTAGCAATTCACAACGGTGGCTATTCTAGACACGCAGAGTATTTACCACAAAAGCCTTGTCAAGCCATGACTCATGCAGAGCAAGAAAATTTATTAAAAGCAGTCAGGTCGGATGGTACTTCGGTTTTTAATGGCTTTCAAATTCAATCGGATAATTATCTCAAATTTTTGGTTGAAGAACTAAAACCATTTATCGACAGCAGTTACTCTACCTTCAAAGATCCATCAAATACTTATATCGCTGGCAGTAGCATGGGCGGACTAATTTCATGTTATGCTGTGTGCGAATATCCAAATGTATTTGGTGGATCGGCTTGTGTTTCTACACATTGGCCTGGAATTTTTTCGCTAGATAATAATCCGTTTCCGTCAAAGATGTTCGAATATTTGAGAACTCACCTTCCTGATCCGAAGAGTCACAAGTTTTATTTTGATCATGGCACTATCACATTGGATTCGATGTATCCACTTTTACAAAATGAGGTCAATGAAATTATGACAATTGGCGGATACACTCATGATAATTTTGACAGTCGTGTTTTTGAAGGGGCAGCGCATTCGGAAAGTTCGTGGCGGGAGAGGTTTGAAGTACCTCTAGAGTTTTTGGCAAGAAAGTGATACCGTATTCAAATTCACTGTATTCCAATTCCGTTTGGATTTATGTATCATACCAAAAGTTTTTATTAATTGCTTCAAAGGACTCATTAATACATTGCTTTGGTAATGCCGTAACTACATTCAACTAGTCTAATGAGGCAAAGGCGATATTGAACTATATTGAATATTAATACTATATTATATCGTCTTGTAGCGATTGGAAGTTGCCGATTTCGAAGTACAATACTGTCGTATACAACAATTCTAGACATGAAGAACATTACTTCATTTAACCGCCTATCTTAACGTTCTTTTATAATCGATTTTTCTTTCGTGTCGTTGGTTTCTTGTCGGTCAATGAAGCCTTAACATCCTCGTCAATTCTCCGCAATTTAGTTTCACAAAAGTCGATGAGTTCTTTTGCTTGCTTCACTTTGTCGGCAAGAGTGTCGAGCTGAATTTTATCATCTTCGATTTGGTGAACAAGCTTTGAAAGGTCGCTGTGTGCTTTGTAATATGTCAAGTTCATTTTTTGATTTTTTTGTTACTGTGCTATGAATAAGTTCATTTTTTAAAATGGTTTTTATTTCTGTATTAGGTTTTATGTCTTTTGGATTAATAATGATTTGGTCATTGCTTGTGATAATTGCATAACCTTTATTTAGAATTGTTGTCGGGCTATAAGCCTTAACAGTTCGTTTCATTTGAAGCAAATCGTCCTTTGCCTCGTCTATCATACTTTCTGCTGTTTCAAAAAACCGTTCTTTGAAATCCATTATTTCACTTTCAAAGTTGTAATTGTGTTCAACGATGTTTGTCGCAACCTTGGTTGGTGTCTTATGTTGACGAGCCATAAGGTCAACTATACTTGTGTTTCTATCGTGTCCGATACCAGTTAAAATTGGCAAATGAAAGGTAGCAACGTATTTTGATAGTTCGTAATCATCAAATGGTTTGAAATCTGTTTGTGAACCGCCACCACGAACAATAGCTACAATATCAAAATTTTCTTTTTCTGCTTCAATTAATTTTAATTTTTGAATTATCAATTTACTTGAATTGTCACCTTGAATTTGGGTTAAAAACTCTGAAACTGAAAAGGCATATCCATATTGATTGTTTTCGATTTCTTGTTTAAAATCTCTCTGCCCGTCTGAATTTGGTGCGGTAACTAAAGCAATTCTTTGCAGAACAATTGGTAATTCAATTGATTTGTTACTTGTAAAATACTGTCCATCAATAAGACGAATTAGTTTTAGATTTTCTTTTACAAGTCGGTCAAGTGTTTGCTGTTTTTCAAGTTCTAATTTACCCAAAGAGTATGTATGGTCAATTTCCAAAACTTCTAAGTCAATTCCATACCGCTTATGAAAACGAACTCTTACATTGCAAGTTATTTCAAGTCCGCTGGCAAATGTTTGTCCTGTTAGTTTCTCGAATTTTTCAACATTGTGAAAAGTGTTTGACCAGAAAACGCCTTTAATTTCAGCGGTAATTAAATGTCCTTCCTTTTCAATGAATTTTAAAAAGCACCAACGTTTGTCTGTTTGTTTTTTTACATCGGTTATTTCTGCGGTAATCCAAAATGTTTCACCTGCAAATCTGTTTTGAATTGCTTCATCTATTTCGTTTACGAGTTCTGAGAGTCTTAATCTTTTTGCCATTATTTTAAATAAATTTGTTCAACAACTGATGCCATTGATTTAACATCATCTTCGTTATAGTCGCAAAGTTTTTCATATCCTCTGAATTTTTTTAAGTCATTGGCGTATTGAGAATAAAGCATTGCAACTTGTTGTCCGTCCATATTGGGATGCTTGAAATTATAACCGTAAAACTCTCCTAAGTCACCGAGTGTATATGCTTTAATTGGAAAAGCGAGTGAAGCCTTAATATCAAGTAAGATGTCGTCAAATATTAGATGGTTATGTTTCAATTTTTCTTCGTCAAATCTTTTTCTTAAAACTCTTTCGTCAAAACGAGAACCAGAGTATGAAATAACAGGTTCGTTTGGATGGTCTGATAGAATTTCCAAGCATTGCTTTATTATTTTAGGTTCGTCCTTTGGCTTGTCAGCAACTAATTGTATGAATTCGTTTGTCTTGGTAATGTAGATACCAATCATCCAAACTGTTCTTTGAAAAAGGTCGGTTTCAATGTCTAAGTAAATCGGACTTTGAGAAATGTTTTTCAGAGCTTTTATTTTAATTACTCTGCTCTGATAAACTGCAAGTCCTCTGAGATAAAAAGGCAGTCCACTTTTTTCTGTCCACCCCAAAATTTGTGATATTTTAGAAACACCAGCATTCGCAAAGTCTTCAACGGTCTTAATTCCTGCCGAGTGAAATTTCAAATAGGTGCTGCCTCCAATACCGTTAATTTCTGAAACGCTTAATTCATTGGGTTTTATTTTTGTCGGGGGTTCATTTGGTAATGTAAATGAATGAGAAATTAAAATAATTTTCTCAAAAGCCTTTCTAATAATTGTCGGTGTGTCGGCAACTACAACTTTTTTAGCTTTAACTGTCGGCTTTGGAGCAACTTTTTTAATGAGCTTTTTTGTCGGCTTGGCTTTTTCAGTCTTGGGTGCTGTTTTC
>Ga0105048_10004541_pt1 | contig 22550 bp, 17 predicted proteins | sample MAT05_FD_78382 | JGI IMG/M metagenome (GOLD analysis project Ga0105048, IMG submission 78382) | Freshwater microbial communities from Lake Fryxell liftoff mats and glacier meltwater in Antarctica - MAT-05 | ecosystem: Environmental > Aquatic > Freshwater > Ice > Liftoff microbial mat | place...
CCACGCCCGTGCCGAGGTCGCCGCCCTTGGGCTGGACAACATCGAGTTCCTCGCGGTGGACATCCTGGATCTGGGGCCGGGGTTGGGGCGCTTCGACTACATTCTCTGCCACGGGGTGTGGTCCTAAGTGCCGGAGCCGGTGCGCAACGCCGTCTTCCGGTTGTGCCGGGAGTTGCTGTCGCCCCGGGGCCTGGCGTTCATCAGCCACAACACCCTGCCGGGTTGGCACGTCCGCGGGGTGATCCGGCAACTCTTGCGGCGGAACCTTCCGACCGGGAGAACGCCGGCGGAACGCGCCGCCGCTGCGCGCCGTTATCTGGAGGGCCTGGCCACCCATGCTCCGGCGGAGTGGAGCCAAGTCGCACGGATGATCCAGTCCGAGATCGAGCTAATCCGGCCGCTCTCGGACCGTTACCTGTTCCATGAGCACCTAGCCGAGGGGAATCATCCGGTCTGGTTCAGCGACTTCCAGGCCCAGGCGCTCCAATACCTGGGCGATGCCGAATTGCATGCCACCCTGCCCAGCCGGTATGGGGCGCAGGCCGAGGAGTGGATCCTACGGGACCAACCCGATCTGCTCACCTTGGAGTCCCGGCTCGATGAGGTGGGCCTGCGCTTTTTTCGGCGCGGCCTTCTCTGCCACGGGGAGGCGGAGATCGATCGTGTCCTCCGGGTCGACCAACTGGCCGGGCATTGATTCTCTCGAACGATCCCTGCTCCGGCGTATGGACGGTCCCCTCGACCGTGCCGGGTTGGTGGACGCCGTGATCGAGGCCATGGAGGCGGGTGAGTTCACTCTGCGATTCAACGACGCCCCCGTCACCGAGCGGGCGATGCTCTCCGAGATCCTCGACGTCAAGATGGAGCGCCTCGGCCAGATGGCCCTGCTGATGGAGGAATGAATGGAAAATCCAGTGGTCCAAGACCGTGTCTTGCCCCCGCCGGATCCGGGAGCTACGAGGAACGCCATGGATCTGAAAAGTGCCCTCAAGACCCACTTTGGCCACGACGACTTCCGTCCCGGGCAGGAAGACGTGGTGCGCGCGTTGATCGAGGGCGAATCGGCACTCGCCCTCTTTCCGACGGGAGCGGGGAAGTCGCTCTGCTACCAACTCCCGGCGGTCCTGCTCGATGGAACGGCGCTGGTCATCTCACCGCTCATCGCGCTGATGAAGGATCAGGTGGACGCACTGCGGGCGCGGGGGATTGCGGCGGCCCGCCTCGATTCCAGTCTGACGGCGGAGGAAACCCAGCGAGTGTACGCGGACTTGCGCGAAGGTCGGTTGAAGCTGCTCTACGTCGCGCCCGAACGGCTTTCAGGCGAGGCATTCCTCGACCGGTTGCGCCGGGTGACGATTTCGCTTCTGGCGATCGACGAGGCGCATTGCATCTCGGAGTGGGGTCACAATTTCCGCCCGGAATACCTGCGTCTCGCACGGGTGTCGGAGGAACTGGGATTGCGGCCGGTGCTCGCCCTGACCGCCACCGCGACACCGGACGTCGCGCGCGACATCTGCAAGGCCTTCGGTATCGCGCCGCAGCGGCATGTGCAGACTTCCTTCCGACGGAAGAATCTTCATCTCCGGGTGACGCCGTGCGCGGCGGGCGACCGGTTGGAGGCGCTCACCCGGCGTCTTGGCAATGCCAAGGTCCGGCCGGCGGTGGTGTATGTGACCTTCCAGAAAACGGCAGAGGAAGTCGCCGGTCACCTTGCGCGGGAGGGTCTCCTGGCCCGGGCCTATCACGCCGGGATGAGCGCCGAAGAGCGAGACGCCACCCAGGAGGCGTTCATGAGCGGTGCATGCGAAATCATCGTGGCGACGATTGCCTTCGGCATGGGCATCGACAAGTCGGACATCCGCAGCGTGATCCACTTCAACCTGCCCAAGACGCTGGAGAACTATCAGCAGGAGATCGGGCGTGCCGGCCGCGAAGGACTGCCCGCGCTATGTGAGTTGCTGGCCTGCGCGGACGACGCCATCCCGCTGGAAAACTTCACGCTCGGGGACACCCCCGTGCCCGACGCCGTGGAAGGCCTGGTGCGGCGGATGCTCGGCTCCGGCGAAGAGTTCGATGTGAGCCGCTACGATCTCAGTCAGGAGACGGACATCCGGCCGTTGGTGGTCGAGACGGTCATCACCTATCTCGAACTCGACGGTCTGTTGCGTCCGACGCGCACCTTCTACGAGAGCGCCCAGGTGCAGTTCCTGAAGACCGAGGCCGTGATCCTCGCCGGTTTGAATGCCGACCGTCAGCGCTTTCTCACCGCACTGTTCGCTGCCGGCCGACGCGGCCCCAAGTATCTCACGCTCGAAATCGAGGCGGTCGCACTCCGGATTGGTGAACCGCGCGAGCGCATCGTGAAGGCGCTGACTTGGCTGGAGGAAACCGGTGCCATCACCCAGAAACCCGCGGGATTGCGACACGGGTTCAGACTTTGCGGCGATGCCGCCCGACGGGATCCCGTCGCGGTTGCAGCGCATCTGTCAGAACTTTTTGCCCATCGGGAAGAACGGGATTCCCAACGGCTCAAGCAGATCCTGGATTTTACCTGTCAACCCGGCTGCATCACCGCCCGTCTACTGGGTTACTTCGGTGAAGCGCTTTCCGAATCGAACTGTGGTCACTGCCATTTCTGCCGCACCGGCCAACCCGCCGACCGGATCGAGCTTCCGGCGACGCCCATTGCACCCCTGACGGAGGGAGCGATAGCCGACATCCGGGCGCTGAGGTCGGAGGGGAATGCGTCGTTGTCCACCCCGCGCCAACTGACCCGCTACCTCTGCGGGCTGGCCAGCCCGGCCACCAGCCGCGCCAAGCTCACGCGTCGTCCTGAATTCGGCCGTTACGCAGCCACTCCGTTCCGCGCCGTGCAGGCGACGGTCGAAGCCTGCTGGGCGTGATGGGGGCGGTGGCCCAGCTCGCTCCGGAGGGACGAGTTCTACGAGTCCCCGCCCACGAGTTCTCATGATCGATTTCAGGAGTTTCGGACTCGCGGAGCTCGTCCCTCCGGGAGTTCAGCTCGAGGCGGGCGAGCACGCCCTCGGCCCCGGGAGTGACAGTGTCAACACGCGTCACCCTTGCCGGGTGGGCAGTGCTATTGATATTCTCCGTCCATTCTCAAAGGCTGCACAGGGGAGGTTATTTCGTATTGTGATCGATTCGAGTGCCGGCGCGATTCCTGTCCCCGCAGTGGGACTTCGTGTGGTCCCGTTAGATCGGCCTGAGTCGGGGGTCGTTTCGTGGGGCTGCTTTCACTCCTGGTTTCAGGATCAGGCGGGGCGCACTCCGGATTCGGTGGCTGTGGTCTCCCAGGGTGAATCGCTGAGCTATAGCGAGCTGAACTTCCGCGCCAATCAGCTCGCCCACCATCTTCGCCACCTGGGCGTCGGTCCTGAGAGTCGGGTGGCACTCTCCCTCGACCGTTCGTTGGATCCGTTGGTTGGCATGCTCGCGGTGCTCAAGGCGGGCGGGGCCTTCATTCCGCTGGACCCGTCGTCCCCGCGCAGTCAGTTGGAATTTGTCCTGGAGGACGCGCGACCGGTTGTGGTTCTCACCGCGAAGTCGTTGGCCGCCCAGGTGCCGACAACCTCGGCCAGCGTGTTCCGACTCGATCTCGATTGGCCCACCATTGCAGGGAATCCAGGTGAAAACCCTGAGGGGTCGGTTTCCCCTGCCGATGCCGCCTATGTCATCTACACGTCCGGATCCACGGGTCGCCCCAAGGGCGTTGTGGTCGAGCATCGCCAACTCGTCAACTACGTCGCCGGCATTCTCCAGGCTCTTTCCATGCCGTCTGGGCTGAGGTTTGCGATGGTCTCCACCTTTGCGGCTGATCTCGGTCACACGGTGGTCTTTCCCTCCCTGGTCACCGGAGGCCAACTGCACGTGATTGCATCCGGGACCGCTTCCGATCCGGACCTGTTGGCAGCGTACTTTGACCGGGAATCCATCGACGTGCTGAAAATCGTCCCCGCGCATCTGCGGACGCTTTTGCAATCGGCGGGGGCTGCGAAAGCGTCGCAATGCCTGCCTCGACGCATCTTGGTGCTGGGGGGCGAAGCGTCCGGCTGGGGGTTGATCCGACAGATCCGCGAGATTTCGCCGTTGTGCAGGATCTTCAATCATTATGGACCGACGGAAACGACCATCGGGGTGCTGGTGAACGATCTGCAAAGCCCGGGATCGGATCTTGCGTTGGAGTCGGTGCCGCTGGGTCAACCGCTCGCGAACGTCACGATCCATATCGTGGATCCGCAACTGGATCCGGTCGGGGTGGGCGAATCAGGTGAACTGTTGATTGGTGGAGCCAGCGTGGCACGGGGCTATCTGAACCGCGCCGCGCTGACTTCGGAGAAGTTCATTCCCGATCCCTTCGCCGGGAAGGCGGGAGCCCGGTTGTACCGAACGGGTGACCGCGTGCGGCGACACCCGGATGGAGAGATCGAGTTCCTAGGACGAATCGATCAGCAGCTCAAGATTCGGGGATACCGCGTTGAACCGGGTGAAGTGGAAATGGCGGTGTCTGGGCATCCAGCGGTCGCCGCCTGTGCGGTGGTGGCCCAAGAGTGCGAAGGTGGAGACAAGATCCTGGCGGCGTTTCTCGTGCTCCATGACCAATGCACGTTGGCGGTGGAACCGCTGCGCCGATGGGTTGCGAGCAGCCTGCTGGAGCACCTGATTCCCTCCCGGTTCTTTGTGTTGGGGGCGTTGCCATTGACGCCCAACGGAAAGGTTGATCGCAAGCTGCTGGAGACATGGGAAGGAGCGGCACTGTCACCCGGCACTGGGTACATGGCTCCGCGCACGGACGTCGAATCGGAGTTGGCAACCATCTGGCAGGCCGTGCTGGGGTTGGAGCGGGTGGGCATCCACGACAACTTCTTCGATCTGGGCGGACATTCCCTCCTCGCCATGCGGATGACCGCGCGGATCCGTGTCCAAGGAATCCAGCCCGTTTCCCTGCGCTCAATCTTCGAGCGTCCGACGATCGCAGAATTGGCAGCCGCTGTGGACGATGGCCGGATTTCCCAGACCTGGCAAAAGCCGCCGCTCGCGCCGCAGGACCGCCGTCAACCATTGCCCCTGTCCTCCGTCCAGGAGCAGTTGTGGTTTATCGATGGTTTCCAGGAAGGCAGCCGAGAGTACAACATGCCGCAAGCACTGCGCCTGCGAGGTGCACTGGACGAGGTCGCGCTGGCGCGGGCGATCAACCGGATCGTGGAACGTCACGAGACACTCCGCACCGTGTTCCTGGCTCAGGACGGCGAAACGATCCAGGTCGTGCTCCCTCGCCTGGAGATCCCCTGGACCGTCGAGGATCTCGGTGACCTGGAGTCCGGAGCGCGGGAGCAGGCGCTGGCCGAAACGATCGAATCCTTCGAACGTCGGCCCTTCGACCTGAAAGTCGGACCGCTGTTCTGCGTGCGCCTCCTGCGACTGGCGGACGACGATCATGTGCTGCTGCAAAATGCGCATCATATCGTGGCCGACGGCTGGTCGTGGGGAGTCTTCAATCGGGAAATGGGGGCGTTGTACGAGGCCTTCACCTCACACGCCGAGGACCCGCTCGAACCGCTGTGGGTGCAATATGGCGACTACGCGTTGTGGCAACGCGAATGGCTTCGCGGCCCGGCGTTCGCCGCCGAACTCGCTCATTGGAAAGCCGTCCTCGCCGGTGCCCCGGAGCGACTCGAACTGCCGTCGGATGGATCGGCTTTCACCCCTGTAACCGCACCCTGCGCCGTGGTGGAGCGATTGCTGGAATCAAACCTCGTCCACTCCCTCCAATCCATCGGTAGCAAGGCCAGAGCATCGACCTTTACGACCCTTACCGCCGCATTCAATCTGCTTCTGGGACGCCTCGCAGGGGTCGAGGATCTGGTGGTGGGAATGCCAGTGGCCCTGCGCCAGGAACCGGGCACCGAGTCTTTGATCGGACTTTTCCTGAACCACGTCGCCCTGCGAACGGACCTCTCCGGGGATCCGACCTTTCGGGAGTTGTTGGAACGGGTGAATGCCCGGACGATCGAAGCCCTCGTCCACATCGATCTGCCGTTCGGCCGAATCGTGGCCGAGATCCGGCCAGGCGGGGAGGCACATCATTCACCGATCTTCCAGGTCCTGATCAATCACCTCGACCTCGGCGACGGCCCGCTCCTCCTTCCCGGCATCACGGCGGATCCCATCCTCCGACGCCGGGTGGATTCGAAATACGATATTACCCTCTATCTCCGGCCCACTGCCGATGGCATCCGCCTGTGGTTGTCGTATCGTTCGCCGCTTTTTTCGGAAGATCGGATGCTGGGGTTGCTGTCGCAGTTCATGGGCCTGCTTTCCCAGATCGCTGCCAACCCCGACCGTTCCATCCGGGAATACTCGCTGCTCACCGAGCAATTCCGGAAAACGCTCCCCGATCCCAGGGCTCCTCTTGAAGAGCCGCCGCAGGAGTCCGTCCCCGAAGCGTTCCGTCGGATCGTCCTGGAGTTTCCGGATCATGCGGCCCTCCGGCATTCCGGTCAGTCCTGGAGCTACCGGGATCTGGCGGGTGAAGTTGCTGCGCTCGGTGCCCGCCTCGGCGAGGCCGGTGTGCACCCGGGCGCCGTGGTGGCCGTCTGCGGACCCTCTTCCCCAGGACTGGTCGCAGCCTCCTTGGCGGTGTGGCAGGCCGGCGGAGTGCTGCTGACACTGGACCCGAAACTACCCGCGGCCCGCCGGCAGCGGATGCTGGCACTCGCCAGGGCGACCCACCTCGTTGTGATCGAGTCCAAAGTCTGCTTCCCGGCGTTCGAGGAGGGACTGGCCGGGATGGTCCGGATCGGCGTTGACGCGATCTTCCCTGCGCGAGCTGACTTCGCGATGGATTCCCTTTCGGCCGGGATTCCCCCTCCCACTGCGGCCTATGTCTTCTTCACCTCCGGAACCACCGGGACGCCGAAGGCGATCCTCGGGACCCACGCTGGCCTCGCCCACTTCCTGCACTGGCAGCGCTCGACGTTTGGAATCGGACCCGGCGATCGCGTCGCCCAGGTGACGGGACTGTCCTTCGATGTGGTATTGCGGGATCTGTTTCTTCCACTGACGAGCGGAGCGACCCTGTGCCTGCCGTCGCCGGAGGGCGATCTGGCACCGGACCGGGTGCTTCTCTGGATGGCACAGGAGCGCATCACCCTCCTGCACGTGGTGCCCGCATTGGCGTCGGTGTGGCTGGGTGCGGTTCCCCGGGGCGTGACACTGGAAAGCCTGCGATGGGTCTTCTTTGCTGGTGAACCTCTGACGGACATTCTGGTGCAGCAATGGCGCCGCGCCTTCCCTGGCCGGACCGGGATCGTCAATCTGTACGGTCCCACCGAAACGACGCTGGCCAAGTGCTGCTTCGTCGTGCCGGACCCGCCCCCTCCGGGAGTTCAACCCATTGGTCACGCGATTCCCGGGGCACAAGCCTGGATCCTCAACGATGCCGGGAGGCGGTGCGGGGTCGGGGAACCCGGCGAGATCGTCCTGCGGACTCCGTTCCGCTCGCTGGGTTATCTGGATGAGTCCGGCGATCTACAAGGTGGCTTCCGTCCGAACCCGTTTCGCCAGGATCCCTTGGACCGGGTCTATTTCACCGGAGACCAGGGGCGCTTCCGTCCCGATGGTCTGCTCGAAATCATAGGACGCAGGGACGATCAGACCAAAATCAGCGGCGTCCGGGTGGAACCCGGCGAGGTGAATGCCGTGATGCGGTTGCACCCGGGGATCCATGCCTCGGTGGTGATCGCGGTGAAGCGGGCAAACGAGCCTGCCCGCCTCGCGGCCTATCTGGTACCGCGGGAGCCTGGAAGTCCCCCGACCTCCCGGGAACTCCGCCGGTTCCTCGGGCAATGCCTGCCGGAGAGCATGGTGCCCTCCGTGTTCGTCGTGCTGGCAGCCCTGCCGCTCTCTCCCAATGGAAAGGTCGATCGAAGTGCCCTGCCGTCACCGGAGATGGATCGCTCGGATTCGACCGAGTCTCAGGCGAGACCCTGGACCGTCCCGGAGGAGCTGCTGGCGGCGATCTGGGCCGAAGCGCTGGGACGGGGACAGGTCGGGCTTCACGATGATTTCTTCGACCTGGGAGGACACTCTTTGCTGGCCATGCGGGTCGTCGCTCGCATTCGGAACGCGTTCTCGATCGAACTGCCCGTCCGCGCCCTGTTCGAGCACCGGACCTTGAGCGGTCTGGCAGAGCAGATCGGTCGGGCGCGTTTGGCTTCGGCTGCGGTCTCACCGCTTCCATTGCACGTTCGGCCGCCCGGGGTTCCGGTCCCTTTGTCCTTCGCTCAGGAGCGACTGTGGTTCCTGACCCGACTGGATCCGCACGGTTCCGTCTATCATCTCCCTTACGGACTGCGACTCCGCGGCAGGCTCGACGCCGTTGCGCTGGAGAAGGCCCTCGGAGAATTGATCCAGCGCCACGAAGTTCTGCGTACTCTGCTGGTCTCCCTCGAAGGCGAACCGGAACAGAGGATCCGCCTGGAGTCGGACTTCCATTTGGAAATCGTGGACCTGCGGATGTTGCCGGAGGAGCAACGGACCAGCGAAGCACGAAGAGGGTCCCGCGAGTTCGCGAGCCAACCATTCGATCTCTCTCGAGACCTGATGTTGCGGGCACGGTTGGTACGGTGGGCAGACGACCAACACGACCTTCTTCTGACGGTCCATCACATCGCCTCGGACGGCTGGTCGATGGGTGTTTTTGCCCGTGAACTGACCGCCCTTTATTCGGCGTTCACCGAGGGAAAGCCGTCGCCCCTTCCTGAACTGCCCCTCCAGTACGCCGACTACGCGGTGTGGCAACGGCAATGGTTCCAGGGTGAAGTGCTCGAACGTCAATTGGCCTACTGGAAGCGACAATTGGCAGGCGCTCCAACGGACCTGCTGTTGCCCACCGACTTCCCTCGTCCGGCACTGCTGAGTTACCGCGGAGCGCGCCACCCAATCGTGTTCGATCGCGAACGGACGCAGGCGGTGAAGGCACTCGGGCACCGCGAGAACGCGACTCCCTTCATGGTCTTGCTGGCAGCCTGGCAGGTGCTGCTCGCCCGCTACTCCGGTCAGGTCGATCTCTGCGTCGGTTCTCCCATTGCAGGCCGGACCCGGACCGAGATCGAAGGCCTGATTGGCTTCTTCGCCAACACGCTGGTCCTGCGCACTGATCTGTCGGGGAACCCGACCTTCCGGGAATTGCTGAGGAAGGTTCGTGAAACCACCCTGGACGCCTTTGCCCATCAGGATCTGCCCTTCGAGAAGCTGGTGGCGGAATTGAGTCCCCAACGCAGCCTGAGTCACCCGCCTCTCTTCCAGGTGACGTTCGCCCTCCAGAACGCGCCTTCGGCCCCCCTCGAACTGCCCGGGACCACCGCCGAACAGCTGGAACTCCAGAACGACACCTGCAAGTTCGAGCTCACCCTTGCGCTCGCCGAGCGCGACGGGCAACTCCGGGGCACGTTGGAATACAGCACCGACCTGTTCGAGGCGGCGACCATTGACCGCATGATCGGACACTACCAGTCGCTGCTCGACAACGTTGTCCAGGACGCCGGCCAACCGATGGGGGTGCTGCCGATGCTGTCTGCGGACGAGCGGCATCGGTTGCTCCACGAATGGAGCCAGACCCCGGCCGGCCCGCCGACCGGGGACGGACGGCCTGCAACCTCGGCCCATGCCAGCCTCAATGCTTTGTTCGAGGCGCAGGTTTGTCGGACACCCGACGCCGTCGCCGTCGTATTTGGATCCGAGTTCCTGACCTATCGCGAACTCAACACCCAGGCTCAGCGTCTCGCTGAGCAACTCCACCGTGTGGGCGCCGGTCCTGACATTCCGGTGGGTCTCTGCCTCGAACGTTCCGTCTCACTGGCGATCGGCCTTCTGGGTATCCTCAAGGCGGGTTCGGCCTACGTGCCGCTCGACCCAGCTTATCCCAGGCAACGACTCGAAGTCATGGTCCGGGAGGCCGCCCTGAGACTCTTCGTCACGCAGGAATCCCTTCGTCCGCTGCTGCCCACCGCGTCGGGATGGGTGATCAGCCTCGATGATCTCCAACGGCCGACCGTATCTGAAGCCATGGAGGGACCCTTGCCAGAAGCCCTTCCAGAACATCTCGCCTACGTGATGTTCACCTCCGGTTCGACAGGAATCCCGAAGGGCGTTGCCATGCCTCACCGGGCCTTGGTCAACCTCGTTGCCTGGCATCTGGCGGATCCGCGTCTGGGACGCCCGGCCCGCACCCTGCAGTTCGCGTCCTGCAACTTCGACGTCTCGTTTCAGGAGATGCTGACGACCTGGTGCTCGGGCGGAACGTTGGTGATGATCCCGGAATCCGCGCGACGCGATCCCGAAGCCCTGTGGCAAATCCTGGTCGAGATGGAAGTCGAAAGGATGTTCCTGCCGTTCATTGCGCTCCAGCAACTCGCGGCCTGGGCTCCGGAGTCCGTTCTGAAGAAATCCCGACTCCGCGACATCCTCTCAGCCGGCGAAACCCTCCGGCTGACGGCAGAGATCCGGCGACTGGCCTTCGGGCTCGGAGAGTGCCGTTTCCACAACCACTACGGGCCCACCGAATCCCACGTCGTCACGGCCCACGTCCTTTCCGGATCCCCACTGGACTGGCCGTCCACCGCTCCCATCGGGCGACCGATCGCCAATACCCGGATCCATCTGCTGGATCCGTGGCGACAGCCCGTTCCCATCGGCGTGACCGGCGAACTCCACATCGGCGGTGCATCTCTCGCCCGCGGCTACATTGGCCGACCGGATCTCACCGCCGAACGGTTTGTTTCGAGCCCCCTCGGCGATGCGCCGGACACGTGCCTCTATCAGACGGGAGATCTCGCCCGGTGGAGGAGCGATGGTGTGCTGGAGTTCCTCGGTCGTCGCGATGATCAGGTGAAGATCCGGGGTTTCCGGGTGGAACCTGCGGAGATCGAGAACACCTTGCGACGGCATCCGGCGGTGAAGGAGGCCTGGGTTGTGGTCCGTCCGGGACCCGATGGCGGGAAGCGATTGGCGGCCTGGTGCCAGACCTCACCTGACGCGACCGTGGGTGCCGCCGAGTTGCGCGAGTTTCTTCGGTTGTCACTCCCGGACTACATGGTTCCTGCCGTGTTCGTGTCGGCGAAGCACGTTCCACTCACGCCCAATGGCAAGGTGGATGCGTCCGCCGTTCCGATGGAATCAGATCAGATCGCCTCCTGGACAGACCCCGTTTCAGAGACCACGGCCGAAGCGGTTTTGGCGGACCTATGGTGCCGGTTGCTGGGAGTGCAAAGCGTCGGGCTGGACGACAACTTCTTCGATCTGGGAGGACATTCCCTCCTCTCGCTGCAGTTACTGGAGCAGATCCAGCGGGTCTTCCGAACCAGACTGGCACCGCGGGAATTTTTCGAGAACCGCACGGTCCGGAGCCTGGCGGTCCGCGTGTGGAAACACGTGGAGCAACCGGGGTGGGCGCCGGGTCACACTTCCAACCAGCGGTTGGTCACCCTGCAATCCCATGGCGATCGTCCGCCGATCTTTTTCTTCCCCGGCGGCTTCGGGGACGAGACTGAATTGATCTGGCCGGCGTGGTTCTCGCGACGCCACCTCGGACCGGAGCAACCCCTGTACGCGCTTCAATGCCCCGGGGTGGACGGGGGGAGATCGTTCCCCCGAACCCTCTCTGGCGAGGCCCGTGAATGCCTGAGGGAGATGCGGCGGATCCAGCCTCGGGGACCGTGGTTCCTGATTGGTTCGTGTCTGGGCGGCAACCTGGCCTACCAAGTGGCGCGACAGGCTCAGAGTGCGGGGGACTCCGTGCCGATGCTGGTGCTGGCCGACTGTTCGCGGCCCCTAAGGGCCCAATACTGGCGCCAGTGCGCGGCTGTGCCGAAGTGGGGACTGCGCCAGTACGTGATGAACACGCTCTTTTTGGCATTGCCCTCGGGCAGACCGTTGCTGACAACGGCGGGACGCCACCGACTGTTGCAGCAGTGGGTCAAGCGCCCAGGAGACGGGAGGACGAACGGTCCTGTCGAGTTTGGCGAGGAATGGAAGTGGCGGATCTTTCAGCATGGAGAAGCGGTGCTGCGGCGACAGATGAGCCAGCCTCGAGGACGTTTCGACGGGCGCATCGATCTGGTCGTCAGCCAGCCTAATGCCACGAGCGAAAGAATCCATCAGTGGAACAGGCAGGCCACCCAGGGAACCAAGGTGCTCGTGCTGCCGGGCACGCACTCGACCTATCTGATTGAAGGAGCTTCCTTGCTCACGAAGTTGTTCCAACAGCGCATCGAGGGAGTGCCCTGAAGTGCTGCCGGCTTGTGGGCATGCAACGACATGGACCGGCACCCCGCGCCGGTCGCTCCGGGCATGGAAAGGAATGGCTAAAGCCCCGCGATGATCTCCCGCACCACTTTCTCCAGGAGTTGGGCGTCCATCTCCACCAGATGACTGCGCTCGGGGAACCGGCCGTCCTGCACGTCCGCAATGTATTCGCGGAAGGCGGCGAGGCGTTCCTGCTGCAGGCGACGATGCTCGGCGGCAAAGTTCCGATAGGGTTTGGCGTGGCGCGGCGGACGTTCGTCGTAGTCGCCGAGGATGTCGTCGGAGAAGAGGAACTGCGTGTCACAACCTGAGCCCGAGCCGAGCGACATCAGCAGCATGCGGGTCTGTGACGAGAGGAAGCGGGCGAGATTGTGGGGGACGACTTCAAGTTCCGCGGCATAGGCTCCGGCGTTCTCCAGTTCCTTCATGCGCCGGTGGAGTTCCTTCGCCTCGGCGAGGGTCTTGCCGATGGCCCGATAACCGGTCCAGGTGACTTGGCGTGGGACCAGCCCAAGGTGTCCGACAACGGGAACGCCTTCGGTCGCCATGGCCTCGATCAGGAACGGGCTGGCGGAGCAATAGACGGAGCTGGCACCGAGTTCGAGGGCCCGGAAGGCGACGCGGATGGCTTTCTCGGGTGAGGCGAGCCCATGGGGCGTCGCGCAGGAAAGAAAGCTGCTCGGGGCCGCTGCCACCAGCAGGGGCAATCGGGCCTGTGCCTCCGGACTGTCAAAGCTGCAACTCATCAGGTCCACGCCCGCCTCCTCCGCGGCCGCGGCTTCCTCCGGGGATTTCACGTGGATGTGGGTGAGCACGCGTTTCCCCTTGAGCTGTTGGAGATCGTAAATGGTGTACTTCTTGCGCGGTCGTAGCATGAGGGTGGCGGGGCTTTGGAACGTTCAAGTCAGTCTGGGAAGCCGGCGGGTCCGGGGCAAGTCCCGAGGGAAATCAGAGCCTCCCCAAGGCGTATCTTGACACAGCCCCTCCTGGGAGCGCGGGGGCGTCCTCGCCCGCTTCTTCCTCCCTGCACCCGAGCGGTCCCGACGCGGGACCGCGCCCTCAGGGTATTCCCGGCATTGCCCGAGAATCCACTTGGCGGCCGGGGAAGGTCTTCGGCAAAGAATTGGGTTGTTCGCTCCGGCAATTCCCACTGAGTTTATCCCGTAACACCATGAGCATTACAAAACAGGTCAACGGGGATGAGTGCGAGTTCATGCTGCCCGCGCGCGTCGACGGCCCGGCGGCGAATCAACTCGAAGAAGAAGTTCTCTCTGCGATCCGGGGTGGTTCCAAGTCCATCCTCATCAACCTGGCTGCCTCCAACTTCCTCTGTTCCGCCGGCATTCGGGTCATCCTCCAATATCATCGGCAGATGAAGGCCAAGGGCGGTTCCTTGTTGGTGTCCCGCACTTCTCCTGAGATTGACGCCGTGTTGGAGTTGACCGGCTTCCGCAATCAGATCGTCGAGAAGTTCTGAATCGGAAACGAAAGCACTGTCCCGTGGAATCCTCTCACCCCGTCCGCCCGGATCTGCCGGTCGAAGGGTGTGCCCGCTGGGGTGAATTCGCCGGGCACCAACAGTTCCCTGACTCCGTCCGATTTGCCCTCGACCACGCCCTGGCGGAACACCTCCAGAACCTCGTCCACCACAGCCAGGCCACCCGCGTTGCGCTGCGCTTCGAGGTGGATGCCGAATGCGTCCGGGTCACGGTCACCGATGACGGTGGCGAGTTTGATCCGACCGGGGTCCCGGCTGTCGATCCGTCCACCCCGATCGACGAGCGGCCCATCGGCGGCTTGGGCATCCACCTGATGCGGCGCCTGACCGACGGGCTGGTCTACACCCGTTTTCCGGGAACCAACCGGTTGGAGATGATGAAGCGGATCGCACCCTGAACCGGTGGGGCGTTGTCCGCAGATGGGGAGACCCGTCCCGGCGTCCAAGGCGGAACCCTCGTTTCACCCTGCGAGTGAGGTCGAGTCCGCGGCGAATGACTTCGGGATCTGCGTCATCCGTGTAATCGGTGGATCAACTCGGCCGCCTTTCGCCTCACTTCCCACCGCCGGTCTCGGCCCCGAAACGGAATCGCACGAGCGAGTAATCGTCCCAGAGCGCCGCGGTCCCTTGGCTGGCCTTGGCCTTCACCAGGCATTCCCCGACGGCGAAGTCTTCGCGGGCCGACGCCTCCGCCAGCGTGGCAATCCATTCCGGAAGCGTCCCGGTCCGACCGTCCGGCCGTGAGATTTCGTAGGTGCCATCACTGAAGACGAACAACTGACTCCCGGGCACCACTTCGATCTCGGCCCTTGGGAAATGCGCGTCGGGGAAGGCACCCACCGGCGGGGCGCTGGTCCGCAGTTCGATCCGGCGTCCGTCGGCTCCGATCAGGAGCGCAGGGGGATGTCCGGCGCTCGCGTAAGTCAGCCGGCTTGAGCTGCGGGAATACACACCGAGCCAGCAGGTGAAGTACTGCTGATTCTGCGTTTCCATCAGAAACATCTGGTTCAGTGCCGCCAGCACCCGGTCTGGCCTTTCGGGACCCTCGGCCAGAAGTGGGCCGGAGCGGAGGACGTTCAAGGCGGAGACTGAAAGCAGGGCGGCCCCGACGCCATGGCCGCAGACATCCAGCAGGTAGATGGCGAAGTGATCGTCATCGATCCAATGGTAGCCGAAGGAGTCTCCGCCGAGTTGCGTGGAGGATTCGAAGCACCACTCGGTGGAGACCGGGCCGCTGGCCAGGCGCGTCGGCAGCAGGGACGCCACGTAGGCACCGGCGTCGGCCAACTCCGCGGCCAACTGGCGCTGGCTCGAAACCAGGGCGTGATGGATGGCCTGCTCCTGGTCCCGTAGCCGCTTCTTTTCGAGGCACGCACCCAGTCGGGCTCGAAGCAGGGTCGGATTGAAGGGCTTGGTGAGGTAATCGTCCGCCCCGGCCTCGATGCAGCGGGCGATGCCGCTGTCCTGGTCGAGGGCCGACAGCATGATGACGGGAATCCCGCTCAATCCTGGATCGTCCTTCATCTTCAACAACACCAGATAGCCGTCCAGGCCGGCCATGATGAGGTCGAGCAACACGAGGTCGAACGGGGCGGAACGGAGAAGCTTAAGGGCATCCACGCCGTTCGCCGCCCCTTGGACGGTATAGCCGTCGTGCTGCAATCGGCGGCTCAGCATGTCGCGGTTGGATTCATCATCGTCCACCACCAGCAGTCGGCCCTGCACCTTGCCGTCGCGGGGAAGCGGACGGGCGGACGGGGATTGAAACGTGATGCCCTGGGGCAGCATCCGCGAGCCGGCTGCGTCGGCCGGTTGACCGCCAGCAGGCAACAGATGCTCCTCCATCAACCCGAGCCACGAGGCCGCCGCGTCCCGGATCTTGCGGAGGTCCGGCAGATATTTTTTTCGACCCAGCTCCGCGGCGTCCTCCTGCAGGATTTCGCTGTAGCCGATGATCTGATTCACCGGCGTGCGGAGTTCATGACAGAGCCGGTGCACGTCACCGCGCTGGGTCTCGAAGGTTTCTTCGTCGAAATACTCGGAGATCAAGGCCAGCAACTGGCGTCCACCCGCGTGGATCTTCGCCAGGTCAGGCGCGAAATCCGCAGGCAACTGATCGTCTTCCTGCAGCATCTCGCAGTAGCCGAGGATGTGATTGATCGGGGTGCGCAGATCGTGGCGGATCTTGGAGAGATCCAGTTTCCGTTCGGGAACCGGGACCGCAGGACGAGGGCGGGAGCGTCCCTCTCCGGCCCCGCGTTGGCCGCGGGCGGGTTTCGGGGAACGTCCGGTGGGAGGTTGGCTCATGCCGGAGCGGTGCCGCCGAGGAGCGCCTCGATCTTGCCCAACAATCGGGGGAGCTCGATGGGCTTGGTGTCGTAGTCATCGCAACCCGCCGCCCGCGCCTTGCTTTCGTCCCCCGGCATGGCATGTGCCGTGAGGGCGATGATGGGAATGGCCCGGGTCTTTGGGTCGGTCTTGAGCACTCGCGAGGCCTCCCAGCCATCCAGAACGGGAAGGCTCATGTCCATGAGGATGAGATCGGGCTGCTCCGCAGCGGCCAACCGCACGCCTTCGGCGCCGTCCACGGCCAGCAGCACGGAAAAGCCCTTTCGCTCCAGGCGGCGAGAGAGCATGTCCCGGTTCATTTCGTTGTCCTCGATGAGTAGGATTCGAGCCATGGGATGGGAGTTCCAAGCGGTTGGTTCGACTGCGTGAAGATCAAACCCCATGGGCACGGCGAAGGCGAGATCCCAAAATCCTGACCGCAGAGACGGGGCGCGTTCGAACACTGCCCCCGATGCGCGAAGTGGATCATTCGCGATCTATGATCTGACCACCACTCGCTATCGCGAGGCGGGTTCTCCTGTCGATCGTCGCCATGCGTTGGCCGATTGGGCGGTGCTAATCGAGGAACTTCTGTCGGATCATCCGCAATCCGCCTATTTCCCCGGCGCAAGCCTTCAACTGGCCGCCCATCATTCCGGCATCTTCAACCGGTCCTGGGTCCGGCAACCCGCCGAGGCGCAGGGCGGACTCTTCGAATGTTAGAGGTCGCCCCACTGCCACCAAGATTTCGCCCCTGAGCGTCTCGGTATGCGCCCGATCTAACGCCTCGTAACCGGTCGCCCCAACTCGGGCATGGCCGTCACAAGTTCGTTGGCCAATCGTTGGGAAAATTGGTCGGCACCGGCTGGCAAGACATGGACGCCATCAAACCACATTCCTGGGATATCTGGGACCCAATTGCTCCCGACCCAATAGCGTGCTTGATAACGTTCGGCGACGGCAGCGGCGAGCCTGGCACGGTGGGCAGCCCACTCGGGTTGGGAATAGAAACGGCTTTGATGGTCCGCGCTGGCTGGCATTTCGAGGATGATCAACTGGAGATCAGCCGCGCGCAATTCACGGCATAACCGGTCGATGATGGGTTCTATAAAGTCGCCTCGCGCCTCAAGCCGGCGGGCGCACGCCGCCCGAAACGCCTCAACGCTCTCCGCTTCCAGAATCTTGAAGTCATCAGCCCTGCCCAGTTGGCCGGTGATGCCGTTGGGAAGTCCTAGACTGCCGACGACGCGACGGAGCCTTTCGACCCTCCCCCAAGTGGAGGCACGCTCCAGGCACATGGGAATGTAGCGATAGATCCTGAACAGAATGTATTCCCAATGAGAACCCCCGGTGTAGTATTCCGCCGCCAGAGCGGAATCCATCCGGAATCCCAAGGTCATGCTTCCAATAAAGGTCCACCAAGGGGAGGAAGTGCGGCGGGGCGGCGGCGGTGACGGATGACTCTCAGGCTCCATGGTCAGCTCGAAATCGAAAAAGCCGAGTATTGCAACCGGCGAATTCGTGGCTTGCCGTATGACCAGTCGCGCCATCAGGAGGCGTTCAACGGGCGTCGCGGCACCGATGGCAGCGTTGACGCTGGCTGGCGGGTTGGTTCCAGGCCATGCCGCGGCGAACGCCTTTGGGTCAAAGGCGGCCGCTGCGACGGAACTGCCCAGCATGACACAATGCGCTTTGGACGCTTGGTTGGATATCTGCCGCAGGTTGCGCTGAAGCAAGGATCGTTGTGCCCCTAGGTGCAGCACGCCATTGAATGCCGCGAGGACGCCGAGGGAGACGGCCACTTGAAGGAGGAATCTGAGACCGTTCATGACTCAAAAATCGATGTAGAGAAATCGTGAGGTCTGACCACAAAAGCAGGCGATGAGGATGGCGAGGATGCCCCACCAAACTCCGCGTGCCCAGAAATGCCAAGGATGGTCCCCGCCGGGCGGCCGGTCTCTGACCCCACCGAACCATTCAAGCCACTTCTTTGCCTCGTCCAAAGTCTTCATAGACTCAATGCCAACCCATCACCAGATGTCGGAAAAACTTCCCTGCTGTTGGCAGATCCATGATGAAGAACGCCCAACCGACGTTCACATAAGTGAATGTCAGCGCCCAGGCTCCGAAGCGACCTGCGACAGACAGACCGCCAGTTCCTGCGACCGATTCTCCGCGGAGGACCCGCCAGCCGCGGTGCGCGGCGAGGCCAGCGCCGTGCCACAGGCCCCAGACGAGGAAATTCGCCCCGGCACCATGCCAAAGGCCACTTGCCAGCATGACAGCGATCACGTTGGCATAAACACGCACCGCACCAACCCGCGAGCCGCCGAGTGGAATATAGACGTAATCGGTGAGCCACCGTGTGAGCGACATGTGCCAATGCCGCCAGAAGGCCGCCAGATCGGTCTGCAGGTAGGGCCAATCGAAGTTCTCCTTTACGGGCAGCCCAAACAATCGGGCAGAGCCAATCGCAATGTCCGAGTAGGCGGAAAAATCGAAATAGATCTGCAAACCGAACGCCAGCAGCCATACCGGCAAGACCCAAGGCCGCGCGGCCGCGATGTCCGTCTCATTCAGATGGACGGTGAATGTCGTCAAGAGATCCGCTATCGCGAACTTCTTGGCCAATCCCACGAGGATCCGGGTCAGCCCCCGTTCCCAATCCGCAGCCCAATTCGGGGACGGTGCGCGGAGTGCCGGCAGGAAGTCCTGATACCGCTTGATCGGACCGGCGACCATTGTCGGGAAGAAAAGAATGAACGCGAGATACTCCCAGAATGTTCCCGCTTCGGTCCGCCCCAGCCGCCGGTCTTCGGCGTAGTGGATGAATTCGAACGTGAAAAAGGAGACGCCCAACGGCAGGAAGGCTCCTGACCACCGCCACGGATTGGCACCGGATGGCCAGACGATGCCGGTCGCGAAGTTCCAATACTTGAACACCGCAAGAATTCCTAGGGCAAGCGCCACGCCGACCCAGCACCAGCGTGAACCGGTCTTGTAGAGTCGGCTCACGGTCGCTTCCCAAAGAAACAGGGCGAGGCAGATCGCGCCTAGCACGCCGCCGACTGCGGTCAGCGAGAAATACACGAAAAACAGGGTGCCTGACAGTGCCAGAATCTTGGGGCGCCAGGGAGCCGACGCCGTTCGGAAGGCAATTGCTGAGGGCAGCAGGAACAGGAAAAAGTAGCTGAACGTGTTGAAAATCATCCGCTAATACGTGCAAGACCGATCCAAGGTTGGCCGAACCGGGGGCGCGAAAGAACGAAAAAAATGGCGATTCGAATGCTCCGATGCGCAGCCCGACACGGGTCCAACGGCATGGTTGGTTGCCGCCGTCCTGCCCCTTCCGATCGCGGCCGCTGGCGACCTGGAGCCTACCTCAACTCCCCTGTTTTTTGAGTTGGCCCCGGTTCGGCCCCGGGGACTTGCCGGAAATTGTCCATTGATTGGGTTCCGATCAGCTGTTTGCCCGACCAAACGGCCCGCCGGGGCTGTGGCGGGCGACACTTCTTCCAGGAGTCGTTGGTTTCCGGAGTTCCCTCGGCGTTCTTGGGCCGCCTTCTGCTCGGGCTTGGGCCGCTTCTTCCTCGGCCACCACCGCCCGTCGCATCGTGGCCAGCTTCCACAGATTGTGCGTCAGCACTCCCCCCCGCCGCCAGTTGCCGATGCTCAAACCCCTTCGGTCACCGATCCCACCGCTCGCCCCGTTACTTCCATCACTTTGGCCAGGCTTCGAAACAGCAACTGGCTATCGGCCGGTGCGCGTTCCCGGAACCGTTCGAAGTCCAGGATGATCCCCTGCCGTTTCTCACCCACTCACAGCGCACTGCCGAACTCGACTTCGGCCCCCGCCTTGCCACGCACCCAAGGCCGCACATGGGTGTCGTACAGACGTGGCGGGCAACGACCATTGTTCGTGTACGTCCCCTTGGGCGAGCCGTCGCTTTGCCAGCGTCGCCCGAAAGAGCACGATTCCGTTGGAACGATTCCTCAGGCGGGAAGTCTCCGGTGTGCTCACGTCCATCGCCCTGGGCGGATCAAATCCCGCCAAGGCTTTGGCCCGGAACCCAGACGTCGTTCGTGACCTTACTCAGTACGGGCGGGAGGTTGACGATCTTTTGGCAAGCGACCTGCCTCAGACAGGTCGCTCAGGGTCCTCCGACTGTTTTCGGGGTAATGGTGCAGCGGATCCCGCTGAGGGCCTGAGGTGCCGAGAAGAAGAGGCTGGGTTCTCTGCGTCTCCGGGTCTCTGCGTCTCTGCGGGAGGGTCCTGTTCTCCAAAGCATTAGGGGCGAGGCGCACATCCTCACTTTCGCGCGTCCCGCGACCAAAGCGGTGGCGGACGCCACGTGCACTCCAGGACGCTCCGCGCGGTTCGTGGATCCTGAGCGGGATTCGCAGTCTCGGCTGGATTCAAGCCGCGAGGCAGTCTGCGGGGATGCTCTCAGGAGCGGTTGAGCGGGGAGGGTTGGTTCTTGAGGGCCTCTTCCGCCGTTCGGGGTGCCGGGGCGTTGAGCTTGCGGTACACCCAGGCTTCGAGCGGGCGTAGGGGTCGCAACCAGACGTAGAAGGGCGAGAACAGGAGTCGGAGACGGACCAGCGACAACAGCATGTTGAGCGAAGTCCGAAAGTTGAAGGCGACCTTGGAACCGCTCTGGTCGGTCCAGACGGTTGGAACCTCCTGCACGCTGAATCCGGCGCGTTGGATGGAGTAAAGCAGGTTCACATCGAAGGCGAGGTCGGCCAGACGCAGGTGGGGTTGCACCGTCTCCACGACGGCCCGCCGCATGACTTTCGCTCCACACTGCGTGTCGCGGATTCCCATCCAGAAGAAGCCTTCGACAAAGGCGTGGAACAGCCGGCTGGCGAGACGGCGATCCCGGGTCTGGGCGACGTTGATGGTGGATCCGTCCATCCAACGGGAGGCAATCACGCAGTCCGCCTTCCGGGCGGCGCACGCGGTGACCAGATCAAGGAAGGCCGCTGGCGGGGTGGCCCCATCGGCGTCCACGTAGCCGATGAGATCGGCGAGCGGGGCGAGTTTGAGGCCTTCGATGAGGGCACCGCCCTTGCCGATGGGCGCGGCGAATTCGAGGTGGGAGATGCAGAGGTAGCGGTGCTCCGCAGCGCGCACGACGCCCAGCGTGTTGTCGCGACATCCGTTGAGGACGATGACCAACTGGAACTTGCCCGGGTAATGCCGGATGAAGTGTTCTGCATACGCCTCCAGAACGGGAGCGATCCGATGCTCTTCGTTGTAGGCGGGGATCAGGAGCAGCAGGCTGGGGGCAGACGTAGCCACAGGATGACGGAGCTTGGCGCGAAGGCTTCCCGGCGAGAAGCGCTCATTCTCGCACGTGACAGAACGGAATGGGCAGGGTCCAATCCCGCGTGCAACCCCGCTCCGACCTGATGGAACTGCCGCCAGAAAGCGAGCCCGTGCCAGCGCCTCCTCCGGCGGCGGATTCCCTGCCGGCGGTGTTTGCGGCGTTGTACGAGACGCACAGCAAGCAGGTGTTCTATCTCGCCCTGCGTCTGCTGGGGGATCCCACGCTGGCGGAGGATGCAGCCCACGACGTGTTCCTGAAGGCGTGGCGCAACCTGGGGACGTTCCGGGGGGATGCCGACATCCGCACCTGGTTGTACCGGATCACGCTCAACCACTGTTCCAATCTCCGTTCCAGTTGGCACGCCCGGAACGTGCATACCCAGTCCGACGAGACCGTCATCGAGAATGCGGCCGGTGCCTCGGAGAGTCCGTTTCGCGATGTGGAAATGTCCGAACTGGGCCAGCGGATCCAGAAGGCACTGGATGAATTGCCCGAGGAATACCGCGTCCTGCTCCTCCTCGTGGCCGATCAGGAACTCAGTTACGACGCCGTTGCCCAGATCACCCACCAGACCGCGGACGCAGTCCGTGGCAAACTTCACCGCGCCCGCAAGGCATTCGCCGCGGCCTTCCGCAAGACCGGCTGACACCATGAACAACCGTCTCCAGCAACAGCAGACCGCCCAGGCCGATCAGACCCAGCAGACCGGCACGCACGCGGCCCAGTCCTTCGAGAACGCAGAGGAGGTCATCCGCGCCGATCGAGCGCAGACTTCGGTGCCACCCGCGCTCGGCGATCGGATTGCCGAGTCTTTGTCGCGCGAACCCCAGGCCGTCGCTCCCAAGAGTTGGTGGAAGCGACTGTTCGGGGGCTGACGACCACCGGTCCATGAAAGCCAAACCGGGCCACCCACGCCGAAATCGTCGGCGCAGGTGGCCCGGAAGGCCGCGTCCGCAACCCAAGGGAGGATGGGACGACAGGAAGAAGTTTTGGTGGATCAGGTGGGGCGGGGTCGCGGCGGGGAAACCGGCCGGGGAATGGTCGGGGGAGAAGCGGGAGTGGGTGTC
>Ga0105048_10004542_pt1 | contig 22549 bp, 29 predicted proteins | sample MAT05_FD_78382 | JGI IMG/M metagenome (GOLD analysis project Ga0105048, IMG submission 78382) | Freshwater microbial communities from Lake Fryxell liftoff mats and glacier meltwater in Antarctica - MAT-05 | ecosystem: Environmental > Aquatic > Freshwater > Ice > Liftoff microbial mat | place...
CGCCGGCGCCGTCGCTATTCGGCGGCGCTGTGCTCGGCGACGGGATCAAAACGAAGGGCTCGAGTGTCTGATATGGCGACACAACAACCCTGGAGGACTTTCGTGAAGAAGCATCGAAAAGCACCTAGTCCGGGTGCCCCAAGAAGCGCAAACCCCGTCGGCGCCCCCGCAAGTCTCGGGCGAAGCCGAAGACGGGGTGGTCGCTTGCGGGGCTGGCTGCGCTCGGTGGCATCACGCCGCGCACGTTGCGGCTTTACCTCGAGCGAGGGGTGGTTCCGCGCCCGCCATTCCTCGGTTCGGCGACGCGCTACGAGCGCAGGCAGCTCTTGTCGCTGACGGCGGCGCGGCGGCTCCGCACGACAGAGCGGCTCGAGCTCGACCAGATCCGTACGCGGCTCAACGCCATGACCGCGCCGGAGCTCGAGGCCTTCGCCGTCGCCGACCTACCAGCAGGCGTCCTCGCGCAAGCGCTTGGTGTTGCGCCCACACGGCTCGACCCCTCGACGCAACGGCCGGCCGTCAACGCGCACGCGGACAAGCGCTGGACGCGCCTCGAGCTCGCGGTCGGTCTGGAGCTCCACGTGCGTGACGACATCACTCCGCGCGTGCGTGAGCTCGCGGCGAAGGTGTGGGAGCTCTGCGTCGGGCCGCCTGCGGAAGCAGCGCAGACGCCGCCGCCGACTTCGCCTTCACCATAGCGACCCTCGCCTCGAACCGCCGGGCGAGGCACGTGACCAACGTCGAGGTGCCAGCGGCGTGCGAGCACGCACCGAGCGCGTCAGGAAAATGGGCTTGCGGAGAGCGTTGCCTAGAGCGGGTCGCGCTCGCGTGTCAGCTCGAAAACGCCGACCGCTCGTTCCGGGGGCGCGACGCCGACGGTCCACTTGCTCATCGAGACGGTCCAGCCCTCGCCCTGCAGTTTCTCGAGGAAGGCGATGCTCGCCGCACGGAAAGGATCGGAGAGGAGGATGCGACCGCCGACGGCCAGGTTCGTCTCGAAGATCTCGCGAAGATGCGAGTGGAAGTCGTCCGCGTACAGAATGTCGGAGCCGAGGATCACGTCGTAGCGATCGCCGTCCTGCCAGTCGGTCCAGTCCGCGGCGCGATGCTGAATGGTCGTGAGCCCATTGCGCTCCGCATTCTGCTTGCACACGTGGAGCCCAACCGCCTGCCGATCGGTCTGCGTCACACGGGCGCCGAACGACGCGGCCACGATGCCCGGGAGGCCCGTCCCGGCACCGAGCTCGAGCACGCGAAGGCCCGTCATCGATCGTGATGCGATCTCATGCGCGAGCGCGATCGCAGCAGGCCACAACACGATGCCGTAGGGCAGGCGCGAACCTTCACCCGAGAGGAATCTCCCCTCGTCCTCACTGCTGAGAACCGCACCGGTGTGGAGGATTCGCCAGGCGCGACCATCGAGACGGAGGTTGTACTCGTGCAGGGCAAGGTCACCTGCCGTCGTGCGCAGAACGTGAGGCGCGCTCGTTCCGTTGGCCATCGAGCGTCACTCTACGGTTCGAGCACGAAATTGCTATAGCGTGGGCGCCAGGCTGCACATGGACGATAGTCACCGGCTCGCTCGTGAAGACATGATCTCCTCGTCGCCGCAGAGAGCGCTGTCACGTCGCCTCGAGGCCTTGCTCGATCTCGCCGAACCATCGACATGCCTTGCCGACGTCGGCACGGACCACGCGCTCCTGCCCGCCCACGCGGTGTTGCGCGGGATCGCTGCTCGCGCCATCGCGGTCGACCTCCGGGCGTCGCCGCTGGTGCAGGCCCGCGCGATGCTCGCGCGCCTCGGCCTGGCCGAACGCGTCACGGTCATGCGAGGCGACGGCCTCGCGCCGCTCGTGGGGCACGCGGTGGACGTCGCCGTGCTCGCTGGGCTCCGCGGTCGCACGCTCCTCGCGTGGTGCCGCCGAGCTCCCCGCGTCGTCATGAGCCTGCGCCGCCTGATCGTGCAGCCCAACGGTGACCTCGCGGACGTGCGCGCGTGGGCTTACGCCGAGGGCCTCTGGCTGGTCGACGAAAAGATCACGTGGGAGCGTGGTCGCTGCTTCGTGAGCTGCGCGTTCGCGCCCGGCAGAGGCGCCGACCCCGCTTACGCCGGCGGCGGTCTGTCGCTCGCCCAGGCGTTCGAGCTCGGTCCCTGGCTCGTGCGACGCCGCGTCGCCGAGGCGGGCGAGCTCTACGCCCGTGAGGCTGCGCGCTTCGAGAAGCTCGTCGCCGTCGGTCGCACTGACCTGCTGCCCGACCTCGAGACGTACAAGCGCGGCCTCCATTTTTTCGCGCATACCGGCGGCTGAGCAGGCCGGCGATCAGAGGCTCGCTCACGCCATTGGACGGGAGCATTTGATCCGCCGGCTGACAAGCCCGTCGGGCCCATTCCGGAGTTGATCGAAGTCGGCGATGCCGCACGCGAAGCGTCGGTTTACGCCACCGGCCCCGGCGAGTTCGGTGAGCTGAAGGGTCACCTCGAGCGCGCGTTTCTGAAGGTAGGCTGCAAGGTCGTGAAGACTCCGACCGAGGCGCCCTCGTCGTGACTGTCGGTGACGCCGGCGGTAGCTTCGGCACCGGCGGCATCCAGAGTGGCCTCTCCTTCTCCGATACGATGCGAAAAGTCGTCGCTACCGTCACCGCCGACGGCCGCCAAGTCGACGAAGCCACGGTCGAGAGTCGCTTCACGGTCACGCAGACAAAGGGCGAGCAGCTCGATTCGATCACCAAGCGCCTGTCCGAGCAGAGCACTGCTTCGTGGAAGCTGATTGCCAACTCGATCGTCAACAGCGTGTCGGCGACGCTAGGGTCGAAGGCCCCGTCAGGCGAGGGCAAAAGCCTCTGAGCGTCAGCCACGGGAGGGCTTTGCTCCCGGCCGATCAGCGGTCTCGCTTCTTCGCCTCTCGAAGCCGCTCTTCGAGCTCTGCCCTGTCGTGCTTCAGCTCTTCAATCTTCGAGTCCCTCTGGTCCAACGCAGACCGCAGCCTCTCGATCTCGGAACGCAGCCCCTCGTCGCGGTGGAGATCCCGAAACATGCTGGCGAACGGATTGGCCTGCGGCGCAGGCGCCGCCTTCGGTGTCTCGCCCTTCGCGATCGCCTTCGCCAATGCCATCGCAGCGGCAGCCCGTTCGTGCTCCGGCGTGCGGCGCGCGTCAGATGCCGATGAGGCGGACGCTCGGGAAGTGCCGCTGCAGCCGGCCGAGGTCGCCCATGTCGCTCGTGTAGACAACGTCGCCGCGCAGGGCGGCTGACGCCATGACAATTGCGTCGGCTATCGTTGCTTGCCGAACACTGCCAAGCGCGAGGCCCGCGTTCTTCGCGAGCCGGACTGAAGGCGCCTCGACATCGACGGAGCGCAGAATTGCATCGCGACGATCCGTGCGGCCTCGCCAAAACTCCGCGACAACGATCCATGGGACTGTGACCGTGATGCGCTCTTCCCGCAGCCACTCGTGGATCGCGGTCGCTCGGTGGCTGCGTCGATCGATACCGATCAACATCCCCGTGTCGTAGGTGACGCCGCTCATGCTACCCGGCGCTGGCGCTTCTTTGGCTCGCGCAGCTCCGCGGCCAGCTCTTGCCGTAGCTCGTCCGTAAGGACCGACCCCCCTGCGTCTTGAACCAGCCAGGCCATCGCGTCACGCTTCTCGGCTTCGCGCCCGAACGCGGAGATCAGTGCCGACATGTTCCCGTCGAACAACCGATCCGCGTGCGCGCGAAGGATCTTCTTGGTGCGCGCGTCGACCGCGACCGAGAACGTCTCGACGGGACCTCGCTTGGGCTTCATTGCTAAAATATTTAGCAAGATCCGTGGCTCGGTCAAGCGGACCATTCGGACGGGGTCTGATTGGTCGACTTCGCCCGCTGAAACTGGGGGCGCTCGTGCCCCACGCGATCGCTGCGTGGGCCCGCCCGAAGCTGTGCCAGCGGCACGCGCTCAACCTCGAGGAGCCCACGCCGAGCGAGGATGCATCAAGCTCGTCAGGGGAGATCGCTCAGGCTACCCTTGCGCTCCGCCGACTCCTTGGCTAAATACTGAACTAAATGGTTCAGCATGCGAGTGTCCGCCTCGATGCCTCATTCGCCGCGCTGTCGGACGCCACGCGGCGCGGCGTTCTGGAGCAGCTCGGGCGTAGAGACGCTTCGATCACAGACCTTGCCGACAAGTTCCACATGAGCCTGACGGGCATGAAGAAGCACGTCGGCGTCTTGGAGCAGGCGGGTCTCGTGAGCACGGAGAAGGTCGGTCGCGTGCGGACTTGCAGGCTGGGGCCGCGCCGGCTCGAGCACGAGACAGGGTGGCTCGAGAGGTACCGCCAGCTCTGGGACGCACGCTTCGACGAGCTCGATAACATCGTTCAGGAGCTGAAACAGAAGGAGCAGGCCAATGGTCGCGCGAAAGGAAGGTGAGCCCACCCGCATGAAGTACGGCACGACGGTGGAACGGAAGTCCGAGCGTGAGCTCATCATCACGCGAACCATCAACGGCCCCGCGCGCATCGTGTTCGAGGCGTGGACCAAGCCCGAGCCGATGAGGCGCTGGTGGACACCAAAGTCGGACTCGACCGTTTCTGATCGGGTTTCAACCTGTTCGGTGCTCCAGGAGGCTGCAGTCGGTCACTTCAGCATTTGCGGGTGCCCGTACTATGTGATACGGGTACCCGTATGAAAACCACGATTGAGCTTCCTGCACCTCTAGTAGAGAGAGCAAAGCGGCTTGCTGCCCGGGACTCGACCTCGCTACGGGAGTTGGTGGAGGCGGGGCTGCGCCATGTGCTGAAGGAGCGCGCGACGCGCAGTCCCCAGTTCGTGTTGCGTGACGTTCGCGTCGACGGTCAGGGGCTGAGCGAGGAATTTGGCGCGGCGACCTGGGATGAGATTCGAAGCGCCAGCTACGGTGGACGCGGCGCGTGATCGCAGTCGATACCAACATCCTCGTCTACGCGCATCGCAAGGACTCGGAGTGGAACGAGGTCGCTCACGCGCGACTGGCGGAGCTTGCGGCAAGTCACGCCACTTGGACAATTCCCTGGCCCTGCATTCACGAGTTCATTTCAGTGGTCACCCACCCGCGGATCTACTCCCCACCGAGCAGCCTGGAATCGGCGCTTGCCCAGGTGGCCGCCTGGATGGAGAGTCCGAGCTTGGTCCTGATTTCCGAAGACGGAGACTACTGGGAGCACCTCCAACTCCTGGCTAACGATGCCAAGCTCAGGGGCTCCGCGATTCATGACGCGAGGGTGGCCGCGCTATGCCGACTGCACGGGGTTCGCGAGCTGTGGACCGCAGATCGCGACTTCAGTCGCCTGAAGATCGTGGTTCGCAACCCGTTGATCTCGTGACGACGTTCGCGTGCGGGGACAAGAGCGCCGAAATGGGTGGTGGACGGGACGACGGCGGCGCGGCTGCCGGCACCGGTTTCAACTTCGGCGGCTCGACGAACCCATCGGCCTTTGCTTGCCAGATGCGCTCGCGGCCGTCGCGCGTGCTGCGGACGAGGCCGGATCGATCGCGGGCCGGTCGCGCGGAGTCGAGCGACGATGTTCAGCCGCGTCTCGTCGCCGAGAGCAGCGAATAACGGTGCGGCTTTGGCGAGGTTCTCGGCGTATCGTCCCGGCGCGATGCGCGAAGTGCTCCTTGCGGTGATGGTGGCCTGCAGCTCCGAGACGGCGAAGCCGGCGAAGCCAGCCCCGGTCGCGCCCAGCTCCGTGAGCGAGTCCGCGCCTCCCGTAGCGTCGGAGCCGCCTCGCGCGGCCGCAGCTGCCGCACGCGAGTACACGACGAGCTCGCTCGAGAAGCGTCGGGCCCGTACATCCAAATGAATCTGACCGCGCTCGGATCGGATGCGATGCGGCAACTTGCGTCGTGCTCGCCTGGTCGTGCGAACATCCCGGGCGATGTCCTCCTTCACCGTTCGGCAGTGGGCGCACGAGCTACGGAACAGCCTGTTCTTTCGGCCGATGTTCATCGTTCTGCTGCATATGGCGCTCGCCGTCACTGTCAGTGCGCTCGAGGGAAACGTCGAGGACGTGTCGTTCCTCGAACCGCTGCGCCTGGAGCCGGCCGTTGCGCTCGGCCTGCTCGGGACGATCGCCGCTAGCGTGATGACCGTCGTGAGCGTGGTCTACTCCACGCTGCTCGTCGCGCTCTCGCTTTCCTCTATCCAGTTCTCGACTCGGGTCGTGTCCGGCTACGTGCGCGACCCGCTCAGTCAGACCGTCGCCGGCCTCTTCGTCGGCACTTTCGTCTTCTGCTTGGCGATGATGACGCGCGTGCGCACGGACGTGCCGCGCGCACCTGCGCTCGCGGTCGGCGTCTCGATGCTGCTCACGCTGATGTGTCTGGCGCTATTGCTGAGGTTCATCCAGCACATCACCCATGCCATTCGTGCCAATACGCTGGTTGCCCGATCGCCGGTGAGACGCGCGCGGTGATTGCCTCGGTGTTTGCGCCGTCGGCGACAGGTGTGCGAGCCGAGATCGAGGTCGACCATGACGCGCATGCCGTGCGGGCCAGGTGCTCGGGCTACATCCAACTGCTGGATGTAGCCCGAGCAGCTGATCGTGCTCGCGCGCGGGAAGACCGTCCAGTTGACGCGGCCCATCGGCGGTTTCGTGCCAGCGGGTGGCGTGCTCTTTCGCGTGAGCGAGCAGCCGAGCTCCGCCGACGAGCATGCTCTGCTGCTTGCCGTGGACGTCGGCTCGGAGCGAACGCTGCAGGACGACGCCGAGTACGGTGTTCGTCAGATCGTCGACATAGCGCTCAAAGCAATCTCGCCGGCGGTGAACGATCCGAGCACCGCCGCGACATGCATCGACCAGCTTGGCGCGCTGATCATCCTCGCTGGCGGTGGCAGCGACCCGCCGAATCGATTTTCGGCGGAGGACGGCGGCAAGCTCGAGCTCTTGCTCACCTCGTTGGATGATCTGATCGACCTCGCGGTCGAACAGATCCGCCAGTACAGCAAGACGGAGATGGCTGTATCCCTCCGCCTGGTGAGGACGCTGACCGACGTCAGGGAGGCGATCCCGCGCGAACGCGGCGAGCATACGATTCGTAAGCAGCTGGCGTTCATCGAAGCCTCCGCAAGCAAGGTTTTCGGCGACGAGGACCGCGAGGAGCTGAATCGCCGGCTCGCACGCGCTCGTGCCGCGCGCGGCCTGTAGGCCATCGCTCAGCCCCGAGAAGCGCTGCTCACACTAGGGTCGAAGCACTGCTTGAGCACTCCTTCAGAGCGCCTTGATGATACCGCGGAGCTGAACATCAACGTCATCACCAGGCACGGCACGAGCAGCCAATGCGGCACTCCGCGGCGCTGAGCGTCCCGTGCCTCCCAGTTACCGACGAACAGATCGAATACAAGGAAGTGAGTCCAGCAAGCGACAACCGTGCGCGGCGTGGTGAAAGTGCGCATCACACCTTGCGGGAGCAGGCGCGTTGTCTCGTGTCCGATGGCATCGTATTGGTGGCTCATCTCGAAGCCACCGGCCAGCCGGCGGGTCGCGACGAAGCCGCTGCTGTCACGATCCATCTGCTCGTCGTAGCCGAGCGACGTGCGACGACGAACGACGCGGCCCATGGCATCGAAGTCGGAGTCCACCACGACCTTGCTGGTGCCGTCCCCGGCTACGTCGCCGCCGCTGCCACCCGCTCCACCGCCGCCGCCCATCACCGCGATGCTCGGACACATGCCGGGATCGGCGGGATGTTCGGAACGGGAGCCGTACGGGCCATGAGTCGCAGGACGGTCGATTGGCCGCTCGGGCGAGCGCCCGTTTGCGCGACTCGCCTGGTTCATTGCGTCGCGCAGACCCACGCCGGCATCATGCCGTTGACCCATACGTCTCGGAACAGCACGCCATACCGACCGTCGAGGGCGCTCAGCACGAAGAAGGCGAAAACGATCATGGCTGTGCGCCGCCGGTGAAGCCTCGCCTGCTGCCTTCCGGATTCGAGCCATCGACTCAGCATGAGAGCAGGGTCGATGAGTGACGCGGCTCTGTCGACTCCAACTGCACTCGGTCGGCTCAACCGCTCTTGAACGACCACGCTCGGGGCAAGCCGGCGCGAGCGCGCACGGTGGCCTCGAAGAGCTGCAGGCGGGGCGCGCACCAGGCCGCGAAGGACGCGAGCGTGAGGCCAGCCAGCACGTCGACCGCGTAGTGCCAACGCAGCACGATCGTCGAGCACACGATGTTGAACGCGAAGAAGCTGATGACGATGGCAATCGCGAGCCAGCTGCGCTCTCTGGTCACGCGCGCGCGCCGCCAAGCGAACAAGGCGAACCACACCGGAACGGCAGTGTGGAGCGAAGGAAACACGTCCTTCATGGCGCCGCCGGCCGCGACGGTATCGAGCACCAAGCGCAAGAACATGCCGCCCTGCAGCGGAGCCTGGAACGCGTGGTCGAGGTGGAGCACAGGCCCATACGCGGGCACCATCACGTAGCCGAGGTAGCCGAGCCCGTGCACGAGCGCCGTGCCGATCGCAAACTCGCTGGTCGCCGTCGGATTCCTGTTTATGCCGATTACGCCGAACGTGAAGAGGCCGCACAGCGTGAAGTAGCTGAAGTAGAAGAACGCGAAGTACTCGGTGAGCGCGGGGGTGATGAAGCGCTCGACCGCGAGCGTCGGCTCTACCCCGAACAACCTCACGTCGGCTGCGTAAAGCGCGGCGTCGACGCTGCCACTGCGAACGGCCGGCAGCAGGTCGCGCAGCATCAAGTAGGAACAGACCAACACACCAACGGCGATCAGGCGGTACGCGGCCGACCGAAACGGAGCCGGCACACTGCTCGAACCCCGGGCCAAGACGCAGGCGCCCACGAGCAACAGCAGCATGAGCTCGAGGCGGCGCGCCGACAGCATCAGCGCGGCGCTCTGCCCCGACGTCACCACGACGAGCCACATCACGACGAGATAGCTGCCTTGGACGACGTCGGAGGCCCCGAACCAGGTCAGCGCCCGACGTACGCCGCCTGGGACACGCGCCTGTGTGATCGGCCGCTCGCTCGCGTGCATCGTCATCGTGTGTGTCGACCAAGCACAGCGCAGGCCATCTTGTCGGCCAGGGCGAAGCGCCGGTGTGTCGAAAGCTCGACGCGAAACGAGTGACGCTGCTGAGCCGCTCAGCGAATGGCGGCGATTGCCAGGTGGTAAACGTGCTCCAAGTCGATGGCGGCGAGCTGGTGCGTACGAGCGAGCGCCTGACATGCCTCCGGCACGTTGGGGAACACCCGCGGCTGCGTCCGCTTGCCAGTCAGCTGGAGCAGACCCGCAACGATGCTGCGGATAGCATGCGCCGAATGAAGCGCGGATTGCTGTTCGCGATGCTGGCCGCTTGCGGCGGCTCGCCGGGTGCGTCGGCGCCGTCGTCCAGCGCGAATGGGAGCCCCACCGCGGCCACTGCGGCGACCGTCACGGTGGCCAGTGCGCCAGTCGCGCCCGCTGCGACTCCCAGCACCGGGAACCAATGCGACGAAAGCACCTGCAGCTCTCCCCCAGCGACAGGGACACGGCCAACGTATGTGTCCTCTTGCGCCGCAAAGTACAGGAAGCAATCGGCGATGACGGCACTGATGCCGCCGAGCTTGCTCACGTTCGCCAGCGTGACGGCCCCCGCTCCGTCGCGCCTGCCGCGGCGGATGGCGCCTTGGTCGGTGAAGTAGAGGTGGTCTTCGTCCAGCAACAGTATCTCCGAAGGCCCCTGCTGATCGTACACGACGCTCGGGTTACCCTGATTGTCGATACGACTAATCGACTCTTCCCATGTGCTCAGGCCGAGCACGCCGACATAGACGCCATTGGCGTCGACGGCGATTGGCAGACCCGTGAAGGCGCTCGAGATGATCTCGAGCGAGAGGTTCAGTCGAACCGCGATCACGCGATTCTTGTTCAGCTCCGTGGCAAACAGCGAGCCTTCGTGCACCGCGATGCCCCACGGGTACCGCAGCGCCGCGGCAAGGACCTCGACCGAATCGTTGGCGGGCGCAAGGCGGTTCAGGCTGCCGTTCTCGCCTTCGCCGTGGTTCACCCAATAGACGTATTCGGCGTCTGCGGTGATCGCCCACGGATGGTTCTGCTCGGTCGCGACGAGCTCGAGTGGGCCGCCGAGCTTCGGCAGTCGGATGAGCGCTCCGTCTGAGCCTCCGTCCCCGATCTGGGTCACGTAGACATCGTCGCCCACGAGCACGAGGCCCACGGGTCCATTCAGGCCGGCGCCAATGGTCACAGGCGTTCCGTTCGGCAGTGTGGGGTCTGCGATACAGGACCCGCCGCCGGTGCCAGGGCCACCACCGGCATGGGGGCCGCCAGCGATGCTCGATTCTCCACCGATGGTCGGGGCGCCGCCCGTGCTCGATGCGCCTCCGGTCCCTGTCGCGCCACCAGACGAAGGAGGCCCGACGTACGAGCCGCCCTCTGGCGTGTCGTCGCCAGGCGCTGGGTCGCGGATGATGACCGAGTCGCAGGCGGCGGCGTTGATGAAGAGGACGAGCCCGGCCGCACTACCCCAGCGCAAAAACATGACGCCCATCATATCTCAGGGCTGTCGCAGGATGCTTACCATCTTCTTTCCCCTGGCGAGCGCATCGACAAGCTGTCCAAGTAGCCAAGCCGTTCGCCCGATCAGGCCCTACCGTTCAATCGACGGCGCACCAGCTTGAGGTGCGCCTCGCTGTCGAGTGGCGTGTCGCCGCCGAAAGCTGGCCCGAGGCCTGTCGCCGGCTCGAGCTCGAACAAGACCACGAGCTGTGCCAGCAGGCGACCACGCTCGGCTCGCTTGGTCCGCCGAAAGGCAGCCTGCTCGAAGAGCGCGACGAGCTCGGCAAGTCGACGCGACGCGCCGGAACGGTCCGCCCAGCCGCGCTGCGCGTCGCCTATCAGGTCGGCGAGCGCCTCGCCGACCGAAGGCCCGTCCGGTTGCGGGCGCATCTCGTTCAATAACGCACGGACTCGATTGCGGATGGTCGTGCGAGCGCGCGCATCGCCTGGAGGCTCGAATGAGGCGCTGCCGCCCAAGACTCGTACGAGATCGTTTGCGTACGCAGAGAGCACGTCGGGCGCGAGCGCGGTCATCGCGCCCTAGGTCTCACGCTGGAACCAAGGCTGCGCCCCAATCCAGGGGTCTCGATGAATCAGCAGCAACGTCCCCGCGCCTGAGAGCAAGACCAGCGACGCGACGAAGTACGCAATGTCGATCTCACCGCGACCGTAGTTGCCGGCACAGAGGCAGCGGTCACGATCGGTCTTCGAGTAGCGAATGCCGACAAGCTCGTCATCGTACTCCGTCCCCTCACCCCAGCAGGCGATTGCTGAGCCTCCGCGTCTTGCTGCGCAGGCCCAGCCTGGTGGCGGCGAGCGCCGACGCGATCCTGTTTGCGGTGTGGACCGGCGGGTCGGCTACGCTGTCCCAATGAAGGCCCATACGCTGAGCGCGCTTGGCGTGATCTCGGTGCTCGCTGGTTGCGCGCCCGCTGGCCCGGAGGCGCCCACCACGCTGGCAACTACGCCGCTCGACAGCGCGGTGTCGTCCACGCCCGATGTGTCGGCAGCGAGCGCCACTGCCGACGCCGTCGAGGCATCGGCGCCGGCAGCTGCCGACACGCACGTGCGCGACGCTTGCAACAAACTATGCGAGCGCGTCGCAGGGAGCTGCCCGAAGGGGCGCGGCGAAGCCTGCCTCGCTCAATGTGCGAACCACGAAGCGCGGTCGAAGGGATGCGAAGCCGAGGCGGAAGCCGCGCTTTCGTGTCAGCTGAAGGTAGCGGACTCGTTCTGCAACAACGTCGTCGCCCAGTCTTGCCAGGATGCCTTCGTGCGCATGCAGCGATGCCAGAAAGGCGAGTCGCAGACGACCACTGTGAGCCGCAATGAACCCGATGGCTGGAAGCGCGTCAGCGACGACGTCTGGGGAGTCTCGATCGTGATGCCAGCGTCTGCGGCGCTCGACTCCCAGGCCAAGTGGCGGACCTGGAAGGCTTCGCAAGAGGGCACCACCTACGAGGTTGTCGAGATCGCGCGGCCGAAGAAGCTCGAGCCGCAGGCGATGATCAAGCTCGTGCTCGCGCATGTCGGCATCGGCTGCCAGAAGGAGATGCGCCTGAGCGGCCAAGTCGACACCGACAAGGTCACGTTCACTCGCTTCGAGACATCGTGCAGCACCGGCAAGCGCATGTACGGGAAGCTCTGGATCGACGAGAAGCGCGTACTCTCCTTGATCGTGCGCGACGAGGCGAAGACCGAGGACCGCGAGGCGTTCCTCGACAGCATCAAATAGCGCCGCCCAATCGCACCACCCGATTGCACGATCCTACCAACCATGGGCGAATGAGGCATTTGGCGGCTTGCGCAGCGGCCGTTCACGCGCTGCACTGAGCCACATGGAACCGCTTCGTGAGCTGAGCATGCCGATCGCGCGCCACCCGGCGCAGGCCCCGCGCGAAGTGTGGCGCGGCGATCGTCTCGGGCTGAACCCTGGCACTGCGACTCACGTGCAGGAGCCCAACCATCGCGTGTACCAGCCTGTCTCGACCACCCGCGCGACCTCGCGGTGCTCGGGCCCATTGCCGAGAAAGAGATCCTATGGCGCCTGTTGTGGAGCGAGCAGGGCCACCGGCTGCGTCAGATCGGGCTCGCCGACGGCCGTCTCTCGCAGATCGCTGAGCCAGCGCGCCCAGAGCGCCAAGCGCGGAAGTCGCTTCGTGGCGCTGCCCGAGGGGTCGTTTCTCTCCGAGCTGGCCGAGTCGGTGCGCTCGGAGACCGTCTCCTACCTGAAGACCGAAGTGAAAGACCGCGTGCAGCGGCTGCGCGAGTCGCTCAGCAGCGACGAGCAGATGCTGCTGGCCTTGCGCGTCGGTCGGAACCTGGCCTGGCTCGACCTCGCGCGCGTCCTGCGGGACGACGAGCGCCCGCCCTCGAATGACGAGCTCGCTCGAGAGGCGGCCAAGCTCCGCAAGCGTTTCCAAGCCATCAAGGACAAGCTGCGCCAGCTGAGCGACGATGATGCGGCCCTGCAGAGGGCGAAGTGAGTGGCCGGCCCGTGCTGATCATCCACTCGGTGCTCGTGGGGCTGACACCGTTGATCCCGGTTCCGCTGCTGGACGACGCGGTGAAGCACTACATCGAGCGCCGCATGGTGCGCGCGATCGGCGAGGCTCACGACCTCGAGCTGTCCAAGCAGGACGTGGGCGAGCTGGTGGACGATGTCGACGGCAGCTTGCTCGGCTCCATCGCGATGGGCGTCATCACCTTCCCTGTGAAGCTGATCTTCCGAAAGCTGTTCGTGGTTCTGGAGGTCAAGCGCGCCTCGGACGAGGCGAGCCGCGCGTACCATCGCGGCTATCTACTCGACCGCGCGCTGTCCTCGCAGTTGATGCGCCCGGGGGGGCGGCATTCGCCGAAGCAGATCCGCGCGGCGCTGGACGCTGCCACCGACGATGGCAGCGTGTCGCCAGTGGGCAGCGTGATGCGGGCGGTGTTCCAGAGCTCGAAGGACATCGTGGAGAGCGCGGGCAAGAGCCTGATCAGCAAGCTGCGCGGCAAGAGCGGCAAGGTCAGCGAGGAGGCGATCAGCGCCGCGGTCGACGATACGGCGTCCAAAGGCCCCGTCGCAACCATCGCCGAGCGCTTGCAGGCAGCGCTCGGCGAGCTGCCCGCGGATCACTTCCGGGAGCTCGAGCAGCGCTTCGACCGTGCGGTCTCATCCACCTTGCTCGAGACCGTCGTCACGGAGCCTCGATGAACATCGCCATGACGAGTCTCTGCCCGAGATTGGCGCTGGCGGCGGCGCTCGCGTTGGCCAACGGCTGTGGTCCCATCCTGTTTCCAGCGCCGAAAGGCAATCGTGAACCTGCGGTGCAAGGCGCACAGCTGCTCCGCCTCGGAACGGCGACGGCGGAGACCATTGCCTTGTGGGCACCGCCCCAGCCGGGGCGCTCGGTCGTCGTCTTCTTTCACGGCAACGCCACGCAGATCGGCGACTTGGGTTGGCTCGCCGACGCGCTGCAAAATGAGGGCAACGGGATCTTGTTCGTCGAATATCCCGGCTACGGGGTGGCCAACGGCAGCCCATCAGAGGCTTCAATCTATCGCAGCGCAGCGCGCGCCCTGGACGAGCTGCCCAAGCTCGGTGTCGGCAAGACGCACACGGTACTGGTCGGCCAGAGCCTGGGCTCGGCGGTTGCGGTCGAAATGGCAGCGCAGGGCTATGGCTCGCGGCTGCTCCTCATTTCGCCGTTTTCGTCGATCACGGACCTGGTCGATGGCTTCGTTCCCTTCGGGTTGGGCGGCTTGTTCGTCACGGACAAGTTCGACACCCTCTCCAAGGCGCGGCGCATTACGCTCGAGACGGTGATCGCGCACGGCGACGCCGACTGGCTGGTTCCGTTCGATATGGCAAGCGAAGTCGCGTCACGAATCCCCGGCGCGACACTCGAGGTGTTCGAGGGGGGCGGCCACAACGACCTGTTTGCGCGCGACAACGGTCGGCTCCTCGCGTTGATCCGAACGCTGGCAGCAGCACATTCGACGAACTGACGGGCACAGGGGCATAGGGGCACAGGCTGGAGGCCGCCTGAACGCGCGAGACGATTCCGGCTATCCGCGCGCGTAGACCCCGCGCAAGAGTGCGCCGGTGCCGCGCTTTCACCCACCCAGTTCGAGCCGTATTGCAGCATTTCTCGCCGCCGCGGTCTCCGCCTGCAGCCCAGTCGACGCCGGCGCGCCTCCGCGCACGGCGCAGACCACAGAACAACGTGCCGCGATCGCGACGAACGAACCGAGCTCGAGTGGCCAGATCGCTCGGCCGTCCACGTGCGCCGGCTGGGCCCCCGACACCAAGGTCAGCATCGAGGACACCACCCAAGGCGCCGCCCTCGTGTTCAGCACGGCGGGAGACATCACGGCGCTGCGCAGTCGCGTCGCCCAGCAGCTTGCGTCCCTCGGTCCGACGGACGACGCCCACCTCGACAACGTGTCGCAGGGCATCCGAATGGTATTCGAGCCGCGCGACGGCAAGGGCAGCGAGCTTCGCGAGAGCGTGACGCAGCGCGGCCGCGAGCTGACGAAGACGTGCGGTCTCGATTGGAACGCGCGTGACGATGAAGCAAGGAAGCAGGCGTCTGCGGCCACGCCGCCGCGCGTCGAGCCTGCCGTCCCGTCCGCACCGCCAGAGCCGCCAGCGACCACCACCAAGCCGGGCGCCCCGCCCCCACCCAGCGCCGAGCCGAAGAAGCCGAAAGACGAAGCGAAAGCGAAGGGCAAGGCGACGCCTGACAAGGCCAAGCCGGGCGACGCGAAACCGCCCGCCGACGCCAACAAGCCGAAAGACGGCGATAAGCCGAAGGACCCACCGTCCGTGCCGCCGCCGCCACCGTCCGTGCCGCCGCCCGTGCCGCCGCCGCCCGTGCCGCCGCCACCGTCCGTGCCGCCGCCACCGTCCGCGCCACCGCCACCGTCCGCGCCACCGCCGCCGTCCGCGCCGCGCTGATCTTATTGCAGGCGTGCGCAAGCCAATGCCCGCTGCTCGAGGCGCTGCCGCTGGCGTTGATTGCTGGCCAGCGACGCGGCGCGCTCGAACTCGTGTTGGGCCTCTTTCAGGCGCCCGAGCTGCTCGAGCAAGTCAGCCCGTGCCGCCGGCAACAAATGGTAACGCGCGAGCGCCGGCTCGGTTTGCAGCACGTCGAGGAGCGCCAGACCGGCGGCGGGCCCTTGCGCGCGCGATACGGCGACTGCTCTGTTCAGCTCGATCACTGGCGATGGCCTGAGCTTGCCGAGATCACCGTAGCAGTCAGCGATGCGCTCCCAATCGGTGCCCTCCACGGACGGCGCGCGCGCGTGGCACGCCGCAATCTCCGCCTGCAGCTGATAGGCCCCAGGGGCTGATGCGAGCTCGGCGGTGCGCGTGAGCGACCCAAGGCCACGCGCAATCAGCGCCGCGTCCCACAGCGTGCGGTCCTGCACCACGAGCAACACAGGCTCGCCCCTTTCGTCGATCCGGGTGCGATCACGAGACGCATGTAGCTGCATCAACGAGAGCAGCGCGAACACCTCCGGCTCGCTCGGGGCGAGCTTCGCGAGCAGCTCGCCGAGACGCAGCGCCTCTTCCGACAGCGCGGGTCGCAGCAGGTCGCTACCCGCAGTCGCGGCGTAGCCTTCGTTGAAAATCAGGTACACGACCTCGAGCACCGACGAGAGCCGTGGGCTCAGCTCTTCTCCGCGCGGCACATCGAATGGCAAATGCGCCTGATTCAGCGTCTTTTTGGCGCGGACGATCCGCTGCGCGATTGTCGGCTCGGACGCGAGAAACGCCCGCGCGATCTCGTCCGTCGAGAGCCCGCCGATCATGCGCAGCGTGAGCGCTACCCGCGCCTCTTGCGAGAGCAACGGGTGGCACGCAGTGAACAAGAGGCGCAACACATCGTCGCCGACGTCATCATCCATACGTGACTCGATCGCCGCTTCGACCTCGGCTAGCGAGGCGTGGGCGGCGCGTTCTTCGAGCTCCGTTGTGTCTGCTGTCGAAACTGAAAACTTCGCGCGTCGAAGCGTGTTCAGCGCGCGATTCTTGGCGGTCGTCATCAGCCAGGCACCCGGGTTCTCCGGCACACCCATCGTCGGCCAATGCTCCAGCGCGCTCACGAGCGCGTCTTGCGCGACCTCCTCCGCCAGGGAGACATCACGCAAGAGGCGCGTGAGGCCGCTGATCACGCGCGCTGCCTCGCGCTTCCATACTGCTGCTATCGCATGCTGCGCCTCGGCCGACATCGCGGCCGAGGCTAGCCCGTTTCGGCTTGCGCTTCACTTCTGCGGTGGCGGGCCACCGCTGCCTTCGAACACTTGCAAAATCTCGCCGATACCGTCGCCTGCGAGCGTCATGAACTCGTTGGCCACGGCGATCGCGCGCTCTTTGCTGTCGACCTCGATCAGCGCGAAGCCGTCGATCAGCTCCTTGGTCTCGGCGAACGGCCCGTCCGTGACGCTGAATTTGCCGCTCTCGCAACGCACCTGGATGCCGCGCGTCGGCCGCACCAAACCGCCCGTCATCAGCACGATGCCAGCCTTGATGTTCTTCTCGCTGAACGCGCCGATTGCCGCCATCTTTTCCGGCGAGGGCGGCGGATCATTCGGCTTCTGCGCATACGTCATCAGGAATTTCATGATCTCGGTCTCCAGATTTTTTTTAACGTTAACGGTCGGTCAAGACGACAGGAAGCTCATTGCGCCGCGAATAGGCGGCGCACCCGCGCGTCGCGCAAGTACAGGCCCGCCCACAACATCGCGCCAACATAGATCGGAAACAGAGTGTGGCTGAGCAGCGGATCGCCCACGCGCACATGCACCAGCACGGCGCCGCCGAGGTAGCCGGTCAACAGTACCGCGCCGATCGGAGCAGAGCGCTTGACGACGTAGAGCGCCAGACACGCGAGCAGCAGCAGCGCGATCGGCCTGGCCACGCCTTGAGGAAGGCCCAGTTTGTACGAGGCCTCGGCGACGGCGGGGTGACCGACGAGCTTGAACGCGACGTCGAACAACAAAAACAGAACAGGAAGCCCGCTGAGCACGCGCCCTACCCACTGCTTGCGGGTCGTTTTCGATTTCGGGGCTTCGGGGCTCAGCGCGTCGATCGTGGTATCCATGGTCGTCTCCTCGGTTCAAGGCCGCCGAAGCTGCCATTACCCAGGCGACAAACGAAGATCGCTGGGATCGACACGGCGCCGAATCTTTTTCGTTTTCGCGCCGCCCGCGAAAGTCGAGCCTCTTGCCGCGCGGCGGCGCCACATGCGACGGTCCTTGCATGCGAACGACCCTAACAGGGTGCTGAAAAAGGAGCCGACCCGCCCGGCACGAAGAAGGAAACGATCGAGCTCAAGAAGGTCGGGGACAAGTGGTTCCTCGCGAAGATGTGAGCCGAACGCGCCTCTTTGGTCGCTATCGCCGCGACGGCGGCAAAATCGACGTTCGCTTCGAGGTTGGTCCGCCCGGGGGCGTGCTGGGCCTCGGCGCCGTTGCGACCGCCGAGCCTACCCATCGTTCGAACGCGGCGCGATCGGTCGTGGACTCGAAGTCGCGGCGCAGCACGAGCCCAGCGGTCTGTATGGCCATCGAAAGGATCTTCGAGCTGACCAGATAGCGGACGAGCACTCGATCGTCTGCGTTCGTCTTGCCGAATGCGCGCATCAGGTCGCGCGCTTCGGGGTCGTAGCCCTTGAGGCCCGACCAATCATGAAACACGCGCGCTGCACCGCATTCGACGATCGCGCTTTGAGCGAGCGAAATGTAGAACTTGGTGACCGCGAGCGTGCCGCGGCCAACCACGCGCGTCACGATGATCCCCCACGCAGGTCGCCACACGAGCGCCGTTGTTTCGCCGCTCTCGTAGCGCTGCGCCAGCCCCTCACTCAACTCCACCCCAGGAGGCTACGCCATTTTGGCGCCTGCGCCGTCGGGGCGCGCGCCGCGTCTCCCGAGCTCGGCCACCAGAGCACCAAACACCGAGGAGTGTGTCGGCGAAAGGATTCGGGTGCGGATCGCGAATATCGTTCTGTCGATGGTGGCGGAGTTCTCGGCTGAGCAGCAGTAGCCCAGCCCGATCGGTCAGGCGGCCAAGGTCAACGCGGGTCGCACGCCGAAGCGAAAGAGCTTCAGCAAGTTGTGGGTGAGCGCGATCAGGTTGAGCTCGTCGTGTGCAGCGTGAAGCCGGCGGATAGTCGCATGTTCGGATGCGCGTTCGAGAAGACGGCGAGATCGCTGGTCAGGCTGGTCTCAGCGAGGAAAGCGGGCGCGGTGAGCCGCAAGGTCGCTGTCGGGGTCCCGGAACGTCCACTCGCCGCGTCGAGCCCGCGCTCTGCCGCTGCCACCATGTCGCGCGCCCCGCTCAAGAGCTTCTCCCCGTCGCTCGTCAGCGCGAGCCGGCGCGTGGAGCGCTAGAGGAGCGGCAGCGACAGATGAGCCTCGAGCATCGCCGCCCAAGCAGCCGGAACGCAAGGCCGCGCGTCCCGAGGCTCTGCGCGCAGCATTGGACACCTCGCGGTCAGTAGGCCATGCCGTCCAGCACCTGTTGCCGGACCGAGTCACTGGAGGCGAACACGAACATGCGAACCGGCGTCGCTTGCTCGAGCTGCACGCCCTCCAATCGGAGCAGGCGCGCAGGGCCCACGACCACCGGCGCTTCGGAAATGACCCCGGCAAGAGTGATCTCGAAAACATCTCGGATGGCCATGTCGGTAGGGACCACCACTTCGAGGTCGAACGTCCGTGAGGCGAGCGTCCAGTGGGGAACTGAGTCGGCCGAGAGAATGGTGGCACAGGCCACGTCGGTTGGGCCGGCCTCCGTGGCGAAGTCGATCACCGACACCACAATCGCTTGTGGACCGCGAATCGCCGAGGCCAGCACCTCGGCTTCAGTGCTGGTTGCCAGGGCCGCAAGGTCCCCTTCACGAAGCAGCGGGCGAACGCCCTGCAGCCACCTGCCCACCTGACTCATGGCAGCCCAGCGCTCGGGTGATTCATCTGCCTCGTCGAGCGTGCTCTGGAACCACATGAAGCCTTTGCCCCCAGCGGCGATCACACTGGCTCCCTGAATAAGGAGCTCAGCCGGACTCGGCTGCACGTGGATGGTGGTTCCGACGATCGGGAGTTGGCGGTTCCAACCAGGGTGCAGGCCTTGAGCGTAAAGCCAAGTCGGCAGCGGCATCATGTTGTTGCGAGCGTTGAGCAGGTAGTCGTAGGCAGCGTCGATCGGTGGATGGGTTCCCCAGGCCGTGATGTGCGGGGCGCAGCCGGCAATGTAGAAGTCCATGCCCTGAATGTCGGTCATGCCAGCGAACGAGCCGACGTTCCGGTTGGTCTTGCCACCGTTGTAGACGGGCAGGCTGGGATAACGCTTCCATAGATCGCGCGCGACAGCCGCTCTTTGGGCGGCATTCGGCACCCCGTTGCTGTCGTAGATCTCGCCGTCGGACTCGTCCCCCGTTGCGACTGCGGCGATTGCAGAAACGTCGCTATAGCTGGTGTCTGCGCCAACCACGTCGTCGGTGACGACCAGGTGGTAGTCGCCCGAGCTTGCGAGGTCGGCCAATAGGTCCTCGGAATTGCAACCGCATTCACTACAGGTGCCCCCGTGAAACCAGATTGTGTCAATGCCAGCTGCGGTGTGCTGCTGGTAGGCAGCGTCATTGCCACCGGGAAGGGCACAGTCGCTGGTCGTCATCCAGGTCTCGATCGGAAAGAGCTCGGGCAAGACTCGACCGGCGCCCACCGACGGTGGCGCGTCGTCCCAACGGACGACTGCCGTCCATGCTGAGCCTGCCTCGATGGGCTCGCACAGCGGGACGTCGATCATGCGCGATTCGCCCGGCTGGACCAGCGGCTCGGCGACGCAAGTGATGCCAGCGCCGAGCACATTCTTACCATTGAGGGATACACCCGAGATGGTGTGGGGAGCGCCGCTGTCGTTGCGTAGGTGGAGAAGAACGCTGCTGCCCGCGCCGCGCGTGGTCACGTAGGTGAGCGGCAGCTCTGTCGCAGCCACCGGGAAGGTCCCGCTGACGATGGTGCCGCCGGCCGACTGAATGGCAAGCTCTGCTGCAGCGACGTTGTCCCATTTCGCGTCCACGCTGTGGAAGCTCACCCAGATTGGCTCACCCGCTACCGCTTGAGAGGGCCAAACGTGGGCCCATTCGAAGGGCGGTGCGCTTGGCGGGTTCGGCTGGTCGATGAGTGACACGTCGACTCCGTCGACCAGCACCTGCGTGACAGGACCATTGCGTGCGGCGACCGCGACGACTTGGACGCGGCCGCCCGTCGTGGGCTCCGGGTTCGGCTCGTCGTACTTGGAGCTCGGGAGAAAGTGGTCCTTGCGGTAGCTCGCGAGCAGGTCCAGATCTGGAGCGGCCGCAGCGCACGCAGCGCTCGTCGGTGAGCAGCTGACCGCAGCCGGGATGATCGCGTCATCGACGCCCCCCGCGCCGCCACCGCCCGCCGGGCCTCCGCCGACTTGGGTCCCGCCCGCTGTCGACTGGCCACCCTCGGCGTTGCCGCCGTTGCCATCGCCAGCGTGCGCTTCTCCGCCAACGCCCGTGGGGTTGCTCGGGGAACATGCAACGCACCCAAAGGCCAGGCAGAGAAAGACGCGGTGCGACAGCATTCCAGCTGACGCTGGTGCAGTCGACGTGCCACTACGAATGAGTGCCGATCTGCCAGCATTGGATCAGTTGGATCCAGTTTCGAGGATCTGCGCGATCCGAAGGCTGGGGCGGGCGGCAGGTTTGCCAGGAACGCCCCTTGCTAACGGGCGCTGCATGCGAAGCAAGCTGGTACTCGTCGCCGTGATCGGCTTGGTGTGGGGCTGTGCTGCTGGTGTTCCCGGTGACCCGGACACGAGCATGAGCGGCGGAGCGGGCTCGGGTGCGGCTGGCCAGGGGGGCGGAGACGATGGCCCCTTTGGCAGCGGTGGAATGCCGGTCGACGGACTTCCTAGCGACTGCGGCTATGCGGCCATTCCCACCTACCGCGCACCCGGGGCGCTGCTGATTGTGTTCGATCGTTCGTCTTCGATGGAGGAGGACGCGAGCGGGAACACGCCAGGTGACTCGCAGTACGATCAAGACACCGAGAAGTGGAAACTCACGACCGACGCCATCAACCTGGTGTTGCCTGGGCTGCCCCAAGACGCACTCGTCGGCATGCTCTTGTTTCCCAATCAGTCCTCGGACGACTGGTGCTCGCCATTGCCGGATCCTACGGTCGACGTCGGCCCGCTCTCGCAGACGGGTCCCGCGATCACGAGCTTGCTCAGCGGACCGCCGGGCGGTTCGGTGACTCCGCTCGCTCAAGCGTTGACTGCAGGACATCAATACCTGAACACGTTGTCCGTCACCGGCCAGCGTGCGGTCTTGCTCGTGACGGACGGCGCTCCTTCGCCGGCGTGCGGGCAGTCTGGCGGGGAGACAGCGGACTTCGCTGCCAGCTGGTTCGCGCAAGGGCAGCTCACCTTTGCCGTGGGGCTCGACGGGAGCGCAGCAAACTTGATGTCCAAGACGGCCGCGAACGGCGGCGGCTCCAACGCTCCAGGGTGTAATCCCGACTGCTGCAGCGATCTGTTCTGCTCGGACTTGGCGACCTGCTGCCACTACATCGCCGAAGGCTCGACCACCCAAGCTGATCTTGTCGCGGCGCTCGAAGCGATCGCAGGATCGTTTCTCTCATCGTGCGTGTTCGACGTTCCCAAGGGCGAAGATCCGAGCCAGTTCGACCCGGCCTTCGTGAATGTGGTCGTCGCGGTCGGCGAAGAGGAGCCAGTGCTGGTCGAGCAAGGTGGCGTTGGCTGGCACTATGTGGGCGGCGGCACCGACCAGATCGTGATCGAAGAACCACTCTGCTCGCAAATACTCGCAACACCGAGCGAAGTTCAGATCCTCCTCGGTTGCCCAACTGTCGTTCGCTGAGCAATGGCCCCACTGGCTCGCCCCCTAGACCTTGCCGAGCTTGTTCAGGAACTGGGTCACGAAGCCGACCACGTCCGCCTGCAGCTCGTCGTCGCGGCCACCAG
>Ga0105048_10004543_pt1 | contig 22547 bp, 17 predicted proteins | sample MAT05_FD_78382 | JGI IMG/M metagenome (GOLD analysis project Ga0105048, IMG submission 78382) | Freshwater microbial communities from Lake Fryxell liftoff mats and glacier meltwater in Antarctica - MAT-05 | ecosystem: Environmental > Aquatic > Freshwater > Ice > Liftoff microbial mat | place...
ATTCCAATCCTCGACCCATAGTGTTTTCAATTGCTTTGTCCAACGAGTAACGAGCGTCAGGCTCTCGGCCTCGTCTAATGACCAGGTATGTCGACATCGGTAGTGTGGTAAGCGGTAAGTGTAGGGGTACCAACAGTATACGCCAAGCTGTCTCATTTTGCTACAGTTGGAATTTTGAGTGCCGGGATTCATCCCTGCTTTAAGACTGTTCAGAAGTGAACCGCACTTTTGCGGAGCAAAAGGCGACAATGTTCCACGCCAGACAATTTTCAGATATCATCTCGCGAGTTCATTTTGCCGTGCAGCCGCACGGTGTCCACGCAGTTCTGGAGATCGTTCCACTTTGCAAGCCAAGATTGTTTTGTTACCAGGGGATGGAATCGGTCCCGAAGTGATTCGCCAAGCCCGCCGTGTCCTGGAAGCCGTCGAAGCCAATTATGGACACCAGTTCGAGTTCTGCGAACATATGATTGGCGGTATCGCAATTGACCAAACCGGCGATCCGTTACCCGATGCGACAATCGCGGCTTGCAAAACTTCCGACGCGATTCTTTTGGGGGCGGTTGGCGGCCCAAAATGGGATGATCCGAACGCCAAGACCAGACCCGAAGCCGGCCTGCTCAAGATTCGTAAAGAGCTCGGGCTGTTTGCAAACCTCCGTCCAATCGTGACGTTCGAAGAATTGCTGGACGCGTCACCGCTCAAACGCGAAATCATCGAAGGGACCGATATCCTCTTTTTTCGCGAACTGACCGGCGGACTTTACTTTGGCCCATCCGGCTTGGAGGAATTGCCCGACGGCCAACAGCGCGCGTACAGCACAGCCGTCTACACCACCTCCGAAGTGGAGCGGATCGTTCGGATGGCGGCCAACGCTGCTCTGAAACGCCGCAACAAGCTGACCATGGTGGACAAAGCGAATGTGCTGGAAGCGTCGCGATTGTGGCGTCGGGTCTCGGCAAGAATCATGAAGGAAGAGTTTCCATCCATCGCCTACGATGTGGTTTTGGTCGATTCCATGGCCATGCATTTGCTAAGCCGTCCAACCAGTTTTGACGTGGTGGTCACAAGCAATATGTTCGGTGACATCTTGACCGACGAAGCCTCGATGCTTCCTGGTTCTCTCGGAATGCTCCCTAGTGCATCGCTGGGCGCAAGCGGTCCCGGCCTATATGAGCCTATTCATGGTTCGGCACCCGATATTGCAGGCAAAGGAGTTGCCAACCCACTGGCAACGATTCTTGCAGCCGCCATGTTGCTGCGATATTCCCTCGGCTTGGAGAAAGAAGCGGCCACCATTGAAGTGGCCGTAAAAAAAGTCCTGGCAGCGGGTCATCGAACCGCAGACTTGGTGCGTCGGGGAGACGAGTTCCTCGGTACCGTAGCCATCACCGATCACGTGCTTCAGTCGCTCGTCTAATGATTTGCCCATTTTGCTCATTGCTCTGCGATGCCGAGAACCTCGACGCTATCCAATGCGATCGGCGAACGGCATCGCTCGTCCAGTGCGAGGCTCTACGTTCGCAAAAAGGGGACTTGATTGCGGATTGTACGAAAGAGGCCGTTCAATTATTGCGAGCGGCGAAGCGTATTCTTGTCATGGGACGTATTGCGAGCGTAGAGTCCGCAAGAGCAGTTGTGGCGTTTGCTTCAAAACATAACGCGACCATCGACTGTGCCGAGTCCGGGCACATTTTCAAAAACGTCTTGGCAATCCAGCGATCAGGTCTGAACTCCGTTTCGTTGGCAGAAGCTCGCGACCATTCAGACTTTTTCATTATTGTGGGCGATGAATCAATGATGGCGGCCGTCCCTCGGATGCCCTTTGCACTGTCAAACGGTCGACCTGGTCAGCAGACCGCACTTCTGCTGGGCGATTTTAGCATTGCCGCTACCGAGCAGTGGAAAAAAGTCGGCTTTGACACTTGGTCAATGCCCTGCGATTTAAGTGCTATTCCAAGCGCACTCGCACAATGGTCACGATGGTCCAACAGCACCCCGAACAAGCCAACCCATGACGCATCTCCTACCAATCCGCTTTTTGAGCGTATGGCCAGGACTGCGTACATGACGGTGGTATGGTCGGCTGAGAATTTGCTTATCGATCAAGCCGATCTTTGGGTTGAGCGATTGTTGCAGTGGATCGCCAGTTGCAATGAAAAAACCCGCTGCGCTGCACTCCTATGGACATCCTTGGACGGTACTTTTCAACAAGTCTGCACATGGCTAACAGGATTCCCTGGGAGAATTAAATTTCGCGATGGAATTCCCGACTACGACCCGAATCGTAACAGTTACGAGCGATGGATAGCCAGGACTCCAATCGGTAAAAGCCATGAGTCGGTTATCGTCTTGATTGATGAAACGGTCGCTTCCGCCCCATTCCGGCATCCAGAATCGATGCCTGTTTCCGATAAGTGCCAAGTCATCGAGTTGTCTCGACAATCCGAGAAATTTCCGACTGCCATTGCGGGCGTTGAAGTTTCGGCCAACATGTTTCGTGCCGACCAGACACTGCTGGCCCACGTCAGTCCCACGCACCGACTTGGCTCGCGTACAAAGCCCGTTTCTGGATGGTTGAAAGCGCTTTCGAAATGATCACGCGACTACATGGGGCGGAATGCATTGATGGGATTGGCGAGAGCCGCGTTCGCGACCTGGTTCTTGACGGGGAAACAATTTGTTCTGCCGTACCCAAAGACTCGCGGATCGACTTTGAGTACTGTTTGGATGGTCATATCCTTGTTGCGGGTGGAATTGATCTTCACACGCATATTGGCGGAGGCAAAGTCAATATCGCTAGACTATTGCTGCCCGAATTAGTTGAGCACCAGACCTCCCAATCGAAGCGAACAGGACAAGAGCCGAATTGGATTGCGCCGCTGAGTTCACCGGTGCCAGGGACTTGGGAGACAGGTCGTCGCTACCTCGAAATGGGGTATACGGCTTGCTTTGAACCGGCGGTACTTCCCGCCAATGCTAGGCAAGCACACGCCGAAATGGCCGATACGCCTTGGCTCGATACGGGTGGTTACCTGTTGCTCGGCAACGATCGACTGCTATTGGAGTGGATTCGCGACGAAGTGCCCCAAAAGCAAATAAACGACTACGTTGGCTGGATGGTGCGAGCCCATCAATGCTGCGCGGTCAAGGTTGTCAACGCAGGAGGTATCGATGCTTTCAAGTTCAATCAAAGGCACCTGAGTGTCGATGACAAACACGTGCATTTTGGCATCACTCCTCGCCAGATTTTAAAGGCTCTGGCCCAAGCGGTGGAATCGCTTGAGTTGGCACATCCGCTGCATGTCCATTGCAGCAATCTGGGTTTGGCGGGCAATATTTCCGCTACGATGGCCACCCTTGATGCCGTTGAGGGGAGACGATTGCATTTGACGCACGCGCAGTTTCATTGTTACGGAACGGACGGGCCACATGGATACAGTTCGGCTGCCCAATTGTTAGCGGATCGGGTCAATGCCGACTCCCATTTTTCGATCGATGTGGGGCAAGTTCAATTTGGGCAAACCGTGACCCTGTCCGGAGACACGATGCACCAGTTCGCGAATCGCAATTTAGCTCGGCCTCGGAAGGCCATTTTTCAGGACTTAGAGTGCCAAGCCGGTTGTGGCGTGCTACCATTCCGCTATCGCCAAGACCAATACGTGCATGGCCTTTTGTGGACGATTGGAATCGAATTGTTTTTGCGGATCGAGGATCCGCTGCGAGTCTTTTTGACATCGGACCATCCGAACGGTGCGCCGTTTACTTCGTATCCGCATCTAATTCGATTGTTGATGGACTACGATTTTCGAATGTCGATCTTTTCGCAGTTGCATCCGGATGTCCAGAAATCCAGCCCGCTACCATCGTTGAAGCGGGAGTATTCGCTGGAAGAGATTATCAAAATGACAAGGCTTGGTCCGGCGCGAGCACTGGGGCTAAAGAATCGCGGATCGTTGAGCGATGGGAGTTTGGCAGATGTGGTCGCATACGAACGCAACCAGAATCCGGAGCAGATGTTTGCCCGGCCACGAATGGTGTTTCGGCGAGGAAAGCTTGTTTATCGGGACGGAATTTTTCTCGCAGACACGGTCAAGTCGACCGTTGTATCAAATCATCCAGTGGACTCGCAAATGGATGGGTGGTTAAGGCGTATCTGGCGAGCTCGATATGGCTATTCGACAGAAATGATTGAGGTACACGCTGACGAATTGCGGTCCGAGGGGCAAATCGTCGAGTGGTCGTAGTGAGGGGACTGACTTGAAGGAAGGTCCTGCTCGGGGCTGATAGCTCGATCGTTTCGAGATTCCTCGAATCGGCGTTTTCAAAGTCGCTAGTGCCGTCCTCGATGTCATCGATTCGCAGACTGTACGTAATCTTTTCGCCGGGTGTAAAGAAGTCGCCATCCTTTGGCGACAAGAATTTTACTTCAGGACGTGCGTTTCCGACGATGACCGGATAGGTTGCCACATCAGATGCCCCCTTGGGATCTTTGACTTCGAGGGACACAGTGTTAGAACCAGGCTCTTCGATGGTAGATACGGCATTCGCAGATTCGGACAAAACTTTTTCGATACGCTCGTCCCCGTGGTGCGAGTTAATTTCCATCGGTAAGTGAGCTTGTCTCCGTCCTTATCCAACGAGCCTTCGGACTTCATTTGGAGCTTGAGCGGTTCCTTGCCGATGTTGTTTTCGACCACGGCTTTGGCAACAGGCGATCGATTGCCACGAGCGTATTCAATGCGATGCAAGGCCGCATCTGCATTGACGCCCCAAGTCTCTCCGTATTCGATGACGTACAGGCGACCTAATTTGTCAAACTCGAGATGGATTGGCCGCGCGATTTTGACTTCAGGTAGGAACCTCTCAAGTTACTGTAAGTTCGAGTCTTTATCCATATGAACCGCCATGAGCCAGTTCCGAGACCACTCGAATGCGAAGAGCGTTGAGTTGGATGTCGCAAAAATGGTCCCACAGCAGATTTGGAATCAAAACTCCAAACACGTGCTCGAGAATCGGAACTGCCGACAAGGAATCGTCGCCCATCGCCAGAAAACTGAATGGGAGCCGGGACTCCGTACTGGGGATCAGTTTGCACAATAAGTCGTCCATCGACGGCGTTAAAAACCAAGACGCCGGGATTTCCAAGGCACCGGGCAACAACAAATTCTCCACTGGGAGACAAAGCAATGTCTTGGATCGTCTCGGTATGGCAGAGCTTTCCCAATTCGGTTTCCTTTTGATCGAGATGTCTGCCGAGTTGTTTATCCCAAAGGGTAACCACGCCCTGTTGCCGAAGAATGAGAATTCGCGACGCATCCTGACTAATCCGCATAGAGCGAATGATCCCATCGTCATGAATGGGGTCGCAAATTGGCAGTCCACTTTCCGATGCAACCAATGTCACCGTATGGGAATCGGCGAAGGCGAGTTTCGAACTATCGGATGAAAAGAATGCCTCTTTAATTTCAGACTTGCACTGCAACTCATAGCCGAATGGATGGCCCGTACGACGTTCATGCACTTTTCCGATATTGCCATTTACGCGAAACTCGAGTTGACCATCAGACGTATAAGCCACTTGTCGGAACTGATTCCCGACACGGCCTGCTTTGTTTGCGAATCCACAGTCAAAATCGTATGGGGTGACCGAATCGGTTTGCAGGCTGAGATTCCAAATTCGAAGGGTTCCGTCATTGCCGCTTGCGATCAAATGCAGTTTCCCGTCGAAACGCTCAAACCGAAGCTTCTGTAAAAGCTCACTGTGCCTTACGTTCCAGGTAGGTTGGCCTGTTTTCGTATCCCATAATTGAATGATCCCGCTGGTACTGGCTGTTGCGCAAACTTCGCCTTCCGTACTGATGTTGCTGCACGAGGATTGTCTGGCGTTATTTAGCCGATGTATCGATTCAAAGGTATCCCCATTTAGTTTAATCATCGCAGCGTTTGTGCAGCCGTTGGATGCGACGATAAAGCGCCCGTTCTCGTCGACCGAAAGCCCGATTGTGGGTGTTTCCATCTCAACCGCGAGTGCCAGCGACCAGGTGGATGTATCCCACATAAAAAGCTTCCGATCACTAGTTGTGATCAGGCGGGTTCCACCTCTGGTAAATACTGGTCGACAATAGAACGGCCTGTTTGTTGGCTGATACTGATGCTTTATCTCCTTGGCAAGCACCGTTCCGTCCGCGACTTGCCAAACCGTGACCTTGTCGGTCGCATCGACTCCGAGGACCTGTTCACCAGAGGAATCAAAACTTACAAATCGCATCGGGGCAGCATGTGGCGATGAAAGTGTTTGGCATTCCCGCGTCCGAGTGTTCCACAACCGAGCGATTCCGTCTTCACATGCAGAAGCAAGTAAATCCGTTTTCGCGTGACAATCGAGCCCGTTAACTTGTGCTGGATGTTGTAGTTCTCGAAGGAAATGGAACGAATCGGTATCCCAAAGTTTGACCGAATTGCCGCCTCCAGTCGCCACAAAATTGCCGTTCATTCCAAACTCAATACTTGACACTCCGGAGCCATGGTCGAATGTGCCCAACCGCGTCCCCTCGAAGGGCGCCCACAAAGAAGCAGAACTGGATGCACTTCGCACCAAAATACATCGCCTCGAAGGGTGAAGTTGGAAATCCAAAATCGGAGAGTCTTCGATGCAGAGTCCGTCGAGACGCGCTATTCGAGAAAGCGCGGACGCAAGACATAGTCGATGATGATTTTCTGGGCGTGAAGAATAGATGTCATCGCTCCAAGCCTTTTCAAACCAGAGTAGCGTTTCCAGCAACTTGTTATTGATCTCGGCGTTTATTCCCATTGAAATGCGCATCCCGACCAATCTAGATTGACTCTCGCGAGATAGTGCTTCTGCCTTTTGCCGAGCGCTTTCGGCCTTGGCTTCGTTATCCCGTGCCTGTCTTGCGTTGACGTCCGACTGCCTTAGTGCAACATCCAATCGCCAGGCCATCACGCTCGGAATAATGGTCACAGCGACGAGCAAGATAGCAATGGCAACTAACAAGCCAGCCAACACAGGTCGACGTTGCGCCCATCTCACGCCTTGTTCCACCCAACCGCTGGGCCGAGCCACGATAGGAAGTCCTTTATTGAATCGCGACAGGTCGTCTGCCAATTCAACTGCCGATGCATACCGCTGGTTCGGACTTTTCTCGAGGCACTTGAGGCAAATCGTCTCCAGATCACGTGGTAATAAGGGTTGCAATTTCCTCGGAGCAAGTGGTAACTGGGAACGCACTTGATTCAGCGTTTCGGCGTAATCGACTCCTCGAAACGGTGGACGACCAACCAGCGTTTCGTATAGGATTGTTCCTAACGAATAAACATCCGTTGCCGGTCCAATCTTTGTTGCGCTGCCTAAACTTTGTTCAGGTGACATGTAGCTGGGCGTTCCCATGATCATGCCACTGACCGTTTGGCTTTGGTCCATTTCCAGTTGCTTGGCCAACCCAAAGTCCGTCAGCTTAGGAAACAGGCCACCGACCGTTGACGGCTTGAGATGAGAGCTACTCGAAAATCGCGAGGTCGCGGGCTTGATCGGACTCGATGCGGATTCCTTGTCCTCATGAAGCAGTACGTTAGAGGGTTTCAAATCGCGATGAATAATGCCGGCTTCGTGTGCGCATTGGACGGCTCTTGCCAGTAGTTCCAGCAACTGCGCTGACTCGCCTGCCGCAATTAGAGATCGCGTCATGAGTCCGGCCAAATCGCCCCCAGCCACATACTCCATCGTGAAATAAGGAACTCCGTTTGCATCTCCAATTTCAAATATTTGAACCACATTTGGATGCTGCAGTTTCGCAACGGCTTCAACCTCCGTTCGAAATCGAGAGCGTTCGTCAGCACTCATTTTGATACCCTTTGCGGCAATCTTGAGTGCAACGATCCGCCCTAAATCGAGATCCCGTGCTTTGTAGACCATTCCCATTCCACCCCGGCCGATCTCACCCAGAATTTCGTATCCTGGAATCGCGAATATAGAGGACTGTCTAGGAGAGTTATCCTTACTTCCAGCCGAACCAATCTGAATACGAGTGCGTAGCTCGTTCGACCATTGAGGGAACCTATCGACATATTCTTCGATCGACGGGGACTCGCTTGCCTAAATTTGCAGTGAAATCGTCAGTTCAACCAACTCAATCGCAGCAAGCATTCGCAAAGGCTCATCAAATTCCTGAATCGCATCCTCTAAACAAGGCGATTCCCCCGCTTTCCAGGCAGCGGCATACTCATCGCAAGCAGCATCGATGGCCTCGAGCTGTGCTTCGGATAGGTCATCTAGTTCTAATGACAATTATGCAACACCCTCCCCTTGCTTAATCCATCGATTGCGGATGATCAGCAGCTTGCGTTACACGGTTCGGCGACTTAGACCGAGTTTGCTCGCCACCGCATCGGTGTCTAAGCTCTGAAGCGTAAGCAAAGCGATTGCCTTGAGCGTTTCGTCGTCCAACAGTTGGACAAGCGACTCGCACAAGTCAGCAAATTCAGTAGCAAACTCTGGGCTTGGCTCCCGCCCCTCGAGCTGATCTATGCCGTGGTCGCGGCGCGTGTCAATAAAGCAGCTTTCGGTTACGGTTCGCCGAACGTCGCGTTTCTCTCGATGTTCGTCACGCACTCGATTCGAACTTTTACGCTCTGTAATAGTGATCAAAAGTCGCCACAAATTTACACGACTCTGCAAGTCGCTCTGTCGTTCGGATACGACTCTACATAAACCGTGAAAGGCACTGAGCGCCGCATCTTCCTGATCGTAAGTTCGACGCAGTTGCCGCGATAATCGGCGTTCCGCCATGTCCATGAGCCGTTGACAGAAGTGATTCCAAAGCGGCTGTGCGGCATTGGGTTCGCTCTCTTCGAGTTGACGAATCCACAACGTGATGGGTTCAATGGAGTCGGGAACTTCTATTCGCATTGATCACCGAAAAGGATTGTGATTGGGAAGCACAGGGAGGTGCGCTTAGTTTTCAAGCAATTTGCGAATCGCGTGAAGGTTCTCTTTTTCGTCAAAGAACGCTTCAATAGAAACAGCGAATCCGGCGATCGCATGACATTTCAATGATCCCACCCCCGATTTCAAGGCGAGTGTGTATTCGCCATCCTCGAGGAGATACTGTTCCACGATTTGTGCGTCAGCGTCAATGATCCAATACTCTGCTACACCATTGCTGGCGAAGTCCTCGAACTTTACACCGCGATCTCGATCTTCCGTCGACAGAGACAGGACCTCGACGGCCAAATCGGGGACTGGGAACTTCAGGGTGTCAGGGGTAAAACTGGCTGACTTATCTGGTCCGAAAAATACAATGTCTGGCTCGTAGTCGTTGCGAGGAAATACGCAAAGGCATTTTTCCGATTTGACTTGGCCAAGTCGGTGAAGAGCCACAAACGTTCGCGTCAATTGGAGCACATTCGCCGTGACATCCAAATGCCGATTTCGAGCTGGCGAGTGTAGAACAACCTCGCCATCGATAAACTCGATCTTTTGGTCGGGGGTCATGTCCTGATAAAACTGATCGCGGCGCGTGCGCTCCGACTGCAGATGCGATTGCAAAATGGCGATCGCTTGAGGTAACTGCGGCGAATGACGGAGTGGTTCGATCAATTTATCTACCGACGACATCGGACAAATCTCGTTAAAAAAAATCGAGCAAGGCATAACCAGAAACAATTCTACTCGATTCGGATCAAACGGAACAGTAAAATTGCGTGTTGCAGCCTGCGATCGCCAAGCGAGGCTCGCATTGCATGCGAGAGTAGAGCGATTGACCTCAATCGCTTATCGATCCTTGGTCATGCATTGAGAGATTGGTTCAACATGACAGCCACCGCGCATGCTTGGTTCGCTTTCAGTTTGCTCTCGGCTCCCCGAGCTTCGCAGAAACTCAGCAGAACTACCTCGCAAGCACGTACGCCAAGTGTCTTAGTGACAAAGCTTCCGCTCCAACGAGCGAGCTCGTAGGACAACGAAAAACCGAGCTTCTATTCGCAAGAAACGACACCATGGACGCAACCGATTAAATCAAGCCGATACGGCTTCGAACGGACCCTTGTAGTTCGCTCGCTATTTTGGTCAAATCCTCGATTGATTTGACGTAAAGATCAGCTTCCTTCGACATTTCCAGTCCAAGTACGCTTTGACAGGTACGTATCGTTCCTATAAACGCCCCCTTCTCGATTCCTTTCTCGATTCCCTTCTCGATTCCTTTCTCGATTCCGATTGCGATTAAGTCTTTTCCGGCTTGGGTATCTCTTAGATCGGGCAGTTGTCCGAGTAGCATGTTTTCAATCTCCTCTTTTCCAAGTTCACTGAAGCGTTGGAGCATCCAATCTATGAACACGCTAAGCAATTTTGCTTTCTGTCGCTCATTTGAAGTGCTTGACTTGATCTGAGTATAGTACACGGCCGCATTGCGCTCTAGCAACTCTCGATTTTTCTCAAGCAATGGCTGAAAAACTGCGACCAACGGGTGATTCGGAGTTCGGACCGTGAGCTGTTCTAGCATTTCATCGAGGTAATAGACCGAAATAACTTTGCGCCAAGGCTCGGTCTGAAGGTCCAGTTCGCGTGAACCGAAGATGATGATCCCCTCGACTTTCCGACCAGGCCTTTCGGATTGTACCAGCACCATTTCCATGGCGAGGCGACCGTAGACTTCCTTGTCGGATTGCATCTGTATTTCGGTGACCGAAATCGATTCGGACGGAGAGTCGGGGACCAATACGCCGTCGCCACGTCGTTCGATCGCTTTCAAGGTCATAGAAATAAACTGACACGCTCCAGGCGATGGGCGCCCAGTCAACTCGAAGATCCAATGAGGATTGACTTCGAAGATCTCGTAAAAGTGTTTGTCGGTTTCCATCACTTCATTTTAAATGTGCAAGCGTTACACGGCTAGAACCGCTACGAATACCCTCACGGTATCCCCAACCCCAACCGGTGGTACAGGTGAATTCGAATGGGCCGTCGACGAACCTCCGACCAACCTCGGCCAAATTGTCGATCGCTTTCAGGCGGGTGGGGCTGCAGTTGCAGCCAAGTTTGAGTTGATGTCAAACGCCGATCGAAGCGGCTTACGCATCGTTGATAAAACTGCGACAGGCACCAATGCAGCTGGTGCCAGCAAGCTGAAAGTCGAAGTCCTCGGTATCTCTCGCGCTGCAATCGCGTTAGGTATCGCTGGCACCGGTTCTGCTCCGAAAGATGGCGACCCTGTTGCTATCGAGGGTGCATCGCTTCACGGAAAGACCCTGCTTGACAACGTTTTTCTTCGCAACTTTCAACTCGACGCGGCGGCAAATCTCAACGCCTCCATCGATCAAGCGTCCGCCAGCCTCGGAATTGTCGGGATCAACGTGACCAACGGCAAGGGGATGGCCCGTGCTGGAGTTAGCCTGGCCGTGCATGATCCAGGTCCCTCGTACGATGGTCGTGTTACTTTAGCCGAAGCGGGCCAAACCGTCCGCGACATGGCTACGCGGCTCACAACAACGAAGGCAGTTGCTTTCCCGGTTAAGCCCAATGGAACGTTAACAGTCAATGTTCAAGGCAAAGACAACGACTTCCAGATCGACATTGGGCAAGCTGCCAATGCAACCGCACTGGTCGACAAAATCAATGCGGCTCCTGGCTTTGCCGCGTTGGCTGTTGCGAAAGTGATCGGCTCTGAAGTCGCCATTGAACTGAAGCTTGACGGTCTAACCACGAACCAACGACAGGCTCGCCGATTGACTGTCCAGAAATCGTCTTCGCTTGGTTTGAATCGAAACGAGGTTCATCACGAAAAGGTAACGCTCAAGCCCACGTTTCCGCTCGTCGCGGGCACGTTTTTGAGTCTTTCGATCGCTCAAGATGATGTCGCCAATCCAGTCGCGATTGTGTTCGATGGCAACGTTGAATTCACCGACCTCAAGACGCTCACAGCAGACATCGCGAAAAAGCTCGATGGCAAACCAGTCAGCGTTAGCAGCAACGGAGGCAAGCTCACTTTCAACTTGAACAACGGACATGCAAGAACGGTTGCGATCGCGACACCCTTTGCATCGTTGGGAATCACGGAAGCGGTCAAGGCGTATCTGCTGCGTCCAGGACTCAATGGTTCGGCCAGCTTTGAACTACCCTTTGCCATTGAATCAAGCTTGCCGATTCCAGGGCTCGGTATCGGTTCCAAGATTGGCATAACCCTTCCCGATAGCTTATGTGCCGGCAGATCTCGTCACGCCTAAAGTGGTTGCGAATGGGTTCGAGGGTAGCCCTGATGACGGCGACGATCGCTTGTTGGGTGGCGCAGGCTTCGACGTGCTCCTGGCAGGTGGTGGTTCTGACGTTCTTGATGGCGGTGATGCCGCGGACTATTTGGATGCTGGTGCTGGAAACGACTTCGATGTGCACGATGGGTTTGGCGATGACGTCGTTCGCGGTGGCTCCGGCGACGACACGGTTCGTGGCGATGATGGCATCGATCAAATCTTTGGCAATGATGGTAGCGACAAAATCTTTGGCGATAGCGCTACCAGTACTATCGGTGGCAACACAAAGAATTTCATGATCTATCAGCGATTGTTTGGTGGAGCTGGAAGCGATGAGATCTATGCGTATGTTCCAGCAAACAATCGGAATGCCAATGATGTTTCGGTAACCGTCGGTACTTTCCGCTCGGTTGGTTCGGCAGACGTTCTTCTGACGACGGCTCGAGCAGAGTATGGACGATTCATGACAGGCGAAACCCAGCGAGTCGCCGGGTTCCTTTATGCCGGAAAGGACATCGCAAATAACGGGCAGTTGAACCACGCAGGGGCGCGTCGAAGCGACCCGATGTTGCTCGATCCAGATATCAGTGGCACAATTTTCGTCGATAAGAATGTCAATGCTGAATTGCCTGTCTCGGTCATTCCGCGTGGAGCTGGGAACGGTTTGGATGCGTTTATTGTCGGAGGTTTTACAGCAGATCAAGCCACCCGAGATGGCGGAGCCAGTCTGATTGCAGAATGGGAGCCCCTTTCCGGTACCAACATGGAGGGCTTGCGTTCTAATCTCATCGTAACGATCGGAAGCGATACGGTCGGCAAGCGACGATTCGACTTCTTAAGCCTCGATCCAAATCAAGGGACAGATGCTCTTGTCAAGAGAATCAAAGAAGATATCGATGCCGATTCGCAGCTTCATTCTCTGAAAGTTTTCAATAACAACGGAAAATTGGCGTTCAATGCGTATGGAAGTCAGGTCTCGGTGCAAGAGGTTCCGAGCTCCACAGCGTTAAGCGCGGGCACGGCTCCGCGCGGACAATATGTTCGCATCAGTCTTCCTGGTAACGATCGATATCTTTCGCTTGTCGAAGTCGAAGTCTTTTCAAGTCGTTTGGCAGCGTGAAAACAATGTCGCCCCACCTAAGAACGTCGAATTCAACACCGTAATCAAGGGCGTTTTGGGTTTCAACGAAGGCGAAACAAGCGGCCCGATTTTTCCGTATCAACGAACGGCGAGTAAAGATCGCGTCACATTGGGTGCATCCAACAATGCAGCAAACATCGTCGCACCCGTCGCTCCGAATCTTCGACCGGGATTGACGGAATCGTTCAAAATCACGGTCGACCCACAGTTTGACATGAACGGGTCCAGCGCAGATTTGGCGCCGCACACGGGTGGCTTGTACTATTTCGGAGGCGCTAGATCAAAATCTAGGAATCTTTCTGACATCGGAATGGATCTATTTATTGCCAGCAACATTTTAAAATCGAATGATCGACTGAACTTCGATCGATCGAATAGTATTTTGAAAGAAGGAAGTCTCGAGGCAACCTTTACTTTGAGCATTAACAATGAAAGCGAAGCAAACCTCAGTGCGGTCATTGGACAACTGAATAGAGTGCTTGGGGGCACGAAAACGCTTACATTTACAGCGGGCACCGCTACTCACGGAGTAATTCGATTGGCCGACGGCAAAGGGTCCGGGGATATTGGATCGTTCTCGGCGGACATCAGTTACCGGTTGGAGGCGTTTGAACAATCTGGACGCATCGGTATTCGTGCGGTCGATGTTGTTTTGCAAACGAGGACAGGCGATAACGCTAACAACGGAGATCTAAATAGAGCGGCCTACGACAAATTTAAAAATAATGTCGCCAATCGACTTCGTGACCGTCTGACAATGTCGTTGTCGATCACCAGTATTGCCAATTCCAACGTCAAGGCTCCGCTCGGCTTTCCAAACGATTCCAGTGTAACTTCGCTGGTCACCACCTACACGAATTCGCCAGTGATCACGCGTCCGATCTTGAATGACGCGTGGAGGATTACACTCAAGAATACCGCTCAAGCTGCTGATGTGCCTGTCAACCTTTCGGACATCAATCTCGATGGCATAAACGACGTTGGTCACGGCAGTTCAGATAGTTTCCGTGTCTACACGACCCTGTCGAACTATGGAGACCTGTCGAAAGCGAGTTTCACAGTCACTGGAAAATCTTCGGTGCCGATGACCGGAACGACTGGCGACTTCAACGCCGATGGGAAAGTTGACTTGGCTGTCAGTCGCAAACCTGATGACAAGGGCGATGGACGGGTAAGGGGAACATCAACCTTGGTGGCGATGTCGATACCGATGGCGTGAATTTCACGGGCAACGTTGTACTCGGCAGAGATTTGACGATCGACTCCAAAGCAACTCTCGCCGACGGATCTCTCTCAGTCATTGGCAGTATCGAGGGCCAATTTGCCTTGAAGTTGAACTCAGGAACCGGAACAACAACCTTTACCGGAGACATCGGCAGGGCACAGCCACTTGTGTCCTTGACGACCGATGTCGGGGGCAAAACAATCCTCCGTGCTGGAACGATTTCTGCAATCAGCTTGAACTTCAACGATGCGATCGAGCTTGACGGTAATGTCACGTTGGTCGCAGACACATTCCGCATCTGGGGCCTTGCTTACCGTTGTTGCCGATAACGCTGGTTTTTTTGCAGACGCAACTCTAGGGTCTCTCAATATTCAATCGGACGAGATTAACTTCGCTGCAAACTTGACGACGACTGCAAGCATAAAGTTTATCGGCCCAATAACATTGCTTGACGATGTGACGTTGACCGGAGCAACGATTGAACTGAATGAAGTCGACGCCGCGGAAGGGACGGATGCGAGCTTGATTCTCGTTGGCGAAACGACTTTGCTTTCGGCATTAGGATCGAATCAGCCACTTGGACATTTGACGGCTGGCAAGTTGAATGCAAACGATGGCGACGTCGAACTCAAAGCAAACAATTCGTTCACCGGCGATACAGATGCGATCAGTGGAGACTTGATGGTAACCGGGGCGATCGCAGGCAACGTCCTGGTTTCGGATGCAACACTTTCGGGTAATGGAGCCATTGCCGGAGATGTTCATCTTGGAGCCGATGGCTTGCTCGCACCGACTCCGCATGCGACTAACGTACTTACCATTGTTGGCGATCTCGTATTTGACGACGAGGCAGGTTTTGTGCTCAGAGGCACGGACGCAAATACGCTTGGCCGTGTTCAAGCTGATTCTGTTGAATGGTTCAGGACCAACCACCATTCAAGGAACATTGCGAGCAACAAATCAGACTCTGCAATTGAGTGAAGTCTTTCTTGCGGGCAACTCGACAATCTTAGCAAACACAATTGCGATTGGGACTGCATCTGGGACAAGCGACTTGATCCTTAACGGAGCAGTTACGCTCAATGGAGCGGGAATTTTCACCACCGGCAACCTGACCCTTAACGGTCAACTTAGTTTGGCTGCCGATGCGACGCTATCCTTGGGTGGTGTGACAACCGTAACGCAGCCGATTGTTGGCACATCTCAGCTTTTCAAGAGCGGAAGCGGAACTCTCAAGATTTCGAATCGCTCTTTTGCTGGTCTGCTTGCGGTGGAATCGGGTGAAGTGGAATTGCTCAGTGGTCTGTCTGGATTGGTGACTTTGGGCGGCGGAACACTGCGAGCTGCAAGTGTTCTCGATTCGGGACTGAATACAGACGGGAATGGCGGCTCGTTGATTTTCGGAACCACCACGGCGATTCTTCAGTCGGCTGGTGATGTTCGTCTGGACGAAAACACAAACATCTCGATCGAACTAAACGGGACAACGCCCGGTACTGGTCATGATCAGTTGCGTGTGACAGGGGCCGATCGCAGCGTACTGCTCGACAACGCGACACTTGCACTGACGATAGGCTTCACTGCGGCGCTTGGCAGCAACGTCACGCTAATTGAGTTGGTAGATCCAACGAGCACCTTGAGTGGTCGATTCGCAGGTCTTGACGAAGATGCGGTGGTCAAGATTGGAAATCAGTCTTTCGCTATTAGTTACTTCGGAGGAGATGGAAACGATGTTGTGCTGACGGCCATTTCAACAGTTGACTTGGACCTCGGAGGCGCTCCGGACAGTTACGGGACGCAGTTGGCGGACGATGGAGCGCGCCATATCGCGATCGGTCCTGCGTTAGGTGCGAGGCGAAGTATTGATGATGGGTTGGTTTCCCATTCCATCGTTTTTGGTCATGCAAGCGAGCTAATTGTGATGGTTCAAAATGCTCCGACCGGTGCCAAATTGGATGCTTGGGTCGATTGGAATTTGGACGGCACGTTCACAGATAATGAAAGGATCGCGGTTGGATTAAGCGTTTTGAATGGTCTAAGCATGATTCCATTTGATGCGCCGGAGGAGATTGCGATTGGCGAAATGTATGCAAGACTACGTTTGAGTACGGCTGGAGTAAACGGCCCCGTTGGCCTTGCGGACGATGGTGAAGTTGAAGACTATCTGATAACGGTCCAAGACTTTAATAACGCTCCAACAATAGGTACTCCGGTTGCGGTGTCGATTTCCGAAGATCTCGATTCTAATGGTGTCGGTGTAGTCGACGTTCAGTCGGTAGTGCTCATAGGAATTTCTGGAGGACTAGACGAAGCGAGCCAACTGACGCGTGTTTCTGCCACAACCGACAATAGCGACTTGATTTCCCAGTTGTCGGTCCAGTTTTCAGAGGGAGCAAATCAAGGCAGTCTGACGTTTGTGCCCGGCCAGGACTTGAACGGTCAAGCGACCATTGCAGTCACTGTGCGTGATACAGGACTTGATGGCCTATTCGGCGCTGAGGACGATGGAATCGTTACCACTTCGTTTAGGGTCAATGTCTTGCCAGTGAATGACGCCCCAACGCTTTCGTTGGCGACGCCCACGCTCGAACTGGATGAAAACGCAGGTGTACAACTCTTGTTACTCGACGGAATCGCTTCCGGTGGAAAGGAGAGTCAAAACCTCGTTGTAACCGTCAGTAGCGACAACCCGAGTTTGTTTAAGACGCTGAAAGTGAATTACGAACAAGGAAGTACGTTTGGCACGCTCGAGTTGGAGACGGCTGCGAACAAACGGGGCACATCGAAACTAACGATCACAGTGGATGATGGTGCACTACGCACTAGCCAAGTCGTCGATGTGGCGGTTCGAGAAAGAAACGATTTGCCAACGGTCAATCCGATTGCTGCCGTCGTGGTGGACATGGGTACGACCGAACGCATCGTTTCATTGACAGGAATATCCGCGGGCGGAAGTGAGACGCAGGATGTTGAACTGACAGCGTTTTCGTATGGTTCGACTTTGATTACGGACATCGTGGTAGACAGGTCAGGGAACTCGAGTGCTGCGAATTTGAAATTAAAGTTTGCGCCTGAGGCCAGCGGATCGGAAACGGTCTCAGTGCGATTGAGGGATGCGGGTATCAATGCAATCAATCGCGGCGAAGGAGGTGACTTGAGCAGTCGCGTCAGAACGAATGAGCCCTACTACGATGTGAATGGGGACGATCTCTTGTCTCCCCTCGATGTCTTAGTCGTTATCAACGCGATCAATCGAGACGGAGATGGCGAATGGGAGGAGGCGAGGCAAGCGGAACTCGAGATTAGCCAAGCGGTTGCTGCCATTGGCCGAGCTACTCAACAAGACAGTCAAACAGGCCAAGTCTGGTCGGACTTGAACTGGCTGTGGCAGGAACAAGACGACGTCTATGGTCCAAAGAAAGGGAGGGTGAGGTAGTTTTGTCTCGTCGCTAAGGCGAATACTGATTCACATCAGCAGGCACTGACGCAATCTTAGTACGATAGAGAAAAGCGTCGGAGGTGAGCAGCGAGACGAGCAGTGCTTTCATGCTGCCACCGTTGTCTTTGTAAGCGAGATACGCTTCCTGGAGAACCGGCGCGTCGTGGTACGTTTCGTTGCGGCCCATCCAGAAACGAAAGGCGTGGCGGACGAAGACTTGTTCGGCGCGTTCGCTTTCAGCGAGCTTGCGAATCAGCGCAATGGCGTCGGCGACTTTTCCGTCGAGCATCGTGTCGCCGGAATCGATGATCTCGCCCGACGTATCAACGGGTTCGTCTAGTTCGGTAAGCCGATACAGGCCGGCGTGGTTGTACATTTCAAATGGCAGCCCCAGCGGATCCATCTTCTTGTGGCATGTCCAGCAATAATCTACTCGGGTCACCCGCATCCGCTCACGCAGTGTGTTCTTGGGTTCATCGGGAAGCATCGCATCAACGGTGATTGGCACATCTGGAATACCGCCGCCCAGAAGCCGTTCGCGAATCCATCGACCACGGCGAATCGCCTGGTTGTCCATCGCATCGGAATGTGAAACGAGCCAACTGGGATGGGTCAGGATGCCGAGACGTTCGCCCTCGGGGGCCGTAGCCAGAATACGTTCCGGAAGCATGGACCCGTTGCCAAAACTACGTCGACTTACACGAACATAGGTATCCGGCCCCGACAGATCAGTCTCCGTGACATCGTGATTAACGTTGTCTCGCTTCTTCTTTTCATTTGAATTCGGCGGTTCTTTTCCTGGGTTCGCTTTCTTCTCAGCCGCAACCGACGCGGCTCTTTCTTCTTTCGAACGCGTCCTACCAAAGTAAACACGATCTGCATTGGTAGCCACGACCTTGTCGGTGGTTAGCAACCGCTTTAGTACATCCTCATCTTCTTGCAGAATGAGTTCGATCAAGCGATCGGTGCTGGCTGTCGCGTCAAACATAGCACGGTAGTGGGACTCGCCTCGATTGTTTACGCCCGTTTCCGCAAGTGCTTTCGCGTCTTTACAGATGTAGCCGCCCAAGTCGTAATCAAAATAATCGCGGAAGAACTGCAAGACGCGTGGCTTTCGTATGCTGTCAGCAGCCAGCATACGCTCGACTTCGCGCTTCACTTCCGCCTTCGTTCGCATCCGTCCTTCAGTGATTGCCTTGCGTAGCTCTCCGTCTGGCCTGATGTATCGCAGCGCGTGGTTAACCGCTAATCCCAATTCCCAATCCTGCAGCATGACGCGGCCGTGTTGATCGGCTTTGCCGCTGTCGGCTAATTCGGGTCGGAAGAGCGCGTCGCGATCAAGGAAGATGGATGACAGACCAAGGACAGCACCGTCTTTTTTGCCGAGCTTCTCGACGGATTGTTTGACAACGGTGAGGTAAGCGTCTGACTCCGGTCTCGTCGGCGGCCGGAAAGTCATCGCTTCGAAAAGAAAGTCTACTGCAGCACGCAAACGCTCGTCAGTCACGCTTTCTTCCTTCATCAGGTCGTAAACCGGCGTCAGCGGACGAACAACCTTGGTGCTGTAGACAAGACTTGTTGGCAGCCCGCGAATATCGCCTTTCATCTTGTCAGCGATGGATTTGGGATCGTCCGTGATTTGATACGGCTGGGCGATACTGAGCGGGCCATCCGCCATGTAGCGAATGATGTCGTTTGCAACACTCATGATCTGGGTCGCTTCGGCGCTGTTGACGGTGTAGAAGTCCGGGTAGTTTTCCAGGCCTTGATTGCGTGCCGATGACAAGACAGCGGGGACACTTTTGACTGCAGTGGCGTATGCGACCGTCCCGCCTTGCCACTGGATGATGCGATCGGTTCCGAAGTAGAGTTTGAGTTCACCGCCATGGTTAGTGGGAACGACATCGCCATGCGTGCGAAGGCCCGGCTTCTCCGGATCGAACGAAGGTTCCGTGTTGATCAATTCGTTCAGCCGCGTGATGTGCTCTTGAGGAGTCACCCGCCAGATGCGTGCCGGAGAGGAAGTCGGCTCGAGTTGGAGGCCATCGGGTAGCGGACCAAAGAGCAAGTCGTGATCGACGAAGTTTCCTTTGTTCGGATCGAGGTGGTCACGGAAGCCACCTTTTTCGTGCATCACTCGCGTCAGTTCACCTACGATCCAGTCTGAAAACTGCAACCGCTCGACGACCTCAGGCTGGTCCTCGTCCGGTGGTGGCATCTCTTTCAAAGTGACCTGTGCCCACACGCTTCTCCAGGTGCTGGCGTTGAGTTCATCCACAGGCCCCAAATCATGGAGCGAGAGATTGCCTTCGGGCGCTGTCTCGCCATGACAGTCGACGCAATGGCTCGCAAGAAACAACTTCGCGAAGCTGCCAAAATCTTTGTTGATTTTCTGCCCAGGCGTGTATGTTTCGCCACTGGACACGGACACAAAGCAGCAAGAGAGCGACAGAGCCAGAACGAATCGGAACCGACTCATGCCAACACTTCCTTGAGTGGCCCCGTAGCAGAATCGAACTTCTTGGCCATCTTGTCGTCCATGTTGAAACGATCCCAGTTCTGGCCGGCCGCACGCAGCAGCGATGTGTAGAGCGCGTTGATCGGTCGCGAGCCGTCCAGTTGAGTGAAGCAACCGGTTTTGAACGCGCTGTCAAAGTTACCTAACAGCATGACCGGCCAGTTCGCGCCATTGGTATGTTGCTTGTCTGCGTTATTGCTCGTGTAAACGATCAGCGTATTGTCCATCATCGTGCCACTTCCTTCGGGCACGCTCTCGAGCTTTTCCATGATCCGCACCAACATGCGACTATTGTACTGGCGAATCTTGATCCAGATCGGATTGTCGGGCTGGTCCATGTGACCAAGGTTGTGTCCCTGTTGATCGATGCCCAATCCTTTCCAGGCCCCGAAGATCTCACCACGCCCCGATCCAATGGTCAGCGTATTGGTGATTCCCGAGGTAAGGGCTGAGATGCCGAGGTCAAGCAGCGCATCGTGCCAGTCGGTTTCGAACTCGGGGTTGGTGTATCGCTCATCCACCGTGGGCGCGAACTTACGCAAGTGATCAGCCACCGTGTCCAAACGATCGCGCAAGCCGTTGACGTCTTTGAAGCCTTGCACGTATTGACCGTAACGCTGTTGGTCCGAGACCGGAAGCGATTGTCCCTTGGCAGCAGCAAGCTCCTGGACTTGGTTCAGCAGACTCGATCGGGCTTCGTGCTGGATTCGGATATTACCTGTGGAGATGCCGCCGTAGAGCATCTGGTAAAGATGATTCGGATTCGAATGCATGAAGATCGGTTGGGCGGCACCGCTAGCCGACAGCGTCGCAATCGTCGGCTTGGTCTTCATGTTCTCGATCGAGTCCATGCCGATGCACAGATGAGGCATCAGAGTTTGTGGCAGTACTTTGCTCAGTTCATAGTCGATCGTCGACGCACTCGGTGGCACTCCGTCACTTCCTCGATAGCCGCCAAGTGCACCGAAGAAGGCGCTGTGCGACGGGCTGGTGTGAATGCCATGCAGACCGTTGATGATATGCAGTCGTTCCTTGTAAGGTTCGAGTGGACTGATCGGCTCAGGCAGTTTGGCTTTCGCGAGCGAGCCGCTGTTCATCATCCCTTTGGGAATGCAGGTCAATGGATCGAAGCCCTGATTCTGCATGAAGAACACGATACGCTTGGGAGTCGCGTGGTTGACGGGCGCTGCCAAGAGTCGTTCAGGAATAAACGAGCCACCCAATGCAGCACCAGTGCCGGTGGCGATTCCTTGCAACAATCTTCTACGAGTGAGCATGTTTGATCTTCCAAGCGTACCCCACATTTTAAAGGGGACTTGCTTTGAGACGGGTTGGGCAGGTTTTGACGTCGTTTGCGCGATGCGGTCCCCTCATTCTAATCTATCTAGGGGCTCGCTGTCACCGTCTTTTCGATCTACAACAGAGCAATCGCATCTTTTTTCGGATCACTTAATCAGGAATTGACGATCACTGGAATCCATTTCTTCCGCCCAGACTTGGTAGCGGTGCTTCAAGTCTTTAACGATGTCCATGTGCTCAAAATACAGATTATGTCGTTCGCCGATATCGGCCTCCAAGTCGAACAGCAAATCATTGGTATCCGCATCGCGGATAAACTTCCACTTCCCGTGGCGTATGGCAGACTGGGTCCGCAATCCACGTTGGATGCGCCAACAAAAAGTCCGTTCGCGTTCTGGTTCGACGCCACTCAGCATGGGCAGTAGGTTGATACCGTCGGGCTTGTAGTCAGCCGGTGTTTGGGTTTCTGCGGCGGCCAAGAATGTCGCTGTCAGGTCCATGGTGATCGCGGCCTGCTTGACCGTCTCGCCTTTGGCAAGCCGCGCTGGCCAACTCATCAAACAAGGCACATGAATGCCGCCTTCCCACAGCGTCGTCTTATGGTGAAACAAGGGGCGATTGTCGGACAGTCGTTCACCTCCGTTGTCACTGCTGAACACGA
>Ga0105048_10004545_pt1 | contig 22539 bp, 21 predicted proteins | sample MAT05_FD_78382 | JGI IMG/M metagenome (GOLD analysis project Ga0105048, IMG submission 78382) | Freshwater microbial communities from Lake Fryxell liftoff mats and glacier meltwater in Antarctica - MAT-05 | ecosystem: Environmental > Aquatic > Freshwater > Ice > Liftoff microbial mat | place...
GCGTTGCGTAATGCCTACCCGCAGTGGCCGCAGAGGTAGGCGGGTATCGTTCACTCCGTGAAGCCGACTCAACCCACCGTCGAAGACGTTCACGAAGACGTTCCCGAAGACGTTCACGAAGACGGCCCGGACAGCGACGGCGTGCCCGATCTGACGATTGCGCCGACGCCGGTTGCCACCGCGCGCCGGCACTACGGCGTGGGTGGAGCAATGCTCGCTGGCGGCATGCTCGGGCTCGATCAAGCACTCGGTCTGCGCAAGCCCAAGCAAGAGGCACCCATCGTCATCGCGGCCGCGACCGATCCACTCGACATCGACGACGACGGCATCGAAGTGCCGGTCGACGAACACACCTCCGTGTTCGCTCCACCGCAGCCCCGCTCGAAGCCGCACGTGAAGCCTGTTCGGGGTCGCAGATGACCGAAGAAGTCGATATACGTACAGCCTGGCTCTCGCGCGACGCGTTGGAGAACATCCGCGCCAACGTGCCGTTGGTTTACGTCGACGCGGTGCCGGTGCGAGTCGACGAGCTGGGTCGCGTGACCCACATCGGCATGCTGTTGCGCCAAGCCGCTGACGGCTCGATCAGCCGCATGGTCGTCAGTGGTCGCGTGCGGTACGGCGAACGCATTCGCACCGCTCTGCTGCGCCACCTAGAGAAAGACCTGGGCCCGGTCGCGTTGCCACAGATCCCGCCGGAGGTTGCTCCTTTTACCGTCGTCGAATACTTCCCCGACGCCGACGTCAGCGGCTACCAAGACCCGCGCCATCACGCGGTCAGCTTGGCGTTCGTCGTGCCGGTCGCTGGCGACTGTCAACCGACGCAAGAAGCGCTCGACCTTGGTTGGTTCACTCCCGCGGAAGCGATCAGCGAGAAGGTGCGCAACGAAATGACCGGCGGGCACGATCGCCTGATTCGGCTAGCGCTTGCGCACGTCGGCCAACTGCCCTAGACCGTCTTGGTCTAGAGGGTCGACTAGCCCTGCGCTACTTCGCGAGGCCCTTAACGATTTCGGCCATCAGGTCGCTGGCTTCTGTTGGGTTGAGGCCGACCTTTACTCCCGCGGCGCGTAGCGCATCCATCTTGCCCTTCGCCGTGCCTTTGCCGCCGCTGGTGATCGCGCCGGCGTGACCCATCTTCTTGCCCTCCGGAGCGGTGACGCCTGCGACATACGCGCTCATCGGCTTGGTGACGTTGGCCTTGATGTACTCCGCAGCTTCTTCTTCGGCGGAGCCACCGATCTCGCCGATCATGATGATCGCGTGCGTTTCCGGGTCGGCTTGGAACTCCTTCAAGCAATCGATGAAGTTGGTGCCGGGGACGGGGTCGCCACCGATACCTACGCACGTGCTGACGCCGATGCCGCGTTGCTTCAACTCGTACAGCGCCTGATAGGTGAGCGTGCCCGAACGCGACACGATGCCAACGTTGGGGCCCTTGGCAGTCGGAAGTTGCGCGATTTCGCCAGCGGTGATGCCGATGTTGCACTTACCGGGGCTGATGATGCCCGGGCAGTTCGGGCCGAGCAGACGAGTCTTGGGATAGTCGCGCAGCAAGGTGTTGAACACCTTGGCCTCATCTTGTGCGGGGATGCCTTCGGTGATGCAGACGATAAACGCGATGCCTGCGGCCGCGGCCTCGAGGATCGCCGCGGCACCAGCCTTGGGTGGCACAGCGACGAACGACGCGGTTGCGCCAGTTGCGGCGACCGCTTGCGCGACCGTGTCGAACACCGGAATGCCCTCACCACTCTCAGTAACGACCTCGGTGCCACCCTTGCCGGGCGTAACACCGCCGACGACTTGCGTGCCGTACGCCTTGTTGCGCAATCCGTGGTACTTACCCTGCCCGCCGGTGAGGCCTTGCACGATTACTTTCGTGTCGGCGTTGACGAAGATCGCCATGGTTACTTCGCTCCGTTCTGATTGCTCAACGCGACCGCCGCGCGGGCAGCTTCCAGCATCGTTGGCTTGGACGTAAGTTTGCTTTCCGGAATGCCGGCGTTCGCCAAGATCTCGCGACCCTCTTCGGCGTTGGTTCCATCGAGGCGGATAACGATCGGTGCTCGCAGATCGACGCGGCCCATCGCGGCGACGATGCCGTTGGCCACGTCCTCGCCGCGCGTGATGCCGCCGAAGATGTTGATGAAGATGCTCTTCACGTTCTGATCGAAGTTGATGACTTCGAGTGCCGCGGCCATCATGTCGGCGTTGGCGCCGCCACCAATATCGAGAAAGTTGGCCGCGGTACCTCCGACCTGGTTAACGACGTCGAGCGTGCTCATCGCCAGGCCGGCGCCGTTGGCGATGATGCCGACCGTGCCGTCGAGTCCGATGTATTGCAGGTCGTGTTTGCGCGCTAACTGCTCGCGCGCATCCAACTCCTCCGTTGCACGAAATTCGTCCCACTCGGGATGACGAAAGGCGGCGTTGTTGTCCAGGCTGACCTTCGCGTCGAGCGCGTGCACGCCACCATCGGGTCGCAGGATGAGCGGATTGATTTCGGCGAGGTCGCAGTCGCCGCGAGTAAAGCAGTCGTACAGCTTCACCAACATGTCGGCGACGCCATCGATGGCTTCGGCGTCGATCTTGGCGCGCACGACAGCGTCGCGCGCGACGGCCAGCGAGATGCCGTCGACCGGGTCAATGTGCAGCATCACGATCGCGTCCGGGCTCTTGGCGGCGACGGCTTCGATCTCGACGCCACCTTCAACGCTCAGCATCAGCAAGTGCTTCTTGGCTGCGCGATCGAGTGAGTAGGAGGCGTAGTACTCCTTCTTGATGTCGCTGGCGTGTTCCACCCACACGCGCTTGACGACGTGACCCTTGATGTCCATGCCGAGGATGTTCCCGGCGTGCAGTCGTACCTCGTCAGAGTTGTCGGCCAGCTTGATGCCGCCCGCCTTACCGCGGCCGCCAACCTGGACCTGCGCCTTGACGACGACGGGGTAACCGGCGGCCTCAGCCGCAGACACCGCTTCATCGACCGTTAGCGCGACATCGCCGGGGCTGACAGGGATACCGAAGCGGGCGAAGTACTGCTTGCCCTGGTATTCGAACAGGTCCATTTAGGCCGCATCCTCTTTCTCGTCGAGCGTGGCTTCAAGCCACTTGCTAATGCCCTTCAGCGAACTTCCGGGTCCAAACACTTCCGCGACACCCTGTTCCTTCAACGTGCGCACGTCGCCAGCGGGGATGACGCCTCCGCCGAACACGAGCGTGTCGCCCAGCCCGCGCTCGCGCAACTCGTTCATCACACGGGGAAACAGGGTGAGATGCGCCCCGCTGAGCAGCGAAAGCCCCACGGCGTCGACGTCTTCTTGCAGCGCCGTTTCCGCGATCTGCTCGGGCGTCTGATGCAAGCCGGTGTAAATGACTTCAAAGCCATGGTCGCGCAACGCACGGGTAATGGTCTTGGCCCCACGGTCGTGGCCATCAAGACCGGGTTTCGCGACAACGACTCGGTACGGCCTCTTCACAGGTTCGGAACCCTACGACCGATCCGGCCTGATCCTCAATTCGTCCGGATAGGGCGCCAATGGAGGTAAGTCAGGCACACTGTGGTTGATGCGTCGACCGCAGTTGCAGTCCACATTTGCCCGGGCAGTCGCGCCGGTGCTGCTTGGCCTTGGGTTCTTCGCTGTGCTCGGACTGGCGTTGTGGGGCGTTGCCGCGATCGTCGCCGCCAACGACGAAGACACCACCTCAAACTTGGCGCCGACCGTGCAGGAGATGGGCTCGACGACGTTCGTGGCCGGAGTGATCGATCGCGATGGGCCGATCATTCTGCGCGATTTGTTGGGCAACGATCGCAACGTGGTCGTCGATCACACCGGCGCCGACGTCGACTTCGGGTGGGCGATCTACTTGGCCAACCCCGCCGATAGAGACGCCGCTTGCACGATCGAATTGATCAAGAAGACACGCACGTTCACCGATTGTGAAGGCCGCACACTGCAGGTCGCCGATCTGGCGACGCCGCCGCCAGGTGTCGGCCCAGTGATTGGTGCCAACGGCGAACTCACGCTTGACTTAACCGCCGACTGAACGGCCGACTAGGCAGCGGGAACCACGGTCGGTCGAGCATCGTCAGAAAAGTATGAAACGTCGCACCTTCCTCCAATTGCTCACCGTGCCCGCCGTCGCCCAGGTGTTCGCCGCCTGCGCTGATGATCCAGGCAAGACTGATTCACCCAGCAATGGGGCAAGCAGCCTGCGCGGTGATGCTGCTCGCGTAACGACCGACACCGACCCGACCGAGGCTGCGGCTGCGATCAATGCGTTTGCGGACGACATGTTCCTGCATCTCACTACCGTCGACCCGGCAGCCAACCTCGTGTTCTCACCCGCAAGCATTGCGCTCGCGTTGGCGATGACATCGGCCGGCGCCAAGGGCACGACGCTCGCGGAAATGGACACCGTGCTGCACATCAACGATGCCGCCGCAATCCATCGTTCGATGAACGGACTTGAGAGTTCATTGGAAGCAGCGAATGCGATCCAAGACAACACCGGCGACATCGGTGGCGTGGGCATCAGCGAGGTGCAGATCTCGATCGCCAACTCGTTGTGGGGCCAAGCGGGACTGAACTTCGAGCAAGCGTTCCTTGATCTGCTGTCGTCGGAATACGGCGCTGGGATGGAACTCGTCGACTACAAGAAGGATCCGGAAGCGGCGCGCGCGGCGATCAACGAGTGGGTCGCCACTCAAACCAACGATCGCATTCCAGAACTGCTGGCCGAGGGTGTCATCACAGTGGATGCTCGGCTCACGCTCGTCAACGCGATCTACCTGAAGGCCAACTGGAACGACACCTTCGACAAGGAGCAAACCCTGACGACGTCGTTCGCGGCACCTGCTGGCGAGGTCGACGTCGAGATGATGCACGCGTCGCGGCGAATTGCACACAGCGAAGGCGACGGTTGGCAGGCCATCCAATTGCCATATGTATTCGGCGAACTCTCGATGGTGGTGGCCCTCGGCGATACGGTCGACGCTTTGCTGCCAACGATTGGCGAAGCGGTCGCGCAACTCAGGGAACGCCCGGTTGAACTCGGTTTTCCGAAGTTCGATATTGAGACGTCAATCAGCCTCGCCGCGACGCTGAAGGAAATGGGAATGCCGACAGCATTCGACACGGGAACTGCTGACTTCAGTGGCATGACCACTGAGGAGCGACTCGTTATCGGCGATGTCATCCACCAGGCCAATATCACCGTCGACGAAGTGGGCACAGAAGCCGCGGCTGCGACGGCAGTAGTGATGGTGGCCACTTCCGCACCGGTGGAGGAAACGCCGATCACGCTCGTCATCAATCGGCCGTTCACGTTCTGGTTGATTGCTCGCAGTACTGGCGTCGTCGTGTTCATGGGTCGCATCAACGACCCAAGTGCTACGCGCGGGTAAGTCAGGCGCGAACGGGCACGTTGGCGATCAGCCGGGCGGCGAACTCTTCGGAGTGAGCGGCGAGCTTGCTGCGGTGTAACGCCAAGCCGCCAATCACTTCCGCGCCGAGCCGGCTCACTGCGCCATCGAGCTTGTCGAGCGTCTTGGCCGGGTTCAACGCGAACGTGCAGAAGGTCGCTGCCAACTTGCCTTGCATCGCGGGCAGCCCTGCGATTGCACCGAGACCCCATGGCGCTTGACCGATGACAAACAGGCCGTGCACCCAGGTACCGATGATGATCAGGTCGGCGTCTTGAATGCTGGCCATCTCCGGCTTACGCACGGGCGAGACACCGGTGATGCCCCACCCTTCTTGCTGCAGGTTGGTGGCGATCAATTCGCCTGCGGTGCGCGTGTGCCCGGTCAGGCTCTCGAAGAGGATGGCTGCCTTCATGGTGCTATTCAATCAGACCGATCGTGCACGACTGGAGCGCTAGCGCCACAGCAGCCCGGCGCTCGGCGCGGCCTTTGCGCACCTTGCGCGTGATGGTAACGACGCCGATCAGCAACGTCGATCCGATGATCACGCAGATGAAGGCGATCAACTTCGTGGGCAGGGTGCGCGTGCCAAAGAAGATGTAGATGTCGGGAACGATGAAGGCAACAAGCGCCATCAGGCCCCACCCGACCGCAGCGCGGTAGCGCTCGTCAATGAATCTGAGCACCATGCGGGGAGTGGTCAGGGCGTCAACGGTTGCACTGCACAGGTCGATCACCAGATAGATCCACGGGTTCAGGCCATAGTCGCCAACGGCCGCCCAAACGATCAGCGTGCGGATGAACGACCAGCCCACCACCACGCCCGCCCAGGTGTTACTCAGGCGCCGGCGACGTTGCAACGTCTCCACACTGTGCTGCGGGTGGATGCGCATCTGCTCAATTCAACCAGTTCAGAGCTTCTTGAGTGGTGCCCAAGCCAGTGAGAGGTGTTTGGTGCCTGCCTCGCGGAACCGAATTGTGGCCTCGGCCTTGTCGCCCTGGCCGCGAATCTCGATAATGACGCCTTCGCCGAACGCCGGGTGTTCGACGTCGTCACCAACCCGGAGTGCGATTTGTTGGACGGCGGCGGCCTCGGCGCTGCGTTGCCCTGCGTTGATTGCGGCCTCGACCACCCGCTCGCGGTGCCAATCGCTGCTGTCGTCTTCATCCGGGTCGAAGCTGCTGACCGCCGACGCGCTGCGCCGATAAGGGGCAGGCATGCTGTTGTTGGCGCGGTAGTCGGTGCGGGCACGCATGCTGGCGCGACCGTAGGTGCGACCACCGCCGACAACGCCCAGCGATTCGATGAGTTCGGCAGGGATCTCGTCGAGGAAGCGACTGGGCGGGTTGTAGCTGGTGTTGCCGAAAAGTTGTCGGCTCCAGGCGTGACTGACGAACAGTTTCTGCTGCGCGCGGGTGATGCCCACGTAGGCGAGGCGACGTTCTTCTTCCATCTCGGTCGGCTCGCTGAGCGCGCGGCTGTGCGGGAACACTCCCTCTTCCATCCCGACCAGGAACACGATCGGGTATTCGAGACCCTTGGCGCTGTGCAACGTCATCAACACGACGCGATCGTCGTCGTCGATCTCGTCGGTGTCGGCGACGAGGGCGACCTGTTCGAGAAACTCGTCGATGCGGGTGAACTCGCGCGCCGAGCCGATCAGCTCGCCGACGTTCTCCAGCCGCCCGGCGGCCTCCACCGTTTCCTCGGCTTCCAGTTCGGAGAGATAGCCGCTGTCGTCAAGCACCGACTGCAACACATCGGCCGGTCCGGTGCCGGCCACCGCTGCCAATTCGGCGGCCGCATCGATCAGTCGCACGAAACTCTCGACTCCGCGCGCCGCCGGGCCGGTGAGGCCAGCCTCATGTGCGTGACGCATTGCTTCCATGAAGGTCGAGCCGTTGGCCTTGGCTAACGCATCGAGTTTGGCGACGCTGCCGTCACCGACGCCGCGCTTGGGGACATTGAGCACACGCTTGATGTTGATCTCGTCGGCCGGGTTCACCGCGGCGCGCAAGTACGCCATCGCATCCTTGACCTCGCGACGGTCGTAGAAGCGCGTGCCACCGACAACTTTGTAAGGGATGCCGAAGCGCATGAACGCTTCCTCGAGCACTCGGCTCTGCGCGTTCGTGCGGTAGAACGCGGCCATCTCTTTCCACAGCAGGTGCGTGGCGGTCTGCACTGATTGCATCGTCCGTGCCACCCAAGTCGCTTCATCGCCTTCGTCCTCGGCGTGATAGCGCACGACCTTGTCGCCACCACCCTTCTCGCTCCACAGGTGCTTCTCTTTGCGACCCGGGTTGTTTGAGATGACCGAGTTCGCCGCGTCAAGAATCGTCTGCGTACTGCGATAGTTCTGATCGAGCACGATCGTCGTCACATCGTCGAACTGATCCTCAAACTGCGAAATGTTCCGAACATCAGCCCCCCGCCACCCGTACACGCTGTTGTGCACCAACACTCCGTTGGCGACGTAGTGGTGGGTCGGATCGACTTCGAGGTCGAACACCGGTCCGTCGTACTGCTCGACTTCAACAGAGTCGATCGATCGCGGTTGAAGGTGGCCATCAACCAGCACCAGAACGGTCATCCCACGATGAAGGTGTGAAAGCGGCGTGGAGTCGTAAGTGACACCACCAATCATCGCGCGGCGTTTTACATTCAACCCACCGAGCTGAGCAACGCGATGTGCGGCATCTAACGCCTGCGGATACGACTTGAACGACGACTCGAATCGCTTTCCGGCCTTTCCTGGTCGCAGCTTCACACCCCCGCTCTCGACCTTCTGGATGAGTTCCTCGTTACTGGAACCCCACTGGATTCGGTGATAGCCAATGCGCGTTCGGTGGTCGGCAAACATCACCAAGTTGACTGTGCTTCGGAGCTTTCCGTTCTGTGGTCGGTGGTGCGGAAACTCAGGATGAAGGAGCAACTCATTCATGAGTTGCTTGGCCCGCATCTCAGTGTCGATGGCGTTGTAGAGCCGCGTGAGCCACTCGTCGTTCATGGCTAGCTCACGACCCTGCGAATGGAAGCACGCTGTCGGTAGGCCGTACTCGGCCGCGTACAACGACTCGAAATACGCAGCCTCGGCGAGAGTGTCGCAGACCTTCAGAACCCATAGGGCATCGCCGTGTTCCTGAACGGTGCGCACTTTGAACCCACTGTCGAGATAGCCATTGCTGTTCGATCGCACGCTCTTGGTTCTGCCAACTCTGTAACCGCGGTCGCCGCGATGCATGAGATAGACCAGATGCTTTCCGGCCGGGACTTCAAAAAGGGCTGGAACGATGTGGTGTGGCGTACCCGTCAGCACGCAATCGCCTGCCGTCACAGTCACCACTGGCCCCTTGTAGTGCCCCGGGTGAACACGACGCACCGTGCCAACTTCCGTCGTCAGTTGACCACCCGTCCCATCGACCTGGTCGCCGGCGACGATTTGCTCGATCGGGATAAGTCCATTTGGCGTGGCAATCATGGTGCCGGGCGGAAGGCACTGGTCGCCATCGCCCACGATGGTTACTTGTTGGTGTTGCGCCGCTAGTGCCAGCGCTAACTCGTTTTGCGCCATATTGGTGTCTTGGTACTCGTCGACGAGCACGTGCTGGAAGCGCTGCTGATAGTGAGCCAGCACATCCGGGTGCTCGCGGAATAGCTGCACCGTCTTCATCAACAAGTCGTCGAAGTCCATTGCGCCCGCACGCTGCAAGCGAGCTTGATACTCGGAGTAGATCTCGGCGTGCTTGCGCGAGAACGGATCTTCCGCCTTTGCGAGCGCCGCGCCGGGCGACACCAAGTCGTTCTTCCACAGACTGATCTGTCCGTGTGCCGCGCGAATCGGAAAGCGCTTCGCGTCGAGGCCAAGATCGCGAATGACGTAGCCGGTCAGCCGCTGCGAATCGGCCTGGTCGTAGATGCTGAAGTTGCGCGGGTAACCAAGCGCCTCAACATTCGCCCGCAAAATGCGCACGCACGCCGAGTGAAACGTGCACACCCACATCGCCTTCACCATCGGCCCGACGAGTGCCGCCACGCGATGCTTCATCTCGTCGGCGGCCTTGTTGGTGAACGTGATCGCCAGGATCGCCGACGGCGGCACGCCCTCGTGGATCAGGTGCGCAATGCGATGCGTCAGCACCCGCGTTTTGCCGGAGCCAGCGCCAGCAACGACGAGCAACGGGCCGCCGCGGTGCACCACGGCATCGAGCTGATCGGGATTCAACGACTGCAGATCGAGCGGATCGAGCGCGAGCCGACCCGGAAGGGGTGACTCGTCGCCGGCGTTCATGATGCTGGCATTCTACGGACGGGGTGTCGTGCGGCTGGCCTAGCCTCGATTGGATGCGCCGCACACTGAGACTCGTCGTCGCCTCGGCAGTCGGTGGTGGGCTCACTGGAGTTGTCTCGTTCGCGTTCCTACGCTCGCTCGACTGGGCAACTCGTACACGAATCTCGAGTGCCTGGCTGGTCTGGTTACTACCTGCAGTCGGGCTCGTGGTCGGCGTCACTTACCACTACCTCGGCGGTCGCGCGAAGGGCGGCACGCCAGCCGTCATCGAGCAAGGCCACCTGTTCACTCACGGGGTCCCCGCACGCATGACGCCATTGATCTTCGGTGGCTCGATCGTCGGCCATCTCGCGGGGGCCTCGGTCGGCCGGGAAGGCGCGGCATTGCAGATCGCCGGATCGGTCACCGACACAACGGCTCGCATCGCGCGTTTCTCGAGCGAGGATCGTCGAACGCTCATCGCTGCGTCACTCGCCGGTGGATGGGGAGCGGTGTACGCGGTGCCGATCACCGGTGTCGTCTTCACGATGCAGGTCACCCGTCGCCATGCATTGCGCGCGCTGCTGCCCGCCATCGCGTCCGCAGTCGCTGGCAACCTCACAGTTCGTGCGCTTGGCTACAAGTTCACTGGACGACCGCACATCTCGGCGCCGGACTGGACGATTGGATTACCCGCCAAGCTCGTCGTCTTCGGCATCGCATGCGGACTCTTCGCCCGCTGCTTCGTGTCGCTGATTCAGCGGATGCGAACTCTTCTCGCAGATCTGCTGCGCTGGCCACCGGCGCGCCCACTGCTCGGCGGGTTTGCCACACTGGGGGCGATGGCGCTGTTCGGCCGCGACTACCTCGGCATGTCCAGCGGTCTGCTCGGTTCAGCGGTGGCTGGCGACCACATCAACTGGTATGTACCGTTATTGAAACTGCTCTTCACGGTGATCGCACTTGGCAGTGGCTTTGTCGGCGGCGAAGTGCTGCCGTTGTTCGTGATCGGTGGCACCCTTGGCGGTGCGATCGCTCCAGGGCTGCATGCACCCGCACCGCTGCTCGCCGCCGTCGGCTCGGCCATCACGTTCTCGTCGGCTGCAAGTGTGATGTTGACCGGCGTTGTCCTCACTGTTGAACAGTTCGGCTGGAACACACTGCTGCCGGCGCTTGTGGTCGCGGTCGTGGCGCGCGTCGCTGCGGGTAAGCCCGGGTTGTACATCGCTAATCCGCAGGACCACGCGAGATCGACATGATGTCGGCTAGCGATACCGAGCGCCGCACGTCCTTGCGCCGAATGAAGGCGTTGGCCCTAGGGCTGCTGGGACTCGCGGCGATCGTGTTTGCTCTCGCACGCTGGCAAGAGCCGCACCACAACTGGCTGGGCTACGTGCGCGCGTTCGCGGAAGCGTCGATGGTTGGTGCCCTCGCCGACTGGTTCGCCGTGACCGCACTCTTTCGCCACCCGCTGCGCATCCCTATCCCGCACACCGCGATCATCCCGCACCGCAAGGAACAGATCGGTGCGTCGCTCGGTGAGTTCGTGCAGAACAACTTCCTCACCCACGAAGTACTACAGGAACGTCTCGCCACTGCGCAGGTCGGCCGACGCATCGGTGTCTGGCTCAGCGAGCCGACTAACGCTGCCAAGGCTGGCGCCGGAGTCGCCGATGCATTGCGCGGCAGCATGGAGATCCTCGACGACCGCGATGTCTCCAACGCGCTCGAGAATCTGATCGAACGCAAGATCCGCACCACGCCGGTCGCGCCGCTCGTTGGTCGCGCTATCGACGTCGCAATGGAGGGCGGTCATCATCAGCGTTTGCTTGACGCAGTGCTCACCGGACTAGCCAGCTTTCTCGACGACAACCGCACAACCTTCCGTCAGCGGCTCGAGGAAGAGTCGCCGTGGTGGATCCCGGAACCGATCGACGATCGCATCTTCGAGAAGATCTACACCGCCGTGCACCGATTCATCGGCGATGTCGGCGGCGACGAAACCCACGACGTACGCGTAGCCATCGATGCGCGCGTGCTCGAGTTCGCTGCCCGCCTGCGGGCCGACAAGGGCCTCGCCGCCAAGGGTGAGGAACTGAAGACCGAACTGCTCGCCCACCGCGACGTGCGCGCCTGGCTGCAATCGTTGTGGGGCGAGGTCAAACGCAGCACACTCACGGCCACCAACGACCCCGAAAGCGAGCTGCGCCAACGCATTGAACGCTCACTCGTGCATCTCGGCAAGCGACTGCGCGACGAGCCCGAACTGCAGCACAAGGTCAACGATTGGGTGCAGCGTGCGCTCGGTTACGTCGTCGATCACTACCGCGGCGAAGTTGCCGAGATCATCAGCTCGACGTTCGCCAAGTGGGACGGCAAGGCGACAGCCGACCGCCTCGAGCTACAGGTAGGTCGCGACCTGCAGTTCATCCGAATCAACGGCACCATCGTCGGTGGCCTAGCTGGCCTCATCATCCATACGGTCAGCCAAGCCTTCTTCTAGCGAGCGCTGGTTGCTGGGTAGGGTGACCGGCGATGGCGTATCGCTACCTATGGACACCGCTGCAGTTGGGCCCGGTCAGTACTCGCAACCGCATCGTGTTCAGCGCGCACCTCACCAACTATGCCCGTGATGGAAAGCCAACGGCGCAACACGCCGCCTACTACGCGGCGCGCGCCGCTGGCGGCACCGGCCTGATCATCACCGAGGAGCACAGCACACACCCGACCGACTGGCCGTACGAGAAACTGATCCACGGTTTCCACCGCGATGTCATCCCGGGCTATCGCGAGATGACCGACGCTGTGCATCGCCATCGCGTTCCAATCTTTGCGCAAATCAATCACAACGGCGGGCAAGCATCGTCGATGTACTCGCGCCTACCGGTGTGGGCGCCGTCTGCGATCGCCGATCCGCTCTTTCGCGAGGTACCGAAGGCCGTCACGCACGCCGAGATCGACGAAATCGTCGCCGGCTACGCGCTGGTGGCCGAGCATTGCGCGGAGGGCGGTTTCGACGGCATCGAACTCCAGTGCTCGCACTCTTCGATCGTGCGCGGCTTTCTCTCTCCGGCTACCAACCACCGCACCGACGAGTACGGCGGCTCGATCGAGAACCGCGCCCGCCTCTTGGTGGAAATCGTCGCCGCCGTGCGCGCCGTCATCGGCAACCGACTCGCGCTCGGTGTCCGGCTCTGCGGCGACGAGCTGATTGAGGGCGGCACCACCATCGACGAAGCCGTGCGTGTGGCACAAATTGCGGAGGCAACGGCACAAGTCGACTACATCAACACTTCGATCGGTGTCGCGACCGCCAGCCTGTTCATGATCGAAGCAAGCATGCACGTGCCACCTGGTTACGCGCTGTTCATCCCGTCTGCGTTTCGCAAAGCCGTCGATCTGCCGGTGATCGGTGTCGGCCGCTTCAAAGACCCGCTACAAGCCGAGCGCGCCCTGGCCGACGGGCATTGCGACTTGGTCGGCATCGTGCGCGGCCAGATCGCCGACGCCGACTTTGCCGCCAAGGCGCGCGCGAACGAAGCCAACGACATTCGCCTGTGCCTGAGCTGCAATCAAGAGTGCGTCGGACGAATGGGATTGAACCGTTGGCTGGGCTGCATCGAGAACCCAATAACGGGCAAGGAGCACGAAGTCGCGATCTTAAAGTCGCGGCCCAACACGACCGCGACGCCGAAGAAGCACGTTCTCGTTGTCGGTGCCGGGCCTGCCGGTCTGCAAGCAGCGATTGCGGCTGCGCGCAACGGGCATCGCGTCACCGTGTGCGAGAGGGAAGTGGCGGCCGGCGGGCAGGTCCGCCTCGCTGCGACGGTGCCCAATCGAGCTGAACTAGGCGACCTCGTGCGCAATCAACTCACCGAGTCCGCTCGCCTAGGCGTGACGATCGAGTACGGCGTCAATGTGTGGCCGGGTCTGGTGCGTGAACGCAAACCCGATCACGTCGTCGTCGCCACCGGAGCCGAACCGGCACAACCATGGTGGATCGCCGACGATGCTGCGTCACAAGTCGCCGACGTGCGCCACGTTCTCGATGGCAGCGTCGAACCGCATGGCAGCATCGTGCTCGTCGACGAGATCGGCTTCCATCACGCAACATCGGTCGCCGAACTGCTGGCCGACCGGGGCTGCACAGTCGAGATCGTCACGCCCGGCATGGTGGTCGGTCAAGACTTGGGCATCACGCTCGACATGGAGAATTGGTGGATGCGCGCACACTCGAAAGGAATCGTTCAGTCGACTGACCTCGTGCCGATGGGCTTTACCGCTGGCGAACTGACGCTGCTGCATCACCCAACGGGTGTCAACCAAACTCGGCGACCCGATTGGGTCGTCCTGGCTGTGCCACCCAACCCGGTCGAGTGGCTCTATAAAGAACTCAAGGCCGAAGGCATCAGCGTGCAGCGCGTCGGCGATTGCGTGGCACCGCGTCGGGCTCACGCGGCGGTCATTGATGGCGACCGCGTAGGTGCCTCACTATGACCGACGCGGCACCACCCCCGCTCGTGCACCCGCCAACGGTGCCACCGGCGATCATCGGAATTCTCGGCGGCGGACCAACGGTGCGCTACTTCGAGCACACGGCACAACAGATGGGCTATCGCACCGTCGTGCTCGATTCCGAGCTCTCGTCGGCAAAACTGCTCAAGTCGGCGGCGGTGTGCGATGTGGTCACGGTCGTCGATCAACTGCCGCTCGCCGCAATGCGCACCGTGGCAGCCAAACTGCCGGTGTACCCGAACCCGGACACGGTCGAGTTGTGCAAGGACCGGGTCGCGACGAAACGTTTCCTCGCCGACGTCGGTGTCGACGTCGGTCCGCACACGCTGATCGAGACAGAAGGGGACATTGTCGTTGCTGCCGAGGTCAAGTTCCCCTCCATCTTGAAACTGCACCATCACGCGCAAGGCAGCGAGGGCCACGTGCGCGTTGCCGCCCACGGCGACCTGCTCGGCGCGTGGGACACGCTTGGTCGCCGACCGTGCGTATTGGAGCAACGGCTCACGCTCGGCCGCGAATTGTCGATCACTGTCGCACGGACCGGCGACGGACAGGTCGCTTCCTTCCCCGCCGCGCAAGAGCAATACGTACATGGCAAACTCGAGATCAGCTACGCGCCAGCAAGCCTGCTCGGTTCCGGACAGACCGACGCCGCCGAACTCGGCGCGTACATTGCCACTGAGTTAGGCCACGTCGGTGTGCTCACGGTGCAGATGTTCGTCGTCGGCCGCGAGGTCTACGTGCACGAGTTGACCCCGCGCCCAAACGCACTTGCGCTCTACACGCTCGACAGTTGCCGAACGAATCAGTACGAACAGCAACTTCGCGCCATCTGCGGCCTCGGTCTCGGCAGCGCGACGATGACCGTCCCCGGCATTGCTGTCGTCAGTCTGCCCGCTGCCCTCTGGTCGGAAGGCGAACCCAAGTGGGAACGAATGCTCGGCGAGGGCAACGTGCATGTTCATCGCTACCCGGCAAGCGAGCCTGGTGACGGTGCCATTTGGGGTCATCTTGCCGCGACCAGCGGCACGGCGGCCGGTTCGACCAGCGTCGTGCGTCGACTGCGCAAGCAGCTCACCAGCAGTTAGCCTGCCCGCTCATGCGGGCGGCGCAACTCGGCTTCATGGATGGCGTCATCAACTGGCTCGGCGACTTCACCGACCGGCTTGGCGAGTGGGCGGGCAACTGGTGGTTCCTGGGCGTGATCTTCATCATCGCCGTGCTCGATTCCGTCATTCCCGTCGTGCCCAGCGAGACCACGGTCATCATCGGTGGCGTGGCGGTCGCGACGGACACCGCGCCGTATCCACTTCTGGCGGTGATCGCCGCTGGTGCCGCTGGCGCATTCATCGGCGACAACATGGCCTTCAGCATCGGCAGGCGTTGGTCGGCTGCGTTTGAGCGTCGCGCCGAGCGCAAGCCGAAGTTCGCCGCGAAGCTCGCGTGGGCACACGAACAGATCAGCCAACGCGGTGGCTTACTGCTAATCACCGCCAGATTCATCCCCGGTGGTCGCACCGCGATCACGATCGCCAGCGGCGTCACCCGTCAGCCACGGGCCTGGTTCATACGGTGGTCATTCATCGCGGCCATCATCTGGGCCACGTACGCCGCTGGACTTGCTCGGCTCGTCGGCGAGCCGTTCAAGGACGATCACGCGAAAGCGTTCTGGATCGCGTTCGGCACAGCTCTTGGAATCAACGTGGCGATCGAGATCGTGCGTTACGCCCGTGTGAGGCGTGCGAAGCGCGAGTGGAGCAAACCAGCGGAGTGAGCAACGCCGTCACATGGCGGCCGACAAAACTCGCGCTCGCTGATTGGCGACTGATGAACCGCCGCATGAAGAGCGGCCCGACAAGCTGGCTGATCAACATGTCGAGGTCGGCGTCGGCCGCGAGCTCGCCAGCCTTCTGCGCGGCTCGCAGCCTGCTGGTGAGTCCGAACCGGCGCTGAGCGCCGAACTCGTGGGTCAGCGCGGCCAACGACTCGCTACGTTCGGCCCCATCGATGGCCGAGGCCAAGACCGATCCCGCAGGTCCTTCGCGCAAAATTCGATTCAGTCCGCAGCAGTACGTCACGACATCGCTGACCACGTCGTCGGTGAACGGCAACTCAGGCGAACACACCACCGACTGCAAAGCCGCGAAGTGCAACTCGTCGCGGTCCGTGAACTGTCGATAGATGGTTGTCTTGGCCACCCCTGAACGCGCCGCGACCGCCTCGATGGTGAGCCCGGCAAGGCCTTCATCGCGCAAGATCTCCACTGCCGAGGCAAGGACTCGCGCGCGCGACTTCGTTACTCGCGGATCCTCCGCCGCTTCCGTGCAGCTTTGCTCAGTGAGAGGGCGCATGGTGTTCGCCGGAGTCAGGAAGACGGCGATACATCACGACTGCGGCGACGAGCACGAGCGCCGCCGAGACCTTCAGGCCGACGTGCGCCCCATCGAGGAACGCTTGCTGCACTGCGCGTCGCAACTCGCTGGCGCCTTGTTCATCACCGGCCGCGGCCAAACTCTCACTGATACCTAGCGCCTTAGCAATGTTGTCCTTGGCAAACTCCTGCTGCGCCGCTGGCAATCCGGCGAGCGCCGAGCCGACGTTGCTACGGAAGATGCTGTTGACGATGCTGCCAACAATTGCGATTCCGATAGCGCCACCAAACTCGCGCGTCGTGTCGTTCACTGCGGCGCCGACGCCGGCTTTGTGCATCGGAACGCTTTGCACGATTCCACTGCTCAGTGAGGGCATCGCTGCACCAACGCCCGCCGCCGTCAACACCAGGCAGCCAGCGACGTAGAGGTACGACGTATCACGCCCGACGAATGACATCAGTAAAACGCCAACGGACATCGTCGCCATGCCGCCAGCGACGGCTCGTTTGGCGCCGATCCGCCGAGAGATCAGTGGGGCACGTGGCGAGACGGCGATCATTGTTACCGCGAACGGTAGACCGCGCAGGCCGGCACCGAACGCCGAGTAACCGGCGACGTACTGCAGGTACTGCGTAAGGATGAAGAACATCGAAAACATCGCGAAGAACGTGGCCGAGATGCCCATGCTGCCCATCGCGAACCGACGATTCCGGAAGAACTTCATGTCCAGCAGTGGGTCGCTCACCTTGCGTTCGAAGGCGACAAAGCCCACCAAGCAGACGACCGCGGTGACGAATCCGCCAACGACGAGCGGGTCGCTCCAGCCACGCTCGGGGCCTTCAATGATCGCCGCCAACAGACTGCCAAAGCCGACGATCGAGAGCAGTGCGCCGAAGAGGTCGAGGCGCGCTGCATTTGGCTCGCGCGATGAAGGGGCCAAGACTGCCGACGCAATGAACGCTACAAGCGCGATCGGCGCGGCGATAAGGAACACCGAGCCGTACCAGAAGTGTCCGAGTAGCGCGCCACCCATGACCGGACCGATTGCTCCGCCAGCGCCGGCAAAGCCCGCCCACATCGCGATTGCCTTTGCGCGCTCGCGGCGCGGAAAGCACGACTGCAGCAGGCTCAGCGTTGACGGCATGATCAACGCGGCGCCGATACCCATGATCGCGCGACATGCGATCAGCGCATTCGCCGACGTCATGAACGCGCACACTGCAGATGCAGCAGCGAAGATGACAAGGCCAATCAGCAGAGCACCCTTGCGGCCGAAACGATCGCCGAGCGCGCCAGCTGGCAGCAGCAGCGCTGCGAATACAAGGGCGTAAGCGTCGACGATCCACAGCACCTGCGTATCGCTGGGCCGCAGCTCGGAACCAGACAGAGCAGGAATCGCCACGTTGACGGAACTGACGGTTGCGACAATCAGCACCAGGCTGAGGCACATCGTCGCCAAGATCGCCCAGCGGCGATGGTAAATCTTCGGGTCAACGCCGTCGAGATCCTCGACGCTCACAGCTTCGGTCATACTCATCGCACGCTCCATTGTCAGTACCGATTTACGCTACGCCAGCGTAGCGAAACGCTTTCAGACAGACGATGGTTGGGCGCGATTGAGGGGTGGCGTTCAACACCGACCTATGTCGCGCTCACGGGCGCGCTGGAGGTCGGAACGCCGGCGGCGGTTTCAATGTTGCGCGCCCAACGGCGTGACGGGTGCCGCAGCGACGCGGCTCGTGCGGACTACCAGCGGTAGTGAGCGAAGGCCTTGTTGCTCTCGGCCATCTTCTGCATGTCGTCGCGCTTCTTGATGCTGGCACCGAGGCCGTTACCGGCATCGAGCAGTTCGCCAGCGAGGCACTCGGCCATCGTCTTCTCGCGACGGGCACGACTAAAGTCGACCAACCAACGCACGGCGAGGGTGCTCGCACGACGCGGGCGCACTTCGACCGGCACCTGATAGGTGGCGCCACCGACGCGACGGCTACGAACTTCTAGCGGCGGCTTGATGTTGTCGATCGCACGCTTCAGCGTGGCGACCGGCTCGGCGCCTGACTTCTCTTCGACGGTCTTCAGCGCGTCGTACACAATCTTTTCGGCGACTGAGCGCTTGCCGTGCAGCATGACCTTGTTGACCAATTGGCTGACGAGCAGCGAGCGATAAATCGGGTCGGGCATGAGCTCACGACGCTGGGCGGGACCTTTACGAGGCATTGTTGATCGTCCTTCTTACTTAACCATCTTGGCGCCGTAGCGGCTGCGGGCTTGCTTGCGATTCTTCACGCCGGCTGCATCGAGTGCGCCGCGAATGATCTTGTAACGAACACCCGGCAAGTCGCGAACACGACCGCCGCGCACGAGCACAATGCTGTGCTCTTGCAGGTTATGACCCTCGCCCGGAATGTACGCCGTGATTTCGACGCCACTCGTGAGGCGAACACGCGCCACCTTGCGCAGAGCCGAGTTCGGCTTCTTCGGGGTGTTGGTATACACACGGGTGCACACACCACGCCGCTGGGGCGAACCCTTGAGGGCCGGTGTCTTGGTCTTGGAGAACTTGGTACTACGTCCTTGGCGGACGAGCTGCTGGATTGTTGGCACCCGGCAAGGCTAGGCATCGCGGACCAATTTGACCACCACAGGGGCAAGAAATACAGACCATAGTCATCCGCCTATAGTCATTTTAGGTAGCCTTGATCGATGGCCGATCCCAGGGTACCCGCCAGTGTTTTCAAGGCACGTTGCCTTGCATTGTTCAACGAAGTTGCCACCACCCACCGACCCTTAGTCGTTACCAAGCACGGCCAACCCGTCGCCCGCGTCGTGCCGATCGAAACTGCGACGGTCGCTGTTGGCTCGGTGACCCTGCTGGCCGACAACGAACCCGACTACTTCTCTACCGACGAGGCCTGGCGTGCCGACAACTGAGCCGGAGTCACTACTGCTCGATACGCACGCTCTGTTGTGGTGGCAGGCTGGCTCGGATCTGCTGTCGGCGCGAGCCCGCCGCTTGATCGACGCAGCCCCGCGCCTCTTCGTCAGCCCGATCTCGCTAGCCGAGATCGCAACGATGGTCGGCCAGGGCACAGTCGCGCTCGACAGACCAACGCAGATGTGGGTGCACGACCTGCTCGCCGACGGCATCGTCAGCACAGCCGAGCTCACACCAACGATCGCGGTCGCGGCTGCGCAGCTCGATGAGTTCACCGGCGACATAGCCGACCGCATCATCTACGCCACGGCCGCGCATCACCAGTTGTCGCTAGTGACCAAGGATCCGGTGCTGACTGACTACGCCAACTCGAACGGCGATACCGTCGTCGTTTGGTGACGCGTCGTGTGGTGACACGTCGTCTGGTGAACGGTCAGGCCTGAGCTGGCTCGGGCTCGCCGTCGCTGCTGTATGTGCCGTGGATGTTGCTCAGCCACGCAGCCGGATCTTCCTCGGCGTCGGTGCTGAAGTAAGCCATCGGCTCGTAGTCGGGCGCCTGAACATCGAACTCGCGGTAGCGCATCATGCCGGTACCGGCCGGGATGAGCTTGCCGATGATGATGTTCTCCTTCAGGCCCAACAGGCTGTCGCCCTTGCCGTCGATGGCAGCTTCCGTGAGCACACGAGTGGTCTCCTGGAAAGACGCTGCCGACAACCAGCTTTCGGTGGCCAGCGATGCCTTGGTGATACCCATCAACTCTGGGCGGCCTTCAGCGGGCTTCTTGCCCTCTTCGACCATGCGTCGGTTGGTATCGCGGAACACCTTGGCATCGGCACGCTCGCCCGGCAGGAACCCGGTCTCGCCCGGCTCTTGCACACCGATGCGGCGGGTCATCTGACGCACGATCAGTTCGATGTGCTTGTCGGAGATGCTCACGCCCTGATCGCGGTACACCTTCTGAACCTCTTCGACGAGGTACAGCTGCGTCTCGCGAATGCCCTTGATCTCCATGATCTCCTTCGGGTCGAAGGGACCGTCGGTGATCGGATCGCCGGCTTTAACGTCCTGGCCATCGGTGACGATGGCACGGCTGCCGGTCGGAAGGATGATCGCATGCTCTTCGCCCTGATCGTCGATGACGGTGACAGGAATACCCTTGCCCTCGTCGTCGCCGATGCGCACAACACCCGTGGCACGAGCCAACCGTGCCGAACCACGCGGCGTACGAGCCTCGAACAGCTCGACCACGCGGGGCAGACCACCGGCGATGTCCTTACCAGCAACACCACCGGTGTGGAACGTACGCATGGTCAGCTGAGTACCAGGCTCGCCGATCGACTGGGCAGCGATAACGCCGACAGCCTCGCCGAGCTCGATGCTCTTGCCAGTGGCCAACGAACGGCCGTAGCACAATGCGCAGATGCCAATCTCGGCATCGCAGGTCACGACCGAGCGCACACGCACACGGTTCACCTTCGGGTCGTCGCGTAGCACAACCATCTCGATGTCCCCGACAATCATGTTGCGCGGGTAAACCGTCTTATCGGACAGCACGATGTCTTGCGACAACGCACGACCAAACAGCTTGGTCTCGAGGTAACTACGACGGTTCGGCGTATCGAGCTCAACGTTCTCGATCCACAGACCGAGGTTGCTGCCGCAGTCGGGCTCGCGGATGATCAGTTCCTGCGCCACGTCGACCAAACGACGAGTCAGGTAACCCGAGTCGGCAGTACGCAGCGCGGTGTCGACCAGACCCTTACGGGCACCAGGCGTCGCGATGAAGTACTCGAGCGTCTCGAGACCCTCACGGAAGTTCTTCTTGATCGGGCGCGGAATCATGTCGCCACGTGGGTTGGCCACGAGGCCACGCATGCCAGCAATCTGACGCATCTGCGTCATGTTGCCGCGGGCACCCGAGCCGATCATGACATCGATCGGGTTGAAACGCTGCGCCTTGAACTCGGCTTCCATCGCGGCCTGCACCTTGGCGGTGGCATCGGTCCAGATACGCACTTCCTGCTGACGGCGCTCGCCGTCGGTGATGATGCCGCGGCGGAACTGGTTCTCGACCTTGTCGGCCATCGCCTCGTGCTCGTCGAGCAATTGGCGCTTCGCCTTCGGCGTCTTGACGTCGTCGATGGAAACGGTGAGCCCGCTCTGCGACGCGTAGCGATAGCAAACGTTCTTCAGCGCGTCGAGCGCGGTCGCGACCATGCCCTTGGGGTAGTGATCCGACAGGCGTTCCACGATGACACCCATCTCCTTCTTCTTGACCAACATGTCGATGTGGCCGAAGCGGGAGGTGTAGTCGTCGGGCAGCGCCTCTTCGAACAGCAGGCGTCCGGGTGTCGTGTTGAACGTGTCGGCCGGGCGACCACCCGTGGCCGGACGGCGCAGCACGATCGGGGAATGCAGGTGCACGCTGCCCTCATCGAGCGCACGCAGCACCTCCCACAGATGGCGGAAGACGCGGCCCTTGCCCTTGCCCTCTTCGCTGATCTCGGTGAGGTAATAGCCACCGATGATGAGGTCTTGGCTCGGGGTCACGATTGGGCGACCCGATGCCGGCGACAAGATGTTGTTAGCGCTGAGCATCAGCACGCGGGCTTCGGCCTGTGCTTCCGACGACAGCGGCACGTGAATAGCCATCTGGTCGCCGTCGAAGTCGGCGTTGAACGCGGTGCAGACCAACGGATGGATCTGCAATGCCTTGCCCTCAACCAACACCGGCTCGAAAGCCTGGATGCCGAGGCGGTGCAACGTTGGGGCGCGGTTCAGCAGAACCGGGTGCTCCTTGATGACATCTTCCAGCACGTCCCACACCTGTGGCTTGCGCCGCTCGACCATGCGCTTAGCGCTCTTGATGTTCTGCGCCAACTCGAGATCGACGAGGCGCTTCATCACGAACGGCTTGAACAGTTCCAGCGCCATCAGCTTCGGCAGACCGCACTGATGCAGACGCAGCGTCGGGCCAGCCACGATGACCGAACGACCCGAGTAGTCGACGCGCTTGCCGA
>Ga0105048_10004546_pt1 | contig 22536 bp, 16 predicted proteins | sample MAT05_FD_78382 | JGI IMG/M metagenome (GOLD analysis project Ga0105048, IMG submission 78382) | Freshwater microbial communities from Lake Fryxell liftoff mats and glacier meltwater in Antarctica - MAT-05 | ecosystem: Environmental > Aquatic > Freshwater > Ice > Liftoff microbial mat | place...
CCCTGTCCTGATGCTCGCCTTCATCGTCCGCCGTCTGATCCAGGCGATCGTCGTCATGCTGACCGTGGGCTTCATCGCCTTCATGCTGTTCCAGTATGTCGGCGACCCGGTCACCAACCTGCTCGGGCAGGACGCCACGCAAGAGCAGCGCGACTTGCTGCGCAAGGACCTTGGTCTGGATCAGCCGTTCCCGGTGCAGTTCGCGCGCTTCGTCGGCAACGCGGTGCAAGGCGAGTTCGGGCTCAGCCTGCGCCAGGGTCGCAAGGTTTCGGCACTGATCGCCGACCGCTTCCCGGCGACGTTCGAACTGGCGCTGGTGGCGGCGGTCATCGCGCTGGTGGTCGGCATTCCACTGGGCGTGTACGCCGCGCTGCGCCGCGGCACCATGCTCTCGCAGTCGATGATGACGCTGTCGCTGCTGGGCGTTTCGCTGCCCACTTTCCTCATCGGCATCCTGCTGATCCTGCTCTTCTCCGTCACGCTGAAATGGCTGCCCAGCTTCGGCCGCGGCGATGTGATTGCGCTGGGCAGCTGGAGCACCGGCATGCTGACGGTCGATGGCTGGAAGCATCTGGTGATGCCCGCCGTCACGTTGTCGGTATTCCAGCTGGCGCTGATCCTGCGCCTGGTGCGCGCCGAGATGCTGGAGGTGCTGCGCACCGACTACATCAAGTTCGCGCGTGCGCGCGGCCTGTCCAACCGCGCGGTGCACTTCGGTCATGCGTTGAAGAACACGCTGGTGCCGGTGATCACGATCACCGGTCTGCAGCTGGGCGGCTTGATCGCCTTTGCCATCATCACCGAGACCGTCTTCCAGTGGCCGGGCATGGGCCTGCTGTTCATCCAGGCAGTGCAGTTCGCCGACATCCCGGTGATGGCGGCCTACCTGTGCCTGATCTCGCTGGTCTTCGTGGTCATCAACCTGGCCGTCGATCTGCTGTACTTCCTGGTCGACCCGCGGCTGCGCATCGAGCGGCCTACGGGCGGCGGACATTGAACCGATGAGCACGACGACCACCACCACCACATCCCCGCCGCCGCCCGGCGCACTGGCCCGCTTCTTCGGGGGCGACGTCTGGTACAGCTTTCGCCGCACGCCCACCGCCATGCTGGCCGCGGCGATCGCTTTCGTCTGCGTCTTCTGCGCGATCTTCGCGCCCTGGGTTGCGCCGCACAACCCTTTCGATCTGGCCACGCTGAACCTGTCCGACGGCCGTCTGCCGCCGGCCTGGCAGGAAGGCGGCCAGATGCGCTTCCTGCTCGGCACCGACGATCAGGGCCGCGACATCCTGTCGGCCATCATGTACGGCGCGCGCATCTCGCTGCTGGTCGGTCTGGCCTCGGTGCTGCTGTCGATGGTGGTCGGTGTGGGTCTGGGGCTGCTGGCCGGTTTTGTCGGCGGGCGCATCGACGCCTTCATCATGCGCGTGTGCGACGTGATGCTGTCCTTCCCGGCGATCCTGGTGGCGCTGCTGATCGACGGGGTGGGCCGCGCGATCTTCCCCAACGCGCACGAGTCGCTGGCCTTCGGCGTGCTGATCATCGCCATCTCGCTGTCCGGCTGGGTGCAGTACGCGCGCACGGTGCGCGGCTCGACGCTGGTCGAGCGCAACAAGGAATACGTGCAGGCCGCACGCGTGATCGGCGTCTCGCCGCTGCGCATCATGCGCAAGCACGTGCTGCCCAACGTGATGGGGCCGGTAATGGTGTTGGCCACCATCCAGGTGGCGGCGGCCATCCTGACCGAGGCCACGCTGTCCTTCCTCGGCGTCGGCGTGCCGCCCACCTCGCCCTCTCTGGGCACGCTGATCCGCATCGGCAACGACTTTCTCTTCTCCGGCGAGTGGTGGATCACCATCTTCCCGGGCGCGATGCTGGTGCTGATCGCGCTCAGCGTGAACCTGCTGGGCGACTGGCTGCGCGACGCGCTGAACCCGAGGCTGCGCTGATGTCCGCACTGAAGTCCGCCCCGCTGTTGGAAGTGCGCCACCTGCGCGTCGAGTTCCCCACCCGGCAAGGCACGCTGCTGGCACTGGACGACATCTCGTTCGAGATCGCTCCCGGCGAGGTGCTGGGCGTGGTGGGCGAATCCGGCGCCGGTAAGTCGCTCACCGGCGCGGCGATCATCGGCCTGCTCGAGCCGCCCGGGCGCATCGCCGGCGGCGAGATCCTGCTCGAAGGCCAGCGCATCGACAACCTGCCCTACGAGCAGATGCGCGCCATCCGCGGCCGGCGCATCGGCGCCATCTTCCAGGATCCGCTGACCTCGCTGAACCCGCTGTACACCATCGGCCGCCAACTCACCGAGACCATCCAGACCCACCTGCCGGTGGGCGCCGAAGAAGCGCGCCAGCGTGCCATCCGGCTGCTGCAGGAAACCGGCATCCAGGCGGCCGAGCAGCGCTTCGAGCAGTATCCGCACCAGTTCTCGGGCGGCATGCGCCAGCGGGTGGTGATCGCCCTGGCGCTGGCGGCCGAGCCCAAGCTGATCGTCGCCGACGAACCGACCACCGCGCTGGACGTGTCGATCCAGGCGCAGATCATCGCCCTGCTCAAGCGGCTGTGCAAAGAACACGGCGCGGCGGTCATGCTGGTCACGCACGACATGGGCGTGATCGCCGAGACCTGCGACCGGGTGGCCGTGCTCTACGCCGGGCGGGTGGCCGAGATCGGTCCTGTACACGAGGTGATCAACCAGCCCTCCCACCCCTACACGGTGGGCCTGATGGGCTCGATCCCGGCGATGGACGAAGACCGCCCGCGTCTGTTGCAGATCGACGGCGCGATGCCGCGGCTGAACGCCATCCCCGCCGGGTGCGCCTTCAACCCGCGCTGCCCGCAGGTGTTCGACCGCTGCCGCCGCGAGCGGCCCGACCTGATGCCCGCGCGCGCGACGCAGGCCGCCTGCTGGCTGGTCGGTCAGGGGCACGCGCCATGACCGCGTTGGTCGAAGTCACCGATCTGGCCAAGACCTTCGAGGTCTCGGCGCCCTGGCTCAACCGCGTGCTCGAAGGCAAGCCGCGGCAGTTCGTGCGTGCGGTGGACGGCGTCTCGTTCTCGATCCAGCCCGGGCGCACGCTGGCGCTGGTGGGCGAATCGGGTTGCGGCAAGAGCACTGTCGCGCGCCTGCTGGTCGGTCTGTACGACCCCAGCCGCGGCAAGGTGCAGTTCGGCGGGCAGGACACGGCGACGATCCAGGGGGCTGAATTGCGCACCCTGCGCCGGCGCATGCAGATGATCTTTCAGGATCCCTTTGCCAGCCTGAACCCGCGCTGGCGGGTGCAGGACATCATCGCCGAGCCGCTGCTCGAACATGGGCTGGTGGCCAGCGACGAAGTGATGAAGGACAAGGTCGGCGAGCTGTTGCGTTCGGTCGGCCTGGCCGCGGCCGACCGTGAGAAGTTTCCGCACCAGTTCAGTGGCGGCCAGCGGCAGCGCATCAGCATCGCGCGCGCACTGGCCACGCAGCCCGAGTTCCTGGTCTGCGACGAACCCACCTCCGCACTGGATGTCTCGGTGCAGGCTCAGGTGCTGAACATCATGAAGGACCTGCAGCGCGAGCGCGGTCTGACCTACCTGTTCATCTCGCACAACCTGGCGGTGGTGCGCCATGTGGCCGACGAGGTGGGCGTGATGTACCTTGGCCGGCTGGTCGAACTGTCGCCCAAGCGCGAGCTGTTCAGCGCGCCGCGCCACCCCTACACGCGCATGCTGCTGGATGCGATTCCCGACATCCACATGACCGGCCGCGCGCGCACGCCTGTGCAGGGTGAAGTGCCCAACCCGCTGAGCCCTCCCGCCGGCTGCGCTTTCCATCCGCGCTGCCCGCATGCCAACGCGCGTTGCTCCAGCGAACGGCCTCAGCTCAAGGCAATCCAGGGCATCCAGGTGGCCTGCCACGCGGTGGAGGAAGGCCGCATCTGACGTGCACCGCGTGCGGTGCCACGCGGTCCTTCAGGGCAGGAGCCGTTCGTCGCGGAACAGGTCGGCCACGCGCTCGCGTTCGCGGATCATCACCGGGCGGCCGCCGACGATCATCACTTCGGCCGCACGCGGGCGGCTGTTGTAGTTGCTCGCCATCGACATGCCGTAAGCGCCGGCCGACAGCACGGCCACCGTGTCACCCACACGCACGGCCAGCGGACGATCACGGCCCAGCCAGTCGCCTGACTCGCACACCGGGCCCACCACGTCCCACGCCAGCAGCGGCTCGTCGCTGCGCTGCACGCAGGGCTCGATGGCCATCCAGGCCTGGTACATCGCCGGGCGCAGCAGGTCGTTCATCGCCGCATCGACGACGCAAAAGCGCTTGCTCGCCGCCTCTTTCAGCACCAGCACCTGGGCCAGCAGCACGCCCGCGTTGCCGACCAGCGAGCGGCCCGGCTCGAGCAGCAACTCGCGCTGCCCGTGTCCGCGCGCGTCCAGCCGCTGCAGGATGCGCGTGACCAGTTCACCCGCGTCCGGCGGGCGCTCGTCGGTATAGGTGATGCCCAGACCGCCGCCGACGTCCACATGGTGCAGCGGGATGCCCGCGGCCTCGACCACCTCGACCAGATCGAGCAGGCGGTCCAGCGCGTCCAGGTAGGGCTCGATCTGCACGATCTGCGAGCCGATGTGGCAGTCGATGCCCACCACCTGCAGCCCGGGCAGCGCGGCGGCGTGCCGGTAGGCGGCCAGCGCCCGCTCGTGCGCGATGCCGAACTTGTTGTCCTTCAGGCCGGTGGAGATGTAGGGGTGCGTGCCGGCGTCGACATCCGGGTTCACGCGCAGGCTCACCGGCGCAAGGCAATCCAGCGCGACGGCCTCGGCCGACAGCGCGTCGAGTTCGGCTTCGCTCTCCGCGTTGAAGCAGCGCACGCCGGCCTGCAGCGCCGCGCGCATCTCGCTGCGCCGCTTGCCCACGCCGGAGAACACCACCTTGGACATGTCGCCGCCGGCCGCGCGCACGCGCGCCAGTTCGCCGGCCGAGACGATGTCGAAGCCGCAACCGGCTGTTGCCAGCGTCTGCAGCACGGCCAGCGTCGAGTTGGCCTTCATGGCGTAACACAGCAGATGGCGCCGGCCGGCGAGTGCGCGTTGGTAGGCCGCGGCGGCTTCCAGCATCGCGGCTTGGGAATAGACGAAGAGCGGGGTGCCGAACTCGCGCGCCAAGGCGTCCAGCGAGACGCCGTCGAGCAGAAGTTCGCCGGCGACGCGCGCCAGATTCGGCGCACCGGGCAGCGGTTGCGGGCTCATTGGGCGCTCATCGGGTCGGCGCGGCCGCAGCCGAGGCAGCGGCCGCCGGCGGCAACACCAGCGGCCCTTTCTGTCCGCAGCCGCTGACGCCTGCGGCGAGCAGGGTGGCAAGCACGATGAGCAGCAGCGTCGCGCGGGCACTGACTACACTCGGCTGACAAGATATTTTCGACATCCGGACAATTCTAGACACCATGCCCGCCGCCACCCCGCTGACCGATGCCGAGTACCGACGGCTCACCGATGTCCTGCTTGCGGCCATCGAGCTGCAGGCCGACCGCTGGCTGCAGCAGGATGTGATCGACATCGACACCCAGCGCACCGGCGGGCTGCTCGAACTGTCGTTTCCGGACGGCAGCAAGATCGTGGTCAACACCCAGCCGCCGCTGCAGGAAGTGTGGCTGGCCGCGCGCGCCGGCGGGTTTCACTTCCGTCACGCGGACGGCTGCTGGCTCGACACGCGCGCCGGCGGCGATTTCATCGACATGTTGTCCGCCCACGCGAGCCGCCAGGCCGGGCAGACACTGCGCTTTGCCGCCTGATCGACGCTAGCGGGTGAAGAGGTCCAGGATGCCCTTGCGCTCTTCGGCCGAAGGCGTCTGCGGCACCTTGTCATCCAGCCCCAGGCTGCGCACGCCGGCGCCGCTGCCGAACTCGTCGAAGCTCCACAGGCCGCCATTGGCGACCACGCCTTGCGGCGGGGTCAGCGGCTGCACCGCCACGCCCTTGAGCGCGTATGCCATCAGGTCGATCCACACCGGCAGCGCCAGCCCGCCGCCGGTCTCGCGGTCGCCCAGCTTCTTCGGCGTGTCGTAGCCGATCCAGACCACGCCCACCAGCGTCGGGTGGTAGCCGGCGAACCAGGCGTCCATCGAGTCGTTGGTCGTGCCCGTCTTGCCATAGAGGTCCGGCCGCTTGAGCGTGGCCTGCGCGCGCGCCGCGGTGCCCGAGCGGGCAACCTCCTGCAGCAGGGTCGTCATCACGAAGGCATTGCGCGCTTCCATCGTGCGGTTCGAGTCGTCGGGGGCCTGCGGCTCGGCCTGCAGCAGCACCCGGCCTTTGGCGTCGCTGATCCGGGTGATGAGCTGCGGCGCCAGCAGGTGGCCACCATTGGCAAATACGCCGTAGGCGGTGGCCATCTGCAGTGGTGTCACCGAGCCCGCGCCCAGCGCCATCGTCAAGTAGGCAGGGTGGCGCCCGGTCTCGAATCCGAAACGGGTCAGCCACTGCTGCGCGAACTCGGTGCCTGTGGCCTGCAGCACGCGGATCGAGACCATGTTCTTCGATTTCGCCAGCGCCACGTGCAGCGGCATCGCACCCTCGAACTTGCCGTCGTAGTTCTTCGGCTCCCAGGGCTGGCTGCCAGTGGCGGTGGCATCGAAGAACAGTGGCGCGTCGTTGACCACGGTGTTGGGGGTCAGCCCTTTCTCCAGTGCCGCCGAGTAGATGAAGGGCTTGAAGCTCGAGCCCGGCTGGCGCCAGGCCTGCGTGACGTGGTTGAACTTGTTCTTGCTGAAGTCGAAACCGCCGACGAACGCGCGGATGGCACCGTTTCGCGGGTCGACCGCGACCACCGCGCCCTCCACCTCGGGCTGCTGGGTCAGCGACCAGGCGCCCTTGTCACCCTTGAGCGCGCGCACCACGGCGCCGCGGCGGATCTGCACCTTGGGCCCGGCGCGCTCGGACAGCCCCGAGGTGACCGGCTTCAGTCCTTCGCCGGTGACGGTGATCTCCTCGCCGGACTGCAGTACCGCCACCACCCTGCGCGGCGACGCCTCGAGCACCACGGCGGCGCGAAGGTCATCCTGGTCGGAGTGGTCGGACAGCGCCTCCGCCACGCGCGCGTCGATCAGCGCCGGGTCGCCCGGCAGGTCCACGTAGGCTTCGGGGCCGCGATAGATCTGGCGCAGCTCGAACTCGATCAGTCCGCGGCGCAGCGCGCGGTAGGCGGTCTGCTGCAGCGCGGCGTCGACCGTCAGCGTGACGTTGAGCCCGCGGGTGTAGGCCTCCTCGCCGTACTGCGCAAACACCAGCTGGCGCGCGGTTTCGGCGACGAACTCGGCATGCGCGCTGGCTTCTGAGGGCACGCGGTAGCGCAGCACCTGGGCCAGCGCGGCGTCGCGCGTGGCCTCGTCGATGAAACCGTTCTCGCGCATGCGCTCGATGATGTAGCGCTGGCGCAGTGTCGCCCGCTTCGGGTTGGCGATCGGGTTGTAGGCCGACGGGGCCTTGGGCAGCCCGGCCAGCATCGCCGCCTCGGCCACGCTCACGTCGCGCAGCGGCTTGCCGAAGTAGATCTCGGCGGCGGCGGCAAAGCCGTGCGCGCGCTGGCCGAGGAAGATCTGGTTCATGTACAGCTCGAGAATCTGGTCCTTGGCCAGCGCGCGCTCCATCTTGAAGGCCAGCAGCACCTCGTAGATCTTGCGCGTGAAGGTCTTCTCGGTGCTCAGGTAGAAGTTGCGCGCCACCTGCATCGTGATGGTCGATGCGCCCTGGCTGCGGGCGTCGCGCAGGTTCTCCAACGCGGCGCGCGCGATGCCCTTGTAGTCGACCCCGCCGTGCTCGTAAAAGCGGGCGTCCTCCGCGGCCAGCACAGCGTCCTTCATCACCTTCGGGATCAGCGTGATCGGCGTCAGCGTGCGCCGTTCTTCGCCGAACTCGCCCAGCAGCATCCCGTCGGCCGAGAACACCCGCAGCGGCAGCTTGGGCCGGTAGTCGGTCAGGCTGGCGATCGAAGGCAGGTTGGGGTAGGCCACCGCCAGCGATAAGCCCACCACCAGCAGCAGCGCGGCCAACGCGCCGAACGCGAAGACCGCCGCCCAGCCGCCTGCACGCAGCAGCGCCCGCCACCACGATGATGCGTGGGCGGGCCTGGGCTCGGCGGGAGGGTCAGGGTTCAATGAAGGGCCTTCGCGGGACATCATAGCAATCGGGCGCGCCCGCCCACCAGCCGCCCTGCGCCGCTGTCCGCGGCCTTGCAAGTTCATTTGCGCGTTGTTTCAGATGCTGTTCCAGGCGTCGGTGAATCACAACGAGCCGCAGACTCCGCCAGCCCTTTTTTCTTATGCGCACAAGGGCTTTACTGCTAGCATTGAAGTAACTTCTTAACAGTCCGTGCGGTCATTGCGGCCGCTGGAGAAGCAAAGAACGTGAGCTTTCTGAGCCAGTTGCTGGGACGCAAGCATCCCCCGATGTTCGGGCTGGACATCAGTTCGTCCAGCGTGAAGCTGGTCGAACTCGGCCAGACCGCCAGCGGCGAGTACGTACTCGAGCGCTTCGCGTCGGAGCCTTTCGAGAAGGGCTGGATCACCGACGGCCAGATCGAGAAGTACGACGAGGTGGCCGAGGCCGTGCGCCGCGTGGTCGTCAAGAGCGGCACCAAGACCAAGCAGGTCGTGATGGCCATGCCGCAATCGGCCGTGATCACGAAGAAGATCATGCTGCCCGCCGGCTTGCGCGACGAAGAGATGGAGCTGCAGGTCGAGTCGGAGGCCAACCAGTACATCCCCTTCTCGCTCGACGAGGTCAGCCTGGACTTCTGCGTCATCGGCCCGAGCACCACCTCGGCCGGCGACGTCGAGGTGCTCATCGCCGCGTCGCGCAAGGACCGCGTGCAGGACCGTCAGGGCCTGGCCGAGGCGGCCGGGCTGAAGCCGGCGGTGCTGGACATCGAGTCGCACGCCTCGCGCCTGGCGATGAGCCGCGTGATCGCTGCGCTGCCCAACGAGGGCAAGGATGCGCTGGTCGCGCTGTTCGAGATCGGCGCCGACACCACCAGCCTGAAGGTGCTGCGCGACGACGAGATGCTCTACGACCGCGATCAGGCCTTCGGTGGATCGCAGCTGACTCAACTCATCAGCCGCCAATACGGCTTCTCTTTCGAGGAAGCCGAGGGCAAGAAGCTGGCCGCCGATCTGCCCGAGGACTACGAAGGTCAGATCCTGAGCCCCTTCGTCGACAGCCTGTCGCAGGAAATCGGCCGCGCGCTGCAGTACTTCTTCACCAGCACGCCGCACCACAAGGTGCACTACGTGATGCTGGCCGGCGGCACCGCCACGCTGCCCGGGCTGAAGGACCGGGTGACCGAGTTGACCGGTTTTGCTTCGATGGTGGTGAACCCCTTCGACCAGATGCAGCTGGGCTCGGCGGTGCGCGAGGCGCGTGTGCGCCGCGAGGCGCCGTCGTACCTGACGGCCTGCGGTCTGGCGATGCGGAGATTCGTCGAGTGATCCTGATCAACCTGCTGCCGCACCGCGAGGCCAAGCGGCGCCAGCGCAAGCAGGCTTTCTTCGCTGGCCTGGGCGCGGCCGCGCTGGGCGGCGCGCTGATCGCCGCCGGCTGGTATATCGGCCTGCAACAGGTGACGGCGGCGCAGATGGCGCGCAACGAGTTCCTGCGCGGCGAGATCGGGCGGCTGGACGCGCAGATCAAGGACATCGCCACGCTGCGCGCCGACATCGAGGCACTGAAGGCGCGGCAGAAGGCGGTCGAGGACCTGCAGGTTGACCGCAACACGCCGGTCCATCTGCTCAATGAACTGGTGCGCCAGACGCCCGAGGGCGTCTACCTGACCAACATTCGGCAGGCCGGACAGGTGGTCACGGTCAACGGCATCGCGCAGACCAACGAACGTGTCTCCGAATTCCTGCGCAACACCGCCTACAACTCGACCTGGCTGGAGCGCCCTGAACTGGTCGAGATCAAGGCCACTACCGTGGGCGCGGCCGGTCGCGACCAGCGTCGCTTGTTCGACTTCTCGCTGCGGGTGACGCTCAAGCGCCCGCAAGTGCCGCCGCCCGCCGGCGCGCCGCAGGCGCCGGCCAGCCCGGTTGCTGCGCGTCCGGCCACCTGAGACTTCGATGGCGACCCGTCCTGCGCCGCTCAATATGGATGTCGGTCGCTCCGTCGAGAGCGTGGCCTCGCAGTTCCGCGACCTCAACCCGAACGAGCCCGGGCAGTGGCCGCTGCTGCCCAAGACGATGGCCTGGCTCGGTGCCGCGTTGGCGGTGCTGCTGCTGGGCTGGTTGCTGGTGCTGTCGGCCGCCAGCGACGGGCTGCAGGCCGAGCGCGACCGCGAGCCGGTGCTGAAGAACGAGTATCGCGAGAAACTGGGCCAGGCCGTCAACCTGCCCGAACTGCGCAAGCAGAAGCTGCTCGTGCAGGAGTTCGTGACCCAGCTCGAGAAGCAGTTGCCCGGCAAGGCCGAGATGGACGCGCTGCTGTCCGACATCAACCAGGCCGGTCTGGGCCGCGGTCTGCAGTTCGAGCTGTTCAGGCCCGGCCAGATCGAGGTCAAGGACTACTACGCCGAACTGCCGATCGCCATCCGCGTGTCCGGCCGATATCACGACATCGGCGCCTTCGCCGGCGACATCGCCAACCTGTCCCGCATCGTCACGCTGCACAACGTGGTGATCGCCCAGCCCGGTGCACGCGACGCGAGCGGCACGCTGTCGATGGAGGCCACCGCGCGCACCTACCGCTACCTGGACGCGACCGAGGTGGCCGACCAGCGCAAGGCCGGCGCGGCCAAGGCCGCCGCAGGAGCCAAGAAGTGAGCTTTCGCGTCGGTGGATCGATCGTCGCCGCCGCGCTGCTGCTCAGCGGCTGCGGCACGCACGAAGAAGAGCTGCAGCAGTGGATGGAGCAGCAGCGGCGTGACGTCAAGCCCAGCGTGCAGGCATTGGCGCCGCCGAAGAGGTTCGACCCGCAGCCTTATGTGGCCCAGCAGGACGTCGAGCCCTTCAGCGCGCAGAAGCTGAGCGTGGCGCTCAAGCAAGAGGCGCGGCAACCCAACTCGATGCTGTCGGCCGAACTGAACCGCCGCAAGGAGCCGCTGGAGTCGTATCCGCTCGACTCGATGTCGATGGTGGGCAGCGTCGCGCGCAGCGGACAGCCCTTCGCGCTGCTGCGCGTGGACAACCTGCTCTACCAGGTCAAGGCCGGCGACTACCTCGGCCAGAACTACGGTCGTATCACGCGCATCTCGGAGACCGAGTTGACGCTGCGCGAGATCGTGCAGGACGCGGCCGGCGAGTGGATCGAGCGCTCCGGCACCTTGCAGCTCCAGGAGAGGGCGCGATGAACAACACCCAGGAAGCCCGCAACATGCATCGATGGCCCGCCTTGTTCGCCCACTTCACGGCGGCGGCCACGGCCTTGCTGCTGCTGACCCTGCTTGCACCCGGTCTGGCCCAGGCGCAGGCCCAGGCGCAGGGCATCATGATCCAGTCGATCACCAGTCTGCAGCAGGCCGGCAGCGAAGTGATCCGGGTCGAACTGTCCGAGCCGCTGGCGGCGGTGCCCGGGGGCTTCGCGATCCAGGCGCCGGCGCGCATCGCCATCGATCTGCCGGGCGTCGGCAACGCGATGGGCCGCAACAGCGTCGAGATCAACCAGGGCAACCTGCGTTCGGTGGCGGTTGCGCAATCGGGTGAGCGCACGCGGCTGGTGCTGAATCTGAAGGCGCCGGCGGGCTGGCGCGCACAGTTGCAGGGCAAGGCGCTGCTGATCGTGCTGGAGCCGGTGTCGGTGGCCTCGGCCGGCGAGCCGGTTCACTTCGCACAGCCGCAAAACGCTGTCTCTCAGGGCCTGCGCGACATCGATTTCCGCCGCGGCGAGGACGGCGCGGGCCGTGTCGTCGTCAGCCTGCCCAGCACTCAGGTGGGCGTGGACATCCGCCAGCAGGGCCAGACCTTGGTGGTCGAGTTCCTGCGCTCGACGCTGCCCGACGCGCTGCGCCGGCGGCTCGATGTGACCGACTTCGGCACCCCGGTGCGCACGATCTCCACCTTCCAGAGCGGCGACCGCGTGCGCATGGTGGTCGAACCCTTCGGCAGCTGGGAGCACAGCGCCTACCAGAGCGACAACCAGTTCGTGCTCGAGGTGCGTCCGCTGAAGGTCGATCCGAACAAGATGACCCAGGGGCCGGGCTTCAGCGGCGACAAGCTGAGCCTGAACTTCCAGAACATCGAGGTGCGCGCGCTGCTGCAGGTGATCGCCGACTTCACCAACTTCAACGTCGTCACCAGCGACTCCGTCACCGGCAATGTGACGCTGCGCCTGAAGGACGTGCCCTGGGACCAGGCGCTGGACATCATCCTGCAGAGCAAGGGCCTGGGCGTGCGCAAGAACGGCAACGTGCTGTGGGTGGCGCCGAAAGACGAGCTGACGGCCAAGGAGCAGCTTGACCTGGAATCGCGCAAGAAGGTGGCCGAGCTCGAGCCGCTGCGCACGCAGTCTTTCCAGCTGAACTACACCAAGGCCGAGGAAGTGGCCAAGGGCGTGACCGGCCAGACGCTGAACCAGGGCGGCGCCGGCACTCAGGCGATGCGCATCCTCTCGCCGCGCGGCAGCGTCATCTTCGAGGCGCGCACCAACCAGTTGTTCGTCAGCGACATCCCGAGCAAGCTCGAGGAGATCCAGTCGCTGATCGCCAAGATCGACATCCCGGTGCGCCAGGTGCTGATCGAGGCGCGCATCGTCGAGGCCGACGACACCTTCGGCCGCGCGCTGGGCGTGAAGCTCGGTGGCAACGACCTGCGCGGCGTGCGCGGCGGCACGCCCGGCTACAACGTGATCGGCGACAACCGCGTGGCCATCGGCAACAACTATGCCTCCATCGGTTACGTCACCGGGCAGACCGGCGTGGTCCCGGCCGGCTTCAACGACGCCGCCTTCGTCAGCCTCCCGGCCAACATCAGCGGCCTGGGCGGCGGCGCGTCGGCCGCCACCTTCGCGCTGTCGCTCTTCGGTGCCACCGCCAACCGTTTCCTGAACCTCGAGATTTCGGCGCTCGAGGCCGAGGGCCGCGGCAAGATCGTCAGCAGCCCGCGCGTCATTACCGCTGACCAGGTGAAGGCGCTGATCGAGCAGGGCGAGGAACTGCCCTACCAGGCCGCCACCTCCAGCGGGGCTACATCGGTGCAGTTCCGCAAAGCCAACCTGAAGCTCGAAGTGACGCCGCAGATCACGCCCGAGGGCAACGTGATCCTGGACGTCGACGTGAACAAGGACAGCGTCGGCCGCAGCACCGTGGCCGGCTTCGCCATCGACACCAAGCACGTGAAGACCCAGGTGCTGGTGGAGAACGGCGGCACGGTGGTGATCGGCGGCATCTTCACGCAGACCGACCGCACCAGCGTGAACAAGGTGCCGCTGCTGGGCGATCTGCCCTATGTCGGCAACCTGTTCCGCAATACGACGCGCAGCTCGAACAAGACCGAGTTGCTGGTGTTCATCACACCGAAGATCGTGACCGACCGGTCGGCCGCACGATGACCGGGGGCGAGGGTTTCATGCTGCGATCTGTGCTCTGGCTGCGGCGCGGCCTTTTGGCTGGCAGCGTTGTGCTTGTCGCCGCTTGCGGCGGCGGTGGTGGCGGCTCCGGCACACCGCCCTTCGGTGGCGGGGGCGGGGGTGGCGGCGGGAGTGGTGGTGGTGGCGTCACCGCGTCCGATCTCGACATCACGGCCCCGGCGACCATCGTCAACAGCGGCACCGAGACCGTCACCGTCACCGTGACCTCGCTGACGGCAGCGCGCGTCGCGTTGCCTGGCGCCGCCGTCACGCTGTCAGCCGACAACGGCGGCATCCTCACGCTGGGCAGCACCACGGGCGTTACGGGCGCCGACGGCCGCCTGACTGCCACGCTGGCCATCGGCTCGAACCGCGCCAACCGCACGATCACCGTCACCGCCACCTCGGGCGAGGTGAGGCGCACGGCCGCTGTGGCCGTGGTGACCAGCCCGGCCGCCGCGCAGCCGGCATCGATCGAGTTGATCGCCTCGGCCACCACCGTCGGCACCGGCGGCGACGAGGTGACGGTACGCGCCTTCGTGAAGGACACCACCAACAACACCCTGCCCGGCACTCCGGTGAGCTTCACCGCCACCACCGGCACCATCGGGGCGCGCAGCCTCGTCACCGACGCCGCTGGTGTGGCCACCGCCGTCTTCACGGCCGGCGCCGACCGCAGCAACCGCAACGCCGAGATCACCGTCTCGGCCGGTACCGTGCAGGGCAAGCTGAGCTTGCCGATCAGCGGCACCAAGCTGACGGCCTCGGGCGCCAACGCGCTGATCCTGGGCCGCACTGCCACGTTCACCGTGGTGGCGGTCGACTCGAAGGGCAACGCGCTGCCTGGCGTACCCACCTCGGCAACCAGTTCGCTCGGGAACGGGTTGGTGCCGCTGGGCGGCACCAGCACCGACGCCAACGGCCAGGTGAGCTACACCTACACGGCCAGCATCGCCGGCACCGACACCGTCACCTTCCGCGGGGCCAACGCCTCGATCTCGCCGCCAGTGGTGGTCAGCGGCGACGACTTCAGCTTCGTCTCGCCCGCCGCGGCAAGCATCGTCTCGGTCAACACGCTGCAGGAGGTGCAGGTGCGTTTTCGCCAAGGCGGCGTAGCGCAGGCCGGACGCACGGTGAACTTTGCGGCCACCGGTGGCAATCTCAGCGCTCCGACTTCGGTCACCGATGCCAGCGGCATTGCGCGCGTCAGTATCAGCTCGGCCTTCGCTGGCCCGCTGACCGTGCAGGCGACCGTCAGCGGCACCACCACCAGCTCGACGCTGCCGCTGGCGATCGTGGCCACGGTGCCTTCGCGGCTGGTGCTGCAGATCACGCCGACAGCGCTGGCGCCGAACACAGTGGGCACCAGTGGCAGCCAGGCCCAGGTGATCGCCAAAGTGACTGATGCCACCGGCAATCCGGTGCAGGGCCAGACCGTCAACTTCAGTCGTGTCACCGACCCCAGCGGCGGCAACCTCGGACAGGCCTCTGCGGTCACCGACGCCAACGGTCAGGCCAGCGTGCCCTACATCGCCGGCGCAGAAAGCACGGCCGACAACGGAGTGCAGTTGCGCGGCGTGGTGGCCTCGGCCCCGGCCGTTTCGGGCGTCGCCTCGCTGACGGTGAACCAGCGGGCGCTGTTCATCACGCTGGGCACCGGCAATGTGATCGGCAGCCTTGACCCGCAGACCTACAAGAAGGACTGGGTGGTGTACGTCACCGATGCCAACGGCATCGCTGTCAGTGGGGTCACGCTGACGATGAAGGTGCTGCCGCTGTTCTATCGCCGCGGCAACCTGACCTTTCTCGACCCGTCCTGGGTCTATCAGGCGGTGGGGCCGAACCTTGTCCGCTACCAGTCGTGCCCGAGCGAAGACGTCAACGCGAACGGCATCCTCGAAGCCGGCGAAGACACCAACGGCAACGGCGTGCTGACACCGGGCAATGTGGTCGCGGTGTCGCCGGGCAGTGTGCAGACCGACGCCAGCGGCCGCGCGACCATCTCGCTGATCTATGCCGAGTCCTTCGCTCCCTGGGTGGATGTGCGGTTGACGGCTTCGGCCACAGTCGCCGGCACCGAGTCGCGCCGCGATGCGGAGTTCGTGCTCGTGGGCAGCGCCGAAGACTTCAGCGACGAGACAAACGCACCCGCCGGGGTGATCAGCCCCTTCGGCCTCTTCAGCCCCGCAGCGGCAGCCTACTGCGCCAACGTGCAGTGAGTTTGCTGCGCCGGCCGTGAGGGTCTCGCTGGTCGGCATGCCGGGTTGCGGCAAGTCCACTGTCGGTCGGCAATTGGCGCGGCAACTGGGATTGCGCTTTGTCGACAGCGACACCGAGATCGAACATCGCCTGGGCATGCCGGTGCGCGAGGTCTTCGCGCAGCAGGGCGAGTCCGCCTTCCGCGATGCCGAGCAACAGGCCATCGACGACCTGAGCACGCTGGCCGAGGTAGTGCTTGCCACCGGCGGCGGCGCGGTGCTGCGCCCGGCCAATCGGGATCACCTGCACCAGCGCACCACCGTCGTCTACCTGCGCTCTTCGCCCGAAGATCTGCACCGCCGGCTGCGCCACGACACCCATCGCCCGCTGCTGCAGGTGGCCGACCCGCTGCGCCGTTTGCGTGAGCTGTACCGCGAGCGCGATCCGCTGTACCGCCGCTGCGCGCACTTCGTGATCGAGACCCCACGCTCATCGGTGCAGGCGCTGCTCGGCATGGTGCTGATGCAGCTCGAACTGGCCGGGCTGGTGGACCCGCAGCGCGTGCCTTCGCGGGTCGACCAGCCGCGGGGTTGAGGTCAGGGCGGAGGCGCGGCAGGCGCGCCTTAAACTCTTTGCAGATGGACGCCCCGTCGCCTTCAGCCCCCGTCACGGTGGCCACCCCGGACAGCCGATACGACATCCTGATCGGCGCCGGCCTGCTGGCCGACCCGGCTTCATGGCGCGGCCTGCCGCAGGCCACCTGTGCGGTGATCGTGAGCAATGCGTTGGTCGCCGGGCTGTACGGGACGGCGCTGCGCACCGCACTGGCGCCGCTCTACGCGCGCGTGCTGCTGGTCGAGATCCCCGACGGCGAGGCGCACAAGGATTGGTCGACGCTGAACGCGGTGTTCGACTTCCTGCTCGCCGAGGGCGCCGACCGCAAGACGGTGCTCTTCGCGCTGGGCGGCGGGGTGGTCGGCGACCTGTGCGGCTTTGCCGCCGCCTGCTTCATGCGCGGCGTGCCCTTCGTGCAGGTGCCGACCACGCTGCTGGCGCAGGTGGACTCGTCGGTGGGCGGCAAGACGGCCATCAACCATCCGCGCGGCAAGAACATGATCGGTGCGTTCTACCAGCCTCGGCGGGTGGTCTGCGACCTGGCCACGCTCGATACGCTGCCGGCGCGTGAACTCAGCGCCGGGCTGGCCGAAGTCATCAAGTACGGGCCGATCGCCGACATCGGCTTTCTCGACTGGCTCGAGGCGCACCTCGATGCCCTGCGCCAGCGCGACCGTGTGGCGCTGGCTTATGCCGTGCGCCGCTCATGCGAGATCAAGGCCGAGGTGGTGGGGATGGACGAGCGCGAGAGCGGGCTGCGCGCGATCCTGAACTTCGGCCACACCTTCGGCCACGCCATCGAGGCCGGCCTGGGCTACGGCGAGTGGCTGCACGGCGAAGCCGTGGGCTGCGGCATGGTGATGGCCGCCGACCTGTCGGCGCGGCTGGGCGGTGTGACGCCGGCCTTCGCGCTGCGCTTGCGCCGCCTGATCGAACGGGCCGGGCTGCCGGTACGCGCGCCGGATCTGGGCGCGCAGCTTTGGTTGACACTCATGCGCGCCGACAAGAAGGCCGAGGCCGGCGAGATCCGCTTCGTCGTGCTCACCGAGCCCGGCCGTGCCGCGCTGCGCCCGGCGCCTGACGCGGTGGTGCTCGAGGTCATCGCGGCGCATGCCGGCTGAACCGGCGGCAGGAAACGGCCTGGCACGCTGGGCCAGCGACCCCGCGCGCACGCGCGGCCGCCGCCATTCCGAGGCCTCGGCCGCGCCGCGCTCGGAGCACCAGCGCGACCGCGACCGCATCGTGCACAGCCAGGCGTTCCGGCGGCTGGTCTACAAGACGCAGGTCTTCGTCAACCACGAGGGCGACCTCTTCCGCACCCGGCTGACGCATTCGCTGGAGGTCTCGCAGCTGGGCCGCTCGATGGCGCGGGCGCTGGCGCTGTGCGAAGACCTGGTCGAGGCCATCGCGCTGGCGCACGACCTGGGCCACACGCCCTTCGGCCATGCCGGGCAGGACGCACTGGCCGAGTGCATGCGCGAGCACGGCGGCTTCGAGCACAACCTGCAGAGCCTGCGTGTGGTGGATTCGCTGGAGCAGCGCTACCCGGCCTTCGACGGGCTGAACCTCACTTTCGAGGCGCGTGAGGGCATTCTCAAACACTGCTCACGCACCAACGCCCAGGCCATCGAGCGGCGCGAGCCCGGCGGGGTGGCGCGGCGATTCATCACGGGCGGGCAGCCCAGCCTGGAGGCGCAACTGGTGAATCTGGCCGACGAGATTGCCTACAGCGCACACGATGTCGACGACGGCGTGCGCGCCGGCCTGCTGACGCTGGAGCAATTGCACGAGGTGCCGCTGGTGCGCGGCTTCCTCGAGGCCACGCTGGCCGATCACCCCGATCTGGCGCAGCGGCCCGGCCGCCGGCTGCTGGCCGAGGCGATGCGCCGGCTGCTGGCGGCGCAGGTCAACGACGTGACTGCCCGCAGCGCGGCGCTGTTGGCGCAGGCGTCCCCGGCCGACGCCGATGCGGTGCGCGCCGCGCCGCCGCTGGTGAGCCTGAGTGCCTCGATGGGCCAGCAGGCGGGCGCGCTCAGGCAGTTTCTGTTCCGCGCGCTGTACCGGCATCCGCAGGTCATGCACACCACGGGCCGGGCCTGCGAGGTGGTGCGCGAACTATTCGCCCTCTACCTCAGTCGCCCGCAAGAGATGGCGCCGGGCTTCGCCGAAGCCGGCGCACACATCGGGCAGCGGCCGCGTGCCGTGGCCGACTATGTGGCCGGCATGACCGACCGCTTCGCGCTGCGCGAGCATCGCCGGCTGACCGGCCGCGACCTGCTGGCGGCAGGGGTCTGAGCGGTGGCGCGGCTTGCGCGGCTGGCGCTGGCCGGGCAGACGCACCTGATCGTGCAGCGAGCGCTGCAGGGGCAGCATTTGGTGCAAGACGCCGAAGACCGGCGCCACTGGCTGACCGCGCTGCGCGAATCGGCCGCCTCGCAGCGGGTCGCGCTGCACGCCTATGCACTGCTCGAGGGCGAGGTGCACCTGCTCGCGACGCCGGCTGAGGCCCAGGCGCTGGGCCTCATGATGCAGATGCTCGGCCGGCGGCATGTCGGCGCCTTCAACCGCCGGCACGCGCGTCGCGGCACGCTGTTCGACGGTCGCTTTCGCGGCACGGTGATCGAGCCGGGCGGCTGGTTGCGCGACGCCCTGGTGCGTGTCGACGGGCTGGCCCTGGGCGACGCCGCTCCGCAGGCCGTCGCCGACCCGTTGTGGTCGAGCGCGCCGCACCACCTGGGGCAGCAGCGCTGCACCTGGCTGGCCGACCCGCCCGAGTACTGGCGGTTGGGCAACACACCCTTCGATCGTGAATCCGCCTTCGCCGCGCTGCTGCAGGCCGGCCTGCCGCATGATCGGCAGCAGCGCCTGGCGCAGGGCGCACTGCACGGCTGGCCCGTGGGTTCACCAGGCTTCCTGGCCGATCTGGCCCAGCAGACCGAGCGGCCGCTGGGCCCACGCGGACGCGGCCGGCCACGTCAAGGCACGGGAAATGCTGCATGACGGATGCGGGGTCGGCCGAAGTTACTGTCCCCATTTAATACAAGCTCGGTCTCTTCCCGGATTTTTGGGAGTCTGACCCTGTTTATTCGAGGTTGCCGTGATTGCTGCGCTGCGGTAGCCTCGGCGCCCCGCCTGTCCACGCACCGGAGTTCCCGCCATGTCCGAGGCCACCGCCACACCCGCCGAGATAGCCGCGCTGGCTGAGCACGGCCTGTACCGGCCCGGGGCCGAGCACGACGCCTGCGGCGTCGGTTTCGTCGCCCACATCAAGGGGCAGCGCGCGCACGCCATCGTCGAGCAGGGCCTGAAGATCCTGGAGAACCTGGACCACCGCGGCGCGGTCGGCGCCGACAAGCTGATGGGCGATGGCGCGGGCATCCTGATCCAGATCCCCGACGACTTCTACCGCGCCGAGATGAGCCGCCTGGGCGTGGTGCTGCCGCCCCCGGGCGAGTACGGCGTCGGCATGATCTTCATGCCGAAGGAACGCGCCTCGCGGCTGGCCTGCGAGCAGGAACTCGAGCGCGCGATCAAGGCCGAGGGGCAGGTGCTGCTGGGCTGGCGCGACGTGCCGGTGGACCGCGAGATGCCGATGTCGCCCACCGTGCGCAGCAAAGAGCCGGTGATCCGCCAGGTCTTCATCGGCCGCGGCCACGACGTCATCGTGCCCGACGCACTGGAGCGCAAGCTCTACGTGATCCGCAAGACCGCCTCGGCCGCGATCCAGGCGCTCAAGCTCACGCACAGCCGCGAGTACTACGTGCCCAGCATGAGCTGCCGCACCGTGATCTACAAGGGTCTGCTGCTGGCCGATCAGGTGGGCCGCTACTACCTCGACCTGCAGGACACGCGTGTGGTCAGTGCGCTGGCGCTGGTGCACCAGCGCTTCTCGACCAACACCTTCCCCGAGTGGCCGCTGGCGCACCCGTACCGCTTCGTCGCCCACAACGGCGAAATCAACACCGTGAAGGGCAACTTCAACTGGATGCGCGCGCGCGAAGGGGTGATGAAGTCGCCCGTGCTCGGCGACGATCTGGCGAAGCTGTACCCGATCAGCTTCGAACACCAGAGCGACACCGCCACCTTCGACAACGCGCTCGAACTGCTGACCATGGCCGGCTACCCGCTGGCGCAGGCAGCGATGATGATGATCCCCGAGGCCTGGGAGCAGCACGAGGGCATGGACGCGCGCCGGCGTGCTTTCTACGAATACCACGCGGCGATGATCGAACCGTGGGACGGCCCGGCGGCGATGGTCTTCACCGACGGCAAGCAGATCGGCGCCACGCTCGACCGCAACGGCCTGCGCCCGGCGCGTTACATCGTCACCGACGACGACCTGGTGGTGATGGCCTCCGAATCCGGCGTGCTGCCGATCCCCGAGAGCCGCATCGTGCGCAAGTGGCGGCTGCAGCCGGGCAAGATGTTCCTCATCGACTTCGAACAGGGCCGCATCGTCGACGACGAAGAGCTGAAGAACCAGTTCGCCTTCGCCAAGCCCTACCGGCAGTGGATCGAGAACGTGCGCGTCAAGCTCGACGCCATCCAGGTGCCTGCCGCCGGCCCGCTGCCCTCGGCCGAGACGCTGCTCGACCGCCAGCAGGCCTTCGGCTACACGCAGGAAGACCTGAAGTTCCTGATGAGCCCGATGGCCGCGGCCGGCGAAGAGGCGATCGGCTCGATGGGCAACGACTCACCGCTGGCGGTGCTGTCAGACCGCAACAAGCCGCTGTACAACTACTTCAAGCAGCTCTTCGCCCAGGTCACGAACCCGCCGATCGACCCGATCCGCGAGAACATCGTGATGAGCCTCAACAGTTTCATCGGCCCGAAGCCGAACCTGCTGGACATCAACGCGGTGAACCCGCCGATGCGACTGGAGGTGACGCAGCCGGTGCTCGACTTCGAGGACATGGCGCGCCTGCGTGACATCGCGCAGCACACCTCGGGCAAGTTCAAGAGCCATGTGCTCGACATCACCTACCCGCTGGACTGGGGCCACGAGGGCGCCGAGGCCAAGCTGGCCTCGCTGTGCGCCGAGGCGGTGGACGCGCTGAAGAGCGGCCACAACATCCTCGTCATCAGCGACCGCGGCATGGGCCGCACGCAGGTTGCGATCCCGGCGACGCTGGCGCTGTCTGCCGTGCACCACCACCTGGTGCGCGCGGGCCTGCGCACCACCGCCGGCCTGGTGGTCGAGACCGGCTCGGCGCGCGAGGTGCATCACTTTGCGGTGCTGGCCGGCTACGGCGCCGAAGCCGTGCACCCGTACCTGGCGCTGGAGACGCTGGCCGAACTGCACGCCGGCCTCGGCGCCGACCTGTCGGCGGCCAAGGCCATCGCCAACTACATCAAGGCGGTCGGCAAGGGCCTGTCCAAGGTGATGTCCAAGATGGGCGTGTCGACCTACATGTCCTACTGCGGCGCGCAGTTGTTCGAAGCCATCGGCCTGGAGAAGAGCTTCGTCGAGAAGTACTTCCGCGGCACCGCCACGCAGGTGGGCGGCATCGGCGTCTTCGAGGTGGCCGAAGAGGCCATCCGGCTGCACCGCGCCGCCTTCGGTGACGACCCGCTGCTCAGCGGCATGCTCGACGCCGGCGGCGAGTACGCCTGGCGCGTGCGCGGCGAAGAGCACATGTGGACGCCCGACGCCATCGCCAAGCTGCAGCACAGCGTGCGCGCGCCGGGCAAGGGCCGCTTCGACACCTACAAGGAGTACGCGCAGATCATCAACGACCAGAGCCGCAGGCACATGACGCTGCGCGGCCTGTTCGAGTTCAAGGTCGACCAGGCCACCGCCATCCCGCTGGAAGAGGTCGAGCCGGCGAGCGAGATCGTGCGCCGCTTCGCCACCGGCGCGATGAGCCTCGGCTCGATCAGTACCGAGGCGCACACCACGCTGGCCATCGCGATGAACCGCATCGGCGGCAAGAGCAACACCGGCGAAGGCGGCGAAGACCCGGCGCGTTACCGCAGTGAGCTCAAGGGCATCAAGGTCACCGCTGGTACCAAGGTGAGCGAGCTGCTCGGCGCCAAGGTGATGGAGGCCGACATCGAGCTGCAGGCCGGCGACAGCCTGCGCAGCAAGATCAAGCAGGTGGCCAGCGGCCGCTTCGGCGTGACCACCGAGTACCTGGTCAGCGCCGACCAGATCCAGATCAAGATGGCCCAGGGCGCCAAGCCCGGCGA
>Ga0105048_10004547_pt1 | contig 22536 bp, 19 predicted proteins | sample MAT05_FD_78382 | JGI IMG/M metagenome (GOLD analysis project Ga0105048, IMG submission 78382) | Freshwater microbial communities from Lake Fryxell liftoff mats and glacier meltwater in Antarctica - MAT-05 | ecosystem: Environmental > Aquatic > Freshwater > Ice > Liftoff microbial mat | place...
ATGTAAATCAGATTGAACATTCGTTGAATGTTCAGAAAAGAAAACTAAGGTCGCCCATGAATTGCTTTTGTCGGCAATCTAGGCGAAGTCTATAAGTTGGATTTAAGTCCAACGTGGGTTGTCTTCCTGACGGGATCTGTCCGCATCAAGTGCGCTTTGGTAGAGTGCATGCATTTCAAGCACCCAAAACGGCATGCACGCTACAAAAGCGCACTTGATGCGGACAGATCCCGTCAGGAAGACAACCCAGCTTTAGCATGTTTACTCAAGTTATTGACTGGTTTTTCCGCCAATAACATAGCGCTTGGTTCCAAGGCAAGAAAATGTGTACTCTTTCTAGCAAAGCATCCTATTTTTTAAACAAAACGAAAATGATTAGCCAATTAAAAGCATTTCTCTTTCGCGGCGACGTATTAGCCCTTGCTGTGGCTGTTATTATCGCTGGAGCTTTTCAGAAGATCATTGACTCCTTGGTAGCCGACGTAATTATGCCAATTATTGGTATGCTTGTAGGCAGCCCGGACTTTTCAACCATCAAAATTGGGGAGATATTGATTGGCAACTTTCTTAATGCGATCATTAATTTTGCCATCGTTGGTACAGTATTGTTTCTCTTGATTAAATCGGCAGGCAAAAAATCTGAAGAGATTAAGTAATTGAACCCGTTCCCAAACGGCGAGTGCCTTTTTTGTTTTAGGCAAAGGCTTGTTCGTTCTTTTCTAAAAACTTACCTTTGTATAAACATCCGCAACATCATGACTATTCCATCCCACACCCGCATCCTTCTGATTGTCAACGCTATTTTCGTAGCTGGGTTCCTCGGAATCCTGGTTTCGTCGTTCAAAAACGAGGGGGCTCAACCCGAGCAGCGAGTACGTTCTGTCAATCTCGACAAGGACTTTAACCTTTGTGGCGAAAAATTCCCGATGGACAACTGGGATGTGCGCCAACGCTTAGATGCGGAGTTGCTGAGAAATGTATATTTTCACTCCCAAACCATCCTGGCCATCCAACGGGCCAACGCAATTTTTCCAATCATTGAACCCATTCTAAAAGAAGAGGGTGCTCCAAGTGATTTGAAATACCTCGCGGTGGCCGAGAGCGCACTTTCCAATGCTATTTCCCCTGCAGGTGCGCGTGGCGTGTGGCAATTTATGAAAGACGCCGCAGCGGGTTATGGCCTCGAAGTAAACACCGAGGTAGATGAGCGCTATCACCTCGAAAAAGCCACGCATGCTGCCTGCAAGTACATGAAAAAGGAAAAAGAACGACTTGGATCCTGGACTTTGGCCGCTGCTGCATATAACGGTGGGCCGGGCAGAATCATCGAAGAAATGGCCAAGCAACGCGCAAAATCCTTCTTCGAACTCAATCTTGCCGCTGATGAAACGATGCGCTATCCCTTTCGTATCGTGGCCATCAAGGAGGTTATGGAACACCCGGAAGAGTATGAATACGCAATAGAAAAGGAACACCTCTATCCACCACTCACCGAATACAAGACTGTCGAAGTAAAAGGGGCTGTTGCCAGTTGGGGCGATTTTGCTAGAGATCAGGGCACCAATTATCGAATGCTAAAGCTCTACAACCCCTGGCTGATTGACAGCAAACTCACCAATAAGGAGGGGAAGACATACCAGATCCGAATACCCAAATAGGTGGATGCGGTTATTTGGTTATTTGTTGCGCCATAGCTTGGATTACATTCTGTCAAATGGAGATTCCATGCTATGGCACAACAAATAACCAAATAACCAACTAACCAATTTTAAACACCATCCCAAACGTAATTCGTTGAATCCGGCTGGTGTTTCGTCCACGTAAAATGTAACCACCACTGAGGTAAAACCCGCTGCGTCCATTGTCGGAGTAATAGGCCGTACCGCCAACCTGGGTGTACGAAACGCCGTAAGCTTGCGGCAAATCCGGCACGTTTTGCACATAATCTGTCCCACCTGAAGTGTGCTGCCACTCCGCCCAGCCGTCGAGGTAAAAATGCTTTGCCGGAAATCCTACTTTTAGCAAAAATGTTGTGAAGTCTCGTGGTTTCAGGGCCTCGTAGTCTGGCCGATTTTTTCGAATTATGGCGATATCAGCTTCTTTCAAGTCGTCGAGCCTGAAATTATAGCCCCCGGTCAGGTTTAGAAAAAGACCAATTGGTGTTTCCCATTGAACGATTAGCCTAGCTGGCACTGTGACTGCTTTTTGCCCCAAAGCACCTGATGCGGTGGGTTCATAATTGCTAATTGGGAAGCTTGCGCCAGTTCCGAACAGTACGCCAAGTTTTCCAGCTTTGCCTACCGGAGCATATACGGGGCGATATTTGACAAAAAGCCCACCATCTTGCAAACCGCTTTGAATCGGGGTGAAAACTGCCGAAGCCGTACCCACGAGGTCGAATTTTTCGCTCAATCCATATTCTGCAAAGAGGCTGAGCATTTTCCCTTTAAAGGATTCATCATAGGTCTGGCCGCCTGCACCCTCGAATTTTTGGGCCGAATTAAAAGAAAAGGATGGGGCGAGGTCTAGCACGCCCTTGCCTTTTAGATACCCATCAAGCGGGCCTTGAGCCGTAGCGATTAAGGGGCAGAGTAGAGCGATGAAAAAAATACGGTGTATGGACATTAGATTGAAGGATATTGACTTTCTGACTTGTTGCACTTCACCAGCTTCGGGTTGTTTACAAAAAACAAGAACATGGGAAAATGTCCGCCCTAAGACGAACAATAGCCTACAACAAAACATGAGGTTTCGCTGTAGGCCATTGTTTCTACATTGTTGCCTTTCACTTACTTCTTCTTACTCCACTCCGCAATGCTTTTCTCGTTCATGCGAGGATAGTCTTCATTGCCTTCTTTTTTCGCCAATTCGGTGCTTTTTTCAGCTACCATGATAGCGTCTTTGTAACGGCCTAACTCAGCAAGGATGTTCGCTTTGAGGCGAAGGATCCAGAATTTTTCGCCACCTTTTTCAAGGGCTTTATCTACCCACAGGAGTGCCTGGTTCATGTCTTTTTTCTCTTCGTAATAGTAGCGCGCAGCTGCATTGAAGTCGCCTGCTGCCGGGCCGGCCATAGTGGCTTCAATAGCTTTCATTACCTTGGTATCTGTATCCGTCATGATTGGAACAACCACTTTGGTGTATTCCCAAATGATCTCAACGTCGCCGCCATTGTTGCGTAAGTTGGTGACGTTGATTGTAAATGTTTCTACCAAATCACGGATTGGAACAGAAGTTACTGTAAGGCGTGCCTGTACATCTTCTTCTTTGAAGTCCTTTGGCTCAGGAGTGCCCCAGAACGTAGTATTTTTGTAAAAAATGACAGTCCACTCTTTTTCTCCAGGAATGGTATACAGCGCATAAGTGCCTTTTGGCAAAGGCATCCCGCCTACTTTTGCATCTTCAGATACCGTTATTTTAGTGCTGGCGTTTGCGCCAGTGCGCCACATTTCACCAAAAGGAACGAGGTCGCCAAACACTTTGCGTCCTTTGGCACTTGGACGGGAATACTCTACATCCACCTTGAGGAGACCTACCTCTTGGCTGATCTTGCCAGTTGGGCTAGGTGCCGGGGTTTTGATTTGAGCATTGACAGTGGTGAATACTGCGAGCAGGGCTGTTAGGAAAATAAGTTTTTTCATGCTTTAAAAATTTTTCTGCTGGAACAACAATAGTTCCCGAAGGTTGCTTTTTTTCTAAAATATACGTAACTTGCAGGAATATGATGACTGCTGAAATTCGTTACTGTTTTAATGAAATCTACTTAAGGAAGTGACAGCGGGTAGCTTTCTTCGTTTGTTTCATAAGCATGCAGGAGTTCGTCCCGTATCTTTATATTATTAATTGCATACCATGAATCTGGAATGGAATTCCAGGGTACAACCAAACAAAATTCAACTATTATGTGGAAAAAAAGTCTTTTCATTCTAGCCCTTCTATCAGTCGTTTTTGCTTGTCAAAAAACGATTTTTACGGGCCGGAAATCCCTTAACCTGATCCCAAATGCACAACTCAATCAAATGAGCTTAGCGGAGTATCGCCAATTCCTAACTGAAAACAAACCAATGTCTTCCGGAAAAGACGTAGATCTAGTGCGTCGGGTTGGCAATGATATCAAAGCGGCCACAGAGGTGTATTATAAGTCCAAAGGACTTCAAAAAGACCTCAAAGATTTCGCATGGGAATTCAATGTTGTGGACGATCCTACGGTTAATGCCTTTTGTATGCCAGGAGGTAAAGTTGTGGTTTACACGGGTATTTTGAAAGTGACTCAGAATGAAGATGCTTTGGCCGTAGTGATGGGGCACGAAATTGCCCACGCCTTGGCTAACCATGGAAACGAGCGCGTGAGCCAAGGGCTTGTGGCGCAACTCGGACTCACTTCGCTTGATCTTGGTCTTGCCATGGCTCAAAAACCCGCTCAAACCCGCAACCTGATTATGCAAGCAGCTGGCGCAGGTGCACAATTGGGCGTACTACTTCCTTTCAGCCGAAAACATGAATCAGAAGCGGATGAAATCGGCCTTTACCTGATGGCCATGGCGGGCTACAACCCTAACGAAGCGGCACCTTTCTGGGGTCGGATGAGCAAGAGCGGCGGCGGCGGCCGTCCACCAGAGTTTTTGAGTACACACCCAGATCCGTCTAAACGCAGCGAGAAACTAAAAGCGATGGTACCTAAAGCTAGAGCTTACGCCGCCCGCTATCCGGTGCCAGGTAGTTCGAAACGAAAAAAATAGATTTTTGATAAGGTCAAAGCGACTGGGTCAGTTGACTGAGGCAAAACGCCTGACCACGACTTATGCCATCGTACCGAATGAGTAGGCTGAATTCGCCAGTTTCGATTCGGTGCTCGGTTTCAAATACCTTCAAATCAAAGTGAAGTGGCAGGGCCAAAAATCGAGCTTTGCTGGTTTCAGTTTTGAGTAAACTGGAATCAAAAGCCTCCACCAGTGCCGCTTTTTCATCGGCCCCGATTTCTGCCACATGCAGCGGTCGGGGTCGATTTTTTTGATACAGACAATAATCAACTTCGATCAGCTCTGCTAAAATTGGATCGTTTGGATAGTTTTTTTGGACGAAATAGAGGATGCGCTCATACACATCGGCCAGCTTGTATTGGTGATAATCATATCGTTCGCCAAAGCATTCGCCGAGGCCTAGCAGGAAATCAAAGATACTATATTGGGCGGTCACGTATTTAAGCGTACGGGCTGCGCGCGGCTTGTTCCAAAATATCTCCAGGGCATTTTCAAGTATCTCCAGACGGGCAAGTTCGTGGCGCGACAGGTAGTTGCTTTCGATGATTTGGTAAGGCGGCTCAGGGTCGAAAACATATCCGTGTTGCTCGTATTTTTCTCGGACGGGGGTGCCTTTGAGGAATTTCAAAAAACCCATTTGTAATTCCGGCGCAAAAAGTTTGAACACCTCCTCGAAACTGAATTTGATATCGTCCCAACGCTCTAACGGAAGTCCAACAATGAGGTCAAGGTGCATCTCAACCTTGTCGGCGAGTTGGAGAATAATGCCTTTTGTTTTGTCGAAATTTTGCTTTCGGCTGACTTCCAGATTTGCCTTCTGATTGACGGTCTGGATCCCGATCTCAAATCGAAATAGACCTTTTGGTACCTTTTCCTGAATAAAACGGATGATATCGGGATGCAGGATGTCAGCGGTGATTTCAAATTGGAAAACGTTTCCAGGTCGGTGATGGGCCAGAATGAACGTGAAAATATCAATCGTAAAATCGCGCTTCATGTTGAACGTACGGTCAAGAAACTTGATCACACGTCCGTGTTCCATGAGGTGAAGCAGGGTTTGTTTGATGTGTTCGTCGGGCAGGTAGCGTACTTTATTGTCAAGGCTGGCGAGACAAAATTCACATTTGTAGGGGCAGCCACGTGAAGTTTCTACATACAACACCTTGCCCCTAAGATCCGCGGGTGGGTCATTTTGCCAAGGTCGAATGTGACGGTAATTTTCAAGCTCAAAGGTGATCGGATTCGAGAAAAAGCGAACCTCGCCGGTATCCGTTTTATGTACTAGATTTTCCAAATGCTCCACTTCAGGATATGCATAAAGAAATGATTTAAAAGGGGTTTCTCCTTCGCCAGTGATGATGAAATCAACCTCTGGGCGAGCAATCACGTCCTGCCAGTCGTAGCTGACTTCTGGGCCTCCAAGCAAGATTTGAACCGAAGGATTGATGGCCTTCATTTTTCGGGCCACCGCTAGCGTCTGTGTAATATTCCAAATATAACAACTGAAGGCAACCACCTCAAAATCAGCGCAAAAACGGGAAATTTCATCCCGATCCTGATTGATCGTAAACTCCCGCCATTCCAAGCCCGGCCACTCGCGGTTTAACTCGTAGAGCAACCGGATAGCGAGGTTGGTGTGGATGTATTTTGCGTTGAGTGTGGTGAGGAGAACTTTCATTTGGTGCAAAGAACGGGAGACTGGAGGTTTTTTTAGGAAGGTATTTCAAGTGATTGGTTTCGCGCCTAAACCGAGATCCTATACTACGCGATCAAAAAAGAAGCTTTTTTAAATTTTTTCCTGATTGCTCCCAACGCGCAATTTGAAGGAAAACTCCTACACTGGCCGTGGCGCCAACTGCAAATTTTTTAAGTTGGATGGTCTTCTTTTCGACGCTGTGGTCTATCAGCGCAGTTTTATCAACTCGGAATTGAATATCGTACCACTGGCCTAAAAACTGGGTATTGGCAAAAAGACCAAAATAACGGCCAACATACCAGGTGGCTCTACCCCCAAGGGTGAGCGTACGAGCTCTGTATTCGCTGTTTTCGGGCCAATATTGCATCATAAATGCCTTGTTCGTCCCGATTTCTTTTATTTGTGCGCTTGCTCCAGCAGCAACAACTTCCGCCGAGCCAAAAAGTACAGCGGGCTGAAAGCACCAACGACGATAGGGAAATGCATACGAGACACCCACAGATAAGTGGTTGACTGGGCTACTTACCTGCTCACCAGACTGATAAGTAACCGCATAGCCTTGGTATTCGGCGATCAATGCTGACTTTAAGTCTATTGTTGCGTTTTGAGCGGGGTAGAATGAAATGTCCACAACAACTCCAAAATGGTTGCGAAAAAAGAGGCCTCCAGCTAAATTGATTAGCCCTCCAGAGCTTGCTATAGATGTGTTGGGCGCTGCAATTCCAGTATTTTTTAAAGGCTGGTTAAAAAAACAATAGCCACCAGATAGGCTCCCATAAAAGCCGGCTGCCCAAGCAGGACGGAGTGGAATGCTATCTTTTTGAGCGAAACCCCCAATCGAAACTGCGAAACAAAGCACAAAAACGAGCCAAAAGGTTTTCATTGGAGCTGTATGGTTGGGAGTGTGAAAAAGGTGTCGCGATTGAGCAGTATGCCAATACTGTCGAACTGGATTTTGACCGAAAAGTGGTACGCTCCTGGCTGACTTGGAGGTTCCACCAGCAGCAAATCAATATCGAAGGCTCCGATTGGGGCATAAGCCTGGTAATTGAAATAGTTATAATTGTTATCCAGCGACAAATAGTCCAGCGATGAATTGGTCCTGTGCCGAATTCGAAACCGCAAACTGATGTCTTCGCCCGACTTTACGGAGTCGAAACCTTGCTCGGCAAACAATTGTATTTTTCGGAGCGGATGGAGCGCCGACAAATAGCACTCCTCTGTTTCGGAAATGCGCAAAGTGTCCTGACCATCATTGCTCAATTGGGTAGAAAGCCGAAGCCCAAAAGCAAGTCTTGGAATTGCACTGTCCGTCACCAACGGCTCACTACCGCTGTTATCAAGCAAGGCTGCATTCCAATCCCGCAGCAGGAAAGGATATTCACATTCCTCAATACACTGGAAATTGCCAAATAAGAATAGACCAACGAGGCCAAACGCAAGGGTGTATATAAATCGAGGCATACGTGGGAGTTTATAATAAAACGTGTATTATTCCCTATTGGTTGAGGCAATATTAGGAATGCTGCCGGTAATTTTGTGGAGATTTTGCTCAAAACCCTCCAAAACCTTTTGCTGAAAATGCAGTGGATGATGCTTCGATACGCCACGGCGCGATTTGAGTGCCAGATCGAAGGCGCTGCTGTCCAAGTGTCGAAATTTCTTCTTCCAAAAGCCCACGGTTAAGCGCATAGCCTTTTGGTCAAGCCAATTGCCTAGGCTGCCAGACAAGGTTTTTTCTAGTATTTTTTTCAAAAAACGGCATGAGTGAGGCGGCACATCAACCGTCGAGCGATAAGCAAAATGGGGATATTGTTGCCAAGCCCAGGCATTTGCGCGGCAAAAAGCCTCATAAAATTCAGCGCCCCACATGGGCACAAGGGTGACGGACTCTGTAGCGGTGAATAAGTTTTTTTCCTCGATTTCGAGGTGTTTCGTATCTACGAAGTAATTGACGCAGAAATATTTATGCGAATTGAGCAGGAAAATCTTCTTGAACACGACCAGCAAAGTGCGCGCAAGCCAAAGTCGCCCAGACTCCGTGACGATAAAAAAATCCACATCACTATTCGGGCTCATACAATGTTTTGAAAGCGATCCAGATACAAAGACACCACGCACGTAAGGGAACTGTGCGATGAAACGCGCCATACGCCGTGCCCGGGGTAAAATATTGTCTGCCCGACGATTGCAATCAAGTCGCCGCATAGCCCAGTTTGGATCGTTTTTGGACTGGAAAAAAGGGCCAAACTGAAAAATATGACCTTTCTCTACCAGAGTTTGTAAGCGCTCAAAAATAGCTGCTTGCGTATAAGATGCCTCGCCGCAAAAAGCAAAAACCTCTGTTGGCGTAAGCGGATAAGTAAAAACCTCAAAGTATGCCAGCGTTTGCAACACGGCACCTTCTGTTGGGCATTCGACAATATGGGAAAGCGTATGGATCATCGGCTCTTGTTGCAAAATCGCAGACCAAGGTAGGGTGAGCTTTGCGAATCGCCAAGGACTTGTGGCCGGAGGAATTTTTTCAGGTTTTTTCAAAAATTTATTTGCCACATACCAACTAGTATGTATCTTTGCCCCATGCAAACCGCTGATACACGTGAACGAATCCTTACCCAGATGTTTTTGGACATCCGTAAAAACGGGTTTCAGGGGCTGCGTGCGGATAAAGTAATTGCTGAAATGGATGTGACCAAGGGTGCTTTGTATTACTATTTTGCCAACAAACAAGCCATTGGAACAGCGGTCATTGATGAAATTATCCGCCCTAATTATCTTCAATTTTACCACGAACTTGATCATTGTCCGGGTAATCCTTTGGACAAGCTTCAAGCGCATTTGCAGTTTTTGGCCAGTCGGGCAACGGACAACGAGATTGCGCTCGGCTGCCCCCTCAACAATTTAGTGCAAGAAATGAGCCCGCTGGATGAAGACTTCCGTTTGCGCATGAAGTCAATTATTGACAACATCCACAATTCCACCGCAGCAGCACTCGTTCGTGGACAAGAGGCAGGTTTGGTGCGTAATGATGTGCGCCCGGAGCAAATTGCCCAGTTCATTTTTGCCGGAATCGAAGGGGCTTATGCTACCGCTAAAGTCCGCAGAGATTCCCAAGCATTCAAATCCAATATGGAAATACTCCATCAGTTTTTGGACACCCTACGAACTTAATATTTTTTTACCGATCAACATACCGACTGGTAGGTATGTTGATATCATAAACTCATAAACTCATAACTCACAACTCATAACTCATCATGTACATCATCACAGGAGCAACAGGGAACACTGGCAAACGTATTTCCGAGAACCTTTTGGCTGCAGGCCAACCCGTCAAAGTCATCAGCCGCAGTGCAGAGAAGGTAGCTGATCTTGTCGAAAAAGGCGCCATATCAGCAGTTGGCGATCTTGCAGACGCGGATTTTCTTACTCAAACTTTCAAAGGCGCTACTGCCGTATACCTTATGATCCCGCCGAAATGGGATGTATCGGACTGGCGGGCTTACCAACGCACACTCATCAATGCTTTTTTGAAAGCATTAAAAGGATCTGGCGTACAAAAAATCGTTTTGCTTAGCTCTCAAGGCGCGCACCTGCTTGAGGGTGCTGGACCAGTGAGTGGCTTAGCCGAACTTGAACAAGCTTTACGGAGCATCGAAGGATTAGATGTGCTGTCGCTTCGCCCAGGTTATTTTATGGAAAACCTGTATGGTTCGGTTGGCATGATCCAGCAAGCCGGAATCAATGGTGCTTCGCTTCGCGGTGGTATCCGCTTTCCGATGGTTCACACTCGAGATATTGCAGCAGTGGCAACCCAACGCCTACTAGACCTTAACTTCAGTGGCCATAGCCACGAGTTTATTGGCGGTGCCGCAGACCTCAATATGAAGGAAGTAACGGCGATTGTTGGCAAAGCCATTGGGAAACCGGAATTGCCTTACATTGAATTTTCGGCAGCAGATGCCAAAGCCGGTATGGAAAATTCTGGTATTCAAGCGACTATTGCTGACGGGTATGTAGAACTCTTTGAGGCACTTAACAGTGGGATTTATCAGGAGGGATACAAGCGTACTCCTGAAATTACTACACCGACAACAATGGAGTGGTTTGTTGAAAACGAACTGAAGCATGCCTTCACGAAGTAATGAAGGGCTTTTGAAGATAAAAAACATGCGTCATTCCGGATTTTCGAAATAGATGCTAAGCAGCATTTAGACTCAAAAATTCGGAATGACCCCTGTTGTTTTTCGCTTTGAAATACATTCCAAACAGCTGATCTATTAGATTTTATAACTGCTGCGCACCACACCAAACCACCAACTGTCTGGAATCGCTTTACGCAGTCTGAGCAGCATTGGAGCAGGTGCGCCTACCGGGTAACGCATTGTCCAGCCTGTATCCGTAGCTGCACGGAAGATCGCTTCAGCTACTTTTGAAGCCGGCTCACCTTTTTCGCCAGCCTCCTTAGCAACTTTTTCACATTGGGCAATGAAACTGTCGTAATCTGTTGTATTCGTTGGTCTTACAAAGGCACGACTACGTCCGTAAAAGTCGGTTTTGATGGCTCCTGGCTCAATTAGGCGTATTTTAATGTTGAATGGCCGGAGCTCGTAAGACAAGGCTTCGCTAAATCCTTCCACAGCCCATTTCGTGCCGTGATAAATACTGTACAACGGAAAAGCCAAGCGCCCGCCCATACTGGCCACTTGAATGATGCTGCCCGCCTTTTTACCTCTAAAATAAGGGATGATGGCACGGGTAACACGCATGAGGCCAAACACGTTGGTCTCAAATTGTTTGCGGATAAACTCGTCGTCCATAGCCTCAAATACCCCATCAGCTCCGAATCCGGCGTTATTTACCAAAGTATCAATGCTGCCAAAATCAGCCATAGCACCTTGAATGGCAGTTTCAATGCTGGCGTTGTCGGTCACGTCCAGGTGGTAGAGTTTCAAATTGGAGAATTTGGTCAGTTCGGTCTCTTTTTCAGGCGAACGCATAGTTGCGGCTACGTTCCAGCCTTTTTGAGCAAAGTATTCGGCAGCAGCTCGGCCAATGCCGGAGGATGCACCCGTAATTAGAACGGTCATGATATTGTTGATTTGTGTAAACTTACTTTAGGATGACTTTTACCCAAAATTCCATTTGCGCAATGGCCAATGAAAAATTGATTTCGCCCGATACAAAGCGGCCGGCATTGCGGATGCAATCATGCTTTACTGAATCGGATAGTTGAAAAAGGCGCTCTGCCACAAGTTCTGGAGTGTCGGGAAGGTGAAAGTGGCCGCGCTTAAGCAGGGATTTTAGGAAATCAGTCTCCTGCTTTTTGGTCTCCTCATAGACCTTGTCAAACATAGGTTCGAGTTTTTGCAAGTGATCTATAGAGAGTCGAGTCAGGTGGATCACCTCGCCATAGCGTCGAATACGCTCCGTGAGAAAGAAGTTAATTTGCTGGTGTACATCAAAAATTTCAAGAGATTGAACCTGCAAATCGTTCATGAACGCCTTGGTCTCATGAAGCACCACGGCGATAAAAATTTCCTCTTTGTTTTTGAAGTAATAATAGAGGCTAGCCTTATTTAGGCCTGCACGCTGACCAATGTCGTCAAGGGTGGTTTTTTCAAAGCCGAAGCGAGAAAACACCTCGCTTGCAGCTTGCAAGACCTGCTCTTTTTTAAGGTCGAGTTTGGATTTTGCTGCCATTTGCAGGGTCGACAGCGCTTAGCTTTTTGCTATCTAGGACGTAAAGGTAATCAGTTTTTCTACTTTTCAAATATTTTATAAAAAAGTTTTAAAAATAGAATTTATCAGTTTTAGAGCTTTGAAATCCTGAATGCCGTTAGTAGTGGGCAAATCTTAAAAAGAGTACACTAAAAAAGAACGCAGCCGAACACGACGTTCGTGTCCGGCTGCTCCTTCTAACTAAGTATGAATACGAGTTAACCCTGAGTTGCGAGATTAAGTAACCTATCACTATTCACCCATTCCTAATTCCCCTCATTGCCCAGCATGTTCACGATAGGTGTTTTGCCATCCGTAATAATCGTTTTTGTGTTTGGCGATGCCGACAGCTTTTGGAATGCCTCTATTTGCTTGAATTTGAGGACGTTTGGAGTTAAGCTAATGCTTATCAGATCGTTGGCTTTTTTGATGCCTTCTGCTTCGATCTCATTGCCTCGCGCTCGGGCCTCGGCATCAATAATGGTCGCGTTTTTCTTCCCTTCTGCTTGAATTCGGGCGATTTCTTTGGCTCCTTCGGCATCAATGATTTGGCGTTGGGCTTCTTGCTTTTGTCGATCCAACACAAATTGCATCCGCAAGGCATCTTGCTCTGCCTCCAGTTTGGATTCTATGGATTTAGACAGGCCGCTTGGCAAAGTGATGCTTTTCAAAAGAACTGCTTCAATTATAAACCCTTTCGGTGCGCAGACTTCAATAAGCCGCTTTTTGATTTCGTCTTCAATTTCAGCTCGCTTGGCACTATGCATGTCTTTTGCAAAATATTTCGAACAAACATCCGAAGCCGCAGAGCGAAAAACCGGCAGAATCAACATTTCCTCAAACTCCATTCCAGTCTCCTTCAGGATCTGAGGCACTGCACTTGGCTTGATTCGGTAAAGAATGGAACTTTCTGACCGAATCGTCAGACCTTCTTTTGACGGCAGATTTTCGATGATCGCAAGGTTCATAGTTCTAACCGGCACTCTGACCACTCGTGTGGAAAAAGGGTTGAATCCTACGACACCAGGATGTTTGACCCCATCTCCAATCCGGCCAAATGTTCGCCTTACGCCAACCTCGTCAGGCATAACGGTAGCGCAGCTGGTCATTAGGAATAACATCGCTATAACAGCGGAAAAATTGAACTTTGAATGATTCATGGTTAGGTATGTTTATAGGTGAAATGTCCAGTAATCTACTATTGTCCTTGTCCCAGTGTAAATCCCGGCTCCCCGTCAAACAGGTAGAGATTTTCAATTTTGATCACATCAAATCCCTGCAAACTGATTTTGAACAACAGATTCAGGATATGCTGAAATTCGGAACTCTGAAAAGTTGCAGATTTGAAACGGCAGCGCCAGTGATCGGTACAAAAAGTAGCCGAGTTGCCATCCGGCCATACTTTTACACCCCGGTTGGTGATCATAGAGAGTTCCATATTCCCGGACTTGAAGCCCTCCATGAGTGCGCCAAGTTTGTTGGCATCTTTTTCTGACCAATGCAGAAATACATCTACTCCGATCAGGTCTTTTTTCGCCCGGGGGCGTTCGGTTAATTTAATTTTGATGGGCACTTTAGGGGTGGCATCTTTTGCCTTTGGAAGGTATTGAGGCATCTTATCCAAGCGGGCAATGACCGCATCTGCAAAAGCCTGGGTACCCACCAGTTTTAAACTACTGGCGTCATTGAAAATATCCTGGGTATGGATGCCTTCTTCCAGCGTACATAGCCAGGCGTTCTGAATCTTAGCAGCAATATCTCCCTGGCCAATGTGTACCAGCATTTGCAAAGCGCCCATCAAAAGCCCTGATGGATTGGCCTTGTCCTGCCCAGAAATGTCGGGTGCAGATCCATGGATGGCCTCAAAGAGGGCAAAGCTTTCCCCGATATTGGCAGAGCCTGCAAGTCCGACCGAGCCACTTACCTCTGCTGCTATATCTGAAATGATATCGCCATACAAGTTAAGGGTTACGATCACATCAAATCGTTCTGGGTGTTGTGCCAGCCGAGCAGCACCAATATCGATGATCATGTGCTCTTGTGTGATCTCGGGATATTTTTGTCCTACTTCGCGGAACATCTTGTGGAACATGCCGTCGGTCGCCTTCATAATGTTGTCCTTGGTCATGCAGGTCACTTTTTTACGACCATTGACGCGAGCATACTCAAAGGCATACCGAATGATCTTTTCTGTGCCAGGCCTGGACACCAGCTTTAGACACTGGATCACTTCATCCGTTTGCCGGTGTTCGATCCCCGCATATAGATCTTCTTCATTTTCCCGCACAATGACCACATCCATAGTTGGGTGTGCGGTGGGGACGTATGGAGCATAAGTTATATTCGGCCGTACATTGGCATACAGTCCCAATACTTTTCTAAGGGTAACATTCAGACTCTTGTATCCATTGCCCTGCGGAGTGGTAATTGGGGCTTTGAGTAATACTTTGGTTCGTTGCAAAGAATCCCAGGCTTCTGCAGGAATACCGGAGGTGTTGCCGCTGAGGTAAACTTTCTCACCCACCTCAATGGTGTCTATATCTAGCCGGGCACCAGCGGCTTTTAAGATGCGGAGTGTTGCGGACATGATCTCCGGGCCTATCCCGTCACCATGTGTGACCGTAATCGGGAAAGCTGCTTTTTCAGTGGATTTCTGAGACATATCGGGTAGGTTACTATGGCTAAGGTTTGTCATAAAATGTTAGTTTAGAAGCAATACTATCATAACTAATAGTATTAAATTTTGTTCAATAAAAAGTTACTTTTAATAAAATTTTTGAAAAAAATAAGGCCGCCTCCAACGCAGCATTTTGCTGGTGGCAGCGGCTTTATTTTCGCCCAAACCTAGGTTTTTACTGCCGGATCTAAAGTTTAGTCGTCTAACAGGCCCTATAGTTTGCTTTAAAATATTTTATAGATTAAACAACCACCAACTCCAATCGAATTCCCCTCGATCCTTTGATCAAAACAGCAGCGTCTTGCAGATCCTGCTTATCAAACCAAATTCTAGCTGCTTGATTATCAGCAAAATGCAAAGCCCCGAATTTTAAAAATGAAGTCTTCTCAAATTCTTTTCCCACGAGAACAATCTGGTCAATGTTGAGCCCTGCAGCAAAGTGAAGCAAATCTTCGTGTTCTTTTGCTGACTCCTTGCCAAGTTCCAGCATATCGCCCAAAATGGCAATTCGGCGCGTAGCTGGCATAGCAATGAGGCTGAGTAATGCTGGCTCCATGCTAGAGGGGTTTGCGTTGTAGGCATCCAGCAAAATGGTTGCCCCCGCTCTTTGAATCAACTGCGAGCGGTTGTTTCTGGGCGTGTAGGCTTCAAGCGCATCTTTCACTTTATCAGCAGGCACTTTGAAGTAAATACCTAATGCAATGGCAGTCATTACATTTTGAAAATTGTGAGCACCAAAGAGTTGCGTGCTCAGCTCCACCCTGGGTCCATCATCTGAAAGGAAAGCTGCCCGAACAAACGGTATATCGGCTAACATTTGCACTTCAATGATGCCTGATTCTGCATGTAGTGCGTCTGTTTGCTGGTAACCTACCCGCATGGGCACGTTTTTGGACATGTCTGGCAGGTATTTTTCCGAAAGGTTCACGAACGCGCAACCTTGGTTTTTGGCCAAATGGTCAAACAGTTCGCCTTCAGCTTTTATTACCCCGTCTAGACCTCCAAAACCTTCTAAATGCTCTTTGCCGATGTTCGTCAGCAGGCCATGTGTGGGCTGAACAATCTGACAAAGCGCTTCAATATCGCCCGGCTGGTTCGTACCAATTTCAATGATGGCCACCTCTGTACCACGCGGCATAGACAGCAACGTGAGCGGCACGCCGATGTGATTATTCAAATTTCCCTTGGTAAAATGACAGGGATAATGTGCCGATAAAACACTGGAAACCAATTCTTTGGTCGTCGTTTTTCCATTAGAACCACCAATGCCGATAACCGGAATTTCAAACTGGTGCCGATGGTGATTGGCCAAGTCTTGCAATGCTTTTAAAACATCCGGAACTAGTAAAAAACGGTCGTCTGTGGCATAAGCTGCATCGTCAATTACGGCGTAGGAGGCACCATTTGTTAGCGATGACGCAGCAAATTTGTTGCCGTCAAAATTGCTCCCCTTCAGCGCGAAAAAGATACAGCCCTGAGGCAATTGCCGAGTATCAATACTCACCACAGGATGTTCTTGAAAAATGGAATAAAGTTCTGGTATGCTTGTCATTTTACGTCATTTTACGTCATTCGTCATTAATCGTCATTCGTCATTTGTCGTCATTCGTCATTAATTGTCACTGGGTCATCAATGACGAATGACGACAAATGACGTAAAATGACGATTAATGACGAAAATGACGTAACCAATCACTCCTGCCAATACACCCGTTTCACCCGTTCTGAAACATTGGTAAACACCTCGTAAGGGATGGTCTGGAGGCATTCAGCCAATTCTTGTACAGGCAAATTTTCTCCAAAAATCGTCACCTCGTCCCCTACCTGCGCATCAGGAATTTGGGTCACGTCGAGCATCGTCATATCCATACAAATATTACCCAAAGTGGGCGCTCTGTGTCCGCGCAAAGCGACTGAAAATCTACCTCCTCCTGCGAGTCGCAACAACCCGTCAGCATAGCCAATACTGATTGTTGCGATGCGTTTGGTTGCGGTTAATATTCCACTGTTTCGATTGTAACCCACTGTTTCGCCGGGTGAAATGGTTTTGATTTGGCTAATGGTAGCTTTGAGTGAGTTCACGGTATGTAGCTGACTGCCAATGTGTTTGCCCCCGATACCGTATAATCCAATGCCCAACCTTACCATGTCAAAATGGAATTCGGGCCAATGCTCGATGCCTCCCGTGTTGCAAATATGACGTAAAGGGGCGTAACCCAAGGCATCCTTTATTGTACCATACATTTCAGTAAAAATAGCCCCTTGACGACGGGTAAAATCATCGTGCAATGCAGCATCGCTTGCCGCAAGGTGCGAAAAAACCGAGGCTACACGCAAATGCGGCAATTCGCGCAATTTTTCCACCAATTGAGGAATTTCGGCTGGCTCAAACCCCAGGCGGTGCATTCCGGTGTCCAATTTTAGGTGTATAGCAAGGGGCTTTTCTGCTCCTGAAAACCTGGCAATTTCGTCCAGCATAGGCAGGCTATACACTTCTGGCTCCAATCGAAAACGCCATAGGGCATCGAAACTAGCGGGTTCAGGATTGAGCACCAAAATGGGCAGGTTTACCCCCGCTTGTCTAAGTGCAATACCCTCATCCGCGTAGGCCACGCCGAGGTAGTCTGCCTGATGGAATTCTAACAATTTTGCCACCTGTGCCGAACCTGCGCCATAACCCTCTGCCTTGACCATCACCATCATTTTGGTGCCGGGTTGGAGGAGTCGATGATACGTTTTAAGGTTGTGTGCGAGTGCAGAAAGATTCACTTCCAGCACCGTTTTATGCGCTTTTTGTTCCAAGCGCCGGGCGATGCGCTCGAAGGCAAACGTTCGGGCACCCTTCAGTAAAATGGTTTCTTCGCGGAAATCATGTTCCGCAATTTTCTCCAAAAAGGTTTCCGTATTGGAATAAAAGACCGCTGAAATGGAGCTGGGAAGTTTCGGCTGAATGGCTTGAATACCAAGGCCAATGCCAAAGAAACGGGTCACGTGATGTAGGCGAACAATTTCAGCGACTTCCGTCCAAAGGGTATCTTTTGACTGCCCACTTTGTAAAATATCGGAGAGTATGAGGGTCAAATTTTCTTTACCAGCCTGTTGCCGCGCAAATTGTAGCGCCAGGCGCAACGAAGCGAGATCATTGCTGTAGGCATCGTTGATTAGGGTGCAACCATGGATGGCTGCCTTCACTTCCAGCCGCATTTCTACCGGTTCCAAATGAAGCATCCGCTGTTCTATTTCAGCTTGAGGGATTTGAAGCAGGAGCAAAACCGCCCAACAATGGAGGGCATTTTCGATACTGGCAGGATCGGAAAAAGGGATCGTGATCGATGATCGAAGAACAATCGGCGGTTCGCTATTGGCCTTTGGAGGGTTGGGTCTTATTTGCGCTTCGATCCGGGTTTTGCCGCTTTCATGTTTTTCGATCTTGAGGATTTGCAGATCGGTGGGCATCTTGGGGTTTTCCGACCAGCAGAAGCATTTGTGAGAATGCTGTGCGTGTTTCGTAATGGGTAGCACGGTATTTGGGTCGTCGGGATAAAGGCCGTTTATACCGCAATATTCGGCGCGACCCACCAAAAAATCCACCTGTTCAAACAACTTCATTTTTTCTGCCAACTTTTCAGCATCCGAAGCAAAACCTTCCTGATGCGCTGGGCCGAGGTTGGTGAAAACCCCAATCGTAGGCCGAATGATTTTTTCCAAGCACTTCATTTCTCCAGGCTGCGAAATGCCGGCCTCAAAAATAGCCAAGGTGTTGCGTTCCTGCATTTGCCAGACAGAAACGGGCACCCCAATTTGGGAATTGTAACTTTTGGGACTGCGTACCAAGTCAAAATCTGGCGAAAGCAGTTGGGCCAGCCATTCTTTCACTACGGTTTTGCCATTGCTCCCGGTAATGCCGATGACGGGGATTTGGAATTGGGAGCGATGATACGCGGCTAGACGTTGAAGTGCATCAAGGGTGTTTTCGACTTTCAGTATATTGGCTTCAGGTATTTTTTGGGTATCCAGGTCTTGGCTCACTATAAATTGTCGAACCCCTTGTGCGTATAGTTCGGGAATGAACCGATGTCCATCGCGTTGTTTGCCAGGCAAGGCAAAAAACAACGAAACCGCAGGCGTGGCCATTGAACGGCTATCAAAAAGCAGTTGTTCTACCGAAGGATTGGCCTCGGTTTTTTGCAACCACTGGGCTTGCAGGATGGATTGAATGTCGGAGAGCTGATAGGTCACGGCGCAAAAATCGCACTTTCTTTTGGGTATTAAACCTAGAACTCTCAAGACCTACAAAAAATGGGGTGGTGAATCATTCACCACCCCATGTATAGGCTTAAAGTTTAGCCGCGTAATATATACTCATAGCCTGATCTTCCAATTCCGATGAATAAAGTTCAGGCTTTGAAATAATTTCAATAAGTGTTTGCTCATCTTTTTTACTAAGTGTTTTACCCACTGAGCAATGTTTCTCTACTATTTTGTAACTGGTTAGCACCACGAATCATTGGCGCAAAAAGAACTATTTATGGGTAAAATCGGTTCTTTATCTGGGGTTTTGTCACTTTTTTGAGCCCAAAAAAGTAACCAAAAAAGGCTTGGCTGTCGAAAAATCTAACCATTTTGACACCCCGGAGGCGGCGCAAAAAAAACTCGCCTCGGCATCGGTTCGGGCCTGCGGCCCTATTGATTCGTGAAGCTCAAACAGTTTTTTGCTTCTCCCGCCTCCAGGGTGTCAAAATGGAGATTTTTCTAAGGCCATTTTGCACGCTGCCTGGTACTTCTTTTGACGATTGGTTTGATTTGCCGTTGGGTTAAGCGACCCTAGCAAATCGCAAAATGATTAAGTTATTGATGCCGCGTTCCTAATCATGTTAACCAGGTACATTTTTTTCAATTAGAAATTGCGATCCGATTTTAGGAAACTTGCAAAGCGTCCTGGATGCTTTACTTTTGCCTCTCATGGAATGGATACTTCAATCTCCCAACGAATTACCTGCTCTTGCACCCAAAATCCTTGCAGCCTTAGCAGGGTGCAGAAAAATCGCCCTTTACGGCGAAATGGGAGCAGGCAAAACCACCCTTGTAAAAGCGATTTGCCATCATCTTGGAGTGCGGGGAAACACCGCCAGCCCCACCTTTTCGCTGGTGAATCAATATAGTTACCTCGAACCAGATGGCTCTATCAGTCTTTTTCACCATCTCGACCTGTACCGTTTGCGCTCGGCGCAAGAGGCGTTTGACATTGGTTTGGAAGATTTGTTGTACGATCCTTGGTATTGCGTGATTGAGTGGCCACAAATTGCCGAAAACCTACTTCCGGACGATACTATTCGGGTGGAGATCGAAATTTTGGGTGAAACAACGCGGCGTATTCTCCTGAGTTAAAATTTATTTCGCCACAATTGAAACGCGAATTGAATTTCGCGCCACGCTTTCGTTACTTTTGCGGCGAATTTTGCTCTGATCAATTTACACACCACACCACTGTATGGAAAGCCTCCTACAAAAGTACAAGGAGAAAAAGCCCGAAATCATTTTTGAATGGCATGATGAAGAGACTGGCGCAGAGGGCTGGATTGTCATCAATTCGCTGCGTAATGGTGCAGCCGGTGGCGGTACCCGGATGCGTAAAGGACTGACTTGTGAGGAAGTCATCTCACTGGCAAAAGTGATGGAAATTAAGTTCAGTGTGTGTGGTCCCGCTATCGGAGGTGCAAAAAGTGGCATTAATTTCGACCCAGCCGACCCCCGTCGCCTGGAAGTTCTGGAACGATGGTACCGGGCTGCCTTGCCCATTTTGAAAAATTATTACGGCACTGGTGGCGATCTAAATGTGGACGAAATTAAAGATGTCGTGCCCATCACCGAGGCCTTGGGGCTTTGGCACCCACAAGAAGGTATCGTACGCGGCCACTTCAAGCCTAGCGAGGGCCAACAAATCAATATTATTGGTCAACTCCGGTATGGCTGCACCAAAATTGTGGAAGATCTGGAGTATGTGCCCGAAAGTGGTCAGCACAAGTACGCAGTAGCAGACCTTATTACAGGGTATGGAGTAGCCGAATCCGTGCGGCATTTTTACGATATTTTCCATCACAGCTCGGTAGCGGGCAAAACCGCCATCATTCAAGGCTGGGGCAATGTGGCATCTGCCGCAGCATGCTATTTAGCTAAAGAAGGGGTTAAAATCGTGGGTATCATTGACCGGGAGGGCGGCATACTTGCGCCTGAAGGTTTGGGCCTGGATCAGGTGAAATACTTGTTCAATGATAAAGTTGGCAATAAAATTACAACGTCCAACCTGCTGCCATTCAACGAGATAAACGAAAAAATATGGAAAATGGGCGCTGACATTTTTATCCCAGGCGCAGCATCCAAACTTGTCACCCGGACTCAGGTAGATGCAATGCTGGAAGGAGGGATTGAAGTTATTGCTTGCGGCGCAAATGTGCCTTTTGTAGACGATCAAGTGTTCTTTGGACCAACGGCCCGCTTCACGGATGAGCACACCGCAGTCATCCCGGACTTTATTGCAAACTGTGGCATGGCGCGTGTTTTTGCCTATCTGATGAAGCCCGATGCAGTGATGACAGATCGCGCTATTTTCTCGGATACATCAGCCACAATTCGCCAAGCTTTAGAAGAAGTAAGAAAAAATAACGATTCAAGCCGAAAAATATCCACCACCGCTCTATTTTTGGCCCTGAAAAAGCTTGGCAATTGATATTTTTTGCCGATCATTGTCCTGTTTTTCTAATCATTTTTGATTGATATCCTCCTCCACGAAGAATATTTCTCCTCAAAAACGGAGAACTAACATAACTGTAACATTCATTTCATTAAAAATTCAGCAACCTTATGACGGTTCGGAAATTAACTTTTGCGCTCCTTTTGACCTTTTTTGGACTGGGTTTGGCTGCTCAAGAAGCAGGCTCAACCTATCGTTCATTCACTCCTGCCGACCAATGGGAAGTCGGCGTTGACCTCGGCACCCCGATGGTGGTTGGCGACATTGACGCTAAATTCCCTGGTTTTGGTGGTGGCTTGCACGTTCGCAAAGCACTCGGTCATGTTTTCTCCGTTCGTGTAAATGGCTTATACGCTGCCATGAAAAACGAAAACGATGCACCAGATTCTCGCAAATCTGAGACCACATGGTTCTCTGGAAGCGGTCAATTGGTGATGACAGTAAATAACCTCCGTTTTGACAAGCCTACTCGTAAAGTAGGCATGAATGTCTTCGGTGGTCTCGGCTATTCCTCTTTTGATGTAACGCCTCCCGGTACTACAGCTTCAGTTAACCGCTCTGGTGCTACAGCTGAATTCGGTGCCGGTCTCGCGTTCCGTTTCAGCCCTAAATTCAACCTCGGTCTTGAGTACACCGTGGCACGCGTGCTAGGTGATGGTGGAGACTTGCTTGATGGCGCAAACAACGAAAACGATGTTCGCAATACAAACGCCGACTGGTTTCACTGGCCACACCTTTCGTTGAACTTCAACATTGGTGGTAAAGACAAAGCTGGCAACAAAAAATCTGAGCCACTTTACTGGGTTAATCCAATGGAGTCAGCTGGAAATGCGATCTCTGAACTCGAAAAACGCCCGATTTACGACCCAACCGACACGGATGGCGATGGCATCATTGACGCAATCGACGACGAAGACAACAGCCCTGCTGG
>Ga0105048_10004548_pt1 | contig 22534 bp, 12 predicted proteins | sample MAT05_FD_78382 | JGI IMG/M metagenome (GOLD analysis project Ga0105048, IMG submission 78382) | Freshwater microbial communities from Lake Fryxell liftoff mats and glacier meltwater in Antarctica - MAT-05 | ecosystem: Environmental > Aquatic > Freshwater > Ice > Liftoff microbial mat | place...
CCGCGGCGGGTGCTCGCTCGCCGAACCGTTGGTAGATCGTGGCCGCGTCCGTGCGGAACTCCTGGATGAGACAGACGTTACCCAGGAGTCTACAAAGACATTTTCAATAGTGACAGCGGTAGGCGTCACCCCCCTTACGGAAGCGCCCCGGGGTCGGAAGGACGTGAGAATCCGGTGGCTGGAGGCGCGATCCCGTACGGCCGCATGGCGACCAACCGCACGCTCGTCACCGGTCCTCATCAGGGAGTAGGCGGCGGTGGGCGGGAACCAAACTCGGAATCGCTCACGGGTCCGCCGCGGCCGGCCGTAGCCCGTGGTCGCGGGCAAGTTCCCGCAGTCGCGCCGACCGGCGGAGGTTCTTCCGCGCGTTCTTCGCGGACAGGTGGACCGCCTGGGCGGTGACGCCCGTCGCCGCCTCCAACCCGGCCCGCGTGCCCACCGCTGAGCCACGGACAGACCTGCCACGGCCGCCCGCTCCTCCTCAACCGTGACTCTGTCGATTCCAATATTGTGCGACTATTTCAGATGAGACGTTGACAGTGGTGTCAATCGCTTGAAAAGCGTGGCCGTCTGAAAAATCCGCAAAAAATGTCCGCCACGGCAATCTGCTCCGTATTCTCAAGTAGCATGCAGGGTGGCTTGGACACTCTGGCGAGCCAATGAACTTTACGAGAACATTGGAATATCAACCAATTGAGTGCCTGATCGATCAGTGAACTATGCAGCCCCCTAATTCTCGCCCCGCACCGCGGGTGTTCGACTTCGCAATCCCACCGGGCCGCTGCTCGTGGGGCGTTACCGCAGACATCGGCTCACGGCTTCTGCCCGGCCGCCCGGTGCCCGGCCAGGATCTGCCGATCGTCGCGGCCGTCGAACACCTCGGCCTCGGCCGGATGTCGTCCGTATTCGCCCGGTAACACTCGCGTCCCAGGAGGCCCAACCCGTGGCGGCGAACTTCCAGGCCATCTTCGAGCCGATGACGTTCCCGCACCTGACGGTCAAGAACCGGGTGTTCCGGTCCAGCCTGTCCGGGCGGTTCGACAACTACGACGGGTCCGGCGCCCCGGCCCGCATCGGGTGGGAGAAGAAGTTCGCCCGCGGCGGCGTCGGCGCCATCATCTCGTCGTACGTGCCGGTCCACCACACCGGCCGCATCCTGCCGAACTACGCGATGATGGACGACGACAACAAGATTCCCTTCTGGAAGCAGGTCGCCACCTGCGTCCACGCCTACGGCTGCAAGTTCATCGTCCAGCTCAGCCACTCCGGCCGGCAGCAGGACCAGGGCGGCGTCGAGAACCAGTACAACGTGGTCGGCAGCTCCACCAGCGTCCGCGACTACTTCCACGGCATCCTGTGCCGGGCCATGACCCGGGCCGAGATCGCCCAGGTGGTCGAGTGGTTCGGCCACGCCGCACGCCGGACCAAGGAGGCCGGGCTCGACGGCGTCGAGACGCACTCGGCCAACGGCTACCTCATCAACCAGTTCCTCAGCAGCGCGATCAACGACCGCACCGACGAGTACGGCGGGTCGCTGGAGAACCGGGTCCGGTTCCTGGTCGAGATCGTCCGGGCCATCAAGAAGGAGGCCGGGGCCGACTTCCACGTCCAGTGCAAGATCAACGGCCACGACCACAACGACGCCCTGCTGCCGTGGCAGAAGAAGGGGAACCCGCTGGAGGAGAACGTCGCCATCTGCAAGATCCTGGAGGGCGAGGGCGTCCACGCCATCCACGTCTCCAGCGGCAGCCTGTTCCCGCACCCGCGGAACCCGGCCGGCGACCTGCCGGTCGTGGACCTCGCCCGCAACTACCCCACCATCATGTCCAGCGGCACCCTCACCCGCCGCAACGACAAGCTGTTCAGCAGCCGCATCTTCGGGCCGCTGGTGCGCTGGTGGTGGCAGCACCGCCGCGGCCCCGGCCCGATCGAGGGGCTGAACCTCGAGTACGCGGCCGCGGTCAAGCAGGCGGTGAAGATCCCGGTCATCTGCACCGGCGGCTTCCAGACCGGGCAGGTCGTGGCCGACGCCATCAGCGACGGCAAGACCGACGCCGTGAGCATCGCCCGCCCGCTGATCGCCAACAACGACCTGGTGCGGTACTGGGAGCGCGGCGAGGACGTGCCGGCGACCAAGCGCTGCACGTACTGCAACCGCTGCTGCTTCAACGACATCGCCTGGCCGCTCGGGTGCTGGGAGCTGAGCCGCTACGGCAGCTACGACGAGATGGTCAAGGAAGTCATGTCGGTGTTCCACGAGGTGGACTTCGAGGCCCGGCACGAACTGCCGATGGCCGGCTCCTAACCCGGGAGGGCGTCATGGACCCGATCCGCTCGTTCGACGACCCGGACCCGGTGCAGCGGTACATGCGGCGCGCGGCCGGCGTGAAGCTGGCGGTCGTGGCCGCGGCCGTGGTGCTGCTCGCGGTCGGCCTCTACTGGGGGGTGAGCCGATGGCTGTAGCGAAGACGATCGCCCCGCCGCCCGACACGCAGGGGCAGCTCGACCCGGTGCAGCAGTACATGCGCCAGCGGTGCGTGCTGCGCGGGTACATCCTCCTGGCCGTCGTGTTCCTCCTCGGCATGTGGGTGTACTGGGGCGTCTTCGCCCAGGTGCCGGTCGAGTACGAGGACGACGCCGAGCACTTCAAGTACGGGTCGATCGGGGCGGACGTGGACACCGGCCTGCCGTACTGGATTTGGTGGGTGCTGCCGGACGTGTTCACCAAGCACCTCCCCGAGCCGGACAAGTACCGGGCGCTGCCAGAGGCGGAGCGGACGTCGCGCGCCGCGTACTCGCAGTTCGGGTTCGTCTACGAGGACGGCCACGCGCTGCCGATGGGCTTCACCCAGCGGCGCGTCATCGTGGACCGCATCGGGCTGAACTGCGCCGTCTGCCACGTCGCCACCGTGCGCGTGACGCCGGGCATGGAAGCGGACCGCATCTACGGCCGCGCCCCGGTGTACACGTCGCCGGCGAAGGAGCGGGCGGTGGTGCTGGGGATGCCGGCGATCACGACGGACCTGGGGGCGTACCTGCAGTTCCTGCACAAGTGCGCCGCCGACCCGGACTTCACGGCCGAGAACATCCTCGCGGCGATCGACAAGCGGCACAAGCTCGGCGTGTTGGACCGCGTGCTGTACAAGGCGGCGGTGCCGGAGGTGCAGAAGACCCTTCGCAAGCAGGCCGACGACCTCACGTTCCTGCGGACGAGCCCGCCGGCCGGGCCGGGCCGGATCGACACGTTCAACCCGTACAAGCGGCAGGTGTTCCGCTTCCCGGCGGACAAGACGGTGGGCACGGCCGACTTCCCGTCCATCTGGAACCAGCGGCCGCGGGAGGGGATGCAGCTGCACTGGGACGGGAACAACACGTCGGTGTTCGAGCGGAACATCAGCGCGTCGATGGGGGCCGGGGCGTCGCCGGTGTCGCTGGACATGCAGCGGATGCTGCGGGTGGCGTACTGGCTCGGCGCCCCCGACCCGAAGCGCGACGTGACGGCCGAGGAGATGCGGGAGGCCCGCGCCGACCCGCGGCCGCGGCCGGGCGAGCTGCCGGTCCCGCGCTACCCGTTCGCCGTGAAGCACGAGCTCGCGGCCCGCGGCGGGGCGGTGTACGCCCAGCACTGCGCCAAGTGCCACGACTGGAAGGGCGAGTACATCGGGCAGGTGGTGCCGATCGGCGACATCCGCACCGACGACGAGCGGCTAAAGTCGTTCACGCCGGAGCTGGCCGCGAACCAGAACACGCTCGGCTCCGGGACGTGGTGGCGGTTCCGCCACTTCCGCAAGACGAACGGCTACGTGAACATGCCGCTCGACGGCCTGTGGGCCCGCGCCCCGTACCTGCACAACGGCTCCGTGGCGACGCTGGAAGAGCTGCTGGAGGCGCCCGGGAAGGGGCGGCGGCGGCTGGCGAAGTCGTTCCGCGGGGACGACGAGTACGACCCCGAACGGGTCGGCTTCCGGGCGGACCGCGAGCGCTCGGCCGACGGGCGGCTGCTGTTCGAGTTCAAGCACGACGAGCGCGGCAACAAGGACGACGGCCACCTGTACGGCACCGAACTCTCGAAGGACGAGAAGACGGCCCTGATCGAGTACCTGAAGACGCTCTGACCCCCCGGGCACGGGCGAGGACGCGGGATGAACTGTTACGCACGCGGGTTCCGCTGGGCGGTGGTGATCGGCATCCTCCAGGACTGGCTGTTCGCCATCCCGGGGATCGTCATCCCGCACGCCGTGCTGCTGTTCGCCGGGGCCGACCCGGTGCCGCAGCCGGTGTGGCCGGCCTACGCCTTCCTGCTGCTGCTGCTGCTGAGCCTGGTGTACATCCCGGCGGCGGTGGACCCGTACAAGTACAGCTTCTTCGCCGCCCTCACGGTGCTGGCGCGGGTGGCGGGGGTGATCTTCTTCTTCGTCATCTGGCCGGGGGCGTTCCCGCCCCTGCCGGGGTACATCGACCTCGGCCTGACGGTCGTGCAGGGCACGCTCCTGCTGCTCGCGTTCGTCACCGCCGGGCCGGTCGTGCCGCCCGTCCCCGTCCCCACGCGGAGGTGAAGTGATGGCACGCCGCTGGCTCCGCCGGTTCCTCGTCCTCGTCGTCCTCCTCGCCGCCGGCGGCGGGCTGGCCGCGTACTGCCTGCTGTTCCGCCAGGTGCCGCAGGAGTTCGACTCGCTCGACGACGAGTTCAAGTACGGCTCGATCGGCACCGAGGAGAACGACGGCATCCCGTTCTGGGTGTGGCTCGTGCTGCCGCGGGCGTTCCCCGAGCTGATGCCGAAGGACAGCACCGGCGGGTACACCGCGTTCGGCTTCGTGTGGGAGGAGGGGAAGGAGACGCCGATCGGCATCTCGAAGCGCACGATCGGCTTCCCCCGCATCGGCGTGAACTGCGCCCTGTGCCACGCCGGCAGCTACCGCACCGACCCGTCGGCCGCGCCGACCGCCGTGCCCGGCGCCCCCGCGACGCGGCTGAACCTGCTGGCGTACCAGCGCTTCCTGATGGCGTGCGCGTCCGACCCGGAGTTCACGGCCGACAAGCTCATGCCGTTCATCGAGTACAACACCAAGTTGTCGCCGGTCGAGAAGCTGTTCTACCGCTACGTGCTGATCCCGCAGACGAAGAAGGGGCTGCTGGCGCAGAAGGACCGGTTCGCGTGGACGAACTCGCGGCCGGAGTGGGGCGCCGGCCGCATCGACCCGTTCAACCCGGTGAAGTTCCACCAGCTGAAGATGGACCCAACGAACGACCCGTCGATCGGCAACTCGGACATGGAGCCGCTGTGGAACCGCGCCGCACGGGCCGGCCACTCGCTCCACTGGGACGGGCTCAACAACGACTCCACCGAGGTGTTCCTCAGTGGCGCCATCGGCGACGGGGCGACGGCCAAGACGCTGCCGTACGACCGGGTGCTGCGGCTCCAGGACTGGCTGCAGCACCTACAGCCGCCGGCGTACCCGTACCCGGTGAAGACCGACCTCGCGAAGACGGGCCAGGGCGTCTACGACCAGCACTGCGCCCAGTGCCACACCGTCGGCGCGCCGCGCAACGGCAAGGTGATTCCGTTGAACGAGGAGACCGGGCCGAAGAAGGAGCAGAAGCTGAAGACCGACGACCACCGGATCAAGATGTGGAGCCAGGAGGCGGCCGACATCTACAACCGGGTGCCGCTGAAGGCGCCGTACGGGTTCAAAAACTTCCAGCGGCACGAGGGCTACGTCGCCGTGCCGCTCGACGGGCTGTGGCTGCGCGGGCCGTACCTCCACAACGGGTCGGTGCCGACGGTCAACGACCTGCTCGAGGTGCCGGACAAGCGGCCGAAGGTGTTCTACCGCGGGTACGACGTGGTCGACCGGGACAAGCTCGGGTTCGTCCACACCGGGCCGGCGGCGGCGGCGGGCGGGTGGCGGTACGACGTGAGCGTGAAGGGGAACGGGAACGGCGGCCACCTGTACGGCACCGACCTGAAGGACGACGAGAAGAAGGCGCTGGTCGAGTACCTGAAGACGCAGTGACGGCGGGCACGACAACCGGCGGGGGGGCCATGAAGCGATCCGCGATCTGGTTCGGCCGGGCCATGTGGCTCGGGCTGCTGTTCGACCTGGCGGTGTGCGGGCCGGCCGTATTCGCCCCGCAGTGGGTTCTGCGCACCCTCGGCGAGGCGCCGACCGTCAGCCCGCCGTGGACGGCGTTCGCGTCGCTGCTGTGCGTGCTCCTGTCGCTGTTCGCCGTCCCGGTAGCGCTGGAGCCGTACCGCTACCCCGGGATGTCCCGGCTGCTGGTCGTGTGCCGGCTGGCGCAGGCGCTGTTCTTCCTGTTCCTCTACCCCACCGGGAGCCTCGTCCGCGGCCTGGGCCACCTCGCCCTGTTCGCGGTGCAGCTGCCGCTGGCCTACGTCACGCGCCGCGGCGCCCCGCGGCCGGAACAGCCGGACCCGCCGGCGCCTGAGGCGGTGCGGCCGACCGACCTGTTCGAGTACGCCGGGTCCACGTTCGACGAGGTGAGGGCGGTGGCGATGGGGAACCCGTACGTGGTGTACCCCACGTACCGCACCCTGGGGCCGTCGAACCTGCTGCAGCTGCTGAACGCGGCCGCCCGCAACCTCCACGACCGGCGCGACATCCGCCCGTACTTCGACAAGCTCATCCACGCCCACGGCATCTGCTTCACCGGCATCTGGGAGATCGACGCCGACTCGCCGTTCACCGGCTACTTCGCCCGCGGCTCGCGGGGGCTGCTGGTGGTGCGGGCGTCGGTGGCCGGGCCGAACATCCGCCGCGGCCAGCGGCGCTCACTCGGCATCGCCGGCAAGGTGTTCCCCACCCTCGACCCGACCGTGCGGGTGAAGCCCGGCAACTTCGTGACCGTCGCCAACCTGACCGGCACGTTCGCCAAGCACGTGACCGACTTCCCGATGACGAACGCCCCGAAGGTCGGCATCGGCCCGGCGGCGAACGTCATCAACCGGCTGATCTTCCGCATCATGGACACCCGCCCCGGCATCCGCCTGCTCCACCCCATCTCGACGCTCGGGCTGGCGCCCGGCGACCCGGTGCGGACGCCCGACCTGTTGCTCCTCACCGTCGCCGAGGGCACCCTCAAGGTGGACGCCGACGACTTCCGCGACGAGCTGCGGCTGAAGAACTACCCGGGCGGCAAGCTGGTGTACACGATCAGCGTGAAGAACTTCGCCGACCCCGACTGGAGCCGGATCGGCACCATCACCCTGACCGAGGACGCGGTGACCGAGGGCGGGGACAAGCGGATCCACTTCTGGATTCCGGCCGACGTCCCGAGCCACAACTAGGGGGCGGCCGTGGCCGACCGGTTCGACGCCATCGTGGTCGGGAGCGGGTTCGGCGGCGCCGTCACGGCGTGCCGGCTGGCCGAGGCCGGGGCGCGCGTGCTGGTGCTCGAGCGCGGCCGCCGGTGGACGAAGGACCAGTACCCGCGGAAGGCCACCGACGCCTGGCTGTACAGCCACCACCGCCCGCAGAAGCACAACGGCTGGCTCGACGTCCGCCTCTTCCCCGGCATGGCCGTGCTCGCCGGGGTCGGCGTCGGCGGCGGCTCGCTGTGTTATTCCAGCGTGCTGCTGGAGGCCGACGACGCCAGCTTCGGGGCCGGCTGGCCGGCCGAGGTCACCCGGGCCGAGCTGGTCCCGCACTACGCCACCGCCCGGCGGATGCTCGGCGCGCGAACCATCCCGAAGGGGCAGCTCACGCAGCGCTACAAGCTGATGCAGCGGGCGGCGGAGCGGACCGGCGACGCCCGCCGCTTCTCGGCCATGCCGCTGGCGCTCACCTTCGACGAGGAGTGGAACTACGACCTGCCGGACGCCATGAGCGCCCGCCACTCGAAGCCGGTGGACGACAACGGCCACGGGCGGCGGCAGGGCACCTGCGTCCACCTCGGCAACTGCGACATCGGTTGCGACGTCGACGCCAAGAACACGCTCGACCTGAACTACCTGGCGGCCGCCGAGAACGCCGGCGCCGAGATCCGCCCTCTGCACCTGGTCCGCCGCGTCGAGCCGGCCGGCGGCGGCTACCGCGTGGCGTTCGACCGGATCGAGGGCAACAAGCTCGTGCCCGGCACCGCGGACGCCGACCGGGTGATCCTCGCCGCCGGGTCGCTCGGCTCGACGGAACTGCTGCTCCGCTGCCGCGACCAGTACCGGACGCTGCCGCGGGTCGGCCGGTCGCTCGGGCAGGGGTGGAGCCCGAACGCCAACGTGCTGACGCCGGACATTTATCCGCGGGCGGCGGACGTGTGGCAGTCGGCCGGGCCGACGATCTCGGCCGGGATGCAGTTCATGGACGGCGGCCCCAACAGCGAGCGGTTCGTCCTGGAGGACGACGGCTTCCCGAACCTGTTGCTGAACGCGCTGACGGCGAAGCTCGGGTCGGCGTGGCTCAACCCGCTGGCGTGGGCGCTGCGGCCGTTCCTGCGGCGCGGGCCGGGCGAACTCAACCCGCTGGCCCGCGTCGCCGTCTGGCTCGGGGCCGGGGTCGACGCCGGCGACGGCCGGCTGACGCTCGGCCGGCCGACGTTCGCCCCGTGGCGCACCGACCTGTGCCTGGACTGGAACGTCCGCAAGTCGCGGCGGGTGATCGACGCCATCCTGCGGGCGCAGGGGCGGTTGTCGCGGGCCGGCGGCGGGCGGCTGCACGTGCCGCTGTACTGGTCGCTCTTGCGGTCGCTGGTGACGGTGCACCCGCTGGGCGGCTGCCGGATGGGTTCGACCGCGGCCGACGGCGTGGTGGACCACCGGGGCGAGGTGTTCGGCCACCCGAACCTGTTCGTGGCCGACGGGTCGGTGATGCCGCGGCCGATCGGGTGGAACCCGTCGTTGACGATCGCCGCCCTGGCCGAGCGCGGCGCTGGCCTGATTCTCCGCCCCTGACCGGGCCGTCCCTCTCGGATGTTCACCATGCCCTCGTGGACCAACCCGCCGCAGGCCCCCGACCCGACGCCCGGCAAGTGGGCGTTCGAGGACGTACTGCCGTGGGAACTGAAGTGCGTCTTCGACCGGCGGCACCGGGTATGGAAGGCGAACGGGGCGCCGGAAGCCGCACCGACCGTCCCCCCTCCGGCTCCCGTCGCCGCCCCGGCCGGCGCGACCGCGGTCCCCGTCGTTGCGGCAGTCCCGCCCCCTCCCCCTGCGCCACCGAGGACGGGGCTCGAGAAGTACCGCCACGACGCCCTGGACATGGGGCTGGTGGGGCTGGCGCTGTCCGGCGGCGGCATCCGCAGCGCGTCGGTGGGCCTCGGCTTCTTGCAGGGGCTCGGCCGGCTCCGCCTGCTGCGGGTGTTCGACTACCTGTCGACGGTGTCCGGCGGCGGGTACACCGGGGGGTGGCTCGCGGCCTGGGTGCAGCGCGAGCACGACCGGGACAAGGCTCCGCCCGGGGACAAGAGCGGGTTGGCGAACGTCGAGCTGCAACTCGACCCGGGCCGGGTGAGCGAGGCCGAAGCCGCCCGCTACCACCGGGACAAGGATTCGCAGGAGACGGACGAGGAAAAAAAGCAGAACACCCGGTTCGTGCCGCAGGTGGACCAGGAGCCGGAGCCGGTCTACCACGTGCGGGCGTACAGCAACTACCTGACGCCGCGCGGCGGCGTGTTCTCGACCGACACGTGGGTGCTGGCCGCCATCTACCTGCGGAACACCCTGGTCAACCTGCTGATCGTGCTGCTGATGGCGGCAGCCGTGGTGGCCCTGTCGCGCCTCGCCGTGTGGGGCTACGCCCAGGGCGTCGATTCGGTCGAACGGACGTGGTGGGAGGACGGTCGGCTACTCCTCACCATTGTGGCGCTCGTTCTCGGGGCGGGGGCGGTGCTTTTTATCCTGTGGAACCGAATCGTCGTCGGGGTGGGGGCGGGTGCCACCGGGGGGAAGCCGGCCGCCAAGAAGCAGCCCCGGGAGTACTCGACTCAGGAAGTTCGTTGGCTGGTGGTCATCCCTCTCGTGGTCGCCGCCGCGCTGGCGACCTGGTGCCTCTCGGAGAATCCGGCTGGGGGGCATGAGGGGCTGCGGTTTGCCGGCGCCGGCTGGTTCAGCCGGGAGTTCTTCCCGCCCGCGGCGGAAGGCGCAAGCCCGTTAAAAATCTTCAGCCAGCACCCGGCACTCTTCTACGCCGCGGCGGGCGCCGTGGCGGCCGCCGTCGTCGGGATCTTGGGGGCGCTTCTCCACCTGCTAGCCGGCGCCGGGAAGGCCTGGACGACAATCCTCTCCACGATGCTGTTCGGCGCGCTGGTAGGCATTTTCAGCTTCTACGTCCTCGACTACGCCATCTGGAACTGGACGCTCGCTCCCGCCCTCTTGGCGACGCTCGGCCCGCCGCTGCTCCTGGCGGCGTGCGTGCTGGCCGGTTTCGTGGAGCAGTGGATCTTCTACGGGTTCTCGCCGTACGAGCGGGAGTGGCGGTCGCGGCTCGCCGCCGACCTGATGATCGCCGCCGCCGTGTGGCTGATCTTCTTCGGCACCACGCTGTACCTGCCGGGGTTGTTCGACCTGCTGAGTCAGGAGGTGCGCCGGTACGTGACCGGGGCGGTGGTGGTGGGGTGGGTGGGCACCGTACTCGGCGGGGTGTTCGCGAGCCGCAGCCGGCCGGCCGACCCCACCGCGGCCGGGTCGGGTGTGTTGACCCGGGTGCTCGGCGCCGTCGCCCCGCCGCTGTTCCTGATCGGCGTCCTGGCGCTGCTGAGCATCGGCCTGTCGGCCGCCCTGCGGGACGCGGTCGGTCAGAGCGAGGAGTTGGCCGCGCTCAGCAAGCTGTTCGGGTTCGAGGTGAACTGGTCCAACTGGATGGGTGTCGCCGCCGGCCACGGGAAAGCACTCGGATCGCTCGAGCCGTACCACGCCCTCCGCGGCGAGCTAGGCGGCGGCGTCTGGGTCGGGCTGACGCCCGACCACTGGCGGACCCTGGGAGTCGTCGCGCTCGGCCTCGCCGGGTGCTCCCTGTTCATCTCCCGGTTCGCCGACGTGAACGTGTTCTCCATGCACGCCCTGTACGGGAACCGGCTGGTGCGCTGCTTCCTGGCGGCGTCGCGGCGGAAGGAGCACGAGAACCCGGACCCGGCTGGCCGGCCCCGCCGCAGCGCCCCGTTCGGCGTACGCGGGGGGTTTCGCCACGCCAACGCCTACACCGGGTTCGACGCCGGCGACGACCTGCCGCTGCACTACCTACGGCCGCTCGTCCCCCAGGCCGGCGGCAAACCCGTCTCCGCGTACGACGGCCCGTACCCGCTGTTCGGCACCACCCTCAACCTGATCGCCGGGCAGGACCTGGCGCTGCGCGACCGCAAGGGGGCGGCGTTCGTCCTCACCCCGGACTTCTGCGGCAGCGAGGCCACCGGCTACGCCCGCACCCCGGACGGGGCCGACGGCGCGAACCTGACCGTCGGCCGGGCCATGACCATCTCGGGGGCCGCGGCCGACGCCAGCATGCCGCTCCAGTCGTCGGCCCTGCGCGCGCTCATGGCCCTGTTCAACGCTCGCCTCGGGTGGTGGATGCAGAACCCCCGCGAGGCCGGCGCCGGGTGGGTGGCCGCGTCGCCGACGCTCGGCGTGCTCAGCTCGCTATACCGGGAGTTGTTCGGCCTGACCGACGACCGCGGGCAGACCATCCACCTGTCCGACGGCGGGCACTTCGACAACAGCGGGGTGTACGAACTCGTCCGCCGCCGCTGCCGGTTCATCGTCGCCCTCGACGCCGACGTCGACCCGCTCGACGCGCCCGAGAACCTGGCAATGATGGTCCAGCGGGTGCGGACCGACTTCGGCGTGCGGATCGACATCGACACCCTGCCGCTCCAGAAGGACGCCGCCGGGAAGAGTAAGTGGCACGTCGCCGTCGGGTCGATCCGGTACGACGAGGTGGACCGCGACGCCGTGGCCGGGACGTTCGTCTTCGTGCGGGCGTCGATGACCGGGGACGAGCCGGCCGACCTGCGGAACTACGCCATCAAGGATCCCCGGTTCCCGCACCACCCGACCTTCCCCGAGCAGTTCTTCGACGAGGGGCAGTTCGAGAGCTACCGGGCGCTGGGCGACCACATCGCGGAGACCGTGTTCGGCGAGGCGGCCGCCCGGTTCGACGCCGACCGGCTGCGGGGGATGAACCACCTCCGCGAGGTCCGCCGGCTGTTCAGCCTGGTCCGCAACCAGTACTTCCCGCCGCCGCCGAACTTCGACGCCAGCTACGTGGACGCCGGCAAGGCGTTCGCCGAGCTGATGGGGAGCCTCCGGGCCGACCCGAAGATGAACCGGCTGACGCACGACATGTACCCCGAGGTGGCCCGGCTGACGAAGCCCCCGTTCCGGACCGACCAGTGGGTCGGCCACGATGTCGAGCGGGCCGAGGTGACGGCCGTCAACCACATCCTCGACGTGATGGAGATGGTGTGGGTGGGGATCGACCTGGACGGGCACTTCTCGCACCCGCTCCACAGCGGGTGGATGGGGAGCTTCCGCCGCTGGGCCGCCGCGGAGACGTTCCAGAAGTACTGGCCGGTGGTCCGCGGCGAGTACTCGCGGGAGTTCGTGCGGTTCTGCGAGCGCATCCTGAACCTGCCGGCGGTCAAGGTGAAGCCCGTCCAGATCACCGAGCTCGCCCCCGGGGTGGAGTGGGAGAAGGTGATCGCCCGGCTCGACCGGGAGTACGTCGCCGAGTGGGCCGGCACCCTGTCAGAGATCGAGCAGTACGAGGACGCCCGCGCGAAGGCACACGCCGCCCGCCGCACCGCCACGCCCCGTACCGCCACGCCCCGCATCCCCGTGCCCAAAGACCTGAAGGCCGCCGTCACGAAGGCCCATGCGTACGAGGTGGACGGGAAGAAGGTCGAGTGCGACCCGCTGGTGTGGTTCCTGACCCTGGACGACCCGCCGAAGGGGGCCGACGCGCGCGAAGTACGGGTCGAAGCCGGGGCGGCGACCCGCACCACGGCCACCCCCGCGGCCAAGCCGGCGGACGCCCCCGCGGCGAATGCCCCCGCGGCGAATGCCCCCGCGGCGGACGCCCCCGGCCCGGAGGAGCCCTCCGTGACGATCGGCATCTTGGTCGTCTACCCGGTCACCGTCCCGGCCGGGGAGACCCCGTGCTACGAGGTGCTGTTCTGGCTCCGCGGGGCGTACCGCTCCCTCGGCCTCGGGCGGCAGGCGATCGAGGCCCGGATGCCGGAGCCGGAGCCGGAGGCGGTGCTGACGGCCTTCCTCGCCAAGCAGCCGGCGGGCGCCCACCGCCCGGCGGCGGGGGAGTTCAAGCCGCTGCTCCACGAGTACGTCCGGCTGCGGCTGAAGGAGCGGCACCCGAACGGCTGCCGGCTGATCGCCCGCTACCCGGTGACGGGGAAGACCGCGGCCGACCGGGTGCAGCGGGTGCGGTGGCAGAACTTCTTCTACGACTACGAGTTCCGTCGCGTCCACGGCGACCCGAAGGGCCGCTACGTGACCCTCCAGTACGCCTTCGACCTGGCCGAAGTGGCGATCATCCACACGGTCATGCACGACCGCGCCGCCCACGGCGAGTAACCCGCCCCGAACCCCGAGCGACCCCATGACCCATACCCCCTGGCTCGCGCGTTCGACCGCCCTCCTGCTGGTCGCGGTCGCCGGCTGCTCGCCGGCCGGGCCGCCGCCGGACGAGGCCAAAACCAAGGTGTTCGGCAACAAGGCCGCCACCCCCCAGGAGATGCTGGCGGCGGCCCAGCAGTACTACCCGCCGGCCACCGCCGACTACTTCCACGACATGGACACGGAGTCGCGGTACGGCAAGGACGAGAAGGCTGCCGTCCCCGTGCTCACCGCCGAGCAGATCAAGGGGCGGAACGCCTGGGTCATGTGGGCCGGCGGCAACGAAGCGTTCTGGGACTGGCTCGCCCGCCACAGCTACGGGTCGATCGACCTCCTCAAGCTGGTGGACAGCCAGGAGCGCGGCAAGCGGTTCAACCGCCGCGGCGTCATCACCGAGCCGGGCACCCGCCCGCCGACGGACGACGAGACGCGGGAGACGTTCGGCGTCCGCTACGACCGCCGGGTCGAGGCCGGCGAGGCGGGGAAGGTCCACGTCGATTTCGTGAAGAGCGACCGCGAGCCGGCCCGGCAGCCGCCCGACCCGGCGGTGTACGGGTACTCGTCCGGGGTGGTCGGGCTGCGGCTGTACGCGAACCCCGAGTTCGTCGGCGACGCCAAGGCCCGGTGGAACCCCGAGCTGTACTACCGCGACACCCCCGAGGGGCGCTCCTACGCCACCCGGCCGGACACCATCCGCCCGTTCCGGGTCGGCATGGCCTGCGGGTTCTGCCACATCGCCCCGCACCCGCTGGTCCCGCCGACCAACCCCGAGTTCCCCGAGTGGGTGAACCTGTCGAACAACATCGGCAACCAGTACATGCGGTTCCGCACCGTGTTTGCCAACGTCCTCAAGTCGGACAACCTCCTGTACCACGTCGTCGACGCCCAGCACCCGGGCACCATCGACACGTCCCTGGTGGCCGCCGACAACATCAACAACCCGAACACGGTCAACGCCTTCTTCGGCCTCCCCGGGCGGGTGAAGCGGGCGGCGGGGAACCCGAAAGAGGTGATCGGCGCCCCGACCCTGGACTTCCTCCACTCCTACGTCGACAAGAACCACGAGAACCCGGCGTACGTGCCGCGGGTGCTCCTCGACGGGTCGGACAGCGTCGGCGTGCCGATCGCCCTGGCCCGGGTGTACCTGAACATCGGCACCTACCACCAGCAGTGGGTGCGGACGCACAACCCGCTCCTCGGGTTCCGCAAGCAGGACCCGTTCACCCTCAAGGACACGGCCGAGAACTCGCTGTCGTGGCACGGCACCATGATCCGGGTGCAGCCGCTGTTCGAGTTCTTCATGAAGACGACCGACCCGATGCGGCTCCGCGACGTCATCAAGACCGCCAAGCTGGCGAAGGACGACAAGGTCGAAAACCACATCCGCGGCGACGGCTACCCGTGGAACCCCGAGTACAAAGCCGGCCGGGGCGTGTTCGCCCGCGGGTGCGTCGCCTGCCACTCGAGCGTGCAGCCGGGCGACGTGGACGAGGTCGAGGAGGCCGTCTCGAAGGCCTTCGCCAAGAGGGCGGAGGACGCGGCGAAGGACGCGGCGGACAAGAAGCTCCCGCCGCCCCCGCCGCAACCGCCGCTGCCGGCCGACCGCACGACGCTGCGGCTGCGGATGGAGGACCTGGCCCGCCTCGCCCGCGGCAACGGGCAGCTGCCGACGGGGTACGAGGCGTGGGCGCAACTGGCGGTCGGCACCGACGAGTTCTGGCGGTTCAAGGACAAGAAGACGGGCACAACCGTCCACAACTTCCTCTCCACCGACCGCCGCATCCCGGTGACGCTGATGGGGACCAACTCGGCCCGGGCGATGGCCACCAACGCCCTCACCGGCGACGTGTGGGAGGACTTCGCGTCGGAGACGTACAAGCACCTCGACTCGGTCGGCCGGGTGACGTACCACGACCCGATCTCGGGGTCCGAGCGGTCGTTCCCGGCGCCGGCCGGCGGGCCGGGCTACTACCGCCCGCCGCCGCTCGTCAGCGCCTGGGCGACGGCCCCGTTCCTCCACAACAACGCCCTCGGGAAGTTCAACAACGACCCGTCGGTGAAGGGCCGGCTGGAGGCGTTCGACGACGCCATCGACCGGCTGCTGTGGGTGGAGAAGCGGGCGAAGCCGACCCGGAACGTGGTGTGGCCGGTCAACAAGGAGGCCGCGGAGGAGGCGGACAACGCGACCGAGCAGCGGCTCGCGGCCGACGGCGGGTGGGTGTGGCGGACGTCGGAGCAGACGTGGGTGATGTTCGGCGGCCCGCACGTGCCGATCTTCGTCGCCGGCATCCTGGGGCTGTCGCCGTTCTGGCAGGCCGTGCTCCCGTGGCTGCCGACCGTCGCGTTCGTCGTCCTCGGGGTCACCCTCCTGTTCAGCGGCCGCATCGCCGCCGCCATCGCGCGGCTGGAGGTGCGGGTAGCCGCGCTCGGGTACGTCTTCCGCCCGATCCGGTGGACGATCGCCGTGCTGACGCTGCTCCTCGGGGTCGGGGCCGGGCTGGTGCTGAAGGAGCACTGGTACCTGGTCGACCTGCTGGGCGTGGGCCTCCACCAGTCGCGGCTGTGGCTCGGCCTCCAGGTGCTGTCGCTGCCGCTGTTCTTCCTGGCCGTGTCGGTGCTCTTCTTCACCTTCGAGTTCCGCACCCTGGCGTCGCAGCAGCGGAAGGCCCGGTTGTTCGGCGCCGCCTGCCTGGTGTGGTCGGTGATCTTGGCCCTCGGGTTCGGGCGGACGCTCAGCGGCCGCGGCGGCGACGTGAAGTTCGGCCCGTTCCCGGCCGGGATGCCGGTCAACCTGATCGCCAACATGCACCCGAAGCCGCCCGGCGACACCGGGGCGAAGGCCCGGGAGGCGCTGATCGACTACCTGCTCGACTACCAGCGGGCGGGGGACGGCGAGAAGCCGGGGCTCAAGGAGTTCGAGGCGCGGGTGGCGCCGTTCCTCATCGACTCCAGCAAGTGCCCCGACTTCGTGACCGACCGCGGGCACGACCTGGAGTTCATCCGCCGGCTGACGGACCAGGAGAAGAACGACCTGAAGCTGCTCCTCCAGTCGTTCTAGCGCGCCGGCCGGCCCGGGGGCGACGGCCGCCCCCGGGTCCGACCGGACCCACCCCGCGGACCCGACCCCATGCCCGAGTTCAACCCCGACTGGTCCGCCCCGGACCGCACCCCGGTCGACTTCATCGTCGTCGGGGCCGGGGCCGGCGGCGCCCCGCTGGCCGCGCGCTTGGCCGAGCGCGGGTACACCGTCCTCGTGCTGGAGATGGGGCCGGGTACGCCGCCGGCCCGCCCCCCGGTCGCCGGCCAGGACGGCCGGCCGCTCGACGACACGTCCATCCCGCTGCTCCACACCGAGGTGAGCGAGGCCGCCCCGCACGCCCTCCGCTACTTCGTGAAGCACTTCGACCACGACCCCGGCGGCAGCCGCGACCCGCTCCTCCACACCCCGCCGACCGGCTCGCCCGCCCCGCACCCGGCCGACGACCACGGCGTCCTCTACCCGCGCGCCCAGGGCGTCGGCGGGTCCACCGTCCACAACGCCATGATCACCGTGTGCGGCCCGTCCGAGGACTGGGACGCGGTCGCCGACGCGACCGGCGACGCCAGCTGGCGCGGGGAGCGGATGCGGGCGTACTTCGAGCGGCTGGAGGCCTGTCACTACAACCGCCCGTCGTGGTGGGGCCGCATCCTCCAGGCGCTCGGGTTCGGGTCCGAGTGGGCCGGCGACCGCCACGGCCGCGGCGGCTGGCTCCACACCACTGTCGCCGACCTCGGTCTCCTCCTCCACGACCGGCGGTTGCTCCACACGGTCCTTGACGCCGCCGTCGGCGACCCCGAGGCGAGCGGGCTGAACGACCTGTTGAAGTCGGCGTTCTCCGCCCGTGCCCTGCCGCGGCTCGACCCGAACAACTGGCGGACCATGCTGGCCGGCGGCGAGGGGCTGGCCCGCATCCCGTGCTCGATCACCCCCGACGGCGTCCGGTCCGGCCCCCGCAACCGCCTCCTCGCCGCCGCCGCGGACGCCGACCACGGCGGCCGCCTCCACCTCCTCACCGGAGTGTGCGTGACCGGGATCGAGTTCGCCGGGGCCGACCCGGCCGTGGTCGGCGGCATCGAATCCCGGACCCGGGCGGTCGGCGTCCGCTGCCTGCCGCGGACGTCCGTGTACGAGGCCGACCCGGCCGCCCGGGCGGTGGCGGACGACTGGCGGAAGGACGAGGTGACGCTGTACTGCCGCCGGGAGGTGATCCTGTGCGGCGGGGCGTTCAACACGCCGCAGCTGCTGATGCTCGCCGGCATCGGCCCGGCCGCCCACTTGGCCGAGCACGGCATCCCCATCGTGTGCGACCTCCCCGGCGTCGGGTCGAACCTCCAGGACCGGTACGAGATCCCGGTGGTGGCGACCGTGACCGGGGCGTTCGAGTCGCTCACCGGCCTGGCGATGACCTGCCGCGGTCCGGCGGCGGCGAACGACCCGCACCTGAAGCGGTGGATCAACACTGCCGGCGAGCCGCTCGCCCGCCGCGGCGTGTACTCCACGAACGGGGGTCTGATCGCGCTGCTGAGGCGGTCCCGGCAGGAGGCTTCGGAGCCCGACCTGTTCATCTTCGCCGTGGCCGGGCAGTTCCGCGGCTACAGCGTCGGCTACTCCCGCCCGGCCGAGTTCGTCGGCCTCGACCCCGCCGCCCTCAAGGGGCTGACGCTCGACCAGCAGGATTTGGAGGCCGCCGCCACGCCGCGGCGCAAGGTGACGTGGGTGATCCTGAAGGGGCGCACCCGCAAGCGGGACGGCACGGTGCGGCTGCGGTCGGCGAGCCCGTTCCGCCGGCCGGAGATCAACTTCCGGTCGTTCACCGGCGGGGCCGACGACGCCGACCTGAAGGCTCTGGTGGACGGCGTCGAGTTCGTCCGCGGGTTCCTGGACAAGGCCAAGGAGGCGGGCACGATCGAGGGGTACGAGCGACCCGAGCAGAACGGGTTCGCCAGCCTGACCGACTGGGTGCGGAACGCGGCCTGGGGCCACCACGCAAGCGGCACGTGCCGGATCGGGGACGACGGCGATCGGGACGCGGTGCTGGACAGCCGGTTCCGGGTCCGCGGCGTGCAGGGGCTGCGGGTCGTGGACGCGTCGGCGTTCCCGCACATCCCCGGCTTCTTCCTGGCCACGAACATCTACATGGTGTCGGAAAAGGCGGCCGACGTGCTGACCGAGGACCACCCGCGGCCGGCCGACGCCCTGTCGGCGGCGTGCCGGGAGGCGCTGGCGGCGGCGCCGGTGCTGCGGTCGCGGGGCGAGTTCGAGGCCCGACACGCGTACCCGGCGGACCTGGAGGCGGCGGAGGCCGAACTCGTCTGCCGACGGCGGGCGGCGGCCGGAGTGTCGCAGCACGGGGGGAACACGCCATGAGCACCGACCGCCGCGTCCCGTGGCTCCTCACTCTCGGCTCGCCGGACGGTGCCCCGCCGCCCGTGCCGCCCGCCCCGGCCGAGGACCGACCCACTCCCGGTGTGGGCGCGGGGGGTCGCCCGCCGGAGGACTGCGCGCGCGCCACTCGGCTCCCGGCCGACGCCCTCGGCCTGGCGCTCGGCGGCGACGGCGCCCGTGGGGCGACGTTCGGCCTCGGCTTCCTCCAGGCGCTCGCCCGAGCCGGGTGGCTGCGGCGCGTCGACTTCCTCTCGACCGTTTCCGGCGGCGGGTACGTCGGCGCCTTCCTCGGCCGGTTCTTCGACCTCCGCGCCCCCGCCGCGGTGCTCACCGGCACCGACCTCGACCGGACGCCGGGCGCCGCCCACGACCGGGCCGCCGCGGCCCTCGCCGACGACCGCTCGCCGGCCGTCGACTGGCTCCGCCGCAACACCGCGGCGCTGGCCCCGACCGACCCCCGCGGGGCGGTGGCGAACGCGGCCGAGTTCTGGCGCGGGTGGCTGGCCGTGGTGGTCGTCCTCGGCCTGCTGCTGTTCGCCGCCCTCGGGGTGGTGAACGCCGTCGGCTATTCCAGCCTCCTCACGGCGCCTGACAGCGCCGGTGTCCGCAGCGACATCATGCGCGGTGGGTACGCCGCCGTCCGGGACGTTGCCAACGGGGTGCCGGAGTCGGCCCCGGTGGCGACCGCGGCGCTCGACCGGACCGGCGTATGGCCCTTGCTGGCGGAGGCGGCGCTGTGGCTGGCGGTCGTGCCGCTGATGCTGGCCTACTGGCTGATCGCCCCCGCCCGACCGGACGACTTCGAGCCGGTGTCGGTCGTGGTCGCGGCCCTCCTGGCCCTCACCCTCCTTCTGATCACCGGCAGCCCGCTGGGGGTGGTCGTGCTCACCGCGGCGGTGCTGTGGGCACTGGCCGGGTGGAGGGCGGCGCGGCGGACGGCGGGCTACCGCCGGTCTCTCGACGCGGTGAACGGGCTGGTGACGCGGAACGCACTGAGCCGGTGGCTGGCCGTCGCCACCGCGGCGGCCGTGGTGCTGGTGCTGGTCGCGGCCGTGGACGCGGCCGGGGCGCGGGTCGCCCGGGCGACGGCCGAGGGCGAGACGAGCCTGGGGCGGGCGGCGGTGGGGTGGGCGGCGGCCGCGGGGGCAGTGTTCGCGGCCGTCACGCTGGTCCGGCTGGCCGCCCCGTACTTCCTGTACCGCCCGCCGGGCGACGCCGTCCTCGTCGTCGCGTCCCGGTCTCGGGCGGTGGCCGCGCTTCTCCTGGTCGTGGGGCTCGTGCCGCCGGCGGTGGCCGTGGCGTTCTCCAGCCACGCCGCCTACGACGCCGGCCGGGCCTACGCCCGCGGGGCGGCGATCACGGGCGTGGCGGTCGCGGCGAGCCTGCTGCTGGGAAGTCGCGGGTTCCGGTCGTTCGCCAACCGCTCGTCCCGGCTGGCGACCGACGCCGGGCGGCTGGCCCGGGTGTACCTGGGGGCGGTGAACCCGCTGCGGCGGGCGCACCCGGTCGGGGCGAGCGTGGCGCACGTGGTGCCCGGCGACGACGTGCCGCTGGCCGGGTACGCCCCGCACGCGGCCGGCGGCCCCCTTCACCTGCTGACGTGCGGCCTGGCCGAAACGGCGGACGCCCCGGTCGGGCACGGGCGGGCTGGCGGGCTGGCGGTCGGTCCTGCCGGGGTGAGTGTGGCCCGCGACTGGCACGCCCTGTGGACGGCCGCTGGCGCTGCCCCGCGGCTGGCCCCGGTGCCGACGGCGTTCGGCGCGAACCCGCTGGCGACGCCGCACCCGGCCGGGGCCGAGGCGCTCTCCCTCGGCCAGTGGGTCGGCATCTCCGGGGCGACGATCGGCGCGGGGACCGGCCGGCCGCCCGGCCTGGCCGCCTCGATCCTCCTGACCCTGACGAACCTCCGGTTCGGGTACTGGTGGGACTCGGGGCTCCGCCGGACCGGGTCGCTCCTCGGCCGCGCCTTCCGCGCCCAACGGCTGCTGCTGCGCGAGCTGACCGGCCGGTTCGCCGGGCCGTGGGGCCGCTACTGGCACCTGTCCGACGGCGGCGACTTCGAGCCGACCGGGGCGTACGAACTCCTCCGCCGGCGGTTGCCGTACGTCGTCGTGTGCCACGCCGGCACCGACCGCGACACGACAGGCGCGGCCCTGGCCCGGCTGATGCGCACGGCCGGCACCGACTTCGGGGCGGCGTTCGAGGAGGTTCTGCCGAACTCGCCCCTGCTTCAGGGCGTGCCGCCGGCGGTGAAGTGCCACCTGGGCGGCGCGGCCCAGCTGCTCCCCGGCCCGGACGGCCTCGCCACCTGTCGGGCGGTGCTGTTCCTGGTGACGTACCCGGCCGCCCCGCGCCACGCCGGCCCCGACGGGTGGCTGGCCCGGCGCCACACGTGGCTCCTCTACCTGACCGCGACCCGCACCGCCGACGACCCGACGGACGTGCGGGCCTACGCCGCCGGCCACCCCGCCTTCCCCCTGGAACCGACGGCCGACCTCGAGTTCGACGCGGCCCAGTGGGAGAGCTACCGCCGGCTCGGCGAGCACGCCGGGGCGGCAGTGCTCGGCCCCTGACCCCCAACCCCGAAAGGCTCCAGCGATGCCCCCGCTCACCTTCCCGATGGCCGACGGGAGCTTCTCCCGCGAGGCCGCGCTGTACTTCGCCAACGCCTGCGACCTGGCCTACCAGGACGACCCGGGGGAGGCAGCCCGCGAGTTCCTCGGGCTCGACGCGGTGGCGTTCGCGCACGCCGAGTCGAGCACCCAGGGGTTCGCCGGCCGCGGCGACGGGTTCGCCGTCCTCGCCTTCCGCGGCAGCGAGCGGCCCCGGGAGAACCCCCGCGACTGGCTGACCAACTTCGAGAAGATCCAGTCCCAGGAAGACCCGTTCACCGGACAGGTCCACACGGGCTTCTCGCGCGCGGTGAACGCGTCCTGGGACACGATCGACCCCGTGCTCCGCCGCGCGCTCGCCGCGGGGGCGGCGGTGGGGGCCGACGACCCCGGCGTGCCGCTGTACCTGACCGGCCACAGCCTCGGCGGGGCGCTGGCGACGCTCGCGTCGTTCCGGCTGTCGTCGGGCCAGCTGCCGGCCGCGGGGACCAACCCGGCGGTGCGGTTCGTCCCGCGGGCGACGTACACGTTCGGCGCCCCCCGGGTCGGCAACACGGCGTTCTGCGCCGCCCTGGTGAAGCCGCCGCTGTACCGGGTGGTGAACAACCTGGACATCGTTCCCCTCGTCCCGCTCCGGGGGAGCGAGACCACGGACTTCCGCGCCCGCCTGCCGCGGTTCACCCCCCAGTGGGCCCGGCGGCTGGTCGAGCAGGCGGACAGCGGCCACGACTACGACGACGCGGAGACGCTCGTGTACATCGACGCCGCCGGCAACCTGACTCAGGGCGGGGCGCGGCCGGACTGGTTGACGGCGTACACCCGTCAGTCGCTCCAGTCGTTCGGCCGGTCGCTGGACGCGCCGGTCGCCGACCACTTCATCGACTCGTACCTCCGGGCGCTGCACGGGTGACCGGGCGGCG
>Ga0105048_10004552_pt1 | contig 22525 bp, 22 predicted proteins | sample MAT05_FD_78382 | JGI IMG/M metagenome (GOLD analysis project Ga0105048, IMG submission 78382) | Freshwater microbial communities from Lake Fryxell liftoff mats and glacier meltwater in Antarctica - MAT-05 | ecosystem: Environmental > Aquatic > Freshwater > Ice > Liftoff microbial mat | place...
CATAGGCGGAATCCTAACAGGGCATGGCATCAAGCGGCAATCGCAGCACGGCGCCCCCCGGTTGCGTCCACTACAATCCCGGATGCCTCGTGGTTTCCACCTGGCCAAGCCCCGCCGCTACATGCCGACTTGACGCCCCCATGCCCGCCGATCCCTCCCCGTCCCCAGCCAACGATTCCGCCGCGGAACTTGCCCGCCGTTACGACACGATCGCCTACGCCGCGCAGGCCCAAGCGCAAACCCATCCTGCACACCTCGCCATGGTCGCGACGCTGCTGGGTCGGGCGCCTCCTCCGGTCGCGACTTGCACGGTGCTCGAAATCGGCTGCGCCGACGGCACCAACCTGTTGCCGATGGCGGTCGCGCTGCCCGACGCGCACTTCACCGGATGTGATCTGTCGGGACAGTCGATTGCCGCCGCAACCCGTGCGGTCGCGGAACTCGGCCTTCGCAACGTCACGCTGGTCCAGCAGGACTTACGCACCCTGGTCGATGCGCCGGGAACCTACGACTACATCATCGCGCACGGCGTCTACTCCTGGGTGCCCGAGCCCGTACGCGAAGCGCTACTGGCATTGGCCGCGCGGCGATTGTCACCGCAAGGCGTGATGTTCGTGAGCTTCAACACGTTTCCGGGTTGTCATGTGCGCCAGGCCATCTGGGAAATCCTGCACGCTCACGTCGATGCCTTGCCCAACCCCGCGGATCGGCTCGATGCGGCGCGAACCCTGGCCGCTCTGCTGGCCGAGCCCGGCAGGACGCAGAACGAAACGGACGAACTTCTGCGCCAGGAATTCGGCAAGATTGCTGAAAAATCCGACAGTGCGTTGTTCCACGACGACCTGGCCATGACGAATCAGCCCTTCCACTTTCGCGAATTCACAGGTGCCATCAGCCGGCACGGCCTGGCCTTCGTCGCGGCAGCCAAGTTGTCGATGATGACGCCCGCCGGACTGTCGCCGCGAATCGCCCAATGGGTCGAGGGCATGGATCTCCTCACGCGCGAGCAGTACCTCGACTACGCGCGCTTGCGCCGGTTCCGGCAATCGATCATCGGCCACGCCAATGCCCCCTTAAGGTCCACCAGCATCGATGAGCGCTTGGCCGGAATGCATGCTGCGGCATCGATCGCTCTGGTGCGCGCAGTGGCGGAAGGCAATGCGTTCGGCGGCGACCCGGCCGCGGCATCACGCGATGCCCGCGCCATGCGCGAGCTGCTGGAATGGCTGGTCGCCGCGTCACCGCGCAGCGTCGCGATGAACGAGGCAACGGCGTGGCATGCGCACAACAGCCCTGGTGCGACACGGTCGGCCGCGGCGATCCTCGTGGACGCCTGCTTCGCGGAAATGGTGGATCTGCACGTGCACCCGCCACAACTCGCCGCAACGGCATCGGCACGGCCCGAGGCAGGCGCAGTCGTGCGCTGGCAGATCGCGCGGCAACCGATGGTGACCAACCTTCGCCACGAAACGCTGCGCATCGACGATCCGCTGGCGCGCAGCCTGCTGGCGGCGCTTGATGGCACCCGTACCCACGAGCACCTTAATGCGTTCATGGCTGCAGCACTGCCGCCCGCCGAGCGCGCGAGCGCGCCAGCGCGTGTGGCCACCTATCTCTCAAACTTTGCGCTGCATGGATTGTTGCGCGCCTAAGCCTGTCAGACGCCACGGCGGCGAGCTACCAGGCTCCGCCCACCGACGGTTGTGCAACCCGGCAGCGACCCGCAAAATGCACGCCGTGAACTCCGGATGCAGTAATGTCCCGGGATCGCGCCCTTGGTCCCTCGATTGATTGGATACCGCATGAGTTCGCAGCACAGAATTGCCATCGTCACCGGTGCCGGCACGGGCATCGGCAAGGCCGTTGCCGTCGGCTTGTTGAAGGCCGGCTACAAGGTTGTCTTCGCCGGCCGCCGCCGCGACGCGCTGGAGAGCGCCATCGCCACCGCGGACGATCTCGCCCCCCATGCCCGCGCCATTTCGACCAATGTCGCCGACCCCGCCTCCGTTGCGGCATTGTTCGCGCAGACCAAGGCCGAGTATGGCCGACTCGACCTGTTGTTCAACAACGCCGGCGTCGGCGCGCCGCCGGTAGGTCTGGAAGACCTGACCATCGAGCAATGGCGCAACGTCGTCGACATCAATCTCACGGGTGTTTTCCTGTGCACGCAGCAGGCCATCGCACTGATGAAATCGCAGACGCCGCGCGGTGGCCGCATCATCAACAAAGGCTCGATCTCGGCCCACGCGCCGCGTCCGAATTCCGCGCCCTATACGGCCACCAAGCATGCCGTGACCGGCCTCACTCGTTCGACCTCGCTCGACGGCCGCAAGTACGACATTGCATGCGGCCAGATCGACATCGGGAACGCGGGCACCGACATGGCCGCAAAGATGGCGAGCGGCGTGCCGCAGGCCAACGGCGAGATCGCGATCGAACCGCTGATGGACGTGGCCAACGTCGCCAGCGCCGTCGTCTACATGGCCAGCCTGTCGCTTGACGCCAACGTGCAATTCATGACGGTGATGGCGACCAAGATGCCCTTCGTCGGGCGCGGCTAGGCGCGCCTACCCGCCTGTCGCGGGTGCGCGCCTCTCACGCGACGCGGCGATCTTCGCGTCGCTCAAGTACCCGTAGCGGTTGATCCACAAGGCGCCTCCGGCCGCCGCGGCGACGCGAAATCGCGCCACCACGTCATCCAGTGGTCCATAGCTGTGAACGAACGCGCGCACTGGCACCGGCCCTGCCAGTTCACGTGCAGTGTCGAGCTTGTGCCGCTGCGCCAGCGTGCCCGCCGGGTGCGCTTCGTGCGGCTCCGGATACCGTAATCCGCGTCCGCCGGTATCGAGGGTGTCGGTCAGGTCGAACAACATCGCCACGGCGGCAGTCACGGCGTCGAAGTGCGCGGCCGGCACGTCGCCAAGGAGATCGCGCGCCCAGTAGCGCGCGAGCATCGGCCAGTGCATCGTGTAGAGCTTGATGCCAATGGCGTCAGCGATGCCATCGAGCGCATCGAGCGGAGCGCTGCCCCCATCGTTCGCGGTCGAGCGGCCGCACCCGGCCCGCTTCGCCGTCGGCCGGCGGGCCGTTCTACGGGGTGCTGGGTCCTGCCGGCATGGACGCGGCCGTCGTGCAAAAGCTCAAAGCGTCACTGGTCAAGGCGCTGGCGCAGCCTGCGCTGCGCGACAAGCTGCGGGAGATGGGCTTCGGTGTGATCGGCAGCAGCGCCGACGGCTACGCTTGGCTGATCCGCGACGAAATCGCGCGCTGGTCGCGCGTGGTGGCCGAGCGCAACATCAAGGTCGAGTAGTCCGCTCGCCCGCCGCCACGGCGGGCGTATCGGCTGGCAGCGTCATATCCGCGACGTAGGCCTGGTTGAGATGCACCGGCTTGCCCGCGGTGCGGCGCGCGCGCAGGTTCAGCATCTCGACGCAGACCGAGAACGCCATCGCGAAGTAGATGTAGCCTTTCGGCACAGTCTGGTCGAAGCCTTCGCCGATCAGCGCGACGCCGATCACGAACAGGAACGTCAGCGCCAGCATCTTGACCGTCGGATGGGCGGACACGAAGCGGCCGATGGGGCCGGCGAACAGCATCATCAGCGCCACGGACACCACCACCGCCGCCACCATGATCGGGATTTCATTGACCATGCCCACGGCGGTGATGATCGAGTCGAACGAGAACACCAGGTCGATGATGATGATCTGGACGATGACGGCGGCGAATGTGGCCTTCACCGCGCTGGAGGAATGGCCCTCCGCACCTTCCATCAGCTGATGGATCTCCATCGTGCTCTTCCACAGCAGGAAGAGTCCGCCCAGGATCAGGATCAGATCGCGTCCGGAGATGTCCTGCTTCAGCACGGAGAAGAGCGGCGCGGTCAGCCCCACCAGCCATGACAGCACCAGCAGCAGTCCGATGCGCATGAACATCGCGAAGAAGAGACCGAGACGCCGCGCGAATTCGCGTTGCTGCACCGGCAGCTTGTCGACGAGGATCGAGATGAAGATAATGTTGTCGATGCCGAGCACCAGCTCCAGTGCCGTCAGTGTCGCGAACGCAATCCAGGCTTGGGGACTGGTCAGAAGTTCAAGCATCGTTGCATCCTGTCGGTCGAAGGGGGCATTTTACGACGCGGCCGTCGGCGCGCGGGGTTGTCCAGCGCGCACAATCAGCCGCGCCAGAAGAAAACCGCGTAGAGGATGAGAATCAGGACCAGCCATTTCGTCGCGTAATACACATACTTGTTCCAGCGCTTCAGCGCCTTGCCCGGATACCGGAAGTAGTATGCCCAGCCAAACGCCCGGTTGAGAAATCCCACCTTGTCGCCGGCCTCGTTCTCCGTCTGGCTGGCGCGCACCAGCGTCCCCTTGATCCAGTGATTGAGGCGCGCCACCGCGCGACTGGTCAACGGCCGCTCGACATCGCAGAACAGGATCAGGCGGTCCTGGTCGCTGCGGTTCTCGGCCCAATGGATGAACGTCTCGTCGAAGATCACCGCTTCGCCATCACGCCAGTGGTACGCCTGCCCATCGACGAAGATCCGGCAGCTCTCGTTGTTGGGCGTGACAAGGCCGAGATGATAGCGCAGCGACCCGGCGAAGGGGTCGCGGTGCCGGCCGAGATCGCCGCCCGCCGGCAGCATCGCGAACATCGCACCATTGATCGAGGGGATGCTCTCGACCAGCGCCACCGTACGCGGGCACAATGCGCGCGCGGAGGCCTGCGGCGCGTCGTACCATTTCAGGTAGAACCGCTTCCAGCCGCGCCGGAAGAACGAGTTGAAGCCGAGGTCGTTGAAGCCGGCGGCCGCGCGGATATGGCCTTCATCGGAGAGCTTCAGCGCCTCGTCGCGGATCATCTGCCAGTTGTCGCGCAGCGGCGCCAGTTCCGGAAACCTTGCGACGTCGATGTAGGGCCGGTTGGGCACGGCAGAGAACGCGTACATGATCGCGTTGTACGGGGCGATGACCGTCGAATGATCGGTCAACTGCCGGTGGAACTTGTGCCGCTCGCGGCCGCGGTAATGCACGAAGAGTGCCCACGCGAGATAGCCGTAAACGAAGGACGCCTTCCACGAGAACATCGCATCGAATACCGCTGCGGAGGTCGGCAACTCCATCATCCGGTCGCCGCGTGCAGTTTGCGCCGGCGCGCGCTGACCGCCACCGTCTTCCAGCGCCGGTGCACCCAGTACCATTGCTCGGGCCTGCGCAGCACCAGCCGTTCGATCGCCGCGTTGTAGGCGCGCGTGGTCAGGCGGATGGCCTCGTTGGTGCTGGCATTGTCGACGGCAGGAATCGGCTCCTCGAAGCGCAACACATGGCGGCCATCGGCCTCGCGCCAGCTGGTGGCTGGCAGCACCGGCGCACCAGTGGCCAGCGCAATGATGGCGAGGCTCTTGAACGTCCACGCCGGCGTGCTGAAGAAATCGACCGGAATGCCATCAGGCGGGTTGGCGTGCTGGTCGAATGCAAACACAATCGCATCGCCTTGCGCCAGGCGATCGAGCATGACGTCGAGCGAACCACGCTTCGGCAGCACCCCGAAGCCCGCCTTCTGGAAGCGGCGCGTGACCAGACGGTCGAACCACTCGGGCTTCAGCGCACGGCGCACGAAATGAAAGCGGCCGCGCATCTGCGGAAACCCGCCGATCCCGGCGACCGTGGCCACTTCCCAGTTGCCGAAGTGTCCCGTCAGCAGCAATACACCCTTCCCCTGCTCGTAGGCGGCGACAAAAGCTTCGAGGTTTTCGATGCGCACCATGGCCCGCTGTTGTTCGAGCGACAACCACCGGAAACGCAGGAACTCGCCGAAGAGCTGGCGCAGGTGCCCGTAGTGCGCCTGCGCCAGCGCCACGATGCCGCGCTCGTCCACCGTCTGGCCGTAGACGCGGCGCAGGTTGTCGAGGATCACCCGCCGCCGCAGCGGCAACAGGTGGTAGATGACCTTGCCGGCCAGCGGCACCGGGGTCACCGCGGGTTGCGTGATCGCCACCGCCGACGCGCTGGTTCGGTCGTGCGTCAATGAAATACCGATCGGCCCCAACCGATGGCGCCCGGCCAGCAACTCCGCGCGCGGACCCAGCACCGCCTGCGGCGCGCCATACGCATCGCGCACGACGGAAAAATCGTGCGGTTCGATCTGCATCAGTGCCGCTTCGCGTGGAAAGAGCTTGACGCACGCTTCCTTCGCAGCGAACCGAGCAGCCAGGCTGGCTGCGCGGCCCTCGCCATCGCCGGCATCGGTCAGTTCCTGTGCGGTGAAGAAGCGCAGCAGATCGGCGGGTTCATGTTCGCGCAGCATTCGCTCGATACGCGCGATCTCGACCGAGTCGATGCCGCAGCGTTGCGCCGACTGTGCAGAATTCATGCAGTTCGCACCAGCAAAGCCGCGTTGGTACCGGCAAAGCCCCGGCACAGAACCAGCGCAATGTTGCTGCGCGGTGGACGCGGCTGCGCAGACACCGAGAGGCCCGCGCAGCCGTCATCGAGACTGGCAAGTGTGGCGATGCCGGGTACGACGTTGGCCTTGAGTGCCGCCAGCGCCACCACCGTTTCAATGATGCCTGCGGCGGCAATCAGGTGTCCGAACGCCCACTTGAAGCCAGTGACTGGCGGCATTGCGTTCCCGAACACCGTGCGCAATGCCGCGGCCTCCGATGCATCGGATTGACGTGTGCCATTGGCGTGCGCCACCACCATTCCGACATCGGCGGGGTCGAGGCCGGCATCCTCCAGCGCCAGACCGATCGCACGCACAAGGCCATCGCCGTCGGCGCGAATCGCCAGCAGGCCCTGCCCTTCGCTGGCATATCCGCCGCCCAGAACTTGACCAATGACCGACGCACCACGGTCGCGGGCAGACGCGGCAGTCTCCAGCATCAGCGCTCCAGCGCCTTCGCCGAAGATGCTGCCATCCCCTGCGGCATCGAAGGGCCGCAGCGTGTGTTGCGCAAGCAAGCCCACGCGATGATAGTAGAGCACCATCTGCGGCTCGATCGGCGTCTCGTGTCCCACGGCCACGACCCGATCGGCTTCACCGGCGCGCAGCGCCTCCATGGCCTCGATCACCGCCAGCGTGCCGCCCACGCTGTGATTGGTGATGCAGGCGTTGGTGCCCTTCAGGTTGTACTGGATGCCGACGTGACCCAGCACGTTGTTGGGCAGCGTGCGCAGCAGCCACATCGGATTCACGTTGTCGGCAAGCTCGCGGCCGAACGCCGGCATGTCGCCGTTGGCGGCGCTCATCAGCGGAAAGAAATCGTATTGGTTCTGGAAATTGCCGCCACCCGAGCCGACGATAGCGCCGGTGCGATCGTTATATGGCGCGACCTGGTCCGGCGCCAGCGCATCGCGGTACGCCACGAAGCCCGACGCTGCGATCGCGCTGCTGGCGGCGTACAGGCCGACGAGATCGGTACGGCGAATAAGCTTGTGCAACTTGCGATCCGGCACCAGCTTGCGCGGATCGAAGCCGGCGATCTCGCCGGCCCGATTCGAGGGCCATCCGGTGGTGTCCCACTGGCGAATGGGGCCGATGGCACTGTGACCCGAGAGAATCGTGTCGAGGATGGCTTGCGGCTCGATGCCGGCGGCGCACACAGCGCCGGTACCGGTGATGACGACCTTCGGCGCGCTCATTGGACTACCCTCCGCGCTGTCGCGCTGCGGGGCAATTCGCGCTTGGGGCGGCCCGGCGCGCTCATCGCGCGGCGCCCGCGCCGTCACGACCATCCACCTCTTCGGGATGGCGCATCACGATGCAGCTGTTCGAGCCGCCAAAGCCGAAGGAATTGGACATCGTCATCCGCACGCGCTGACGGCGCGGCGCATCGACGACCAGGTTCAAATCGCAGTCGGGATCGGGATCGCGATAGTTGGCGTTGATCGGAATTTCGCCCCGGGCGATGGCCAATGCGCAGACTACGCCCTCGACCGCGCCGGCGGCGGCGATCAGGTGGCCCATCGTGCTCTTGGTGGAACTTACCGCCACCCGCGCGACGTCCGCACCGAAGACCGCGCGGATGGCCGCGCTTTCGCTGCGGTCGTTCATCGGCGTGGACGTGCCATGCGCGTTGATGTAGTCGATGTCCGCGGGCGTGGCGCCGGCATCGCCCAGTGCCTGGTGCATGGCCTGGATGGGGCCATCCCCGTCGGGCGGCGAATCGGTGATCCGGTAGCTCGAAAGCGAATTGCCGTCACCCGCCAGCTCGGCGTAGATGCGCGCGCCGCGCGCCCGCGCCATCTCCCATTCCTCGAGGACGACGAAGCCCGCGCCTTCGCCCAGCAGAAAACCATTGCGCGTGGCATCGAACGGGCGGCTGGCGCGTTGGGGCGTCGAATTGTCCGCGGACAATGCGGAGAGCAGGCAGAAGCCGGAAATGCCGATCGGACTGATCATCGAATCGAAGCCGCCGGCCAGCACTCGGTCCACGCGGCCGCGGCGAATCAACTTCAGCGCGGTACCGAAGGCCTGTCCGCCCGAGGCGCAGGCCGTGTGCACCGACGTGGCGTAGCCATGAATGCCAAAGCGCCGCGTGAGCAGCGCCAGGCCTTCCGCAGCCTGCCCGCGGCAGAACACCAGCGGATCGTTGGCTGGCCCATCGTCGAGCAGGCCCACCGGGTCTAATTCACCGGACATGCCGCAATGCGCGTGCGTCTGCGCGAGATCATCGTACTCGGCGGTCATCATGCCGGTGCCCACGGCGCAGCCCCAGCGGGCGGCGTCCTCGGCAGTGGGCCGGATGCCGGCATCGCGCATGGCCTGTTCCGCCGCTTCCAGCGCGAAGCGATGCGACCGGTTGGCGAACTTGAGCAGCTTGCGATCATCGACCAGCGTCGGGCGAAAGCCCTTCACCTCGGCGGCGATATGCGTCGAAAAACCGCTCGCATCGAACAGTGTGATCGGTGCACCGCCGCTGCGTCCGGCCAGCAGTGCGTCCCACGTAGTGGCGACATCGTTTCCCACCGGCGTGACCAGCCCGACGCCCGTGACCGCGACCCGGCGCTGGGACGTCATGCGCAGTCCCTTGCGGCGAATTCCGCGCGGGCCGTGGCCACCATCTTGCCGTCCGCGCTTGCCGTGAGATCGACCAGCAGCGTTTCGCCGTGCGAATTATCAGGCCGCAGCGCCGCGCGCAACTGCAGCGCGGCACCGGGCCCAGTGAAGGAGCGGACCTTGACCCGCATCATGCGCGTTGGCACGCGGTTCTGAGCGGTCGACGCATGTCCCGGCTCGGCCAACAGTCCCTGCGCCAGCGCCAGTTGCGCGTCGAGCAGCAGCGTCGCGGGAAACACCGGTCGCCGCGGAAAATGATCGGCAAAGAAGGCAGCCTCCGCCGGGACATGCAGCGTGCCTTCAGCCACACCTCGTTCCGCTGAGGTGGTGCGACCTGCGCGCAGTTCGGGCACGCCCGCAAACCGGCCCGGCGCCGCACCTTTGACCACGAGCAGCGAGAGCCACGCGGCCATCGCCACGGGATCGTCGAAGTCAGCCACCGGCAACATCGGGCCAAGGCAATCGCGCAATTCGATCACGCGCACGCCGGCCACCGATGCTTCGCCGCGGTAGGCCACGGCTGCGTCATCGCAATCGTCGATCTCCACAGCAAGGTCCAGTACCTGTCCCGGCTGCACGGCACGTGCAAAGATCGTCTCGCTGGCCAGTGCCGCCACGGGCCGGCCGCGAAATTCGATGTGCGCCATCGCGGTCCAGGCCGCCAGCTGACCCACCGCTTCGGCGACGAGACAAGCCGGAAAATTCGCGATGCCCGCAGGAATCGCAAACGACCCGCGCGCACGGACGCCCGGCTCGAATACGGTGATCCGGTCGACAAAGGAAAACGCGCTGAAATGCCCGGACATCCCGTGCGTCAGGCAGCCGCCTTGGCGTCACGCTGCGCCTGCACCACCAGCTTGCAGAACGTTTCCGGCGTGAAGAGCCGTGGAATGTCGGCCACCTTCATCGGCGACCGGAACCGCTCAGCCGGCACCTCGGACAGGTAGGACCGCAATTGCGCCATGCCAACGTCGGTGACGATGCCCTTCTGCTCGAACTCGGCTTCAGTCAGCGCGCCGCGGGCGTTCTCGACGATCTTCCCGCGCGGGATCTTGATCTTGAACGCACGCTCGAGTCTGAACACCATGTCGAGAAAGTCGATGGACTCAGCATCAAGACCCTCGATCAGCGAAACGTCGGGCTTGATGTCCTCGACGTCACATCCCAGGGCATCCGCCATGGTGGCCGACACCGTGGGGAATACCGCGTTGATCTCGTCCTGCGTGATTACAGTGCTCATTGTTCTGCCTCCCTCATGTTGCATTTGTTTTCAATTCGCATGACATCCATCAATCCATCTTGAAGCCGCCATCCACCGTCAGGACCTGTCCGGTGATGTAGCTCGCATAATCCGATGCCAGGAACCATACCGCATTGGCGATTTCCTCAGGCGTGCCGTAGCGCTTCAGCAGGATGCGCGTCTTCACCTCGTCGCCGGCCATGTCCCGCACGGCCGCGGACATCTCGGTATCGATGACGCCTGGCGCAACGGCATTGACGGTGATGCGCCGGGGCGCCAGTTCCACCGCCAGCGCGCGCGTCAACGCGTTGATGGCACCCTTGCTGGCCGCATAGTTGGTTTGCCCGCGACCGCCCTTCTCGCCCGACACCGAGCTGATGTTGACGATCTTGCCGCCACGTTGCGAGATCATGTAGGGCGCCACGCCGCGCGTCATGTTGAAAACGCCGGTCACGTTGGTGTCAAGCACGTCCTGCACGTCGGCGTCCGCAAATCCCGTCAGTGGACTATCGCGGATGACGCCTGCATTGTTGACCAGCAGATCGATCCGCTCGCGGCGCTCGGCCACGGCCTCGACGGCCTGCGCACAGGCGGCGGAATCGCGGATGTCGAGCTGCACCGCGGTCGCCACCTGGCCTGCCGCGGCGACGGCCGCCACGACCTCACTGGCTGCGGCCGCATTGTCACGGTAGAAAAACGTGACATCTGCGCCGTCCCCGGCAAGCCGCAGTACCACGGCGCGACCGATGCCGCGGCTGCCGCCGGTGACGAGGGCCGTGCGGCCCGAAAGACCGGAAGTCTGCGCCACCTCCATCATCCCGAAATCGAGAAGCCGCCGTCGACGACCAAAGTATGGCCGTTGATCATCGCGGCCTCGGGCAGGCACAGCAGATAGACGGCGTCGGCAACGTCGGCGGTCGAGAGCACCGGACCGGCTGGGCTGCGCGCCGAGAAGTTGGCCAGCAGTTCCTCGCGGTTGGGAAAGTAGGCCAACGCGTCCGTGTCAACGACACCGGCACTGACGACATTGACGCGGATACCGCGCGGTCCCAACTCCTGCGCCAGCGAGCGCGCCAGCGACTCGAGCGCGGCCTTCGACGCACCAATGAAGCCGTAGCCGGGCATCGCGCGCTGCGCGCCGAGACTCGACATGGCGATCACGCGGCCACCCGCCTGCATCAGCGGAAGCGCGCGTTGCGTCAGCAGATTCAGCGCCAGCGCGTTGGTTTCCATGCACCAGCGCCAGTGTTTCAGTGTCATCTCGACCGTTGGCTTCAACACGCCGCTAGCGGCGTTGGACACGAGGATATCGAGGTGATCAAAGTGTTTGCGGAACTCGGTGAAGAGCTCGTCAACACTGTCCGGGATGCCCACGCTGCACTGGATTGCCACGGCCTTGCGGCCGTCGGCGCGCAACGCCACGCACAGCGCCTCGGCCTCGTCGGCACTGTTGTAGTAATTGACCACGACGTCGCAACCGGCATGGGCGAGCTTGGTGGCGATCGCGCGGCCGATGCCGCGCGCGCCACCTGATACCAGCGCCACCTTCCCTGCCAACGCACCCGCCATGTTCGAGGACCCGTCTCGCGTTCGCGCCCGGACACCGGCGGACGCAACGCAGCCAGGTTCGGGCAAAGCCGCTATTCTACCGTCCCCGCCCCGCCGGACCGGACCGCAGGCGAAGGAGCACGCAGCAATCGTTGCGCCTCCTCGGTCCAGTGTTTCCTGACACTCCACCACACGTCGGCCGCCCAGAGCATGTTGTCGCCGGCGGACGGCGGTACCGGCGCTGACGGCACCCCAGGGTGATAGGCGTTGATCCAGGCGCGCGCCGCGGGGTCGGTCGCAAGATCCGCCGTGACCGGTACCAGAACATGGCTGATGCCTGCAGGCAAGGTCACATTGCGCACGCGGGCCTGCCCGTCATTGGAAAAGCGGCGCGAATCCCCGCTTTGCAGCGTCCACGCCCACAGGTCGACCCCGATCACATAGCCGGTGAAGTCGTTGACGGAATCCGGGATCGTGTGCAACCGGCCGAGCAGCGTCCATTGGTTAGGCAACAGGAACGCCGCGCCGCCGGCAGCGACGGCTGATGCGTAGTCGACCTTCAGCCCCACGACCGGGCGTTCCTTGCCCGTCAGCGGATCGCGGATCGTCGTGCGACCTTCCGGAAAATCCGTCAATGGATTCCAGACCGGGACCTCCGCGGCATAACCGCCGGCAAACACGTGCAGCACCTTGATCGCCTGCATGCCGCCCTGGCTATGGCCGATCAGCATCGGCGGCATGCCGTCCTTCTCGTAGTACCAGGCGATGATGCCCGCCAGGCGCTCGGCGTCAGCGTAAGGGCTGTACGACCAGTCGTCCGAGCGCGGATCGCGGATCTTGTCCTCCGGATAGCCCATGCCGACCAGGAAATTGCCGAACGACGTCATCGACAGGTGGACGGGATAGATGCCACCGTGCAGCAGCATGATCCGCGGCGTCGGGCCCCGGCGCAGCACGTCCATCACGTCGGCTTCGGAGATGCGCTCAGGGTCGAGCGCAAGGATGCGGGCGGCCAGCGCGCGATCCACCACCGGTGCCGGTGGCAACGTGACGTCGGCGTCGGGCCCGCGCATCGGCACCCAGCCGCAACCGCCGACGAGCAATGCCGGAACCAGCAGCAGGGCCAACCACCGAAAGCATGCTCCGATCACGACGTATGGGAACTGGATGCTAGAGAGTTTCGGCACAGGCGACCAAGGCTGCGCCTATTCTAGCGACATCCTCGCAGCGGAACGCGGCCGTCCGATAGCTGATGCCGATTTGCAACTCATCCCCGACCGCGGCGGGGGTCACCACGAGGGGCGAAAACGGTCCGGTCGAGCCGGCGCGCCGATACCGCGTGATCGCCGCCGTGCCCGGCGCGTCGCGCCACAGGCTGTCGACGTTGAGCATCGTCATGCCGGCCCACACCGGATAGTTCTTGGCGTACATGTGTTTGCGCTGGTGCGGCTGCATGTAGCGCCACGCTACGCCGCCAAAGGCGATCGCATAGAGCGTCTGCAGGTAGAGCTTGCCGCGCTTGATCCGCCGGGTCTGCGCCTGGATATCGGTGGCGACGTCGCGCAGCGACACGCCCGGCGGCACCCGGTGCGAGACGAGAAAGGAGCTCAGGAACTGGCCGAAGGCACGCTCGGGGCCTGGCGCCACTTCGCGCCGGATATTGAACACGGAGGCAATCGCAATCTCGTGCCGGCGCGCTTTCAGGTCACGACCCTCGATCTCGGGCGCCACCGCCTTCAGCAACATAGCCACCATCAAATCGTTCTGCGTCACACCCCACTCACGGGCGGTGCGCGCAATGGCGGCGTGCGCAGCAGTCGGCACGGCCAGCGACAGGTAGGCATTTTCACCGGCGTCCCCGTACGGATAGCGCGGGCGAATGGAGCGCCGCGCGCGAAGGATCATCCACGGCAGCGAAAACTGGCCGAGGTAGAACGCGGCTGCATTGCGGAGGAAGAGCTTGGCATAGCCGCGCGGGTGCAACTCAGGCGGCGCGAGCACCTCGGTGTTTCCGGCATAGCGCGCGGCGATGCCCTTCAGCAGCACCACGATCGAGTCACCACCCGCCACGAAATGATCGTAGGCGATACCGAGGTGAAACGACGTCGCCGTCGGCATTGCAAAGAAGCGGAACGGGTCGAAGGCGCCGGTCACCGGAAACGGCAGGTTGAGGTGCCGCGCCATCTCCGTGTCGAGCGTCGCATCGGGATTGGGTCCTGGCACCAGCACCGTGAAATCCGGTTGCGCCACGCCGCCGCGATACTCGAACCGGCGCGCGGCCGCATCGAGTATCAACCCCGTCAGTCCGAGCGCCGTCAACTGGTCGCCAATCGCACCGCGCAGCCGCTCCGCATCGAAAGGCTGCGGCAGTTCGGCCACATGCACCGCGTTGTAGGGATGGAGTTCGCGCCAGCGCAGCATGGCGGCCTGGAACAGGTTGAGGCGCCCCAGCATGTCAGCTCGTTCCGTGGGCACGCTGGCGCCGCTGCGCCTCGATGCACCAGTGCCGGCGGATCGAAAACCACAGGTCGGCCGCCTGCGACAGGTTGCGATCGTCAATGGTGCCCCCCGGCAGTGCAGCCATGCCGTCTCCGGGACGCCAGGCGACGATGGCGGCACGGGTCGCCGGGTCGGCGGCGAGGTGTTCGACGAGCGGTGCACCGATGTGACTGGTGGCCGCGGTCAACAGCACATTGCGAACCCGGGCGCGACCGGTCGCGGCGTACACCTCGGCCTCGCCGGCATTGCCGGCGATGGGGTCCCACGCGATCGTGAAGCCGGTGAACTCTTCCGTGGTGTCGGGGATGCGCCGCAACCGTGAAAGCATCGACCACTGCCCCTGCAGCAGGCGCGGCCATGTGCCGGTGGCGATGGCAGCGGCGAACGCCACCTGCAGCCCCACGACGGGTCGCGAAACGCGCGAATACGGATCGATGATCGTGGTACGCGGCAGCGCAACATCGGCCACCGGATCGTGGACCGCAATCGCTTCGGCAAAGGCACCGTCGAGCTCATGCAGCGTGCGCACGACCAGCATGCCGCCGCGGCTGTGGCCCACCAGTATCGGCCGCATGCCGGATTGCTCGTAATACCAGGCGACGATACCTGCCAGCGTCGTGCTCGAGCCGTAGCTGCTCATCGACATCGCGCCATCGCGCGGATCGCGCAACGATGCCTCGGGATAGCCCATCCCCTGCAGGAACCTGGCGAAGGATTCCATGGTCACGATGGGGACGCTGCCATTGACACCGATGACGCGGGGCGCCGGCATCGTGGCAAGAATCTGCATGGCCTCCGGGCTTGCCAGCTGCTCGCAGTCGAGCGCAGGCGCCGGAACCGCGGTGACAGCGACCGTCGTCCCTAAGGTCGTGCCAACGGCCACGATGAGCGGTGCGAGCAGGCGCCGGCCGGCGCCGGAGAAACCGGAATACATGCAGTGCGAAACCTTGGATGAAAGTAGCGCCAGGATCGATCGACGCCGCGCATTATCGCAGCATCGACATGCGGGACTTGCTACAGCCAGCGCGGCATGAAGCGCCCCGTCCGCGCCAGGTACAGTGCATAAGCCTCGCCATGGTGGGCCAGCAGGTGGCGTTCCTCGTTGCGGGCCTTGACGACCATCAGCGCGATATGCGCGAGACCTGCGACCAGCATGGGCAGCGTGGGCAGGATCACCATCGTGCACAGCATCAGCAGGACGGAAAACGCATAGATCGGATGCCGGACGCGGGCAAAGAGACCATCGGTGATCAACGGTTGCGACGGTTCCCCGGTCACTGCCATCCGCCAGTCTTTGCCCATGCGGGCCCAGCATTTGATGGTCGCCGCGAAGCACAGGACGGCCACCACGGCAGCCACGCCCCGCAAGATTGCGTACCACCCCGTGACCCGCGCCCACTCCGGCACAGCAAAGTTTGACTGCGGTCGCCACTCGGCGAGCCATGGCAACGCAATCCATGCCGCCACGACCGGAATCCAGGCCAGTCCCATCAGGCGTTCCAGCGGCTGTTCCGGCAGCACCCCGACCACCCGTCGTGCATGCCGCCGTACCCGGACGATCATGACGCCAACCCCCAGCCAGTAGGCCGAAACGGTGGCAATCAGCGAGCACAGCGCAAAATCCATGGATGACCCGGCAGGTTGGACAAAGGAATACGGCGAGGCGCGCATTGTACGGCGTGCGCAGTTCGTTCTTGTAGGCCACCAACATCGGTGCAGGCAGACCCAGGTCCGGCCTAACCTCGGTACACGTTCCGATGGAATGCACCTTCGAGCCGATCGTCGCCCTCGCCACATTTCGGCGCGGCAGTAGAATCGGACCATGGCTCCCCGGTTTTCAGCTGCCCGGCCGCCGCCTGGCGCGCCCGCCGACTCCATGCCGCGCATTCCGGCGGCGGAGGCGCAGGCCATGCTGCGCGCATCGTTCGCGCAGTACCGGTTGAAACTCCTCGACATGGTGCGCGCGTCACTTGCCGAGTCCGACGACCTGTTCGAGACCAACACCCACATTCCGAACGGTGACGTCGAGATTTTCCGCATCAAGCGCGGCGCCTGGCTCGATCAACTCGACAAGACGCTGATCGAGATGTTCGACCGCAGGTTGCGTGGCGAGCGTCGTCGCGGCCGCCGACCCGACGCCGACGCATCACTTGCCACGTTGCGCGTGCTGACCGCCTTCGACCACGAGCGGCAGACGGCGCTGAAGGATGTCACCCGCTTCCTCGATCGCTTCACGCAACGCGAACTCGCGGCGCTCGACCTGCGCGTCGATGCCCTGCTGCCCCCCGATGCGTCGCACGAGATCGACAATCCCTTCGCGGTCACCTACATCCTCGACGCCGTCGGGTCGTCCGCCCGCGCGATCTATCCCAATCCGCGCGTGTGGCGACCGTTCATGGAGCGCGTGCTCGAGGACCTGACGCCTGACATCAACAAGCTCTACATCTCGATCAACCGCTTCCTGGCCGATCGCGGCGTGTTGCCGGAAATCAAGGCTGCGCTGCGGGCGCGCAGCCGACTTCGGCCGGCTGATGACCGCGATCTCCTGCCCACCTTCTCCAAGCTGATCGAGGATGGCGCCGGCGCGGTGCCCACCGACATCGTCGTTCCGGATTCATTGTCCGAGCCCGGTGCGCCGGCGGGCTTCGCCTTTGCCGAGCGACCGTTCACATCGATGCGCGACGGAGAGCACGACCCCAACCAGATGTCCGCGGGCAAGATTCTCGCCGGGCTGGCTGCGCTGGCGGCCGTGGGCGCGCGCGGCGGTGGCATGCCCGGACCCGTCGGCGACGCGCCTGGACCGATGGGTGACACCACTCTCGTGGGTCATGCCACCGGTAGTCCGGTCGCCGATCTGGCGCCGGTGGGCTACACCGCGTCCGTCGGTGCCGGTGCCGGAGTTGGCGCGGCGGCGCCTTCGGCCTTTCCCTCGCTCGATCCGCTGATGGCACTGGGCACGTCGTCGCCGCTCTTCGCCACCCTCGCGCAATGGCAGCGTCTCGACCTTCCCGCAGCCATTGCCCGCGCCGCGCCGCCGGCGGCGGCCGGGGTGCAGGAAGGCACGGTCGTGCCGCTCAATCTCATTCCGCATATCCGCGCCGCCATCGAGGGCCAGTTCTCGAACGACACCGACCGGATCACGCTGGATGTGATCGCGCTGCTCTTCGACTACATCTTCCGTGATCGCTCCATTCCCGATCCGCTGCGCAGCCTCTTCGGCCGGCTGCAGGTCCCCATCGTCAAGGCGGCCCTGCTCGATCGGTCATTTTTCAGCGACCGGCGCCACGCTGCGCGCCAACTGCTCGACAACCTGGCCGATGCCGCGGTCGGCTCGACGAACGACGAAAGCTACCGCCTCGCGTTCACCGCCCTGGCCACCGAAGTGGTCGACGACATCTGCAAGGACTTCGAGATCGACGTCGAGGTCTTCCGCGGCGCCAACATACGGTTGCTGGCGTTCATCGACTCCGATCGCCAGCGCGTCACCGATGCCGCGGCAGTCGACATGGCGGAAGCACTCACCGCCGAGGAGGAAGAACTCGACCGCTCGCACGTGCGCGCATTCCTCCGCGACCGCCTGGCCGGGATCGAGGTGCCGTTCGATGTGCGCGCGTTCGTCGAGACGACGTGGGCGGAGCACCTGACCACCGTACGGCTGCAGCAGGGCCCGGACAGCGAGGCCTGGATCGCCGGCGTGCATACGCTGGATGACCTGTTGTGGAGCATCCTTGCCAAGGAGCGCTCCGCGCAGAAGGCGCGGCTGACCAAGATGATTCCTGCGCTGATCGGCGCACTGCGCCGTGTCTGCGTGGCACAGCAGGTACCGCCGGAGCGCGCCAAGGCCTTCTTCGAGGCGCTCTACCAGTTGCACATCGCGGCCATCAAGCCGCCATTGGGCGTCACAGTGGTGATGGGCGCGGAGCCTGCCGCGGCCCCGCCACCGGTGGTGCCTGCGGCCACCGTCACCAACGTCCACGACTTCGTCAGCGAAATGGCCGTCGGCACGTGGCTCGCCTTCACCAAGGAAGACCGCACGATCAACGCGCGGTTGACATGGGTCAGCCCGTTGCGCACCAAATATCTTTTCACCAGCCGTTCGAAGGCGCGTGCCTTTGTCTATACGCCGGAAGAGCTGGCCTACGAATTTGGCGCCGGCAAGGTCAACCTCGTGGTCGAACCGGTACCGCTCTTCGATCGCGCAGTCAGCGCCGCGCTCGACACGCTGGCATCCCGCCAGCCCGGTGCCAACGCGCACTGAACTTGCGCGACGCGCAACCCCGACCCGGCGCGCAGGCGATAATCGGGTGACCCGCCCGCTGTCGGCGTTCCCGCATCACCCGGAGTCTTCATGCCGTTTCACCTGCTGCTGGTGTGCGTGCTTGCCTACGTTGCCGCCGCGACTTCGGCCGTGGCCCAGATTGGCGGACCGCCGCCGCCGAATCCGCGCGAGATTCTGCAGCAGTCGAAGGAAGCCAGTGGCGGCAACGCCTGGGATGCGTTGCGCAGCCAGCACAGCACGGTCACGGTCCAGGCGGCGGGACTCGCGGGGACGGCCGAACGCTGGAGTGACACCACCTCCGGCCGGTCGCGGCTCAACTTCAACATCGGGCCGCTGCAAGGTGCCAGTGGTTTCGACGGCCAGCAGGCATGGACACAGGATGAGGGCGGCATTGCGCGCGTCCAGTCGGACCCGATCGCGCGTGAGCTCTCGGTCAACGCGGCGTTTCGAGACCGGTTGGCCTTCTGGTATCCGGATCGTGCGGCGGCGCTCGTGTCGTACCAGGAACGCGCCAATGCCGATGGCGCCGATTTCGATGTCATCCGGATCACGCCGGAAGGCGGCCGTGCCTTCGAACTGTGGATCAACGTGGAAACGAAGCTGATCGAGCGGCTGGTGGAACGCGAGGCGCAGGCAGTGCGGACGGAGATCTACATGGACCTGCGCGACCTGCAGGGCGTGAAGATTCCCTATCGCGTGCGCGCGACGCGCGAGGATCCGCGCCACGATGAAGTGTTCGTCGTCGAATCCATGCAATTCAACCGGCCGCTGACCGGAATCACGTTCACGCCGCCGCCGCCACCCAAGCCGGACTTTACGTTCCCCACGGGACGTACCACGGTCAGCGTTCCGATCGATGTCGTGGATGGCCATCTCTTCGTCCGCGTGCGCATCGACGGCAAAGGACCCTTCCGGATGCTGCTCGACAACAGCAGCAGCAACATACTGCTGCCCGATGTCGCACGCTCCTTGAAGTTGCCAGCCGAACCGGCCACGCCGGGACGCGGCGACGGCAACGTGGGCGTGGTGCGCGCGGGCCGGATGGATATTGGCGGTGTCGTGATCGACAAGCCCGTTTTCGCGACCCTCGACCTCAAACAATTCCTGCGCCGCGTGGAGGGGGTCGATGACATCGCGGGGGTGCTTGGCTTCGAAGTATTCAGGCGGATGCCGGCGACGATCGACTATGCGGCCGGCACGCTGACACTGCACGAACCGGTCACGTTCAGGTTCACTGGCACGAGTAGCGGAGTGCCACTCACCTTCCGCGGCACGATGCCGCAGGTCACCGCCCGACTCGATGGCATCGACGGTACCTTCGACGCCGGTACCGGCGCGCGGGGTTCATTGACCCTGGCCGTTCCCTTTGTGGCGGCGAATGACCTTGTCAACAAGTATGGCGCGACGCGGACGGTCATTGCCGGTGCCACACCCAAAGGCCCCATTCGGGGCAAGCTGGCCCGCGCGGAGCGGCTCGCCATCGGCGATGCCAAGGTCGACAAACCTGTTGCGGTACTTGTCTACGAGACGGCGACCGAACCGGGCACCGGGGGGAACGCAGGTAGTATCGGTTATGGCGTGCTGCGCCGGTTCACACCCACCTACGACTATGGGCGCAAAGTCGTGTACCTCGAGCCCGCAGCGGCGATGGCCGACCCCGACCTGTTCGAGCGCGCCGGCCTGTGGCTCGAGCGCGGACCAGGTGGCTTTGTCGTCGTCGAGATCGTCGCGGATGGCCCCGCTGCTGCGGCCGGTCTGAAAGCCGGAGACGTCGTTACCGCCATCAATGGCAAGGCTGCCGGTGCAATGTCGCTGGCGGCCGCGCGTGCGTCATTGCGCGGCGAAGTTGGTACCAAGGTGCGGCTGCGGTTTGGCGCGGCCGGAGAACGCACGCTGGTCCTGCGCGATTTGATCTAACATCGGGTTGCGTGGGCGATCCCGCCCGCGCCAGCGAGGAGCGGCCCGCATGACGAAGACCAAGAGTGGCATCCATTTTCCCGTTCCCAAAGGCAAGCAGGGGGCGCCGTTGGCGCCCGCCGCCGTCCGGCGCCCTGCGGTCACCGTACCGCGGGTGGCCGTGCGCACCAAGGCCAGCACCAAGGGTCGCTGACGCCGCGCTGCACGTTCCCGGGACGTCCGCCGCGATGGCCGCCTGATGCTGCCATCACTGCCGATGTTTCTTGGCGTCGTCGGCCTGACGGCTCCGCTCTTCCTGCTGGTGCTGGTCGGCTATGCGTTGTCCCGCTGGGGCGACTGGCCCAAGCCGGCCGCCGATGCCCTCACCCGCTTCGTGTTCGCAGTGGCCATCCCGGCGCTGCTCTTCCGGCTGATGAGCGAGTTTCCGCGGCTGCCGCCGGTGGATGCCCGCGTCCTGATCGCCTACTTCGGCGGCTGCGCCATCACCTACATCATGGCGCGCGTGGTGGCCGCGCGCGTCTTTGCGATGGACGGCACGCAACAATCGCTGTTCGGGATGGGTACGATTTTTTCAAACAGCGTGCTGCTCGGCATTCCATTGGTGAAGGTCACGCTGGGCGACGACTCGCTACCCGTGGTGTCGCTGATCCTCATCTTCAATTCGCTGTTGCTGTGGACGCTCGTCACCATATCGGTGGAATGGGCGCGCAACCGTGACCTCTCGGTGCGCGGCATCGGCCGGACGGCCTGGGAGGTCATCACCAATCCGGTGGTGGCGGGCATCCTGCTCGGTACGGCGTTCGGCTTCACCGGCCTGCCGATCCCGGCGCCGATCGACCAGACCTTGCAGCTGGTCGGACAGGCCGCCGTGCCGATGTCGCTGATCGTGCTGGGCATGGGCCTGGCCGAGTACGGCGTGCGTGATGGCTGGCGACCCAGTCTCGCGATCACGGCGATGAAGCTGGCATTGCTGCCGCTGACCGTCTATGTCCTGGCGCGCACGATGGACCTGCCGCTGCGCGAATTGCGCACGGTGGTCGTCCTGGCCTCGTTGCCGATCGGCGCCAACGTCTACCTGATGGCGCGGCAATTCAGGGCCATGGAAGGTCCGGTTGCCGCCAGCCTCGTGTGGTCGACGCTGGTGGCCGCCTTCACCACGTCGCTGCTGCTGGCGTTCCTGCCCTGACATGGCACTCAAGGCCACCATCTGCAAAGCCACGCTTGGCGTGGCGGACATGGACCGCGCGTACTACGGCACCCATGCGCTGACGCTTGCGCTGCACCCTTCCGAAACCGCGGAACGGATGATGGTGCGCGTGCTGGCCTTCGCGCTGCACGCCAGCGACCGCATGGAGTTCGGGCGCGGCATTGCCACCGACGACGAGCCCACGCTGTGGGAGCGCGACGATACGGGCCGAATCCTGACGTGGATCGAGGTGGGATTGCCCGATGAACGCGTGCTGCGGCGCGCCGCCGGCCGCGCGGACGAGGTCGTCGTGTATGCCTATGGCGGACGAGCCGTCGACCTCTGGTGGCAGCGCAGCGCCGGCACTCTGGCCAAGGTGCGCAATCTTGCGGTCTACGCTGTGCCCCCGGATGCAGTGGCAGCACTCGGCACACTGGCCGAACGCAACATGCAGTTGCACTTCACGCGTCAGGAAGGCGCATTGTGGCTGGCCTCCGATGCGAAGACTGCAGCGCTGCAGTTGGTCCCCGTCAGCGTGCACGGTGACTGACGCGCCGTGCCTTCATCACCGAACTGTCATGCCGCGCGCCGTTCCGCCGTGCGAAAATGCGCCTCCCCTCCCCTTGATCCACGCGATGCCAAAAGCCAAGTCAGTGAAGCTTGCCAAACCTGTCAAATCCTATGCCGTGTGCGATTCGGTCATCCATGGTCGCGGCGTCTTCGCGATCGCGGAAATCCGCCGCGGCACGCCAATCATCGAGTACAAGGGCAAGCGCTCGTCATGGGACGAGGC
>Ga0105048_10004556_pt1 | contig 22506 bp, 23 predicted proteins | sample MAT05_FD_78382 | JGI IMG/M metagenome (GOLD analysis project Ga0105048, IMG submission 78382) | Freshwater microbial communities from Lake Fryxell liftoff mats and glacier meltwater in Antarctica - MAT-05 | ecosystem: Environmental > Aquatic > Freshwater > Ice > Liftoff microbial mat | place...
CCGCATCAGGATTTCGACGGCAAGACTTATATCCTCGAGCGTGGCATCGTCGCCGATCTGGCGATCGTCAAGGCGTGGAAGGCGGACCCGTCGGGCAACCTCGTGTTCCGCAAGACGGCCCGCAACTTCAACCCGCCCGCTGCCACCAGCGGCAGGGTCTGCGTGGCCGAAGTCGAACAGATCGTGCCGCTCGGCGCGCTGGACCCCGACACCATCCACCTGCCCGGCATCTATGTGCACCGCATCGTGCAGGGCCAGCATGAAAAGCGCATCGAAAACCGCACCACGCGCAAACGGGAGGCCTGATCCATGTGGGACCGCAACCAGATGGCCGCACGCGCGGCGCAGGAACTTCAGGACGGCACCTATGTCAACCTGGGTATCGGCATCCCGACGCTGGTGTCGAACTACATCCCCAAAGGGGTGACCGTGACGCTGCAATCCGAAAACGGCATGCTGGGCATGGGTCCGTTCCCGTTTGACGGCGAAGAAGACCCCGACCTGATCAACGCCGGCAAGCAAACCATCACCGAACTGCCGCAAACCGCCTATTTCGATTCGGCGCAAAGCTTTGCGATGATCCGGGGCGGCAAGATCGCCATGGCGATTCTCGGCGCGATGGAAGTTTCGGAAAACGGCGATCTGGCGAACTGGATGATCCCGGGCAAGCTGGTCAAGGGCATGGGTGGGGCGATGGACCTTGTCGCGGGCGTCGGGCGGGTGGTGGTGGTGATGGATCAGACATCAAAGCACGGCGACTCCAAGGTGCTGAAATCCTGCACCTTGCCGCTGACCGGGCAAGGCGTGGTCAACCGGGTGATCACCAATCTTGGCGTGTTCGATGTGGTGCCGGGCGGCCTGCGGATCGTCGAATGTGCCGATGGCGTCACCGAGGCCGATCTTCGCGCCGCAACCGAGGCCACGATTGTTGACTGATCCTCTCATCCCGCGAGAGGTGCGCGGGGATCGGTCCAGGGGTCGCTATGTCATCCGCCTGGGGGACGACGCGGCGGAACTGACCTGTTCCGTCACATAGCCCACGCTGGTGATCGCCGATCCTACCGGCGTGCCCGATGCCTTTCGCGGCACCGGCGCCGGCCTGGCGCTGGTCACCCGGCTGGTGGCCGATGCGCGGGCCAAAAGGGGCCAAGAGCAGTCCGCTCTGCCCCTACGTGAACGCTCAGCGCAAGCAGCACCCGGAATGGGCCGATGCCTTTGCGGTCTGACCCTTTCATTCTGACCCAAATATCCCGGGGGTCCGGGGGCTGGCCCCCGGTCTGCGCGTTCAGCCCCCGGCCGAAATGATCTTGAACACGCAAGGGTCGGTCACCAGCTCGGGCGGCGACAGGCACAGCCCCTGCGCCACCTGCCAGGCCGCCAGCACCTTCGGCACATAGTCGCGGGTTTCGGCATAGGGCGGCACACCGTCATTGGCCTTCACCGCGCCCTCGCCTGCGTTGTAGGCGGCCAGCACCATCAGCGGATCGCGGTCGAACTCGCCCATCAGCCAATCGAGATAGGCCACCCCGCCCCTGATGTTCTGGGCCGGATCGGTCGAATCCGACACACCGAACCGCTCGGCGGTGGCCGGGATCAGCTGCATCAGCCCTTCGGCACCCGCCGAACTGACGGCATCGGGCTTGCCGGCCGATTCGATGCCGATCACCGCCAGCACCAGCGCGGGCGACACTTCGGTGCCAATGGTGGCCATCAGGATCTCGGTCCCGTAGGTTTCGGCGATCTCCTGCATCCGCTGCAGGCGCGGGGCGGCCACGGCAGCCCCCCCTGGCCCCTTCGACAGCGTGGCGAGCGCCAGCGGGAATCGCCCGTCCTTTGCCGACTGGGCGGTCGGCACGGTAGACCAGAACCAGTCATAGGCAGCGGTTCGGGCCGGCGCGGGCGTCAGCGGTGCGTCGGCCGCCGTCTCTGGCGCGGGGGGGTCCACGCCGTCGGGGTCGACCTTGGGAGCCAGCGCCAGCAGGCGGGCCTGTTCGGCCGGGTCGATCTGCACGATGATCCGCTTGCCGGGCAGACCGCTGGACACCTTCACCCGCTTGAAGGTGAAGTCCCGCTCGCCCGAAAGCCCCTCGGCCGCGGCCAGGGGCGCGGCAAGGCACAGGGCGGCGGCCACGAACCAGCCGGATCGACGCATCAGTTGGATGCCTGCTCTTTGTTATCGTTGGCGTCACGCTGCCAGAGAATGCCCGGTCTGGCTACGCCCGCATCGGCCGAAAGATGGCATTTTCGCCAGAATTGACCGGGAAGACACGCATCCCCCCTTGGCCACACAGGGCATTTGAAATCTTTTTCTATCCGTATTCAAAGGTTTGTAAGAATTTTTCAAGATTCCAAAACTTTTCAGGAAATGCCCAAGTTGCTCCCAACCACCGCCACGATTGGAGGGCCATATGTGGTCATGCCGAAACGAAGATCAGACCGGAACAGAGGCCGGGAAGAGAAGACGCGGGACGGCGAACACTGGACCAGAGCACCCCAAGAAAGGGATACACCATGAACCTGCTGAACATCTTCAAGACCTTCAAGAACGACGAATCCGGCGCCGTGACCGTTGACTGGGTCGTTCTGACCGCAGCGATCGTCGGCCTGGGCCTGGTGGTCATGACCACCGTTGGCGGCGGCATCGAAAGCCTCGGCACCGAAATCAACGCCGACCTGGTCGCCGCTCAGTCGGGCTACGTCAGCGCTACCCCGTAAGCTGGCCCAAGGCCTTCAAGACCAAAGGCCGCGTTCCAAGGACGCGGCCTTTGCCGTTTTTCGGGGCACGGCAAAACAGCATGCGATGCGGACCCGAACGGCGGCGGTTCCCAAAGATGTCAGACGACCGCCGCAATTTCAGCGTTTTCTACTGTGAAAATCGAGACAACAAAGCCCGGCCCTTGGTCGAGCAGGCGCACCAGGAAAGGTTGCAAAGATGCGAAATTGGACGGCGACCTTTCTGGCCGAGGAAGATGGGGCAGTCACCGTTGACTGGGTGGTGCTGACCGCGTCGATCATTGGCCTCGGCATGCTGGTGCTGATACCGATCGCCTACAGCACGGAAAACACGACACAGGATATTGCGGACTACGTCGCAGACATTCCCGTCGGCTATGCCACGGACTGAGACGGACGAACGGGGGCCGGTGGGGCCCGATGGGAACAGGGGTGCAGGATGCGTATGATCTTTGGATTGGTTCTGGTGGTGGGTCTGGCCTTGGCCGGGTTCGCCGTCTACATGGCGCAAGGCTACATCAGCCAGACCCAGACCGCCTTGCAGCAAGAAAAGGCCTTGCGCGCCAAGACCGGCCCGCTGGTCGAGGTCTATGTGGTGAACAAGCCCAAGAATTATGGCGAGGTCCTGACCAAGGACGACGTGCAGCTGATCTATTGGCCGGAAAACGCCCTGCCCGAGACGATCTTTCGCAACGAGGCGGGTCTGTTCCCCGACGGCGGCAAGGAGCCGCGCTATGTGCTGCGCCAGATGGAAAAGTTTGAACCCGTGCTGGCCGTCAAGGTGACCGAGCCGGGCGAGCCTGCCGGGCTGACCGGGCAGCTGGCCAAGGGGATGCGCGGCTTTGCCGTCAAGGTTGACGTCGCCTCGGGCGTGTCGGGCTTTGTGCAGCCGGGCGATCAGGTGGACATCTACTGGACCGGCACGCAGTCGGGCACCGGTGGCGACATCACGCGGCTGATCGAAAGCGGCGTCAAGATCATCGCGGTTGACCAGACGGCCGACGGCGGCGCTGGCGGCGCCATGGTTGCACGCACCGTGACTGTCGCCGCCACTCCCGAACAGGTGGCGCGGCTGGCGCAGGCCCAGGCAACCGGGCGGCTGGCGCTGTCGCTGGTCGGGTCGGGCGACGACACCGAGAACGGGTTCATCGAAGTCGACAGCAAGGGTCTCTTGGGCATCGAAGACGCGCAGATCGTCGCCGTCGAAGAAGAGAAGGTCTGCACGGTGCGCACCCGCAAAGGCGCGGATGTCCTCGAAATGCCGATCCCCTGCACCAACTGACCGGACAATCGGCGCGCTGCGGCTACCTTATCTGGGTGCCGCAGCGTCTGTTTCAGCGACGGGTAGTGGGCGCCTGTGACTATGTTGCAGGTTATCCACATAAGGAACCTGCTCCAAGCTTTTGATTCTTGCAAAAAAATGCCAAACACGGCATTTTGTGATACGAACGGGCAACAAAGACCCGGACAGAGGCACGATTATGAGGGCAGGTCACATGAGACTGCGGAGCCACTGTATGGCCGGACTGCTGGGCGCGATGCTTGGCGTCGCGGTCTTTTCCCCTGTTGCGGCCCAGACGTTACGGGTGATGAGCGGCAGTGCGTCGGCGCCCTTGCAGGTGCCGATGAACCGGGCGGTGGTTGTCGAAAGCGACGAGCCGTTTGCCGAACTGTCGATTGCGAACCCCGGCATCGCCGACATCTCGACGCTGTCGGACAGGTCGATCTATGTCCTGGGCAAGACCCCCGGCCGCACCACGCTGACGCTGCTGTCGGCGGATGGGCGGCTGATTTCCAACGTCGAGGTGCAGGTCACCCCCGACATTGCCGAATTCAAGGAACGCCTGCAGCAGATCCTGCCTGGCGAAAACATCGAGGTGCGCACCGCCAATGACGGGATCGTGCTGTCGGGCACCGTCTCATCGACCGCCAAGCTGGACCGGGCGCTGGACCTTGCCAACCGCTATGCGCCCGAGCGGGTGTCAAATCTGATGAGCGTCGGCGGCACCCAGCAGGTGATGCTGAAGGTGCGGTTCGCCGAAATGCGCCGCTCGGTCAGCAAAAGCCTGTCGTCGTCGCTGGCCATTCAGGGCGGCAACAGCGTCGGGGTGATTGGCGAAACAGGCAGCTGGCTGAATGGCAACAACGGCATCGACACGGGCGTCACCCCCAAGGCCGGCAGCGAAGGCGCGCTGGCGCTAGGGTTTTCCGCCGGGTCGCTGGAATTCGCGGTGCTGCTGGAGGCGCTGGAATCCAAGGGTGTCGTGCGCACCTTGGCAGAGCCGAACCTGACCGCCCTGTCGGGGCAAGAAGCGCGGTTTCTGGCGGGCGGCGAATATCCCATTCCCGTAGCCTCGGGTGACGGGTCGATCACCGTCGAATACAAACCATTCGGGGTCGAGCTGAACTTTACCCCGGTGGTTGTGGATGGCGACATCATCAACCTGCAGATCAATGCGGCGGTGTCGTCGATCGACACCACGACCACGCTGTCGACCGCGGCAGGCTTTTCGATCAACGCGTTCAAGCGGCGCGAAACCTCGACGACCGTCGAGATGCGCGACGGCGAGAGTTTTGCCATCGCCGGGCTGTTGCAGGATGACTTCACCGACCTGAACGGTCAGGTGCCATGGCTGGGCGACATTCCGGTTCTGGGTGCGCTGTTTCGCAGCGCCGAGTATCAGCGCAACCAGTCAGAACTGGTCATCATCGTGACCCCGCATCTGGTGACCCCGACACGCGGCGAGGCTTTGGCCCTGCCCACCGACCGGGTTCGCATCCCGACCGAGAAAGAGCTGTTCCTGTTCGGCCAGGTCGCCGGACAAAAAGGACCCGCGGGCGAAGTTGCCCGGCAGGACTTCAGCGGCTCTTATGGCTATGTGATGGAGTGAGCGCGATGACCCTGCGAATTCTTCTGATCAGCGTCTCTCTTCTGGCCCTTGCAGCCTGCGACACAAGCGAGTTCAACCGCGAGGCCGGGGCCGAGGTTGACGAGGGCGGCTTTGGCAATCCGAACATGAACAACATCCTGGTGATGTCGGGCGAGCGCGACTACACCATGGCGCTCGCCAGCCGGTTCGCCAGCGAAGTGCCGAACACCATCACCTTTGCCTTCAACTCTGCCGCGCTGAGCGAACAGGCCCGCGCCAACCTGCGCGTGCAGGCCGACTGGATCAGGCAGTTCCCGGAAATCCGGTTCCGCGTCTATGGCCACACCGATCTTGTCGGGTCGGACGCTTACAACAAATCGCTGGGCCTGCGCCGGGCCAAGGCGGCGGTCAGCTATCTGTCGTCGCTCGGCATCTCGACCTCGCGGCTCGAGGCCGTGGCATCGTTCGGGGAAACCCAGCCGGTGATCCAGACCCAGGGCCCGGAAGAGCGCAACCGCCGCACGGTGACCGAGGTGACCGGCTGGGTCAAAGGCCACCCGATGCTGCTGAACGGCAAGTTTGCGGAAGTGATCTTCCGCGAATACATCAAGGACGCCGTGCGCCCGATCGCGGACACCACCACCACCTCCAACCAGGTGACGCCGACCGGCGGCTGACCTGCGGCGGCACGTTTGTTGCCGCCGCTGCTGCCGAAATCGTTAAAAATCAAACATTGACGATTTTTTAGCCCCAATCTCGCCAAACTTAGACAGCACCCTGTGTCCAATGGGAACAGTCGCACGGTCATTGTGCCGTGCACGGTTTCGGGCAATCCGAATCGACAGCGTCGATGCGGGCATCCGGGGGCCGTCTTTTGAGGGGCGTGAGGCAATGATGAGCGTGGCAACTTTGGCACCGGAACAGGCACCGATCGTGGCCTGCACCATTTCGCGCGATGTGCAGAACTTCGATCTGCTTATCGACGACATGGAACTTGAACTGGGCGAAAGCTGGGGCGATCTGTCGTTCGAGGATGCGCCGGTGTTTCTGGCACAGTCCGACGCGGACACGCTGGAATTCGTGGCCATCGCCGTGAACGGCGAGGATGAGGCCGATCTCAGCCGGATCACCGACATCATCAAGCAGGCCAAGGCGCGCGGCATCCGGGTGGTGCTGATCGCCGATCAGGTCAGCCCGGTGGCCCTGCATCAGCTGCTGCGCCTGGGGGCCGATGATTTCGTGCCCTACCCCCTGCCCGAGGGCGCGCTGCATGACGCCATCGAACGCGTCCGCAAACCTGCCGTGGTGGACCTGCCCGCAGCCCCGGAAGCCGCAGCCCCGCCGCCGCCGCCGCCCGCCGCCCCGACCGAGCCGCACCCGGGCTTCAAGGCCAAGGGCGACCGTGACGCTGTCGTGCTGCCGGTGCATGGGCTGGCCGGCGGATCGGGGGCGTCGACCTTTGCCACCAACCTGGCCTGGGAACTCGCCACGATGACCAAAGAGGGTGTGCGCGTCTGCCTGATCGACCTGGATTTCCAATATGGTTCGGCTGCCACCTATCTGGACCTGCCCCGCAAGGACGCGGTGTTCGACCTGCTGTCCGATACCGCCAATGCCGACAGCGACACGCTGCTGCAGTCGATGCTGACCTTCAATGACAAGCTGCACGTTCTGACGGCACCCGCCGACATGCTGCCGCTCGACATCGTCGGCCCGGAAGAGATTGGCCGCATCATCGACATGGCCCGCGCGAATTTCGATTTTGTCGTCATCGACATGCCGAAAACCATCGTATCGTGGACCGAAACCGTGCTCAGCCGCGCCCACGTGTATTTCGCGCTGATGGAACTGGACCTGCGATCGGCCCAGAACGTGCTGCGGCTGGTGCGGGCGCTGAAGGCCGAGGGCCTGCCGCACGAAAAGCTGCGCTATGTGCTGAATCGCGCGCCCAGGTTTACCGATCTGTCGGCCAAGAGCCGGGTCAAGCGGATGGCCGAAAGCCTGGACATCGCCATCGAGGTCCAGTTGCCCGATGGCGGCAGTCAGGTGACGCAGGCCAACGATCACGGCTTGCCGTTGTCGGAATCGGCCGGAAAGAACGTGTTGCGGCGCGAAATCCAGAAACTCGCGAAATCGCTGTTTGAACTGAACAAGGCGGTCGAGTCTGCCAAAGGCTAAATCTGGCAAGGACTTGGATCAGCAAAGGGGCTTTTGATGTTTTCTCGCTTCAAGAAGAACGACGGTCAGTCAGCCGCACCGCTGGCTCCGGTGGCGTCGGCAGCGCCGGCGGCCCGCGCTGCGGCCAGTGCCGCCAAACCGATGCTCAACCGCCCCCTGCCCGCCTCACCCGTGGCCAAGGCCCCGGCGGAACTGGTGGCCATCGACAAAGAGAAAAAGCGCAAGGAACGCCTGGGCGAGCTGAAGCTGGAGTTGCACAAGCGTCTGCTTGACAGCCTGAACCTCGCCGCGCTGGAGCATGCGTCGGAAAGCAGCCTGAAATCGGAAATCTCGGCCATCGTCTCGGAGGCGCTGGACGAGATGTCGGTGTCGCTGAACAAGGACGACCGCACGACGCTGAACCATGAGCTGTATGACGAGGTGATGGGCCTTGGCCCGCTGGAGCCGCTGCTGAAGGATGACACGGTCAACGATATCCTGGTGAACGGCCCGCACCGGATTTTCGTCGAACGCGGCGGCAAGCTGACGCTGACCGACATCCAGTTCAAGGACGAACGCCACCTGCTGCGGATCATCGACAAGATCGTGTCCGCCGTGGGCCGCCGCGTTGATGAAAGCAACCCCTATGTCGACGCCCGTCTGGCCGATGGCAGCCGCTTCAACGCCATGGTGCCGCCGGTGGCGGTGGATGGCAGCCTGGTCTCGATCCGGAAATTCAAGAAGGAAAAGCTGGGAATTCCGGACCTTGTCAAGTTCGGCGCCTTCACCGAAGAGATCGCCGCCTATCTGCAGGCCGCGGTGTCCTGCCGGTTGAACATCATCGTCTCGGGCGGAACGGGTTCGGGCAAGACCACCACGCTGAACGCCCTGTCCTCGTTCATCGACAACAGCGAACGCGTGCTGACGATCGAGGATACGGCGGAACTTCAATTGCAGCAGGTCCATGTGGGCCGGATGGAAAGCCGCCCCGCCAACGTCGAGGGCAAGGGTGCGGTGACGCAACGCGACTGCCTGCGCAACGCCCTGCGGATGCGCCCCGACCGGATCATCGTAGGGGAGACCCGGGGTGACGAGGTGATCGACATGCTGCAGGCGATGAACACCGGTCACGACGGGTCGATGACCACCATCCACGCCAACTCGGCCCGCGACGGGATCAGCCGTCTGGAAAACATGGTTGCGATGGCCGGTATCGACATGCCGCTGAAGGCCGTGCGCAGCCAGATCGCCTCGGCCGTCAACCTGATCGTGCAGGCAAGCCGTCTGCAGGACGGGTCGCGCCGCATGGTCTCGGTGACCGAAATCACCGGGATGGAAGGTGAGGTGATCTCGATGCAAGAGATTTTCCGCTATGAGCGTCTGGGCGTCGAACCCAACGGCAAGATCATTGGCCGCTTCAACGCCACCGGCGTGCGCAGCCATTTTTCCGACCGCTTCCGGCAGTGGGGCTACGATTTGCCCGCGTCGATCTATGAACCGATCATCTAAGGTCCCATCATGCAAATCTCGGCAGCGCCGCTCATCTACATCCTGATCTTTGTCGCCGTCCTGGTTCTGGTCGAAGGCCTGTATCTGACCGTTTTCGGCAAATCGATCAGTCTGAATTCCCGCATGAGCCGCCGCCTGGCGCTGTTGGAAAAGAACCACAATCGCGAACAGGTGCTGGAACAGCTTCGCAAGGAGATGTCGCAGCACCTGAACTCCAAGGGCATTCCGCTGTATTCTGTGCTGGCGACCAAAGCGCAAAAGGCCAACATCGCCTTTACGCCGCCGCAACTGATTGGAATCATGGGCGGGCTGGCGGTGTTTTCCTACCTTGGCCTGACCATCGGCACCGAGGCCGCCGCCCCGATCCGCATTCTGGTGGCGATCTGCATGGGCATCGGCGGGGTTTATACCTGGGTCAACAACAAGGCCAAGAAACGGATGGCGCTGCTTGAGGAACAACTGCCCGATGCGGTTGAATTGATGGTGCGGTCGCTGCGCGTCGGCCATCCGTTTTCATCGGCCATCGGCATCGTGTCCAGAGAGGTGCCCGACCCCCTGGGCACCGAATTCGGCGTCATCGCCGACGAGGCCGCCTATGGCCGCGACGTGGCCGACAGCCTCAAGGCGTTTGCCGAACGGATGGACAGCCAGGATTTGCGCTTTCTCGCCGTCGCCGTGACGATCCAACAGCAGTCGGGCGGCAACCTTGCCGAAATTCTCGACGGTCTGGCCAAGGTGATCCGCGCCAGGTTCAAGCTGTTCCGCCGGGTCAAGGCGATCACCGCCGAGGCCAAATGGTCGGGGATGTTCCTGTCGGCCTTCCCCGTCGGCGCGCTGATCATGATCAACGTGATCCAGCCGAACTATTACGACGATGTGATCGACACCCCGTCGTTCATCCCGGCCGCGCTGATCGTTGCGGTGTTTCTGGTCGTCAACGTGGTCTTCATGAAGATCATGGTCAACATCAAGGTATGAGGGCGCAATGGATTTTCTGACCACCATCAACACCGCACTGATCAATATGATCGGCCCGCTGGGGCCGCTTTTGGTGCTTGGTGGCCTGGGCGTTCTGCTGATCACCGCCGTGCTGCCCACCTTGCTGAAAAAGAAGCCCGAACCGTTCGACAAGCTCAAGGCGCTGCGCACCAGCATCGCCAGATCGACGGCCGCCGCAGCCGGGCCGGAGCTGCGCCGGGGCGAGAAGCAGGACAAACTCGAAAAATTCTCGGCCTTCCTGGAGCCGCAGGATGTCGAGACGATGACGGCGTCGCGGCTCAAGATGCTGCGGGCGGGCTACAAGGCCAAGAATGCCGTGCGGATGTTCCACTTTGCCCAGCTTGTGCTGGGGCTTGGGCTGCTGGCCATGGGCGTGATCTACACGATGATCGTCTCGGGCCAGCAAGAGGTGTCGACGCAGTTCATGGTGATTGCCACCATCGGCCCCGGTGCCGCCGGTTACTACCTGCCGCAATACTGGGTGACGCGGCGGGTCGAGACCCGCAAGGCCGAGATCGTGTCGGGCTTTCCCGATGCGCTGGACATGATGCTGGTCTGCGTCGAGGCAGGCCAGTCGCTTGACCAGTCGATCAACCGCATCGCCAAGGAAAGCCGCGCCGGTTACCCGGCGCTTGCCGACGAATTCGACATGGTGGCGCAAGAGGTCAAGGCCGGCAAGGAACGGGTGCAGGTTCTCAAAGACATGGCAGAACGCGTCGGCATCATGGATGTGTCGTCCTTCGTCACGACGCTGGTGCAGTCGGCCACCTTCGGCACCTCGATTGCCGAAGCGCTGCGGGTCTATTCGGCAGAAATGCGGGACAAGCGCGTGATGCGGGCCGAGGAAATGGCAAACAAGCTGCCCACCAAGCTGACGCTCGGCACAATGATGTTTACAGTTCCGCCGCTGATGATCATCCTGATCGGGCCGTCGGTGCACGGCATTGCCACCTCGCTTGGGGGCGGCGGGGGTTGATCTGATTGAGGCGATACTTGGTCTGTCTGCTGCTCTTGGCAGCCTGTGGAAACACCGGCGGCCCTGCGCTGTTTGGCGGGGCCAACCGGGGCAGCAGCACGCCCGGGGCGGATGCGCGCGGCACGGGGGTTGATGGCCTTCTGGTCGGACACCGATTGATGGAGGCCGGGGAATATGACCTGGCGCTCAAGGCCTATTACCGCGCCGCAGGCGAACAGGGGATCAATGTCGATGTGCTGTCGGCGCTCGGGTCGGCCAATCTGGCGCTGGAACGGCTTGGCCAGTCCGAACAGCTGTTTCGCCGCGCGCTGGAACTGGACCCCACCTTTGTGCCCGCGCTGAACAACCTGGGTTGCGTGCTTCTGGAACAGGGCAAGGCCGGCGAAGCGCGGGTGATTTTCCAGCAGGCCTATGCGCTCGACAGTGGCCAAACGGACTCCATCCGCGAAAATCTGCGGCTGGCTATCGCGCGGACGCAGACGGCTGTGTATGGTGACTCGGAACCTATCGCAGAAGAGCCTACCTATTCGTTGGTGCGGCGGGGACCGGGGAAATATGTCCTGCTCTCGCAGCTCTGACGTCACGAACGACCGAGCAGTCAAAAGGACGCTAAAATGCGCCACCCCATGTTTCTTGCGCTGTGCCTGACCGGCACGGTGGCCCTATCGGCCTGCGGTCGCGGCCAATCCGACGCCGATGTGCAGCGCGCCATTGCCGATGTGAATGTCATCGACGAATCCAACCTCAACGACATCATGCTGACGGTCGGCGATCCGAACGAGGCGGTGACCTATTTCAAGGGCGCCTCAGACCAGCAGCCCGACCGGATCGACCTGAAGCGCGGCCTTGCGAAATCGCTGATCCGCGCCGGACGCCCGACCGAGGCCATCGCGATCTGGACGGCGATTGTCGACTCGCCCGAGGGCACCAATGATGACCGCGTTGATCTGGCAGAGGCGCTGATCCGGTCCAACGAATGGGCCCGCGCCGAGGCCGAGTTGAACAAGGTGCCTCCGACGCACGAGACGTTTCAGCGCTACCGGCTAGAAGCGATGGTCGCCGACAGCAAGAAGGACTGGAAAAAGGCCGACAGCTTTTATGAAATTGCCGCAGGGCTGACGACGAAACCGGCCAACGTGCTGAACAACTGGGGCTTTTCCAAGTTAACGCGCGGCGATGCGGCAGGGGCGGAAAAGCTGTTCGTCGAGGCGATCACCTATGAGCCGTCGCTGTTCACCGCCAAGAACAACCTCGTGCTGGCCCGGTCGTCGCAGCGGAAATATGACCTGCCCGTGGTGCCGATGACCCAGATCGAACGCGCCGAGCTGCTGTATACGCTGGCGCTGGCCGCGATCAAGCAAGGCGATGTGGCGGTGGGCAAGGACCTGTTGCAACAGGCCGTCGACACCCATCCGCAGCATTTCGAGGCCGCGGCCCGCAGTCTGGCGGCGATGGATGCCTGAGATGACACCCTTTGCCGCCGCCGCCTTCCTGCCCTTTGCCACCGCCATTGGCGTCTGGGTGTCGTGGAGCGACATGAAGTTCATGAAGATCCCAAACAAGGCGGTGATGGCCCTGCTGGCGGTCTGGCTGGTGGTGGGGGTGCTGGTGATGCCGTTCCAGACCTGGGCCTGGGGCTGGGCCTTTGCCGCGTCCGCGCTGGTGGCCGGGTTCGTGGTCAATGCCGCCGGGCTGGTCGGTGCGGGGGACGCCAAGTTTGCCGCCGCCATGGCGCCGTTTTTCGTGACCGCTGACCTGCGCTTTGTGCTGGGGCTGTTTGCCGCCTGTCTGCTGGGCGCGTTTGTCAGCCATCGCGGCATGTCGTTTGTCACGCCGTTCCGCCGCGCCACCGGCGACTGGGCCAGTTGGGCCAACAAGGATTTCCCGATGGGGCTGGCCCTGTCAGGGACGCTGATTTTCCATTTGATCGCCACGTTCTGGCTGCAATCGTAACGGGTTATTGACCCGTCACCCTCAAACTGCCGCAACCCCCGTTCACAGGTGCCGCCGATGAACATGCAGACCACGCCGACCGTTCTTGCCCCGCCCGCGCCCAAGTCGATGGCCGACACCGGCCTGTCGATGGTGATGATGCGCGACATGCTGTTGAAAACCATGTTCCGGATGAACCTTGATCTTGTCTCGGACCTTGGCCGGGTCTTGTGCCTGGCGGTGCCGATCACGCAGGAACTGGTTGATCTGGCCCGTGGCCAGCGCCTGCTGGAGGCGACGGGCACGCTGCACGCCACATCTGGCAACGAGATGGGATATCAGCTGACCGACGCCGGCAAGTCGCGTGCGCTGGATGCCCTGTCACAGTCGGAATACTACGGCGCGATGCCGGTGCCGCTGGCAAGCTATGCCGAACAGATGAAGCGGCAGTCGGTGCGCAACATCCGCCTGACCCGGCCCGAACTGATGCAGGGCATGGGGCATCTGATCTTGCCCGATGATCTGATCGACAATCTGGGGCCTGCGGTGACCTCTGGCCGGTCAATCCTGATGTATGGCCCGCCCGGCAACGGAAAGTCGAGCATTTCCAACGGCATCCGCGCGGCACTTGGTGACAAGATCTATGTTCCCCGCGCCATTGAATATTCGGGCCAGGTGATCACGGTCTATGACCCGATCGTGCACGCCGCCGCCGAGGAGAACGTCGATGACCCGACGCAACTGCGCCGCACCTCGAACCGCTTTGACAACCGCTATGTCTATTGCGATCGCCCCTCGGTGATCACCGGGGGCGAGTTGACGCTTGACATGCTCGATCTGAAATACAACCCGACGGCGCGCACCTATCAGGCGCCGCTGCAGCTGAAATCCTCGGGCGGCATTTTCATTGTCGACGACCTTGGCCGCCAGTCGGAGCCGCCGCAAAAGCTGGTGAACCGCTGGATCGTGCCGCTGGAGGAAAGCCGCGATATCCTGTCGCTGCAGTCGGGCGAGAAGTTTACCGTGCCGTTCGACACGCTGGTGATCTTTTCCACCAACTTCCACCCGAACGAGATTTTTGACGGCGCGGCGCTGCGGCGGATCTTCTTCAAGATCAAGATCGACGGGCCAAGTCAGGAGAACTTCCTGAAGATCTTTGCCATGGTCGCCCGGAAAAAGAAGATGCCGCTGGACGAAGCGGCGCTGCTGCATCTGCTGAAGGTCAAGTATCCGACGATCAACAACAATTTCGCCAACTACCAGCCGGTGTTCCTGATTGATCAGATGATCGCGATGTGCGCATTTGAAGGCCTCCCCAACCAGATGACACCGGCGCTGATCGACAAGGCCTGGGGCAACATGTTTGTGCGCGACGAGAAGATCGCCAAGTAGGGCGATTTTTCTGCAAAAATCAGGGGGGCCTCGGCCCCCCTGGCCCCCCGAGGATATTTGGATCAGCGTGAAGGGGTCAGAAGTGGCGCGGGCCGGTTTCGGTGACGACGGCATCGAGTTTCTGGTCGGTGGCGTCAATCGGTACCTCTGACACCTCTTGTGCGGCAAAGGCGAATCCGGTGGCGATGGTGGGGCGTCTTGCGCGCAGAGCCATGAGCGTGCGGTCGTAGAACCCGCCGCCATAGCCCAGCCGGTAGCCGCGCATGTCGAAGACCAGCAGCGGGACAATCAGCACGTCGGGTTCAATCCAAGCGCCGTCGGCAGGGATCAGGGCACCGAAATCGCCGGGGACCATCGCACAGCCCGGCGTCCATTCTCGAAACCGCAGGGCCTGGGCGGGGCCGATAATGACCGGAACGCAGACCGGGCCGTCATGAGCGGCCATCGCGGACAGCGGGTCGATCTCGGTGCGCATCGGCATGTAGCCGGCCAGCGCCCGACCGGCATATTGCGCCAGATGATCTGCCAGCAGGGCGGCGGCCTGCCCCTGCCCCGCCGCGAAGGCCAGCTTGCGGCGGGCGAACGCCGCCTTGCGCGCCTCGGCCTTGGTCGTGGCGATGTCGGTCATATCAGCACCAGCGTGGCGAGACCGAGGAAGGCGAAGAACCCCATGACGTCGGTCAGGGTGGTGACGAAGGTGCCGGAGGCGAGGGCCGGGTCGAGCCCCATGCGCTGCAGGGTCAACGGCACCAGCACGCCACCCAGAGCCGCCACCACCTGATTGACAATCATCGCGAGGCCAAGCACCAGGCCCAGCAGCGGGTCGCCGAACACCAAAAAGCCCGCCAGCCCCAGAATTGTCGCCAGCCCGAGCCCGTTCAGCAGCCCTGCGCCCAATTCGCGCCGCACCACGCGGCGGGCGTTGGCAGGGGTCAGGCTGCGGGTCGCCAGCGCGCGCACCGCGACCGCCAGCGACTGCGTGCCGGCGATGCCCCCGGTCGAGGCGACGATCGGCATCAGGGCTGCTAGCGCCACCAGCGCCGTGATGGTGTCTTCAAAGGCCGAAATCACCAGTGCCGACAGCGACGCCGTCATCAGGTTGACCGCCAGCCACGGCAGCCGCTGGCGCGCTGTGGCCAAGGCGCCATCCGACATCGAGCTGTCATCGCCCACCCCGGCCAGACGCAGCATGTCTTCCTCGTGCTCTTCGTCCAGCACGTTCATCGCGTCGTCGATGGTGATCACCCCGACCAGCCGGCCGGCCGCATCGACAACCGGGGCGGAAATGAGGTGATACTGGTTGAACTGATAGGCGACATCCGCCTCGGGTTCGGTCGCCTCGACGGTGCGGTAGCTGTCTTCCAGAATGCTGCGCAGCGCCACATCGCGGCGCGACGACAGCAGCCGGCCGAGAGTGACATAGCCCCGGGGTCGCATGCGGGGGTCAACCAGGATGACATGGTAGAACTGTTCGGGAAGATGACGCGCCTCGCGCAGGAAATCGATCGCCTCGCCCACCGTCCAGTGTTCAGGGGCCACCACCACCTCGCGCTGCATCAGGCGGCCTGCCGAGCCTTCGGGAAAGGCAAGCGCCAGTTTCACCGCCACCCGGTCGGCATCCTCGAGCGCATCGAGGATCAGGCCCTGCTGCGGCGCGTCCAGATCTTCAAGGATGTCGACCACGTCATCGCTGTCGAGTTCGCGCATCGCCTCGCGGACCACCGCTTGCGGCAGCGCCTCGATGACCTCTTCGCGGATCGCATCGTCGATTTCCGACAGGACCTCGCCGTCGATGCCATCGGACCACAGCGCCAGCAGCGCCCGCCGGTCGGGCCCCGAGATCTGTTCCAGAAGGTCGGCGATGTCGGCGGCGTGCAGAGGCAGCATCAGCGCCTCGATCCGGGGGGTATCCCTGGCCTCGACAGCGTCCAGAATCGCCGTCACCCGCCGGAAATCCAGCCCGTCCGTCTCCATCTCGGTCAAATCGTCCATCGGCGGGCCTCCCTCATTGCCCCGACCTTAGCGAAAGCTGTTTCCGCTCGACAGGGGTAGATCGGAAATTTACCCCTGAGGCCAAACCCATTAGGCTGAGGCGGAACCCATCGGAGACGAGCATGGCCGACCTCATTCTGGGACAGGTGCTGTCCTTTACCGGCGACCCCTTTGCGCTTGGCCCCGAGGCCGCCCGGCATCTGTCGCGGGGCGGGGTGCTGGTCGAGGATGGCCGCATTGCCGCGGTGGGCGAGGCTGACGCCTTGCGCGCCGCGCACCGCGATGCCCGTGTCACAGACTATGGCAGCCACCTGATTTCGGCCGGGTTCATTGACGCGCATGTGCATTATCCCCAGACCGCGATCATCGCCAGCTGGGGCAAGCGGCTTATCGACTGGCTGAACCAGTACACGTTCCCCGAGGAAATGCGCTTTGCCGACCCCGCCTATGCCGACGAAATCGCCCACCGCTATCTTGACCTGGCGCTGGCGCATGGCACGACCAGCATGTGCACCTATGCGACCATCCATCCGGCCTCGGTCGACGCGTTCTTTGGGGCGGCGCAGGCCCGGGGCCTGCGGGCATTTGCGGGCAAGACCTGCATGGACCGCAACGCCCCCGAGGGTCTGCGCGACACCGCACAGTCGGCCTATGACGACAGCAAGCGGCTCCTGCAGAAATGGCATGGCGCGGGCCGGCTGTCCTACGTCATCACGCCGCGGTTTTCGCCCACCTCGACGCCCGAGCAACTCGCCGCCCTCGGGGCCCTGTGGGCCGAATACCCCGACTGCCTGATGCAGACCCACCTGTCAGAGCAGACCGACGAAATCGCCTGGGTTCGCGACCTGCACCCGCAATCGCGCGATTATCTCGACACTTACGAGACCCAGGGCCTGCTGCGCGAAGGCGCGGTCTATGGCCACGCCATCCACCTGACCGACCGCGAAAAGGCGCGACTGACCGAGGCCGGGGCAAGCCTGGTGCATTGCCCCACATCGAACACCTTCATCGGGTCCGGCCTGTTCAACATGGGTCTGGCCCGCCAGCTGCGCGTCGGGCTGGCCACCGACACGGGCGGCGGATCGAGCTTTTCCATGCTTCACACCATGGCTGCGGCCTATGAGGTGGCGCAACTGCGCGGCGAGGCCCTGCATCCGGCACAGTTGTGGTGGCTGGCGACGGTCGGCTCCGCCCGCGCCCTGCATGCCGAGACCCGGATCGGCAACATCGCCTTGGGGATGGAGGCCGATCTGGTGGTGATCGACCTCGCCTCGACCCCGGCGATCGAGCAGGCGGTGCGGCGGGCCAATGATATCTGGCAGGCGGTGTTCCCGACCGTGATGTTGGGGGACGACCGCGCAGTGAAGGCGGTCTGGGTGGGGGGCCGGCCGTTGGCGTAGGAGGGGCGCTATGGCCCCACCCCTACTCTGCCAATTCCCACCCGTCGGGATAGAAATCGAACCGCAGCGCGATGCTGGTGGCCACCCGTTCGGCCGCCCAGACCTCTTCCGCGGTCACCGCAATCGGCCCGAACGACGCCACCAGCGTTTCGCCATCGGTCTCGCGCCGGGTGCGGAACCCCTCGGCTTTCAGGGCCCGCTCCAGCGCCGCCCAGTCCGCATCCAGTTCTTCGATGAAAAACAGATAGTCCACCACCGCCTGTTTCGGCAGCTTGACCCCCTTGCTTTCCTTGAAGGTCGCATAGGTTTCCCGCCGCTGCGCCTCGTAGTTATGCGCAATATGTTCCACCATCGCCTATCCCCTCAACGCCCGGGCCAGCCGGTTCTGCCGGTCAACGACCGTGCCCAGATCGATCGTCACCATCTGCCCTCCCGCCACCACCTGCCGCCCCTCGACAAACAGATCGCGCACCCGCGCAGGCCCCGCCAGCAGCAGCGCCACAGGGTCCCAGGACCCCGCGCTTTCCACCCCGCTCACATCCCACACCGCGACATCGCCGCGCAACCCCACTTCCAGCGCGCCGCAGTCATGCCGCCCCAGAACCCGCGCCCCGCCCAGGGTGGCAATCTCCAGCGCCTCGCGCGCCGACATCGCGTCGGCGCCGCGCGACACCCGCGCCAGCAGCAGCGCCATCCGCGCCTCGCCAATCAGCGACCCCGCATCGTTCGACGCCGATCCGTCGACGCCAAGCCCCACCTTCACCCCCCGGTCGCGCATCGCCCGCACCGGCGCGATCCCCGACCCCAGCCGGCAGTTGGAACAGGGGCAATGCGCCACGCCTGTGCCCGACCGCGCAAACAGATCGATCTCCGCCCGGTTCAGCTTGACGCAATGCGCGTGCCAGACATCCGGCCCGGTCCAGCCGAGGCTTTCGGCATATTCCCCCGGCAGACAGCCGAACCTGTCAAGCGAATAGGCAATGTCCTGGTCATTCTCGGCCAGATGGGTGTGCAGCATCACGTCCTTGTCGCGTGCCAGCAGCGCCGTCTCGCGCATCAGATCGCGGCTGACCGAAAACGGCGAACAGGGCGCCAGCCCGACCCGGCACATCGACCCCTCGGCCGCGTCATGAAACGCATCCACCACCCGGATCATGTCGTCCAGAATGGCGCGCTCGCCCTCGACCAGACTGTCCGGCGGCAGCCCGCCGGCAGACTCGCCAATCGACATCGCCCCCCGCGTCGGGTGAAACCTCAACCCGACCTCGCGGGCCGCCTCGATGGTATCCTCCAGCCGGGCACCGTTCGGGTAAAGATACAGATGGTCCGACGTCAACGTGCATCCGGTCAGCGCCAACTCCGCCAGCCCGACCTGCGCCGAGACGAACATCTCTTCCGGCCCGAACCGCGCCCAGATCGGATACAGCGTCGTCAACCACCCGAACAGCAGCGCGTCCTGCCCCCCCGGCACGGCGCGGGTCAGGGTCTGGTACAGATGATGATGCGTATTCACCAATCCCGGCGTCACGACGCATCCCGCCGCCTCCACCACCCGGCCAAGGGTGCTCAGCCCGACCCCGACCCCGGCTATCACCCCGTCGCGCAGCAGCACATCCCCGCCCGCAATCTCGGCTCGGGTCCCGTCCATCGTCACAACCGTCACGGCACCCCGGATCAGAATTTCGGCCATTGGTCCCCCAAACCCTTTCGGAGGACATCACCCCCAACGCGACAGTCAGGGTAAGGACTCGCGCAACCCCAGGATATCCGCCCGCCCCGCAGCCTGACAACCGCTTTCATTCTGACCCAAATATCCTCGGGGGGTGAGCGCGTCCGCGCGAGGGGGGCAGACAGCCCCCCTGAATTTCCTGGTTCAAGAACTGTCCGGCGTCACGCGTTCAGCAGGGCCATGGCTTCGGCGTGAACCGCCGCATTGGCCGCCGCCAGCACCCGCCCCCCCTCCGGGCAGGGCCGGCCCTGCCAGTCGGTGACGATCCCGCCCGCCGCCTCGATCACCGCAATCGGGGCCTGCACGTCATAGGCCTGCAGTCCCGCCTCGATGACCAGATCGATCTGCCCGGCGGCGATCAGGGCATAGGCATAGCAATCGGTCCCATAGCGCACCAGCCGGGCCTTCGTTGCAACGCGGTGGAAGGCGACGCCGTCCTCGGGCGTGCCCACTTCGGGAAAGGTCGAGAACACGATCGCCTCGTTCAGCGGTCGGGCTGCACGGCACCCCAGGGCGCGCGGTCCCAGCGGCCCCAGCATCGCCGACCGGCCAAAACCGCCCTCGAACCGCTCGCCGATATAGGGTTGGTCGATCAGGCCATAGATCGGCCCGGTGGCATCCCGGATCGAAATCAGCACGCCCCAGGTCGGTGTGCCAGCCAGATAGCCGCGCGTGCCATCGATCGGATCCAGCACCCAGGTCAAGCCCGAGGTGCCGGCATGCGGGCCAAATTCCTCGCCCACGATCCCGTCCTGCGGGCGCCGACGGGCCAGAATGGCGCGCATCCGCTCTTCCGACAGCCGATCCGCCACCGTTACCGGGTCGAACCGCAGGGTTTCCTTGGTGTCAGCGCTCAGACCCGCGCTGCGGAAATGCAGCAGCGTGGCGACGCGCGCGGCGTCGGCCAGGTCTGCGGCCACGTTGATGATCTCGGCCTGCTCCGCCGCGCTCAGTCTGGTCATCCCGGTCTCCGCCTTGCCTGACGCCGGGCGGGTTGCCCGGATTTGCCGCCGCTATCGGGTCGGTGGATGCAGGTCAAGCGGGTGGTCGAGCTAAGCCGCTTCCGACAGCACCCGTGCCAGATCGAACAGGCGGCGGCGCTGCGCCTCGGGAATGGCATAATACGAACGCACCAGTTCCAGTGCCTCCTTGTCGGCCAGAATATCGCTGCCGCCCGCACCGCTCGTGTTCAGTTCGACATCCGTCAGCCCCTCGAAGAAAAAGCTGATCGTGACACCAAGCGATTCCGCGATATCCCACAACCGCGATGCCGAAACCCGGTTCATCCCGGTCTCGTATTTCTGGATTTGTTGAAATTTGATGCCGACCTTGTCGGCCAGTTGCTGCTGGGTCATGCCGACCATCCAGCGCCGATGCCTGATCCGTTTGCCGACATGTGCATCTACCGGGTGTTTCATTATAGTCTCCGCTCCCTGAGTACCGTCCCTACCAACTTATAAGCAAGTTTCATGCCAAAAAGGCGTGAACCGGCCTTATCCACAGAAATTTCGGGGTCGGGTTACAAACCTGTCTTTTTGGATATGTCCATTTAAACAAGTGACCAAGAATTGTTACCGGCGACGGCCAATCGCGCCATGCGTTTGCCAGCGCGCCCGAACTCGCCTTAAGCGCGATTGTCAAATTGCTTCTCGAATTGCAAAATTTCGCCGGGGTCAGTTTTGCATTTTGCGAGGATTCTTCACCCGGACGCAGGCTCCAGCCGCTCGCCCACGCCGCGCGCTGCCCGTTGGGCATAGGTCCTGCGGATCAGCGCGGCCAACGCCTCGACCGCCGGGCCATGCGCCGGGTCAGCCACATACATGTTCACCTTCATGCGGCCCAGGTCCGGCAACACCCCGCCGTGGGCGATCCGCTCGACATAGGGCGGCTCCGATCCCGCCAGCACGGTGTGCACTGCCAGATCGGCACTGACCGTCGCCTCGACCGCCCGCGTGCTTTCCGCCGCAACCGCCATTTCCCACCGGATGCCGCGGTCGTCCAGCGCCGCCTGCACCCCCTGACGGAAGATGCAGTTATGCTCGTAGGCCAGCTTCAGCGGCCGCCCGCGCCAGGCCGTGCCCCCCGGCGCCCCGATCCAGACCAGCGGCAGTTCGACCAGCGTCTCGCCCCCCGGATCGACCCCCTCCTCGGTGGTCAGGATCACATCGCATTCCCCCCGCGCGAATTGCGCCTTCAGAACCCGGGTAAAGGACGAGATCAGCGAGATCCGCATTTTCGGAAATTCCTTGGCAAACCGCTGCATCACCAACGGAATCGACGGATAGACAATGTCATGTGGCACGCCCAGCACCACCTCGCCCACGTTCGCGGCCTCGGTCAGCCGTCCGAACACCTCGTCGTTCATTGCCAGCATTCGCCGCGCATACCCCAGCAACTGCTCTCCCGCCACCGTCAGCGCCACCGTGCGCCCGGACCGGTCCAGCAGATCAAGATCGAGCATCTCTTCCAGCCGCTTGATCTGCATCGACACCGCCGATTGCGTCAGGTTCAGAAACCCCGCCGCCCGGGTCACCCCGCCCGCATCGGCAATCGCCACGAAAGACCGCAGGGACGTCAGGTCGAGGTTGCGCGCCATATCACAAATCCTGATGCAAGAAGTCAAAACCATTCATTTTAAGAATGTTCGTGATTCGGGTAGAAAAATCAAGAGCGGTGATGGTGGCGATCGCCCCGCCGCGAAAGACCGATGAAACTTGAAAGGATGCTCCCATGTTCGCCTCGCTTCACACCTCCACGCTGACGGTTCGCCGCGTGCAGGCGCAAGGCACCCTCGCTGACGTCATGGCCAAGGTGCAG
>Ga0105048_10004557_pt1 | contig 22505 bp, 17 predicted proteins | sample MAT05_FD_78382 | JGI IMG/M metagenome (GOLD analysis project Ga0105048, IMG submission 78382) | Freshwater microbial communities from Lake Fryxell liftoff mats and glacier meltwater in Antarctica - MAT-05 | ecosystem: Environmental > Aquatic > Freshwater > Ice > Liftoff microbial mat | place...
CGCACCGGCCGGCGGTGGACGTGCTGTTCCGGTCGGCCGCGGAGGCGTTCGGGGAAGGCACCCTCGCCGTGGTTCTCACCGGCATGGGGTCGGACGGTACGGCGGGAGCGGCGTGGGTGAAGGCCCAGGGTGGGCGGGTCTTCACCGAGGCGGAAGAGAGCTGCGTGGTGTACGGGATGCCGCGGTCGGTGGCGGAGGCCGGGCTGAGCGACGGGGCGGTCCCGCTCGACCGGATGGCCGCCGCGATTCTGGGGGCGCTGTGATGCCGAAGCTCCTGGTGGTGGACGACTCGGCCCTGTCGCGGCGGACCTCCCGCCGCATCCTGGAGGGGGCCGGGCACACGGTGACCGACGCGGCCGACGGCCTCGCCGCCCTGGAGCAGTACGCGCTCGACCGGCCGGACGTGGTGCTGCTGGACGTGACCATGGCCGAGATGGACGGGCTCGAGGTGCTCCGCCAGCTCCGGGCGATGGACCCGGCCGCCCGGGTGGTGATGGCCACGGCCGACGTGCAGACCTCGACCCGCACGCTGTCCGCGGCCGGCGGGGCGGTCGGGTTCGTGACCAAGCCGCTCACGTCCGAGACGGTGGTCCGCGCCGTGGACGCCGCCCTCGCCGGGTAGGGGGCCGCCCCGTGACGCTGACCGTCGACCAGAAGGACGCCGTCACCGAGCTCGTTAACATCGCCTTCTCCCGGACGGCGGCGGCGCTCTCCGAGCTGACCGGCAACCGGGTCGAGCTGACCGTGCCCGAGGTGTCGGCCCACCCCCTGTCCTGGCTCGTCCCGGCCCTCGGGCAGTTCGTCCGGGGGGACGTGGCGACGGTCCACCAGATCTTCGGCGGGTCGGTGTCCGGCGACGCCTTCCTGCTGCTGGACATCGACGGGGCGGCCCGGCTGGTGAGCCTCCTGACCGACGCCGGCGCGCCGACCCGGGAGATGGGCGCGTCGGCCCGCGAGGTGCTGGCCGAGGTCGGCAACATCCTCCTGAACGCCTGCCTCGGCGTGTTCGGCTACCTCCTCCAGGTGCGGTTCACGTTCGCCGTGCCGCGGCTCCACCTGGAGGCGCTCGGGTCGATGCTCGGCACCCTGGTCATCGGCGACGACGAGCTCCGCCACGCCCTCCTCGCGGGCGCCCGCTTCCGGGTGCGCGGGAGCGAGGTGACCGGGTGCATGGTCCTGGTGCTCGGGATCACGTCGCTCGACCTGTTCGTGACGGCGATCGAGGAGTGGGCGGAGCGGACGGCGACCGAGTCGTGAGGGTGGGTGTGGAACGTCGTCCTGGCCCGTAGGTTGTCCGGGGTGCATTGCCCCGGTTCGGCCTTCGCCGGAGGTGGTTCGCCCCCTCACCCCGCGTGCTTCGCCGCGACCCTCTCCCCCGAGGGGAGAGGGTGGGCCTGACCGGCCGTCATCGTGGGCGGGCATACACCCGCGGGCGCCGTGGCCGCACCCCGCGTTGGCGCGTGGTTGCCCGCCCGCGACGGGGGCCGGGTGCGCCCACCCTCTCCCCTCGGGGGAGAGGGTCGCGCGAAGCACGCGGAGTGAGGGGGCGATCCAGCCACGATGACGACCAACCCCACGCACCCAACCCCAGCAATCTGCGGGTCAGTAGGCACACGCCGTGTGCCGTTGCTTGACAGAAGAACGGCACACGGCGTGTGCCGACAACTTTCCTGAGGCGGGGAGCGACGATGGGGCTGGCGGGGTCGATCCTGGACCACCTCGACCAGGTCGGCGACTGGGGCCTGCTGGCCACCGACGCCGACCTGGTGGTTACTCGTTGGAACCGGTGGCTGGAGCGGCGGAGCGGCCGGCCCGCGGCGGACGTGGTCGGCCGGCCGCTGTTCGAGGCCCTCCCCGACCTCGCCCGGCGGATGGAGCGGTACTACCGCCAGGCGCTCACCGGGCAGACGGTACTCCTGTCGCAGCGGCTCCACAAGTTCGTCGTCCCGCTCCCCGCCCCGCCCGACGCCCCCGCGTTCACCCACCAGCAGCAGGCCGCGAGCGTGAGGAGGAGCTGCGCGACGACATCGACCCGCCCGACGCCCCCGCGTTCACCCACCAGCAGCAGACCGCCCGGATCGTCCCGCTCGTTGACGGGGCCGCGGTGTGCGGCACCGTCACGCTGATCGAGGACGTGACCGAGCGGGTGGCCTACGAGGCCGAGTTGCGGGCGCGGGTCGGCCAGCAGGCGGCGGTCGCGGCCGTGGCCCGCGCCGCACTCGGCGGCCACGACCCGGCCGACCTCGCCGGCGAGGCCGCCGCCTTCCTCCGCGAGACGCTCGACGCCGACTTCGTGGAAATCCTCCGCCCCGTCGGGGGGGCGTGGGAGGCGGTTGCCACGGGCGGCGGGCCGGCCCGCCCGGCCGGTGCCGCGCCCGCGGCGGTGCGGTACGTTCTGAGCCCGGGTCACCCCGGCACCCCCACGCCGCTTCCCGCCGACCTCCTCGCCGCCGACCCGCACCTCGCCGCGCACAAGGTTGCCGGCGGGCTGGTCGCGCCGGTCCGCGTCGGCGACCGGCCGGTCGGCGTCCTCGGCGTGTACACCCGGGCCGCGCGCCGGTTCGCCCCCGGCGAACTCCACTTCGTGCAGGCGCTGGCCGACGTGCTCGGCGTGGCCGCCGAGCGGCAGCGGCTCGAGGACGAGCTCCGCCTGCGCGTCCGCGACCTGGCCGACGCCGACCGGCGGAAGGACGAGTTCCTGGCGATGCTCGCCCACGAGCTGCGCAACCCCCTCGCCCCGGTCCGCACCGGGCTGGAGGTGCTGCGGATGAAGGCCGGCGCCGACCCCGAGGTGGACCGGCTGGCGGAGATGATGGGCCGCCAGGTCGGGCAGATCGTCCGGCTGGTGGACGACCTCCTCGACGTGGCCAGGATCACCCGCGGCACCGTGGTCCTCCGCCGCGAGCGGGTCGAGCTGGGGGCGGTGGTGCGGCAGGCCGTCGAGGCGGGTCGGCCGCTGGTCGAAGCCCGCCGCCACGCCCTCACCGTGACCCCGGCGGCCGAGCCGGTGTACGTCGATGGCGACCCTGCCAGACTCGCGCAGGTGGTCGGCAACCTCCTGAACAACGCCGCGAAGTACACCGACGAGGGCGGCCGCGTCTGGCTCGAAACCCGCCGCGACGGGGCCGAGGCCGTGGTGAGCGTGCGCGACACCGGAGCGGGGATCGCGGCCGACGTGCTGCCGCGGGTGTTCGACCTGTTCACCCAGGCCGACCGCACCCTGGACCGGTCGCAGGGCGGGCTCGGCGTCGGCCTCACGCTCGTCCGCCGGCTCGTCGAGCTGCACGGCGGCACGGTCGCCGCCGCGAGTCCCGGTCCGGGCCGGGGGAGCGAGTTCGTGGTGCGCCTCCCGCTGGCGTCGGGCGTCGGGACGGAGCCAACGCGGGTGGTTGCTTCGCCCCCCGCCGGCCGTCCCGCGCCGCGGCGGGTGCTCGTGGTGGACGACAACGTGGACGCGGCCGACAGCCTGGCGATGCTTCTACGCCTGACCGGTCACACCGTCTGGACGGCCTACGGGGGGCCGTCGGCGCTCGAGGCAGCGGAGCGACACCGGCCGGAGGTCGTCCTGTTGGACATCGGCCTGCCGGGGATGGACGGCTACGAGGTGGCGCGGCGGTTGCGATCGGGCGCGGCGGCGGCCGCGACGCTGCTGGCACTGACGGGCTACGGCCAGGAAACCGACCGCCGGAAGACGCATGAAGCGGGATTCGATCACCACCTCGTCAAGCCGGTCGATCCCGACGACCTGGTCCGGCTGTTCGCCACCGTTTGAGCGCGGCGCCCGACGCCGCCCGGGTGGCCCGCGACCCCGCACCGTAGCGGGACGGCCGGGGATCGGGTACGCTGACCGCTGCCATGAGAGTCACCCTCGCCGTCACCGCCGGGCCGCACGCCGGGCGGGAGTTCGCGTTCGACGGGCACGACACGTTCCTCGTCGGCCGGTCGAAGGACGCCCACCTCCAGCTCACCTACGACGACCCGTACTTCGGCCGCCGCCACTTCCTCGTCGAGGTCAACCCGCCGCGGTGCCGGGTCATCGACTTGAACAGCCGCAACGGCACCCACGTCAACGGCCGCCGGGTCGGCACGGCCGAGCTGGCCGACGGCGACGAGGTGAAGGCCGGGCACACCGTCTTCCGCGTCGGCATCCCGCCGCCGGACCCGGACGCCCTCCTCACGCTCGACCTGCCGGCCGACGCCGGCCCCGCCGGCACGGTCGCCCGCCCGTCCGCCCCGGACCAGCCGGTCCGCCCGCCGACCACGCTCGACTACGCGCCGGCCCTCGCCGTCCCCGGGTACGACCTGCACGACGAGCTCGGCCGCGGCGGGATGGGCGTGGTGTACCGGGCCACCCGGCGGGCCGACGGGGCGGCGGTCGCCGTGAAGACGATCGCGCCGGCCGCCGGGGCCGACGGCAAGCAGGTGCGGCGGTTCCTCCGCGAGGCCGAGTCGCTGGCGGCGCTGGCCCACCCGAACGTCGTCGCCTGCCTCGACCGCGGGGAGGCCGACCCGGTCGTGTACCTGGTGATGGAGCTGATCGACGGCCCGGACCTGGCCAGGCTGGTGAAGGCGCAGGGGGTGATGGGGGTCGGGGCGGCCGTGCGGGCGGCGTGCGGGGTGCTCGCCGGGCTGGCCCACGCCCACGCCCGCGGGATCGTTCACCGGGACGTGAAGCCGTCGAACGTGCTCCTCGGCGGGCCGGCCGGGCGGCGGCGGGTGAAGGTCGCCGACTTCGGGCTGGCGCGGGCCTACGACCAGTACCAGCTGAGCGGGCTGACGATGCAGGGGGAGGCGGGCGGCACGCCGGCGTTCATGGCCCCGGAGCAGGTGACGCACTTCCGGACGGTGCGGCCGGCGGCCGACCAGTACTCGGCCGCGGCCACGCTGTACTACCTGCTCGCCGGCCGGTACACGCACGACCTGCCGCGGGAGCCCGACCGGCAGCTGGCGTGCATCGTCAGCGCCGCGCCGGTGCCGCTCCGCGACCGCCGGCCGGAGGTGCCCGCGGGCCTCGCCGGCGTGATCCACCGCGCGCTGGCGAAGGAGCCCGACGCCCGCTACCCGGACGCGGCGGCGTTCCGGGCCGCGCTGCTGCCGTTCGCCCGCGAGTGACCCGCAGGTGGTCCGGGTGTGCAGCTCCCCGTCAGTTTTTCACCACAGGTGGTTCGCCCCCTCACCCCGCGTGCTTCGCCGCGACCCTCTCCCCCGAGGGGAGAGGGTGGGCCTTGCCGGCGCCCGTCGTGGGCGGGCATCGCACCGCAGATGTAGGGGGGCGTTGAGTCGGCGCGTGGTTGCCCGCCCGTGATGACGACCGGCCAGGCCCACCCTCTCCCCTCGGGGGAGAGGGTCGCGGCGAAGCACGCGGGGTGAGGGGGCGGACCACATCCGACGAAGACCAGCATCACGCACGCGCCCCGGACACCCTCCGGGTCAGTTGGGGCCGGCCCGGAACGCCCGGTTGAGCGGCGCCGTGTCCCACGCGAAAACCGCGTTCGAGTCGGCGGTGACCAGCCGCGAGCCGTCCGGACTGAACGCGGCCGACTCCGTTCCGGGCAGCGCCAGCACCGCGTCGCCGGTCTCCGCGTCCCACACCCGCGCCCCGTCGTCGGCGGTCGTTACCACCCGACTGCCGTCCGGGCTGAACGCGATCGACACGACCGAATCGCGGTGCCCGGTCAGCGTCGCCACCGCCTCCCCCGACGCCGCGTCCCACACCCGCGGCCCCGCCTGGCCCACGACGACCACGCGCGAGCCGTCCGGGCTGAACGCGGCCGCCGCGGCGTGGTCGTGCTGGTCCTTCAGGGCGGCGCGCGGGGTCCACGTCTTCGCGTCGTACACCTGCGTCAGCCCGTCGTGCCAGAACACCAGCGCCGCGGCGCCGTCCGGGGAGAAGACCAGGTTCCGGGCGCTCGGGTCGATGCCCACCCCCTTCCGCGGCGGGAGGATGACGGTCTCGGCCCCGGTCGCCGGCTCCCACTGCTTGAACACCCACGCGGCGATCGGCCCCTCGATGTGGGCGTAGACCACGCGCCGGCCGTCGGGCGCGTACCACACCTTCAGTTGCGAGTACGTCGGCGTCTTGCGCTCATGGAGCGGCGCGCCGGTGGTCGCGTCCCACACCCGGACCGCGCCGTCGTCCGTGCCGGTCACCAGCCGGGAGCCGTCCGGAGAGAACGCCGCCACGACCGCGCCGCGGGTGTCCGCCTTGAGTTCCACCGTCGTCGTCGCCGGGCCGGCCGCCCACAGGTACAGCCGCGAGTCGGACGCGTGCTGAACCAGGACGCGGTTCGCGGCCGGGGCGACCGCGAGGGCGCGGCCGTGCTCGACGAACCGGGCGTGGTCCTCGGGCGGCCGGAGGGCGGCGCCGGTCCGCAAGTCCCACGCAAACCCCCCGGACGGACCCGCCGAGATCAGCCGGCTGGCGTCGGGGGAGAGGCGGATGACGTTGCGGTACCCGCCGGCCGCGCGGCCGTCCTCCCGACCGGCGAGCGCGAGCCCCTCGGGCCGGGTGGCCGTGTCCCAGACCCGCAGCGGCCCGACCGACGAGACCGTGGCCAGCCGCTTCCCGTCGGGGGCGAGCGCGGCGGCGAAGATCGGACCGGTGTGGCCGCGGTAGACGACCGACCGCGTGCCCCGCGACACGTCCCAGACGGCCGTCGCCCCGTCCGCTGACCCGACGATCACGTGGCCGTTGGGGGCGAACGCGGCGGTCGAGACGTTCGCCTCGCCCTCCAGCGCGTACAGCTCGGACCCGCCCCCCACGGTCCACACCCGGACCGTCTTCCCGTCCACGGTGAGGAGCCGGCTACCGGTCACGTCGAACGGCATCGCGACGCCCTGGGTATTCCCCTTGATCGTGGACACGACCGCCCCCGTGGCCGCCTCGCACACGCGGGTCGTCCGGCCCGTGAGCACCACCCGATTGCCGTCGGGGCTGAAGGCCACGCCCCGCACGTCCGTCCCGTCGCCGGCGATCACCCGCTGTTCCTTCCCGGTGGCGGCCTCCCACACCCGGGCGGTGTCGTCCGCGGAGCCGGTGATGATCCGCGCGCCGTCGGCGCTGAACGCGGCCGAGGTGACCTTCTTCGCGTGCCCGGCGAGCGCCGCCACCTCCTTCCCCGTGGCCGCGTCCCACACCCGGGCGGTCGGCTCCTCGTCGCTCGCGGTCAGCACCCGGCGGCCGTCGGGGCTGAAGACCGCGTGGTTGAGCCGCCGCCGGTCGCCGGCGAGGGTGGCGGCCACCTTGCCGGTGAGCGCGTCGCGCACCTGGTGGTCGTAGCCGTCCTTCGAGAAGCGGGCGACCAGCAGGCGGGCCGCGTCCGGGCTGACCGCGCTGGTGGTCGCAGTCCCGTTGTCGCCCTTACCGCCCTCGTGCAGGAGCTTTCCGCTCGCGGCGTCCCACACCCACCACCCGGCGTACCCCCGGGCGAGGACGCGGGCGCCGTCCGGGCTGTACACCACGTCCCGCGACCCGCCGCCGCCGGGGAGGGTGAGGAGCTCGGCGTGGGCGAGGCGGTGGACGTGCCGCCACTCCCAGCCGCGGTACGCCGGGTCGCAGGCGTCGAGGAGCTGGCGGGCGCGGTCCGGGTTGCGGGCCAGCCACTCGCGCTGCGCCAGCTCGACGGTGCGGGCGTACTCCTGCTTCGCCTTGCGGGCCTCACCCCCCTCCGCCCGGGCCTTCGCCCCCTCGGCCCGGACCTTCGCCTCGCGGTCTCGCTCCGCGTCGGACTTCGCGCGGTCGCGGGCCTTTTCCGCCACCCCCAGGTCCGCCGTCGTGTCCTTCAGCTGCGCCTCGCCTTCGGCCCGCAGCCGCTCCGCCCGGTGCGCCAGCCCGGTCACCACGAGAACGACGACGGCGAGTAGCGCCGCCAGCGGGGCGAGCACGGCGGCGGCGGACAGCGCCGGCTTCCGCCGCGCCCACCGGACGGCCCGCTCGACGGCCCCGACCGGGCGGGCGGTCACCGGCTCGCCGGCCAGCCACCGGCGCAGGTCGGCGGCGAGGAAGCGGCAGTCCGGGTAGCGGTCGGCGGGGCGCTTCGCCATCGCCTTCAGGCAGACCGCCTCCAGGTCGCGCGGCACGTCCGGCCGCGACGCCGACGGCGGCTCCGGCTCGGTGTGGATCGCGTTGTAGACGACGACGGCCGGCGGCCCGGTGAACGGCGGGCGGCCGGTCAGCAACTCGTACAGCACCACGCCGGCGGAGTACTGGTCGGCCGGGGGGTCGGCGGCGTCGGCCGCGGCGGCCGCCTGCTCGGGGGCCATGTACGCGGGGGTGCCCATGACCGCGCCGTCGCTGGTCAGCCGCGCCTCGCCGCTCTCCCCGGTCCGGGCGGCGAGGCCGAAGTCCATCAGGTGAACGCGGTAGGCCGCGTCGAGCATGGCGTTCGCCGGCTTCACGTCGCGGTGGACCACCCCGCGGGCGTGCGCGAACGCCAGCGCCTCGGCCAGCTCGCGCACCAGCCGGGCGGCCCGCTCGAACTCGACGCCGTCGGGCGGGATGGCGTCGGCCAGGGGGCGGCCGTCGATGAGCGCGGACGCGATGTAGTGCCGGTCGCCGTCGGCGCCGGCCTCGAAGACGGGGACGATGTTCGGGTGGGCGAGCCCGGCGGCGGCCTTCGCCTCGCGGAGGAAGCGCTCGACCCGCTTCGGGCTGTCGAGCACCCCGGCGTGCGGCACCTTCAGGGCGACCTCGCGGTCGAGCTGCGGGTCGTAGGCGCGGTACACGGTGCCGAACGCCCCGGCCCCGAGCTTGGCGCGGAGGACGAACCGGCCGACCGTCTGCGGCGGGGCGGGACGGGGCGCGTCGGCGACGGTACCGGACCCGGCGGTGAAGCGGGTGCCGCAGGCGGGGCACCGGACCGCCCGCCCGACGGCCGCGTCCGGGAGGGTGGAGCGGCGGGCGCAGGCGGGGTTCGGGCACGTGACCGGCGCGGGCATGACGCGACCTCGGGAGATGGGAGCGTTCTAACCGACTCCCGGACAAGTCGCAATCGTGTCACCCTCACCCGGTTGGTCCGTACCCGTGGCCCGCCCCGGGGCGTTGCCCCGGGCTATGCTGTCCCACCCCTTCGGGGTGAAGAGGGCTGTCTGGTTTTCAGGCCAACGGCCTGGGACAGCATAGCCCGGGGCAACGCCCCGGGGCGGATCCGGATCAACGGGTGCGCGAACAAAGACCGGGTCGGGCGAACGACCCGCCCGCGCGAGTCTGCCGGGGCGCGGCCGGTGGAATCCCCGATTCCGCGATCCCGCTCGGTTGCGTCGCGCCGCCGATCTGTTAAAAAGATGTCCAGAGCCTCATTCGTTCAGGGACGAGTCACCGGCGCAGGCACCCGGGCGGGGTCGCACCCCCGACGGCGCGTCGCGCGAGAATCTCATCGTGAACGAAATCATCCACGACTTCCTCGTCGAAACCCACGAGAATCTCGCGCAACTCGACCTGGACCTCGTCACCCTCGAACGGGACCCCGGGGAGCGCCAGACGCTCGCCCGCGTGTTCCGCGCCCTCCACACGGTCAAGGGAACGGCGGGGTTCCTGGGGCTCGCCCGGCTCCAGGCCGTGTCGCACGCCGCCGAGAGCCTCCTCACCCGGCTGCGGGCCGGCGAGCTCGCCTTCAACCCCGAGATCGCCACCGCCCTCCTCGCGGTCGTCGACGCCGTGCGCAAGATTCTCGCCGGCCTGGAGGCGACCGGGCGGGAGGAGGAGGCGGACTTCTCCGACGTGATCCGGCCCCTCGAAGCACTCACGAAGGGGGCCGGCGGCAGCCGCGCGATGCCCCCGGCGCCGCCGCCGCCCGTCGTCGTCGGGCCGACGCGCGTCACCGTTACCGCGCCCGAGCCGCGCCCGAGCCGCCCCCGACGCCCGTGGCCGTCTCGATGGCGACCGCCGAACCGGTCGAGGGGCGGCACTCGGCCGTGTCGGACGGTAGCATCCGCGTGGACGTCGTGCTCCTCGACAAGCTGATGACGCTGGTCGGCGAGCTGGTGCTGGCGCGCAACCAGCTCGTCGGGTTCCACTCGGTGCGCGAAGACCCGACGCTGCACGGCCCCGTCCAGCGGCTCGACCTCCTCACGACCGAGCTGCAGGCCGGGGTGATGAAGACGCGCATGCAGCCGGTCGGGACGCTGTGGGGCAAGTTCCCGCGGATCGTCCGCGACCTCGCCGCGGCGTGCGGCAAGCAGGTCCGGCTCGACCTCGACGGCGGCGACACCGACCTCGACAAGAGCATCGTCGAGGCCATCCGCGACCCGCTGACGCACATCGTGCGCAACGCCGTCGATCACGGCATCGAGCCGCCCGCCGCCCGCACCGCCCGCGGCAAGCCGGCCGAGGGGCGGCTCCACCTCCACGCCACGCACGAGGGCGGCAAGGTCGTCATCCGCGTGTCCGACGACGGCGGCGGCATCGACCCCGCCCGGGTCCGCACGAAGGCGGTCGCGGCCGGGCTCGTGACCCCCGACCAGGCCGGCCGGATGACCGACCGCGAGCTCGTGAACCTGGTCTTCCTTCCCGGCTTCTCGACCGCCGACAGCGTCACCCACTTCTCCGGCCGCGGCGTCGGCATGGACGTGGTGCGGACGAACGTCGAGAAGATCGGCGGCACCGTGGACCTGGAGAGCCGGCCCGGCGGCGGCACGACGGTGAGCATGAAAATCCCGCTCACCCTGGCCATCATCCCGGCGCTGACCGTGACCTGCGGCGGTGACCGCTACTGCATTCCGCAGGTGAGCCTGCTGGAGCTGGTGCGGCTCGACGGCGGGCCGGGCCACGCGGGCGTCGAGTACGTCCACGGGGCGCCGGTGTACCGCCTCCGCGGCAGCCTGCTGCCGCTCGTCTACCTCGACCGGCTCCTGCGCGTGGAACCCGCGCGGCCGGCCGACGGCGGCGCGACGGTGGTGGTGATCCAGGCCGACGACCGGCCGTTCGGGCTGGTGGTGGACGACATCCACGACACCGGCGAGATCGTGGTGAAGCCGCTGCGGAAGCAGCTGAAGGGGGCGGCCGCGTTCTCCGGGGCGACGATCCTCGGCGACGGCCGGGTGGCGCTGATTCTCGACGTACTCGGGCTGGCGCAGCGGGCGGGGGTGGTGTCCGGGCCGCGCGAGCGGGCCGTGGCGGAGCGGCCGTCGTCGGTCGCGGCGGCGCAGGTCCGCGAGACGGTGCTGCTGGTGTCGTCCGGCGGCGGGCGGATGGCGATCCCGCTGGCCGCGGTGGACCGGCTGGAAGAATTCCCGCGCGCGTCGGTCGAGCGCGTCGGCGGGCGGAGCGTGGTGCAGTACCGGGGCGAAATCCTGCCCCTCGTGCGCGCCGCGCGCAAGGGCCGTCGGAAGCGCCGGGCCGGCGCGGCCGAGCCCCGCGGGTTGCAGGTGGCCGTGTGCGCGGCCGACGGGCGGCGCGTGGGGCTGGTGGTGAACCGGCTACTGGACGTGGTGGAGGAGGCGGTGACCGCCCGCGCCCCGGCCGGCCGCCCGGGGGTGTTGTTCACCGCCGTGGTGCAGGACCGGGTGACCGAGTTCCTGGACATCGCGGCGGTCGTGAAGGCGGCGCACCCGGGAACGTGACGGCCCGGGGTTTTGAGCCCGGGAGGGCGCCTTCGCTAGCCCGGGGCGGAAGCCCCGGGCGGCCTGCCGCGGAGTTCGTGGGGTGATGCACCTGGTTCCACGCCGACGCCCGCCCGGGGCTTCCGCCCCGGGCTAGCGAAGGCGCCCTCCGGGCTCAAACCCCGAACCGCGCCGCCGGAGTTCGCATGACCGCCGACCGTCAGTTCTGCACGTTCCTCCTCGCCGGCCACCACTTCGGGGTGGACGTGACGAGCGTGCAGGAGGTGATCCGCGCCCAGGAGATGACGCGCGTCCCGCTCACCCCGCCGGTCGTCCGCGGGCTCATCAACCTGCGCGGCCAGATCGTCACCGCGATCGACCTGCGCCGCCGCCTCGACCTGCCCGACCGCACGGCCGGCGACCCGCCGGTGAACGTCGTGGTCCGCACCGACGACGGGGCGGTGAGCCTGCTGGTGGACGAGATCGGCGACGTGCTGGACGTCCCCGAGGCGGCGTTCGAGCGCTCGCCCGAGACGCTCGCCGGCCCGGCCCGCGACCTGATCCGCGGGGCGTACAAGCTCGACGGCCGGCTGCTGCTCATCCTCGACACCGACCGGGCCGTGGACCTGTCCGACAGCCGCGACCCCGAAAGACCCCACCCTCCCGAGTCGTTCATGCCGCCGCCCAAGAAGCCCCGCGCCCGCCCCGCCGCCGCGAAGGCCGCCGACCCGCTCGGCACCGTCGAGTTCCTCCGGGAGGCGTTCGACGCCATCCAGGCCAACGTCTTCATTGCCGACGCGAACCTCACTCTCGTCTACGCCAACCCGCGGGCGCTGGACACGCTCCGCGGCATCGAGGGGGAGGTGCGGAAGGAGTTCGGCGTCGGCGCCGACGACCTCCTCGGCGCGTCGGCCAACCGCTTCCTCCGCGACCCGCGGGCCGTCGAACGGATCCTCCACAACCCCGCCGCCCTCCCGCACCTCACGGAGTTCAGCTTCGGCACCGTCACCATCGAGGCGCGCGTCAACGGCGTGTACGGCCCCGGCGGCGCGGCCGTCGGGTACGTCGTCAACTGGGAGGACACGACCGCCGCCCGGGTGGAGCAGGCCCGGCTGTCGGCCATGCTCGACGCCATCGACCGGTCGCAGGCGGTGATCGAGTTCAAGATGGACGGCACCATCCTGGCGGCGAACGACAACTTCCTGCGGGTGATGGGCTACACCCTCGACGAGGTGAAGGGCCGGCACCACTCCCTGTTCGTGGACGACGCCACCCGTACCGGGCCGGGCTACGCCGACTACTGGGCGCGGCTCGGCCGCGGCGAGTACCAGGCGGGCGAGTTCCGCCGCGTCGGCAAGGGCGGCCGGGAGGTGTGGATTCAGGGGAGCTACACGCCGGTGCCCGACCGGACCGGGAAGCCGGTGAAGGTGGTGAAGTACGCGTCCGACACGACCGCGCAGGTGAAGCTGCGGCTCGACGTGGAGGGCGTCCTGCGGCGCGTCGCCGAGAGCGCCACGGCGCTGGCCGCGGCGTCGCGCCAGCTCGGCGGGGTAAGCCAGCAGATGGCCGCGAACGCCGAGGAAACCTCCGCGCAGGCCGGGGTCGCGTCGGCCGCGGCCGAGCAGGTGAGCACGAGCGTCGCCACCGTCGCCACCGGGGCGGAGGAGATGGGGGCGAGCATCCGCGAGATCGCCCGCAGCGCGCACGAGGCGGCGAAGGTGGCCATGTCGGCGGTGAAGGTCGCGGACCGGACGAACGACACGGTGGCGAAGCTCGGCGAGAGCAGCGCCGCGATCGGCAACGTGGTGAAGGTCATCACGTCGATCGCCCAGCAGACGAACCTGCCGGCGCTGAACGCGACGATCGAGGCGGCGCGGGCCGGCGAGGCGGGGAAGGGGTTCGCGGTGGTCGCCAACGAGGTGAAGGAGCTGGCGAAGCAGACGGCGCGGGCGACGGAGGACATCGGCCGCAAGATCGAGGCGATCCAGGGCGACACCCGCGGGGCGGTCGAGGCGATCGGTCAGATCGGCAAGGTGATCGCCGAGATCAACGACATCCTGAACACGATCGCCAGCGCCGTCGAGGAGCAGACGGCGACGACGGGCGAGATCAGCCGGAGCGTGACGGAGGCGGCGAAGGGGAGCAACGAGATCGCGCGGAACATCACCGGCGTGGCCCAGGCCGCCCGCGGCACGACGGAGGGCGCCGGCGAGACGAGCCGCTCGGCGGACGCGCTGTCGCGGATGGCGAACGACCTGCAACAGCTCGTCAGCGGGTTCAAGCACTGAGCCGGGGGCGTCGCGTGCTGGTCTGTAGGTTGTCCGGGGTCGCAGGCCGGCGTTTGGTCCCCGTCGGAGGTGGTTAACCCCCTCACCCCGCGTGCTTCGCCGCGACCCTCTCCCCCGAGGGGAGAGGGTCGCGGCTGACCCGCGCCCGTCACGGGCGGGCATCGACCGGCGAACGCAGTGGGGTGCCGGCGACGGCGCGTGGTTGCCCGCCCGGTATGAGGCCCGGCAAGGCCCACCCTCTCCCCTCGGGGGAGAGGGTCGCGGCGAAGCACGCGGGGTGAGGGGGATAACCACCCACGGCGAAGACCGGTGAACGGCTCCGCAACCCGGACACCTGCGGATCAGTACCACGGAACTCGCCGAAGTGGAGGAGCCGCGCATGCACGCGCTCGTGATCGACGACTCCCGGACCGTCCGGGCCATCATCGGGAAGACGCTCCGCGACGAGGGGTTCACGGTGTCCGAGGCCGGCGACGGCCGCGCCGGCCTCGCCGCCCTCGCCGGCACCCCGGACGTCGGCCTCGTCCTCGTCGACTGGAACATGCCCGAGATGGACGGCCTCGCGTTCATCACCGCCGTCCGCGCCGACCGGGCCTACGACGGCGTCCGCGTCGTCATGGTCACCACCGAGACCGAGCAGGTGCAGGTGGGGCGGGCGCTGGCGGCGGGGGCCGACGAGTACATGATGAAGCCGTTCACCCGGGAAATCCTGGTCGCCAAGCTCAGCCTCCTCGGCGTGTTCGGGGAGTAGCCGTGCCCGCGATCCGCGTCCTGATCGTCGACGACTCGGCCGTGATCCGCCGCGCGGTAGCCGGGGAACTGGCTGCCGACCCGGCCCTGGAGGTCGTCGGCACGGCGGCCGACGGCCGCATCGCCCTCGCCAAGCTGGCGCAGCTCGCGCCGGACCTCGTCGTCCTCGACGTGGAGATGCCCGAGCTCGACGGCCTGGCGACGCTCCGCGAGATCCGCAAGACGCACCCGAAGCTGCCGGTCATCATGTTCAGCGCGGTGACCGAGCGCGGCGCGGCCGCGACACTCGACGCCCTCGCCCTCGGCGCCACCGACTACTTCGCGAAGCCGACGACCGGCGGTCTCGACGCCTCGCTGCGCGTCATCCGCGAGCAGTTGATCCCCGAGATCAAGGCGCTGTGCGCCCGCGGCGCGGCCGTGCCGCAGCCGCCCGCGTCGTTCGGGGCGCCGCCCGCGACTGACCGCGTGGACGTGGTGGCGGTCGCGGCGTCCACCGGCGGGCCGAACGCCCTCGCCGACCTGTTCGACGGGCTCCCCGCCGACTTCCCGGTGCCGGTCGTGATCGCCCAGCACATGCCGCCGGTGTTCACCCGCCAGCTGGCCGAACGGCTGTCGGCCCGGTTCGCGCTCCGCGTCGAGGAGGGGCGCGCCGGCGGCGCCCTCGCGCCGGGGCACGCCTGGATCGCGCCCGGCGACTACCATCTGGTCGTCGTCCGGGACGCCGCGGGGGTGCGGGTGGCGGTGAATCAGGAGCCGCCCGAGAACTCGTGCCGGCCGGCCGCGGACGTGCTGTTCCGGTCGGTCGCCCGGGTGTTCGGCCCGGCCGCACTCGGCGTCGTGCTGACCGGCATGGGGCAGGACGGGCTGCGCGGCTGCGAGGCGATCCGCGCGGCCGGCGGGCGCGTGGTCGTGCAGGACGAAGCGACCTCCGTGGTGTGGGGGATGCCGGGGGCCGTGGCCCGCGCCGGGCTCGCCGACCGCGTGCTGCCGCTGGCCCAGCTCGCACCGGAGATCGTGCGGCGCGTGCGCGCCGGCCGCGAGGGCGGCCGATGACCGCCCAGGACTTCGAGTACGTGTGCCGGTTCGTCCGCGACCGCAGCGCCATCGTGCTGGACGCCGGGAAGGAGTACCTCGTCGAGTCGCGCCTCGGCCCGCTCGCGGCGCGGCTGCAGCTCGGGTCGGTGGCCGACCTGATCGGCCGGCTGCGCACCGGCCGCGACGCCGCGCTCGGCACCCGCGTCATCGAAGCGATGGTGACGAACGAGACGCTGTTCTTCCGCGACGTGCAGCCGTTCGACACGCTGCGGCGGACCGTGCTGCCGGAGCTGATCCGCCGGCGGGCGGGCGAGCGTCGGCTGGACGTGTGGTGCGCCGCGTGCTCGACCGGGCAGGAGCCGTACAGCCTGGCGATCCTGCTGCGCGAGTACTTCCCGGCGCTCGCCGCGTGGCGCGTCGGCATCCTGGCGACAGACCTGTCGGCGGAGGTGCTGGGGCGGGCGCGGGAGGGGCGGTACACTCAACTGGAGGTGAACCGCGGGCTGCCGGCGGCGCTGCTGCTGAAGTACTTCCGCCAGCACGCCGCCGTCTGGGAGCTGGCCGACGACGTGCGGCGGATGGTGGAGTTCCGCGAGCTGAACCTCGTCCGCGAGTGGCCGCCGCTGCCGCGGTTCGACCTGGTGTTCCTGCGGAACGTGATGATCTACTTCGACGTGGACACGAAGAAGGCGATCCTCGGCCGCGTAGCCCGGGTGCTGCGGCCGGACGGCCACCTGCTCCTCGGCGCGGCCGAATCGACGATCAACCTGGACGACACGTTCCGCCGGGCGGAGGAGCTGAAGGGCGGCTTCTACCAGCCGGCCGGCGGTTCGGGGTTTCCGTAGGTCGGGCCGAGTCTGCGAGGCCCGACGCGGGGCGCCGGACGCGAACCGGAGAGACGCGGAACGTCGGAGCCGCCGGGTTTTCGCCCGAACCTCCCGTTGCCCCGCGTCGGGCCTCGCAGACTCGACCCGACCTACAAGACCCGAGCCGAACACAGGAGCAGCGGTGGACACGCGGGACGAACTACTCACCGCCTTCGACGCCGGCGTCGTCACCGCGCTGCGGGAGATGGCCGGCGTCGAGGCGGTCCGCCGCGGCCCGGCCGACGCCGCCGCCGACGTGGCGGTCGCGCTTCGGCTGGACGTCGGCGCGGGGTGGTGGGCGGTCCTCGACTTCCCGCCCGCCACCGCCGCCGCGCTCGCCCGGCGGGTGCTGGCGGGCGTCGCCGACGAGCCGGACGACGCGACGGTGCGGGACTGCGCCGCCGAGCTGCTGAACGTCACCGCCGGGCAGGCGAAGACGCTCCTGTACGGCACGCCGCACCACTTCACGTTCGCCACCCCGACGGCGCCGCCGGCCGGCGCCGCGGGCGCGGCGGGCGTCGGGTACGATACGGAGTGCGGGGCGTTCTCCCTCCGCGTCCTGCCGGCGACCGTCACCACCGGGGGTTGATCATGGCGAAGGCGACCCACGGACCCGTCTCCGTCGCCGAGTTCGCGCAGAACCTGGCCCACAGCGGCCTCCTTCCTGCCACCGACGTGCTGCCCGCGGCCGACGGCGCCGCCGCCGCCCGCAAGCTCGTCGAGGCCGGGAAGCTCACCGCGTTCCAGGCCGACGCCGTCCTCGGCCAGCGGTTCGAGGAGCTGCGCATCGGCAACTACGACGTGCTCGACAAGCTCGGGGTCGGCGGCATGGGGGCGGTGTACAAGGCGCGCCACCGGCGGATGAAGCGCGTCGTCGCGCTCAAGGTGCTGTCCCGCGAGGGCGCCCGCTCCGGTACGCTGGCCGACCGCTTCCAGCGCGAGATCGAGACGCTCGCCCGGCTCGCCCACCCGAACATCGTGATGGCCTACGACGCCGACGAGGCCGAGGTCGGGCCGTTCCTCGTGATGGAACTGGTGATCGGCCGCGACCTGGCCGCCGAGGTCGCCGACCGCGGGCCGCTCCCCGTCGCCGACGCCATCGACCGCATCCTCCAGGCCGCCCGCGGGCTCGAGTACGCCCACGCCCAGGGGATCGTTCACCGCGACATCAAGCCGGGCAACATCCTCCGCGACACCGACGGGCTGGTGAAGGTGGCCGACCTCGGCCTCGCCCGGCTGAGCGAAACGCCCGCGAACCTGTCGCTGACGCAGGCCGGCACGGTCGTCGGCACGGCCGAGTACATGCCGCCGGAACAGGCGGTCGACTCGGGCGAGGTGAACCACCGGGCCGACATCTCCAGCCTCGGCTGCACGCTGTTCTTCCTCCTGACCGGCCGGGCGCCGTACCAGGCGGGGTCGATCATGTCGATGTTCCTGAAGCACCGCGACGAGCCGGTGCCGGACCTCCGCGCCCTCCGCCCCGCGGTGCCGGCCGGGCTGGAGGCGGTGTTCCGGCGGATGGCCGCGAAGGCGCCGGCCGACCGCTACCAGTCGATGACCGAGGTGGCCGCGGCGCTGGAGCGCGTCCGCGGGACCGTCGCGCCGGCGGACGTGGGAACCGGCGAGTGGTCCTCCCTTCCGCCCTCGCCGCCCGACCGGACGCTCGTTCTCGACAAGAACGCGCCCGCGGGGTCGAACGTGGCGACGGGGGCGTTCGAGGTGACGCCGCCGTCGACCGCGACGGCCGCGGCGCCGGCCGGCGGCGTCGCGGGGCGGACGGTCGTGCTGGCGGAGTCGTCGCGGACCCAGGCCGGGATCATCCGCCGCTACCTCCAGCAGCTCGGCGCGGCGCACGTCCACGCGGCCGAGTCCGGTGCGGAGGCGCTGGCCCTCGCCGCGCGTGAGCGGGCGGCGGTGGTGGTGTCGTCGATGCACCTGAAGGACATGACCGGGGCGGAGTTGGCGACCGCGCTGCTGGCCGACGCCGGGTGCGCCGGGGTCGGGTTCGTACTGGCGACGAGCGCGGCCGACGAGCAGGAGCCCGGCGCCGTCCCGACCAGCCCGCGGGTGGTGGTGATGCCGAAGCCGTTCGACCCCGAGCGCCTCGCCCGGTCGATCGCCGCCGTCGTCCGGTGACGCGGCTTATTGACCCAACAGTTGTTCGGGTTGCGCCACTCCCGAGCGGTCTTCGCCGTGGGTGGTTCGCCCCCTCACCCCGCGTGCTTCGCCGCGACCCTCTCCCCCGAGGGGAGAGGGTGGGCGCGCCCGGCCCCCATCGCGGGTGGGCAATCACGCGCCGACGCCGTGTCACACTACCCCGCGTCCGCGGGTCGATGCCCGCCCGGGATGGGGCCGAACCACGCCCACCCTCTCCCCTCGGGGGAGAGGGTCGCGGCGAAGCACGCGGGGTGAGGGGGCGAACCACCCACGACGGAAACCAGAAGCCACGCCCACAACCCGGTCGACCTGCGGATCGTTAGGTCACTGCGGCGCGGCCGGCGCCGGGAACAACTGCGGGTCCATCCGGTGCAGCAGCCGGCGGATCTTCGGCACCTCCTCAAGGGCGGCGGCGTCGCCGACGGCGGCCATCTCCCGGGCGCGGGTGAACTCGGTCAGCTGGAACCCGGTCACGTCGGGGGCGATGACCACGTCGGCCGGCTGCACCCCGAACGCGTTCAGGCTGTGGTTCTGCACCAGCAGGCTGCGGAGGATCGTCTGCACGATCGACGGCCCCCGCCGCGGCGGCCCCGCCCGGCCCGGGGTGATGTCGCCGAACACCTTCTCCATCTTGGCCGTCACGCTCACCGCGATCACGAAGTTGCACACCTCCTTCACCAGCACGTCGGCCGGGATGTTGTTCACCAGCCCGCCGTCCACCAGCGCCTGCCCGCCGCGGCAGATGGGGGCCGACAGCACCGGCAGGTTGATGCTCTCCAGCACCGCGTGGACGGCGTCGCCGTGGTCGCGCACGACCGACCCGCCGTACACCAGGTCCACCGTCACCGACCGGCACGGCACCGCCAGCTGCTCCAGCCGCCAGTCGCGGAGGTACTTCCGCAGCATCGGGTCGAACTGCCCGCGGCGGTACTTGTAGAGGAGGTACCACTGGTCGCCGCCGGGGAGGTGGCGGAACAGCCACGACGGCCGCAGGTCGGCCGCGAAGCAGGCCGCGGTGTGGTCGCAGTCCAGGCCGGACGCGAACAGCGCTCCGGTCATCGCCCCGGCGCTGGTGCCGGCGATCACGTCCACGACCACGCCGCTCCGCTCCAGCGCCTGGAGCACGCCGAGGTGCGTCATGCCGCGCGCCGCGCCGCCGCCCAGGGCCACCCCGATGCGGACGTTGCGGAGGTCATGGACGAGCCGCTCTAGCCCGTCCGCCACGGTCCGGCCGTAGGGGTGGGCCGGGAGCGGGTCGGCGATCTTGAAGTCGCGGGCGGCCAGCTCGCGGAGGTCCGCCGCCGGGCCGACCGGCGGGCCGCCCGTGATGAGCCAGGCGACGCGCACCTTGTCCCGCCACCCGCGGGCCGGCACGTCCAGCGCCCGGAGCCGGCCGACCGTTGCGTCAGCCGCGGCCGCGGGGGCGAAGAACACGGCCCGGTCGGCGACCTCCATCAGCCGCGCGAGGCGCTCCGGCCCGAGGTCGGCGGGTGCGTCGAAGACGATCCCGGGTGGCGTCCTGCCACCCGGCCACCTGCCGGCGGATCTCGGCCGGATCGAGTACGGTGCCGTTCTCGGTAAGCGGGCGGAACCGCACGTCGGGGAGGTTCTGCCACGTCGCCGGGTCGCCGAACACGGCCAGCCGCTCGCCGAGCTCCGCGAGCCGGGCAAGAAGCCGGGCCGCGACCGCCCGCGTGGCCGGCGACTCGTGGACGAGCGCCAGCAGCATCGGCGCGCGCCGGCCGGTGGTGCCGAAGAAGTGCGTCCGCAGGCTGCCGGCGAACGTCTTCAGCCACATCCGGCGGAGCTCGGGGTAGCGGGCCGACAGGTCCATCGCCCGCTCGTAGTCGAGCTCCAGCACCGTCGCGGACTCCAGCGCCACGACGCGGATCGGCACCGGCTCGGCGAGCGCCCCGATCATCATCCCGTACTGCTCGCCGCGGTCGATCATGCGGAACAGCGACTCGGTGCCGTGGGCGTCCACCCGGACGGCCTTGAGCCGGCCGCGGAGGACGAACCCGACGGCGTCGAGCACCGCGTCCGCCTCGTGAGCGACGGCCCCGGCCGGGTGGTGGACGACGCGGGCTTCCTGCGAAACCTCGGCCAGCACCTCGGCCGGCAGGCCGCGGAAGTACTCGTTGACCGTCAGCAGCGGCAGCACATCATCGGTCACGGCGGCGCCTCTCCTGTTCGCGGCGGACGTGGTCCCCGAACCCGTCCCGGGGGGCGGCGTTGGCCGCGTCCGTCAGGTCCGCGGTCCGCCGCAGGTCCTCGAACGGCAGCGACCGGTCGAGCCGGCCGGCGGCGTAGAGCGCCCGGTCGAGCCGGGCGTTGGCGAACACCCGCCAGTCGCGCCGCCACCGGCGGCTCGGCAGCCGGTAGAACGACGTGGTGCAGTTCATGCACAGCCCGTTGTACCAGCGCGGCGCCGCGGCCAGGTCGTTCATCGCCGCGGCGTAGTCGAGGAACACCTCGCGGACCTCCTCCGGCGGGGCGACCATCCGGTAGAGGTGCGCCGCCTGCCGCGGCGGGTGGAGCGTCCGCCGTAGGACGATGTCGCGCTCGTCGGCCGCGATGTAGACCAGCTCCTGCTGCCGGTACAGGCTGGGGAGGAGCGAATACTTCTGCCCCTTCCGGTAGCGCACCTCGACCGACACGCACAGCCGCCCGTCCGGGCCGAACTCGAACACCAGGACCGGGTGGCTCATCCATTGCGAGCCCCAGTTGAAGAAGATGATGTCGAGCGCGGCGAGGTGCGCCAGCCGGTACGTGCGGGTGTCGTACCTCACGTCGACGACGCCCGGAGCTGGGTAGTCGAAGTCGCGGAGATCGTGGACGGTGACCGCGTCCCCGTCCCTGGTCACGCGCGGCAGCACGGCCGCGGCCGGTTCCCACTCCCGGTCGTGGCTCGGCCGCAGCCGCAGCCACCAGACGACGACCAGCGCCTCGGCCGCGGCGACCGCCGCGACGGGATACCACACCGGCTCCCACAACAACAGCGCGGCCGCGACCCCGACCGCCCACGCGGCCGCCGCTGCGCGACCGCGCCACCCGCCGCCGCACAGGTCGTAGTAGAGCGCCCCGGCCACCCAGAGGGCGACGAGGGTGGTCAGCGCGACAGCAGTCGCCGGGACCGCCCACCCGAGTACACCTGCCATGCCCGGCCTCGGCGGGGCTCGGCCGCCACACTGGTCAAAGTCTCACTCCATCCTGCCGCCCCCGCGCCGGACCCGGAGGCCGGTATCCGACTCGCCCGCCGGTTCGCCGGCTCGCCCCTCGGCGTACTCGACACGATCGGCACAACCCGTTGTGCCGCGGCGCATGCTGCTGGACGAAACGAAAAAGCCCGGGGGCGGCCGTCCCCGGGCTTCGCGCTAGTCACAGCCCACGCCTCCGTCACCCCACGTACACGCCGTCGAGGTCGAGCAGGGCGTCGGCGTCGGGCCACGCCGGCGTCACGGCCCGCACCGGGAACACGGCCGCCTTCGCCGCCGCGGGAGAGACCCGCTCCGGGGCCGCGGTCGCCACCGCCAACCGCACCCGGTCGTCGGTCAGCGGCACCACGGACGAGTACACCGGCTCCGACTTGCTGAGCCACAACGCCGGCATAGGCCGGGCGGCCGCCGGCGCCGCGGCCGTGGTGAGCTTCACGACCGGCCGGGCCGGCAGCTCGACCTTGCCGTCGGCCGGTACGACCGCCGCGGAAAGCCCGGCCGGCAGCCGCCGCACGCCCGCGGTCAGCGTCTCCGCCATCAGGTCCGCCGGCGCCGCCGACGGGTCCACGTCGTCCAGCCCCAGCTCGTGACCCAGCTCGTGCATCACCACCGTCAGCAGGTCCACGCCCTTCGCCGCCGCCGCGTCCGTCGCCCCA
>Ga0105048_10004558_pt1 | contig 22504 bp, 20 predicted proteins | sample MAT05_FD_78382 | JGI IMG/M metagenome (GOLD analysis project Ga0105048, IMG submission 78382) | Freshwater microbial communities from Lake Fryxell liftoff mats and glacier meltwater in Antarctica - MAT-05 | ecosystem: Environmental > Aquatic > Freshwater > Ice > Liftoff microbial mat | place...
AAGGCGGCCGAATGAACACCGCGCCCGATTCCTTCTTGAACCAGGTCACCTGCCGTTTGGCGTAGTGCCGCGACTTCATCGCCGTATCAGCGATGGCCTGGTCTCGGGTCATCGACCCATCGAGGCACGCGAGGGCTTGCGCATAGCCGACCGAACTCATGGGGGCCGCGTCGCGAAACCCGCGGTCGACCAGGGCCTTGACCTCACCAACCAGACCCGCGTCGAACATGCGCTGCGCCCGCTCATTGATGATCGGGTAAAGCGACTCGCGCTCAGGCGCCAATACCCACAGTCGGTGCGGGTGCCGATCGGCCGCGAACGCGTGCTCGGCCCGATGCACCGACGCCGCCTTACCGGTGAGCTGATGAATCTCGAGCGCGCGAATCATGCGCACCCGATCAGCCACGGGCAGCCGGTCGGCAGTCACCGGGTCGACGACGCGGAGCCGCGAATGCAATTCGGCGCTCTCGAGCTTCTCGAGGTCAGCGCGGAGGGCGTCATCGCTGCCCGGTGCATCGACCACTCCGTGGAGCAAGATGCGCAAGTACATGCCGGTGCCACCGACCACCACCACCTCGCGGCCCCGGGCGACAATCTCGCCGATCGCCGCATCTGCCAGGCGCTGGTAGTGGGCCGCCGAGAAATCGAAGATCGGGTCGACGCACGAGATGAGGTGGTGCGGCACGGCGGCGAGCTCCTCAGCGCTCGGCTTCGCGGTACCGATGTCGAAGAACCGATACACCTGCTGCGAATCGGCGCTGATGATCTCGGCGCCACGTCGCTTCGCCACCTCGATCGCGAGCGCGGTCTTGCCTGATGCGGTGGGCCCGGCGATGACCGTGATCACGGGCTACTTCTTGGCGAGGGCAGCTTCGACCTCTTTGGCCAGAATGGCGCTACCGTCTTCACCGTAGCCCCGGTGCACCGCCCCAATCGTGCCATCAGGTCTGACGATGAAGAGCGAAGGCAGCGGGCTCTGGGTACCCAACCACCGACGAGCCACGATGTTGAACCGATCTTTTAGCACCGGAAACGTCACCTTGTTCGCCGCGATCAGGTCGCTGACCTTCTTCTGGCCTTCTTCGTCTTTGTCGATGGCCACCATCATCACCCGCAGCCCATCGGCCTGGTACTTCTCGCTGAGGGTCTGGAGGTACGGCATCTCTTTCTTACAAGGCCCGCAGAAGCTGGCCATGAACGAGACGACCAGCACCTTGGTGTTCGTATCGGTGCGATCCGCTCCGACGAAATTGTCGATGCCGACGGCGCTCTGGCCCACCTCTTTGGCGTTGTAGACAGGCAGGCGAAACATCGGCGCCGCCTTGTCGACGCCTGCAAGCTCTTCGTCACCGAGTGCAATTGAAGCGAGGGTCAGCACTGCGAAGGCATGTCGTTTCATGGAGCCCGTGATTCAACCCGACGCCGCGGTTTCGCGCAGCCATGTAGGCAAGGCGTCGACAGCGACCTCCACCTTGTTGTCGGTGGCGTCAGGCAAATCGAGGTTCTTGAGCCCCAGCTTGCCCGAGGTGTGCTCGGCATCACCGTAGGCGCCGAAGAATCGGGCCCCCACCTTGATCGCCCGCTCGATCTGCCGCTTCATCTTGCCCCCGCGGGGGTCGAAGTCGACGGCGTACCCCGCGTTTCGGAGCTTGGTCACCAGCACGAACGCTTCGTCGCGCATCGGGCCATCGAAGGTACCGATGAACAGGGTGGGCCGGCTCGGCTTTCGAGCGCCCGCGGCCTCGACGAGCAACACCAGGCGGTCGAGCCCCATCGCGAAGCCGACCGCAGGCTTCTCGGGGCCTCCAAGGTCTTTGACCAGGCCGTCATAGCGCCCGCCACCGCACACCGTGCCAGCCGTGCCGAGCGCGTTCTCACCCGTCGCCGGTTGGTAGACGAACTCGAACGTGGTGCGTGAGTAGTAGTCGAGGCCGCGCACCAGCGTGCGATCGAGCACAAAGGCGATGCCGAGCTTGGTGAGCAACCGCTGCACCTCGGCGAAGTGCGCCTTCGACGCCTCGTCGATGAAGTCGACGATGGCTGGAGCTCCAGCGATCAACGGCTGCAGCGCGGGCTCTTTCGAATCGAGCAAGCGCATCGGGTTTCGCTCGAGTGTGGCGGCGGCCTCGGGCGAGAGCGAAGCGGCCTGAGGCGCGAAATAGTCACGCAGTGCCTGGAGATACGCGGGCCGGGTCGATTGCTCGCCCAACGAGTTGAGTCGCAGCATCACGTCAGGCACGCCGATGCGTTTCAAAAAGACGTCGACCAGGGCGATGGTCTCGACGTCTTGCGCGGGGTCGAGCGCCCCGTAGGCCTCAGCGCCGATTTGATAGAACTGGCGATATCGACCCGTCTTCATGCGCTCGTAGCGAAACATCGGGCCCATGTAGAACCAGCGGGTGACCGGTTCTTTGTTGGTGATGTTGTTCTCGATGTAGGCGCGCGCAGCGGGAGCGGTGCCTTCGGGCCGCAAGGTCAGTGAGCGGTCGCCGCGATCGGTGAAGGTGTACATCTCCTTGCCGACGATGTCGGTGCCCTCGCCGACGCTGCGAACGAACAACGCGGTGTCTTCGAGAATCGGAGTGCGAATCTCCTGGTAGCCGTAGTTGCCGAAGATCTCGCGCGCGGCCTTCTCGATGAACTGCCAACTCTCGATGCTGGGCGGGAGCAGGTCGTTCATGCCCTTGACCGCCGCAAAGTTCTTGGAGTTCATGGTGACACACCGAGACGCTCGCCCAGGCGCACACTGACGCCGGCCGTCATCTTCGGGTCGAATCGCATCTTGCCCTTCTCGAACAGCACGATCACCGTAGAGCCCATCTCGAACATGCCGATCTCGGCGCCCTTCTCGATTGGTATCGCGCGCTCGTAGGTGTGCGAGGTGGCCTTGCCGCCGGTGTGGGTCACGATGTCGTCGTAGGCGGCGTGAATACGCGAGACGCAAGTGGCGCCGACCGCGACGTAGGCGACCTTGCCGAAGGTGGGAGACTCGAGCCAGGTGATCAACCGCTCGTTGAGCGCGAACAGCGCGTCTTTGAGGCGCACCGACGCCTGGTTCACCGGCCAGAACTCGCCCGGGAGATACGTGTACCCGGTGACAGCGCCCGAGACCGGCGAATGAAAGCGGTGATAGTCGCGCGGCGACAGATAGATGGTGGCGAAGTGGCCTCCCTCGAAATCTAACGCGCGGCGAGCGTCACCCAGCAGCTTGTCGACGGGAAACGAGAGCCCCTTGGCCTGAAGGCAGCGGCCACCCTCGATGGTGCCGAGCTCCGAGATGGCGCCGTCGCAGGGGCTGGCGACGACGTTCGCGGCCATGTCGATGACGCGCGCGCCGGGCTTGAGCTTTCGGGTGAAGAACTGCGCGAACGTGGGGTACTCGACGATCGATCGCTCGGCCTCATCGAGATCGACGCGGTAGCGCTTGGCGAAGACGCGAATCGCGGCCTGGTGCAGCTTGCTCGGCGCGGGTGCTCGGGTGGCGATGCCGACTGCCGAAGACAAGGCAGACTTCGGCAACAGCCGCATCAGGGTCATGAACGTCTGGTCTCGCATGATGCTCAGCTTTAACGTTGGTTGGAGTCGGGAGTAACGGCAGTGCTCGGGTCTGGCGGCGGCAATGCGCTGTTTACCCCAGAGGGGAGTGAGGAGCCCGGGTTGAGAATGGGGGTGGCTCCATTCGGGCCGGGTGCGGCGGGCATGGTGGTTTGTCGGGTGGTCTCGCCGGCGAGCTTGCCGTCGTTGAAGACGTAGGCCTTGGTGATGCCGTCGCCCGCTCCGCCGAACTTGTCGGTGCAGGCTTTCTCTTTGCGCACGGTGAAGGCCTGGCTGGGTCGGGTGGCGCCGGGCAAGGTGATGTCTGGGCCGGCTGACATGCAGACGCCGAACTCACGCTGAAATGCGGCGGCGCTCATGCCCGCATAGGGTTTGTCGCTGTCGGGCTCAGTTCGGCTGGCCTCACCCGCGAGCTTGTCGTCGACGAAGACGAACAGCTTCACCAGCTTGGCGTTGCCGCCGAACGTGGCCCAGCAAGGCCCGGTCTTGCGAACCGAGACCGCGCGGGCCGGCTTCTGCGCTCCAGGCATCAACACGTCATCGGCCTGATCCATACAGCTGCCGTAGGCGGTGAGAAACGCGTCGAAGGGCATGCCCAGCCTGGGTACGAACCCGGCATCTTGAGGCGCGGTGGGAGCGATGGCGACCACCGCCGTACTGGGCGAGCTGCCGGCAGGAAAGACGGCGGGTGCGGTAGCGGTGTTGATCGGTCTGGCGCGAGCTTCGGCCTCGGCGAACACCCGGGCCTTCTCGGTGCCGATGGTCACGAGCAACGCCTGGGCCTTGGGCGCCTCTTTGGCGCTCTCGGGCACTGACCGGAGCAAGGCCTCGATGCTGGCCATCTCTTCGCCTTCGTAGGCTTCATCGCCGAGCCGGGCGGTGACGACGTCGAAGCGGCCCTGCGCCTCGTAGTACTGCGGCGCTGCTTTCTTGCGGCAGCCACCGACCGCCGCCAAGAGACACACCATCAACGCAACTCGACGGATCATGGGCGAAACTTCGCGTCGATTCGGGGTCGACCGCAAGCTTTCAAACACCCAAGAACAACCGTTTTCCAAAATTGAGGGCGAGGTCGGCGTCGAAGATTCGCTGAGCCGAACGTTCGATGTCGTACTCGACGCGCATGTATTCGACGGTTCGGGTCTCGGTGTCGTGAATCACGAAGCACGCGCGGTTGTCGTAGTCGCGCGGCTGGCCGACCGAGCCGACCGAGATGATGTACTTGTAGCCTTTGCGAATGCCGAACTTCTGAGCCACCACGTCGTTCACCTCACCGCTGCCGATCGCGAAGGCTTTGCAGAGGTGGCTGTGGCCGATGAAGGTGACCTCGGGCAGATCTCCCGAGAACGGGGTGAGCTCGCGGGCCTGCTCGAGCGCGAAGATGTACTCGTACGAGCGCGGCTCGAGCGGTGAGCCGTGGCAGAAGCCGACGTCGCCGATGCGGTAGGTGTACGGGAGGCTGCGGAGCCAGGCCAGATTCTCGTCGGTGATCACGCTCGCCGACCAGTCGAGGGCGTGGCGGGCGGCGTCGTAGTAAAACGAGTAGTCCATTCGGCCTGAGACGGCGGCGTCGTGGTTGCCCAGCAGCGTCACCTCGGCGTGCTGACGAACCATCTCGCAGCAGGGGTTGGGTGAGGCTCCATACCCAACGATGTCGCCCAGCGAAACGATGCGGTCGACTCGAGACTTTTCGATGACGCGAAACACTTCGGTGAGTGCTTCGACGTTGGAATGAATGTCAGAGATGATCGCGATACGCACAGACCGGGCACCTTACCCTGGTGAGGTCAGTTGGTGGCGTTCTGTTTCGACGATTCGACGAATGGCGGCACGGCGGCCCTCGTCGATTTCTTCGAACATCAAACCCATGCCAGGTGGGCCACCCTGCCCCTCGACTCGAGACCAGACCACCCGGGCAGCGGCTTCGATGGGGCCGAGGCTGGTCGAGGGGTCACCGCCGAAGCGAACGATGGCGCGGGCGCCGCGCTCGAGGGGTGTACTGGTTCGCAAAAAGAGCCCCCCCTCACTGAGGTTGCCGATGCGGGCGTACACCGTGATGTTGTCGCCCTCACACCAACAGCGAAGCCTCGAGGCCACGCGTAGGGTTTTGCGATGCTCAGCTGACAACGTCGGCCTCTCGTACTCCCCCCGGAGTCGGTGAATGGTAAAGACGCCTTTCGACCAAGGTCAATACCTCGATTTTGCCGACACCAACGCACATCGAAATTGCATCGACCGCACTCTACAGTCGCCCGGTTTCTAAGCGATGACGACTCCACGACCCCTTCGCTACCGCTGCGAGCTCTTTGGGCACTTCGAGACCCAACTTCACGAGGGGTGCGATGTGCGTGTGCTCGAGCTCTCTGAGAGCAGCGCCTTCATCGAGCATTCTGATGCGACCATGGAGGTGAATGTCGGCGACGTGGCTGATCTGATGATCGCCCTGCCCGGCGGCGACCCGTGGATGGTGAAGGTGACGGTGATGCGATTCGGCCGCTCCCGTCGCGACGTGCTGCATACCCATGTCGATCACGTGACGGTGAGCGCCTTGGGGTTCGGGTTGGCCTTCGGTGGGCTGCCCGAAGACGAACTGGAGCGGGTGCGCGACTACCTCGAGCTGCTCGACCAACGCTGATCAGCGGGTCGGGCGCGGCTTGGGCGGCTTCACGTTCGGCGTGGGGTTGGTCTTGTTGCTGAAGTCGTAGATCTTCTCGACGGCGATCTGCCGATAGCGCTCGACCTTGAGAGAGCGAAGCGCGGCGTCCCAGATCAGGTCGAGCTCGGGGAGGCCCGCCTTGCGACGGCGAGCGGCCTCTTGCCGAATCAGAGGCCCCGCGACTTTGGGGTGCCAGCAGTACGAGGGCAAGAAGTGAAACCCTCTCGGTGAGGGCACCAATCGAATCTCCAGAACATCGCCCACGCTCAGGCCCACCAAGTGCCGGCGCTCGACCACGTCGATGTCGACCTGCGAGTACAGGGCGCGGAGCCGGGCGGTGCCGGTGGTGAGCCTTCGCACCTCGAAGAGCGAGTGAATGGTCTCGGTGAAGGCGCGAAAGGCGGCGGCGCGGTCAGGGGTCTCGGTCTTCAGGGCCAGCTCGTACCGCGCGCGCGCCGGGGTCTGGCCGAAGGCAGGAGAGACCCGGTCGCACACGTAGTGCTCGAGAAACGCAGCCATGCGCAGCTCGACCTGGCGATCATCGTCGAACACCTCGCCGGTCTTCTCGAACCAATCGGCCTTGGCGGCGATCACGTCGGGCTTGAGCGCTTCGGGCGTGGCCCAGGTGACCAGCTCGTCGAAGACCGGCTGCGGTACGGGCCCGGTGCTCATTGCGGGAGCGGCACGCCAGCCATCAAGTCGGCGAAGCGCTGAAAGAGAGAGCGCGCATCGTGGGGGCCCGGTGAAGACTCGGGGTGATACTGCACGCTGAAGGCGCGCTGCGCCGGCACCGACAAGCCTTCGACGGTCTGATCGTTGAGGTTCAAGTGGGTGATCACCGCCTTGCCCTTCACGCTCTCGGCGTCGACCGCGAAGCCATGATTCTGAGCGGTGATCTCCACCCGCCCGGTGGTGAGATCTTTGACCGGTTGATTCGCGCCGCGGTGACCGAACTTCATCTTGTAGGTCTTGCCGCCCAGCGCGAGCGCCAGAATCTGGTGGCCCAGACAGATGCCGAAGAGGGGCACCTTGCCGAGCAGCGCAGCGACGGTGGTATCGGCGCCCTTCACTGCCGCGGGGTCACCGGGGCCGTTGGTCAAGAAGACGCCATCGGGCTTCATGGCCAGAATCTCGGCGGCGCTCGCCCAGGTCGGCACCACGGTGACCCGGCAGCCGACGTCGACCAGGTACTGCAGCATCGCCCGCTTGAGCCCGTAGTCGACCGCGACCACGTGAAACGTGATCGGCGTAGGTGAGGTGCCTTCGCCCAGCACGTCAGGGGTGGGCTGCGACCACTCGAAGGCGCGCTTGACCGAGATGCCGGTGGCGAGATCTCGGCCCTCCATGCTCGGGGCGTTGCGGGCCTTGCTGATCAGTGATTCGAAATTTTCGCCGGTGGTCGAGATGACGCCCATCTGCGAGCCGTGGGTGCGCAGGTGTCGAACCAGGCGCCGGGTGTCGAGGCCCTCGATGCCGACCACCTTCCACCGGGCGAGGTAGTCGTTGAGCGATTCGGTGGAGCGCCAATTCGACGGCTCGGAGAGCTCGCGAACGATCATGCCCACCGCGTGCGGGTGCTCTGATTCTTGATCGCTCGGGTTGGTGCCGACGTTGCCCATCTGCGGGTACGCCATGGTCACGATCTGTGCCACGTACGAGGGGTCGGTCAGAATCTCCTGGTACCCGAACATCGAGGTGTTGAAGACCACTTCACCAATCGTCTCGCCCTCGGCGCCGAAGCCGACACCTTCGAACGTCGTTCCATCGGCGAGGGCCAACACGGCGCGCTTCACGGCTGAGTACTCCCTTCGAGAAATCGGAGCTCGCCGCCGGTGATGGTGGCGTGCACCGCTTGTTTCACCGGGTCGATCACCGTCACCTCGGCTCTGGAGTCGGGCGAGAGCCTACGCTCGCCAAGCCCTGCCAGCGCGGCGGGCCGGGTCGAGATGAGCTCGACCAGGGTTCGCTGAGGCAGCTGCAGCGAGAGCACCCGCTTCACGAACCCGGCGAAGGCATCGATGCCCGGAGTCGATTCTTCAAAGGCGTGCTCGAGGTCGAGTGCATCGACCCGCTGGTGATCAGACGCGATTGCGTCGATGGTGCCGTCGAGCAACCCGGCCCGCAGACCCGCCACGTCGGCAGCCGAGCGCAGCGGCGGCCAGACCCGGGCCAGGAGCGCGAAGTCATTCGCCGCGGTGTCATCGAGCGTGAGGTGATGGGCGGTCACGTCGCAGGTCACCGTGAGGCCCTGCTTCTTCGCTTCGCGCACCAGCTCGACCGAGCGGGCGCAGGTCAGGTGCGAGAAGTGGAGCCGACCGCCGGTGCTGCGAAGCACCTCGAGATCTCGCGCCACGATCGAGGTCTCGGCCGCCGCGGGCACGCCGAGCAGCCCGAGCCGGGTCGCGGTGGGCCCTTCACCCAGCAGCCCGCGGGCGCTGATGGTGGGGTCTTCGGGGTGCACCATCACCAGTGAGCCGAGTGGCCGCGAGTACTGCAGCGCCCGTCGGAGCACGCCGCCGCGCACGATCGGGGCGAAGCCGTTCGACAGAACGACCGCTCCATCAGGCACCTCGCCCAGCTCTTCGCCCTTGAGCTCACGGGTCAGCGGGCGGGCGTGGCGCACCTCGAGGCGGTGGCTGACCAGGCGAGGTGACTCAGGCGTCAGCAGCAGCGCGGTCAACCCGCCCTTGAGCGCTCCTTCGAGATCGGCTTCGTCGCGTGCGGTGCATCGCAAATCGACCAGCCCCGGGAGCAACCAGAAATCTCGCGCTTCGACCACCCGCTCAGCGCGCGCCTGCAGGTCGGTACCGAGCTCGAGAATGCGGCCGCTGCTGATGCGAACGTCGAGCACCTGGTCGACTCCCGACAGCGGGTCGATCACGCGGCCGTGGCGGAGCAGGAGCGCGCTCACGACACCGCCTCCAGAATCGCCTTGCGCACCGCGACGCCGTTTTCGACCTGCTCGAGAATCAAGCTGCGGTTGCCATCGGCGACCTCAGACGCGAGCTCGAGCCCACGGTTGACCGGGCCCGGGTGGAGCACCACCGCATCGGCCTTCAACTTCGCCGCGCGGGCCGAGGTCAGCCCCCACCGTCGATGGTACTCGCCCGGGCTGGGGAAGAGGGCCTCAGCCTGACGCTCGCGCTGCACCCGCAGCATCATCACCGCGTCGGCGCCATCGAGCGCGCGGTCGAGATCGGTGGTGACGGTGATGCCCGGCGCCTCGAGGTGGGTGGGCAGCAAGGTCGGCGGGCCGCAGAAGACGAGAGTCGCGCCGAGCGCACGCAGACAGTGCAGGTTCGAGCGCGCCACCCGGCTGTGGAGCACATCACCCACGATGGCCACGGTGCGCCCGTCGAGGCTGCCCCATCGGCGCCGCAACGTGAATGCGTCGAGCAAGCCCTGCGAAGGGTGCTCGTGCTGACCATCGCCCGCGTTGATCACGCTAACGTTGACCGAGTTGGCGACCAGGTTGGCGGCGCCCGAATGCTGGTGGCGAACCACGATCACGCTCACCCCGAGGGCGGCGATGTTCTTGGCGGTGTCGACCAGGGTCTCGCCCTTGGTAGCCGAGGAGCCAGAGAGCGACCAGTTCAACACGTGCGCACCGAGGCTCGCGGCGGCGACCTCGAAGGAGCTCCGGGTGCGCGTCGACGCTTCGTAGAACACGTTCGCCACCACGCGGCCGAGCAGGTGGCGACCTCCGACGCGGCCCTCACGGTACTCTTGCGCACGATCGAGAAAGCGCTCGATGTCAACCCGCGCGAGACCTTCGAGGGCCAAGAAGTGTGGCCGCGCGCTCAATGGGGGAACTTGCCCTTCTTCTTGGCGAGGAAGTGAATCACCCGAATCTTGTCGGTCGGTATCAGGCGCACGACGCGCTCGTAGCGGTAGCTGACGGTCAAAATCTTGTTGACCTCGTCGGCCTCGATCATCGGGTTGATTTCGGTCACCGCCAGGCCGGGCTTGTCGACCTCGTTGCCCGTCATGTCGAACTCTTTGTGAGTGGCGAACTTCACCTCTCGCAGCTTCGACTCGAGATCGGTTCTCAAAGTCGGCCCAGAGACGATGCCGTAGGCGTTGAAGGCCGCGCTGATCGCGTCACTGATCTCGAAGTGATCGATGTACAGCGGCAGAAAGAGCACGCACCAGTAGCCGCCGGCGATGACGCCAATCAGCAGGAAGAAACCACCAATGCTGATTCGCCCGGTTGGCCGCACGCGGGGGAAGTAGCCACGTGCCTCGCACCGCGTCAAGCGATGACTCACTTCACGCGCGGAAGCTCATCGGCACACAAGGTCAATGGCAAAAAGAGCCGCTCGACCCGGAGCCCGGTGCCGCCAAAGATGTTGCTGAACCACCCGCCATGACCCAACGGCAGCCAGATGACGGTGGCCTTGCCCTTGATGTGGCCGAGCGGCACCGAGACGAACTTCACTCCGCGGCTGGGCACCAGGCCGAAGCGCGCATCAGCGCTGTGATCGCGGTTGTCGCCCATCACGAACACCTCGCCGGCCGGCACGGTGTAGCTGCCGTCTGAGAACGAGGCGTAGCGCTCATAGAGAACGTAGTGCTCTTTGCCGTCGAGCTTCTCGAAGTGGAGCGCGGGGTGCAACTCCTCCCAGTCGTCGCTCTCGAACCAGTCTTTGAACCAGGCGATGGGCCCGTCGAAGCTCTGGCGCTGCTGATCATGAACCGTGAGGTCGGCGACCGCGTCTCGGGTCGGCAGCACCTGGCCGTTGACGATCACCTCGCGCCCCTTGAACTCGATGGTGTCGCCACCGATGCCGACGACCCGCTTGATGTAGTCGAGGTCGGGGCTGTAGGGGTTGTTGAACACGATGATGTCGCCGCGCTTGGGCGGGCGCACGATGCTGAACGGCACGTAGTTCGTGAACGGTATGCGCACGCCGTAGATGAACTTATTGACGAAGATCTGATCGCCAATCTCGAGCGTGGGGATCATTGAGCCGGAGGGGATCTTGAATGGCTCGATGAACACGCTGCGCACGATCACCGCGATCAGCAGCGCCTTGATGAACCCGCTGCCGAAGTCGAAGACCGCGTTGCGGCGATACGAAGCGAAGGCGGTGTCGAGCTGTTTGGTCGATTCTTTGAGCGGCCCGGCATCACCCGGCAAGGCCTGCATCAGGGCCGCGGTCTTCTCGACCAGCTCGGCCCATCTCTTGGGCGGCACTTCGGCCTGATTCTTCGAGATGACCTTCTCGACCTCGCTCAGCAGCTCCTCGGCGGTGCCACGGGCGATGCGACGCGAGCTCCACCGTCGGGCGACGATGCGGGCGATGACCAACCCCGCCCACCACAGAAAAGTCACCCCCGCGAGCAGCTGCATCGGCGGTTGCAACCAGAGGTACGAGCAGTCGGCGAGCTCGACGATGATCAAATAGACCAGAAAGACCAGCGCCAGCACGGTGACCGGAGCCCAGAGGCTGGTGAGCCGGTCTTCCCAGCGGAGTCGAGCGCTGGCTTTTCGCTCGGCCGGAGTCAGCTTCGCGTCGACGGCTGACGAGAAGTCTTGCTGGGGGGCAGTCACTTCGGGCACGTCACTCCTCCGTCTTGAGCACCGCGAGAAACGCCTCTTGCGGTATCTCGACCGAGCCGACCTGCTTCATGCGGCGCTTGCCCTCTTTTTGCTTCTCGAGGAGCTTTCGTTTTCGCGAAATGTCGCCGCCGTAACACTTGGCGAGCACGTTCTTGCGCATCGCCGAGATGGTCTCGCGCGAGATGATTCGGCTGCCGATCGCCGCCTGAATCGCGACCTCGAACATCTGTTTGGGTATCTCTACTTTGAGCTTTTCGCAGACTTCGCGGCCGCGTTGGTACGAGCGCTCTTTGTGAACGATGATCGACAACGCGTCGAGTGGCTCGCCGTTGATCAAGATGTCGAGCTTGACCAGGTCGCTGGTCTTGTAGTCGCCCACTTCGTAGTCAAGTGAAGCGTAACCACGCGAGACCGACTTCATCTTGTCGAAGAAGTCGAACACCACTTCGGCGAGCGGCATCTCGTAGGTGACGCGCACGCGCGTGCCTGAGGTGCCGAGGTAGTCGATGCCTTTTTGAATGCCGCGGCGGTCTTGGCAGAGCTTCAAGATCGCGCCCAGGTACTCGTTGGGCACGTGAATCTTGCAGATCAGGTACGGCTCTTCGAGGTGCTCGATCTTGTCGACTGGCGGCAGCTTGGCCGGGCTGTCGATGAAGAACGGCTCGCCCACGTTGGGGAAGATTTTGTACACCACGCTGGGCGCGGTGCTGATCAGGTTCAGGTTGTACTCGCGCTCGAGCCGCTCCTGAACGATCTCCATGTGGAGCAGGCCGAGGTACCCGCAGCGAAACCCGAAGCCGAGGGCGGTCGAGGTCTCGGGCTCCCAGGTGAAGGCCGAGTCGTTGAGACGCAGCTTGGTGAGCGCGTCGCGCAGCGAGTCGTAGTCTTCGGCATCGACCGGGAAAACGCCCGAGAACACCATTGGTTTGACTTCTTTGAAGCCTGGAAACGGGTTCCCGGTCGGGCGAACCGCGTCGGTGATGGTGTCACCGACCTTGGCATCGGCGAGCTCTTTGATGTTGGCGACCAGAATGCCCACTTCGCCGGCCATCAGCGACTTCACCGGGGTGGCGAACGGAGCGATCACCCCGAGCTCCTGCACCTCGAACTGCTTCTGGTTCGACCAGAGGCGAATCTGTTGCTTGAGCGCGATGGTGCCTTCGACCACCCGAATGAGCATCACGACGCCGCGATAGTTGTCGTACCAGCTGTCGAAGACCAGGCACTTGAGCGGCGCATCGACGGCTCCGGCGGGCGGAGGCACGATCTTCACGATCGATTCGAGCAGCTCTTCAATGTTCAGGCCCTCTTTGGCCGAGACAGGCACAGCGAGCCCAGAATCGAGACCGATGATGTCTTCGATCTCATGCTTGGTGCGCTCGACGTCAGCCGAAGGGAGGTCGATTTTGTTGATGACGGGGATGACCTCGAGGTTGGCCTCGACCGCCATGTACACGTTGGCCAGCGTCTGGGCCTCGACGCCCTGGGTGGCATCGACGACCAGGAGCGCGCCCTCGCAGGCGGCCAGTGAGCGTGAGACCTCGTAGGCGAAGTCGACGTGACCTGGGGTGTCGATCAGGTTGAGCAGGTAATTCTTGCCGTCTTTCGCGGTGTACTTCATGCGAACCGACTGGGCCTTGATGGTGATGCCGCGCTCGCGCTCGATGTCCATGTTGTCGAGGAACTGAGCTTGCGACTCACGCTTGGTGACCGTGCCGGTCTTCTCGAGCAGGCGGTCGGCAAGCGTCGACTTGCCGTGATCGATGTGGGCGATGATCGAAAAGTTACGAATGTGCGCGTTTTCTGACGGCATGGAGGCGACGGGCTCGTACCATCGCAACCTTTGGAAATCCACGAAGGGTTCGGGCAAGGTGTCGCCCCATGCACACACGCCTGCTCGCTCTCGCTGCCCTTGCCGTGACTTCTTCAGCCTTTGCCCAGTCTGCAGAGCCTGCCGCGGCACCGGTGGGGCCCCCTCCTCCGGCCGAGGAGATCAAGCGGGTTCTCGAGTATCAAGAGAACGGCAAAGACCGTGGCCCTGCGCTGCTCGACGTGGTGCCTTGCGCGAAGGTCGACTCCACCAAGGGCAGCCCTACCTCGTTCACCTGCATCGAGCCCATCACCGCTCCGGTGAAGAAGGGCTCTGTGGTTCACGTGTGGACGCAGTGGTTCTGCCCCAAGGGCGGCAAGTACGAAGACGTTTCGATTCAGTCGCTGGTCGATGGTCAGGTTCGAAATACGGTCGATGTGACCATTGAGGGGCTCGCGCGAACCCGTACCTGGAGGACCTTCACCTTGAACAAACCGGGGAAGTGGCAGCTCAAGGTGCTTCAAGGAGGCAAAGAGCTGGGCATGACCTCAGTCGTCGTCGAGTAATTCTTTCAGCGGGCTCGGGCCGTGCGTCGCCTCCTCCAAAGGCCGACCGAGACGACGAAACCTGCCGCCAACAGTGACGCGAAGGCCAGTGCCCACCTCCGGGAGGGGGCCTGGTTGGAGACTGGCTCGGCTCGATACGAATCGAGGGAGTCAGCGATCACTGCGCGGAGTTCGTCCCACCGGCCGGTGGGTACGCTGAAGATGGCCACGGTGTGTCGGTTCTCACCGGGGAAGGCGGCGATCAGCACCTGCCTTGCCTGGCTTCCGGCGCGAATCGAGCCGCGCACCTCGACTCGCTGATTGGGCACCACGTCGGCCCGCTCGAGCACGAAGCGTTGATCGAGCTCGTTCTTCAGCTCGGCCACAACCTGGGTCGCCAGGGCGTCGCGCACACCCGGGCCGATGGCCAACGGCGCTTCGACCACTGAGAGCAGGAGCGACGCCGCATCTTCACCGTCGCCATCGAGCAGGGCCGCCGCGAGGTACGAGCTGCCGCCGACCGAGCCCACCCGGGTGCCGTGAAACAGATCGAGCCTGGCCATGTGAAAGGCCTTCGGGGGGCGCAGCTGAAAGCCCTCGTGCCGAACCGGGGGGCCCAGCCCATCGGTCGCGTTCATCACGGTGAGCAGCGCGAGAAAAAACACTCGCCGAAGTTACCAGGTGTGCACAAATGCGCCGCTATGTCGCCGCTCGAACGCGAGGCCCTCGAAGCGAAAGCCGAACGTTCTCTGCGCCGGGGCGAGCTGTCTGAGGCGTTCACCATCTACCGGCAGCTGGCCAAGGCCTTTCCCGCCGACGAGTCGCTCACCCGCAAGATCGCTGAGATCCAGGAGAACCTCCAGCCGGCCGAGCTGATGAACCCCAAGTCGAACTTTCGCTCTGAGTCGACCGCCGGCACACCCACCTCAGCCACCGATGCCGCCGAACAGGCTGCCTCGAAGGGTGACTATGCCGGGGCGATCTCGATTTACCGCAAGCTGGCGGCCCAGCGGCCCGACTCGGAGCTGATTCGCGAGCGACTGACCGAGCTCTTTCAGCTCGCCCAGGCCGGCCGCACCCCACCCGACGTCGCGGTCGCGAAGAAGCCCCTCGATTCGGTGCTCACCGACCTTCTTTCACGCATCAGCGACCGTCGCCGAAAGTAGGCCGGCCGGTGCGCGCGACAAAATTGCGCATTCCCGGTGGGCCGGCGTCAGGCGGCATGGTGCCCTCCAAACCCCGGCTCGTCACAGCGCTCGCCTGCGCTCTGGCCACGAGCTGTTTCGACCTCAAGCCCGGCATGTACGTCTTCACCGCCGACGCCGGCACCCTCACCTCGTCAGACTGCAGCCAGACCTGCACCAAACCACCGAGCAACAAGTGCATTGACGGCACCCGACTCGAGGCCTTCGCCAACCGGGGCCGCTGCTCGGCCGACGGGTGCGCCTACACCCCGGTCGTGCTTGGGTGCGGCTCGAGTTGCAAGGCCGGTTTGTGCATCGGCGAGCCTTGCACCAGCGTGTTCTGCGATGGCCCGCCCGCGGCGTTGTGCGTCGACGCAGACCACGCGCGGGTATCTGAAGCGGGCGGCAGCTGTAGCGATGGTCGCTGCGTCTATCAGTCGAAGGTGGTGGCGTGCCCCGGTGGCTGCGCGGAGGGTGTCTGCAAAGGCAACCTCTGCGAGGGCAAGCGCTGCGACTCCCCCGCGGGCCCGACCTGTGTCGACGCGAAGACCCTTCGAGTCTTCGTGAGCCCGGGGCAGTGCAGTGACGGCCAGTGCCGGTACTCCTCGGCCGACCTGCCGTGTGCCCAAGGCTGCGCGAACGGTGCTTGCGTCAACGACCCGTGCGCTGGGGTCGCCTGCACCCAACCACCCGCCGACACCTGCGTCGACGGCTCCACTCGCCGGTCGTTCAAGCCGTCGGGTACCTGTCGCGGCGGCAGCTGCACCTATCTCGGCTCAGAGACTGCGTGTGCCCTGGGCGAGAGCTGCAGCCAGGGCACCTGTCGCGCCAGACTTGGAGGCCCCTGCTCCGGCGATGAGGCCTGCGCGCTCGTCGGCGAAGGAGCGCAGTGCCGTCAGTCGAACGCGGCGGGAGGTGTATTCACGGGTGGGTATTGCTCGGTACCCTGCACCAAGCCCTACTCAGCCTGCGACCAGGGCAACGGCGTGTGTCGCGGCGGCCCAGACGACCAGTACTACTACGGCACCGGAGATCACCACCCACGGTGCTTCGCCAAATGCCTCGTGCCAGGCACGCAAGCGAGCTGCCGAGACGGCTACACCTGCACCTACTTCGGCCAGGCGAGCGTCGGGTACTGCGACCTCGCGCTGCGGCCGCAGTTCGACGGTGGGGGCCTGGCGAGAACTGGCGAGCCGTGCGCGGGCGACTCCCAGTGTCAGGGGCCTCCAGACCCGCTCTTCGGTTTTTGCGCATCGGAGCGCGGAGGCTCTGTGGGAGGTCGTCGAGGTGGGGCTCAAGACGGGGGTGTCGACCTGCCGCCGATGCCGAACGGGAGCTGCACCGCGGAGTGCAGCGCTGCCCGAGGCACCGACTTCTGCGGCGCCAACGGTGCCTGTGCCTTCACGTTCGATCAGCTCACCAATCGCTTCACCGGCGCCTACTGCCAGCGCACCTGCAGCCTCGGCTCGGGCGTGCGTGAGCTGAGACCTGGCTACACCTGTTGGACTGCCGGGGTCGGTGACGGCGGCACCATTGGCATCGCCGCCTTGAAGTTGCCCTGCCGAAGCGACTCCGGTGTCGAGCTAGAGCCCTTTTGCACAGCGACCGGCAAGACCTGCGACGACTCGACGGGCTACTGCTGTGAAGCCGACGGCGGCGAGTGCGGTCTGAACATCGCGATGGTCACCTGGTGACACGCGACCAAGTTGTCAGAACTCGCTGGCCTGGTGCGGCGGCACTGTCATAGGCTCTCGCCCTGCACTGACTTTGGTGCCTGAAACGAGGCCGACGTGAGACTAGGCGTTTTGACTGGCGGGGGTGACTGCCCAGGCCTCAATGCAGTGCTTCGCGGGTTGGTTCGGCGCGGAGTGCTCGAGTTCGGCCACGAGTTCGTCGGCATCTTGAACGGCTACGAGGGCCTGGTTGAGCCGGAGATGGCGGTGCCGCTCCCGCTCGAGGCCGTCAGCGGCATCTTGCCCAAGGGCGGCACGATTCTCGGCACCTCGAACAAAGCCAACCCATTTCAATACGCGGTGCGCGAAGGCAACACGGTGGTCGAGCGAGATCTCTCGCACGTGGCGGTCGCCAAATACAAAGAGCTCGGGCTCGATGGGCTGATCATCATCGGGGGCGACGGCACGCTGAGCATCGGTCACCGCCTGGGGCAGAAGGGCATTCGGGTGGTCGGCTGCCCGAAGACCATCGACAACGATCTCTCGGGCACCGATCAAACCTTCGGTTTCGACACCGCGGTGGGCATCATCGCCGAGGCCATCGACCGCCTGCACTCGACTGCCGAGGCGCACCAACGGGTGATGATCGTCGAGCTGATGGGCCGCAACGCGGGCTTTCTGACGCTCGAGGGAGGCCTGGCCGGCGGGGCCGACGCGATCCTCATCCCCGAGATCCCGTACCGCATCGAGTCGGTGCTTGAGATGATCAAGCGGCGCGTGGCACTGAAGAAGAAGTTCTCGATCGTGGCGATTTCAGAGGGCGCTTTCCCCTTCGGCGGCCACCAAGCGGTGATGACTAAGGCCGAAGACATACCTGGGCGCGGAGTGGTGCGGTTGGGCGGCGCGGGCATGGTCTTGGCGAACCTGTTGGCGCCTCACCTCGAGGCCGAAATTCGAGTCACCGTGCTGGGCCATCTGCAGCGCGGCGGCAGCCCGAGCGCCTACGACCGGGTGCTGGCAACGATGTACGGGGCGATGGTGCTCGACCTGGTGCGCGACAACCGGTGGGATCACATGGTGTGCCTCAAGGGAGGCCACATCACCTTCACCTCGCTCGCCGAGTCTCGCAAAGATCGAAACGTCGAAATCACGGGAGACAAGGTTCGCATGGCGAAGGCCATGGGCATCTGTTTCGGTGACTGATGTCTCTGGTCGGGCGACACATCGGCCGGTACCGCATTCTCGAGCAGCTCGGTCAGGGCGGCATGAGCGTGGTGTACAAAGGCCTCGACACCACGCTCGACCGGGAGGTCGCGGTGAAGGTCTTGCACCCGCACCTCGCCACCAAGCTCGAGTCTCGAAAGCGGCTCGAGCGTGAGGCCAAAGCGGTTGCCCGGCTGCACCACGCCAACATTCTCGAGGTGTTCGACTTCGCTGGAGCCGACTCGGCCGAGGCCTACATCGTCACCGAGCTGATTCGCGGCAAGACGCTGCGCCAGTTCATCACCGAAGAATCGCTGCAGCCGCCCGAGATCGCTGCGATGGTGGTCTTCGAGATCGCCAGTGCGCTCGCGCATGCCCACGATCAGGGCGTCATTCACCGTGACCTGAAGCCCGAGAACGTGATGGTACGCGAAGACGGCGTGCTCAAGCTGATGGATTTCGGCATCGCCAAGATCCTCGACCGCGATGAGAAGATGACCATGACCGGCGCGCTGGTGGGCTCGCCCGCGCACATGGCTCCGGAGATCATCGAGGGCGAAGAGGCCGGAGCCGAGGCCGACATCTTCTCGCTGGGCACGATGTTGTACCTGTTCGCGACCGGCAAACTGCCCTTCACCGCTCCGAACACCACGGCCACTCTGCGGCGAGTGCTCGACTGCGTGTACGACGACCCCCGCCAGGTGATGCCCACCGTCTCAGACGAGCTGGCTGAGATCATCGACACCTGCCTGCAACGTGACCCGAGCGCCCGCTACCCGACCGCCTCGAAGCTGCGCGACGCGCTGGGCGAAGTGCTCGGCGAGATCGGCATCACACGAACCCACGAAGAGCTGCCCCGCTTCTTCCTCGACCCGCGTGGCTACCGGGTCGAGATCGTCGGCCGGGTGACCGCCGCGCTGCTGGGGCAGGCCGAGCGGTTGCTCGCCGAGAAGAAATCGGCCCGCGCGCTGGCCGCGTTGAATCAGGTGCTGGCCCACGACCCATCGAACGCCAAGGCCGACTCGCTGCTGGGAGCGATGAAGGCGCGCACCGCTCGTGAGCAACGAACCAAGCGGGTGATTCGAGCGGCGCTGATGATGGGCTCCGTCTTCATCCTCGCGATGAGCGGCATGGCCGGCTATCGCGTCGCGACCCGGGCTCCCGACTATCAGCCTCCCCTGACCTTCGGCCCGGCGGAGGTGGTGCTGACCGGGGTCGATTGGCCAGTGGCTCCGACCGAGGCGCCGACCGCGTCTCCGCGCGACCCGGCTGACGTGCGACGCGCTCCCGCCGCAGCCATCACCAGGGTGACGCTGCCCCCCGCGCCGGCGAATGCGTTGCTGGTCGACGTGCAGATTCTGGTTCGGCCATGGGGCTACGTGTCGATCGATCGTGGCCCGCGCTCACCTGAGTCGTTGGCGGTGCATCAGCTCAAGGTGACCCCGGGCCCGCACGACATCACGGTGACCTGCGATGCCTGCGATGTGGCCGGGGTGACCCGCTCTGAGAAGATCACCGCGGGGCGCGACCCGATCACCTTCGCGGCCCCGCTTCGCCCCTCACTGGTGAGCTTCGACGGCTTCCCCCCCGAAGCGCTGGTGCGGGTCGGAAGCCAGGAGCGCACGGTGGCCGAGACCAAGCTCAAGCCCTTTCGCATCGTGCCCCCGCCGGAGGGGTGGAAGGAGATGCGCCACCAGGTTCGCTACGAGGTGGTGCTGGCGGGCGAGACGCTCGAGCAAGGTGAGCGCGCAGTCGAGCCGGGGCGCGCAGTGGTGATCGAGCGACGAGGAGCTCCTTGATCAGGCTCGCGTTGGGGATCACGCTGGTGCTGCTGCTGCTGCCGGTGGTGGCGCACGCCCAGGTCGTGCCCGAGCGCGAGCTGGAGATCGCCAAGGCCCTGTTCGACGCCGGCAACTACAAAGACGCCCTGAAGCGGGCGCGCGACGCAATGGCGGTAGCGAACTTCACCGACGAGCAACGCCTCGAGCTGCATCGAATCGCCGGGCTCTCGGCCTTCAATGGGGGCGATGCCGAGGGCGCTCAGCAGCACTTCTTGCAGCTGCTGCAGCTCAACCCCGACTTCGTGCTTGACCCGTTCGCGGCGCCGCCCTCGGCGATCAGAATGTTCGAGCAGGTGCGAAAGCAGAACGTCGACGCGTTGAACCTGGTTCGCCAGCAGCTGGCCTTGCGTGCCCAACAAGAGAAGCGAGACGCCGAAGAACGCGAGCGGGCGCGCATTGAGCAAGAAGCGCAGCGACGAAAGGTCGAGGAGCTGACCCGGAGCACCACGGTACGGGTGATCGAGAAGCGATCGTTGTTGATGAACTTCATACCCTTCGGGGTGGGCCAGTTTCAGCAGGGCCGTGTCGAGTGGGGCATCACCTTCGCGGTGCTCGAGGCGATCACCGCGTTGACCAACCTGATCAGCTACTTCGCGATCGAGGGGCTGTTCGTCAACACCACCGTGGTGACGCTGCACAACGTGATCACCTCCACCGGCGCGACCGACTACCCCATCCGCTATCGCCACATTCCTCCGGGCTCTGCAGCGCAGGCCGCGGTGTGGCGCACCCTCAAGCTCTCGACCGGCATCAGCTTCTATGCGCTCTGGGCGCTCGGCATCGGCGATGCGCTCTGGCACCACCGCTCGGAGATCGTCACCGAGCATCAGGAAACGCTGCCGGTCGCCCGGCTCTCTCTCTTCCCCACGCAGGGCGGTCTCGGCGCGGGCTTCTCACTTTCATTTTAAGGGCAGCAGGAGCACGCAATGGCCAGTCTCATGATTCGCACACCTGACGGGAAGACGAGAACCGTCAACCTGCTCAAACGCATCACCAGCCTGGGCAAAGGGGCCGACAACGACATCGTGTTCGACGACGCGGAGGTGCCGGAGATGGCCTTCGCGATCATGTTCGACGGCACGGAGTGGAAGGCGGGAGGCGAAGCGCCCTCCATCGTCAACGGCAAGAAGAGCGACGAGCACGCGCTGGCCGCGAACGACGTGCTCAAGGTGGGAGCCATCGAGCTCACCTTCTCGTTGATCGACGCGCCGTCAGCGCAGCCCGCCCTGGCGACCCGATTCTCGCGCGCTGACTCGAAAGACCCCGACGCCTCGACGCTGGAGCAACCCGGCATACCCGGGCGAGAGCTCGCCGCGCTGCGCAAGCTCACCTCATTCAGCGAACGGTTGCTCACCAGCTACTCCATCGAGGCCATTCTCGAGATCTTGATGGACGAGTGCATCGAGGTGACCCGAGCCGACAAGGGCTTCTTGATTCTGATGGAGTCGAATCAGCTGCGCGTGAAGGTCGCTCGTAACCTGCAACGCGAGACCATCGAAGACGCGGTGGAGCGGGTCTCTGACTCGATCGTGGCGAAGGTGGTGAAGTCGCAGAAAGCGCTGATCATCAGCGACGCGCTCGACGACCCCGAGTTCAACGCCTCGGAGTCGGTGGTGAACCTGAAGCTGCTCTCGGTGATGTGCGCGCCGCTGATGCACAAGGGCGAGCTGTTCGGGTTGATCTACCTGGGCAACGACCGCCTGGTGAACCGCTTCGACAAGAAGTCGCTCGACACCCTGACCATCTTCGCGGCGCAGGCCTCGCTGCTGCTGCAGAACGCGCTGCTGGTCAACGAGTTGAAGCTCGAGAACACCGAACTCAAGAATCGCCTCGAGGAGCACACCTACGGCGACATCATCGGCGCCTGCCAGGGCATGAAAGACGTCTACAAGCGCATCGACAAGATCGCGCCGACCGACATCTCGGTGCTGATCATCGGCGAGACCGGCACTGGCAAAGAGCTGATCGCGCGAGAGATTCACCGACACAGCCCTCGCGTCAAAGGCCCGTTCATCTCGATCAACTGCGGCGCAATACCCGAGAACCTGCTCGAGTCTGAGCTCTTCGGGCACGTTAAGGGCGCCTTCACCGGAGCAGTCGCCACCAAGCTGGGTCGCTTTCAAGCGGCGATCGGAGGCACCCTCTTTCTCGATGAGATCGGCGAGATGCCGATTCAGCTGCAGGTCAAGCTGCTGCGCGCGATTCAAGAGAAGGTCGTCTACAAGGTCGGCGACAACCGCCCCGAGCCGGTCGACATTCGAATTCTCGCGGCGACCAACAAGAACCTCGAAGACGAGGTGAAGCGAAACAACTTTCGCGAAGACCTCTACTTTCGAATCAACGTGGTGACGCTCAAGCTGCCGCCGCTGCGCGAGCGTGGCGAAGACATCGCGGCGCTCTCGAAGTTCTTCATCAACCGCTACTCCAAGGAGTTCAACTCGAAGGGCAAAGGCTTCACGCCGGCGTCGATCGTG
>Ga0105048_10004559_pt1 | contig 22503 bp, 18 predicted proteins | sample MAT05_FD_78382 | JGI IMG/M metagenome (GOLD analysis project Ga0105048, IMG submission 78382) | Freshwater microbial communities from Lake Fryxell liftoff mats and glacier meltwater in Antarctica - MAT-05 | ecosystem: Environmental > Aquatic > Freshwater > Ice > Liftoff microbial mat | place...
GCAGTGCCTGGGCAGTGTCTGGGCAGTGCCTGGACCATTGCCTCAACCCACACTGCGGCCGGAGCGGAAACTGACAACCGCCCGCGTTCAACGAGCATCAGCGCTTCCCAGACACTGATCGGCGATAACCAGATTTCGTTTTCCTGCGCGGCCAGCGCCGCCGACGCTGGCCGGTGACGGTGGAATCACTTCGGCGCTAGGCTGACCGCGACGGGTAGAGCCTGGTGACCCGTCATAGGTTGGTCTGGGGACGCGCACCCTTACCGCGCCGCTCCAAACGGATCTTCCAAACTCGGGCTCTGCGGCGTGAACATCTCCGCCCCGTCGGCCGTGACCACCCAATCGTCTTCCAGCCGAATACCAAACTCGCCGGGAATGTAAATGCCCGGCTCATCGCTGAACGTCATACCCGGCGCGAGCGGCAACTGATTACCACGCACAAGATACGGCCACTCGTGACCATCCATGCCCATGCCGTGCCCCACGCGGTGACTGAAAAATTTGTAGTCCGGACCGTAACCCGCATCGACAATGATTTTGCGCGCAGCCGCATCAATGTCGCCGCACGGCACTCCAGGACGCGCCGCCTTGAACGCCGCCGTTTGCGCCGCATGCTCGATATCAAACACCTGCTTCATCTTGTCGGTGGCTTTGCCCAGCACAAACGTGCGCGAAATGTCGGAGCTGTACCCTTCCACTTTGCATCCGCCGTCAATGAGCAGGATTGAACCTTCCTGCACCGTTTGCGGCGTAACACTGCCGTGCGGAAGCGCCGAGTATTGTCCAACTTGCACACCGGCGCTGCCGGAAAAACCAAGTCGGCGATGGGCAAGCGCCACGAGATCGGCGAAATCATCCTGCGTCATACCCGCCTTGAGCGACTTGTAGGCGGCTTCGTACGCTTTCAGCGTGACTGCCGACGCGAGTTTCATCAACGCCAGTTCGTGCGCATCTTTGATGGTGCGACACCCGCCGGTAATTGGTGTGCCGCTCACCAGACGCAGTTGCGGCGCCGCCAGAGCGAGATTGTCCGCGAACACGAATTTGACCGTTTCTTCAACGCCTATTTTTCCTGTCGCGACTCCGCGATTTCGCAATCCCTGTGCGACCAGCGCGGAGGGACTGTCGTGTTCCTCCCACGTCATCACGTCGGTGCCCTGCCCCAACGGGCCGAGCTTCACCTGCTCGACGGTGCGCGCTTCTTCAAACTTTGGGGTGACTATAAATGGCGCGCCCTTCGCGGGAATGATCACGCCAGTCAGCCGCTCGCTGTTCCCCCAGCTCATCCCCGTGAAATAGACCATCGACGTGCCACCAGTGAGCATCAGCGCATCGATGGAATTCGCGGCCATCAACTGCTTTGCCTTCTCGATGCGCGCCTTGCGCTCCTCCACCGAAATTGGCGTCGCTTGCGACTTCATGCTGGTGAGCGCCGCAATGGCCGGAGGCAACGCGTTGGTCGCATTGCCTTCGGGCCGAGGGGCTGCCGGCGCTGAATCGGGCGCATTGCAGGCGGACGCGACAACGGCAGCCGAGCCGGCGGTAATGAATGTGCGGCGAGTGACCATGCGGGCGAACTCCGGGAACGAGGCAGGAAACGCGCGTCAGGTCCACCTCGGACTTGCGGGCGTCAAGGTTCGTGCGCAAAGTTGGGCGTCTTTCCATCGAGGATCAAGAGGGGATGAAACTCCACCTGCGACTACGCCCTGCCGCGGCAATCTGTCTTCTGTTCGCACTGGGTTGCGCCGCGCGCGGCGCGGCGCTGTCCGTCGCCACATCGGACACCCATTTCGATGTTATCATCGAAAACGGCCGCGTCGTGGACGGGACGGGCGCCGCATGGTTCTACGGCGACGTGGGAATCACGGGGGATCGCATTGGCCGCATCGCTCCGCGGGGCACACTCACTACAGCCAAGGCCCGTCAGCGCATTGATGCCACCGGAATGGTCGTCGCACCGGGTTTCATTGATATTCAGAGCGGATCGACCAACGCGTTCCTTCGTGACGATTCGCGGGTAGTCGGAAAGGTCACGCAAGGCATCACGACCGAAATATTTGGAGAAGGCGGTACCCCTGCCCCATTGAGCGCAGCAATGCTCGCGCGTTCGACCGCTGCGCTGGCTCCGACCGATTCAATATCACGCCTCCAACTGCCGTTGTTTGCCAAGCCACACGGCTTCGCCGAAATGTTCACTCTCATCGAAATGCGCGGCGCGAGCGTGAATGTCGGGGCGTTTGTTGGCGGCAGCACGCTTCGCGAGTACGGCATGGCGTTGGCGGAAGGAGTGCCCACACCGCAGGCACTCGCGGCCATGAAGAGCGCCGCAGCACGTGCAATGGAAGACGGCGCGCTCGGTTTCTCGACGGCGCTCATCTATCCACCCAGCACGTTTGCGACCACCGAAGAACTGGTGGAGATTGCCAAGGTCGTCAAGAGTTTTGGTGGTATCTACATCACGCACATGCGCTCGGAAGGCGACAAGCTGCTCGAATCGATTGACGAGACCATTCGCATCAGCCGCGAGAGTGGCATTGCGGCCGAAATCTATCATTTGAAAGCGAGTGGTGCGCGGAATCACGCCAAGGGTCCCCAGTCCATCGCGCGGATTGAAGCGGCACGCGCGGCAGGGCTCGACGTGCAGGCCAACATGTATCCCTATACAGCTGGCGCCACAGGGCTCAGCTCATGTTTGCCACCGTGGAGTGCCGCGGACGGCAAATTGTTTGAGAATCTCGCCAGCCAGGAGGTTCGTGCAAAATTGCGGGCGGAAATGGAACGCGCCACGTTCGATTGGGAAAATATGTGTGAACTGGCCACACCGCCGAACGTGCTCATTTCGCGGCTCAACACTCCGGCGCTTGCGCAGTACGCGGGCAAACGGCTGGACGTGATCGCCGCCGCGATGAATACCGACTGGATTGAAGCCGTCATGAATTTGATCCTCGGCGAACGCAATCGCGTGGAGACGACATACTTTCTCATGGATGAAGCCAACGTTCGCCTGAACCTGCAGCAGTCGTGGATGAAGATTGGCACCGACGCCGGCGCCGTGGACCCCGCAACCTTTCGGGGCCTTGTGCATCCCCGCGCCCTCGGCACGTTTCCACGCATTCTTGGCCGCTACGTTCGCGATGAGCGCCTCATTCCACTCGAAGATGCTATTCGCAAGATGACCTCGGCGACCGCGACGCGGTTGTCGTTGCACCAGCGTGGATTGCTCAAGCCGGGCATGTTCGCGGACGTGGTCGTGTTTGATCCGGCCACGATTGCGGATCAGGCAACCTTTGCGCAGCCGCTGCAGGTTTCGACGGGCGTTCGTGATGTGTTTGTGAACGGCGTGGCTGTCCTTCGTGGTGGTGCGCATACCGGCGCAAAACCTGGCCAGATTGTGCGTGGACCGGGCTACCAGAAATAACTTCCAGCACGAGGCGCAGAAAACAAATGCGGTTTAGACTCTTCATGGTCGTTGCGCTGTACGCGGCGCTCCCCGGGCCGCGCGCCTTCGCACAGCCTGCGCGTCAACCAGTTGTCGCCGATGGCTTGCAGCGCTTGTTGACTGCGGAACTGGCGCGTTTCCCAGGGAGAGCCGGCGTTTGGGTGAAACATCTCACCACTGGCGAAGAGGCCGGTGTGCGCGCAGATGAAATGTTCAACTCGGCCAGCGTGATCAAGATTCCGGTACTGATGCAGGCCATGCAGCTGGCAGACAGGGGGACCCTGTCCCTCTCGGACCGCGTGACGATTACGGCTGCAGACATTCGCGGTGGCTCCGGCATTTTCCGGTACCACGACGCCGGCTTGCAACCGACATTGCGTGACGTGTTGCTGCAGATGGTCATTACCAGTGACAACACAGCGACGGACATTGCGATTGCGCGCGTAGGCGGCGTCAGTCGCGTAAACGAATGGATCAGGGCGAACGGTTACGGCAATGGAATGACGCTCACGCAAACAACGGCTGAATTGTTCGCCAGGTATGCGGCCATCACCGGTGGCACGGCGGTATCCAACGCGAAAACAATTTCCGATAAAGAGTACTGGTTGGGCGCCATGACTCCTCGGGCAACCGGCCGTCTGCTTGAAAACATTCAGCGTTGCAGCGAGGGCGTCGCAACTACACCCGCCGTGGCGGTGCAAGCGAAATGCACAGACATGATGCGCATGATGCGCGCGCAACAAGCCGGTGCGCGGAGGTTGCCGCATTTTCTGAGCGTACCCGTGGCGCACAAGACCGGCGACTTTCCACCAGTACTGGCCAATGATGTCGGCGTGATCTTTGCGCGTTCCGGACCGATTGTGGTCGCGTTTTTTTCGAACGAGATTGTCGGCCCGTATGGCGAGGCCGAAGATGTGATCGGACAGGTGGCACGTCGCATTGTCGAATATTTCGACCCGCCACCGGCGTTGCCACCAGGAAAATAGCGGTTCGCTGCCCTCATCGTTTCGCGCGCACTCCTGTCCGCGGAGACTCCGCACCGCGCGGCGTTCATCCAGCAACACCGGTCGCCGCGTGCCGGACAGCGTGTCACCGCGCAGTACCACCTCGAATGCAGTGGTTGTTGGGGGCATACCATGAATGCAGGTGCGCAGAAACACCGCGGCTTCGTGCGCCGCGCGCGCGATCAGGCCCGCGTCGGCATCGACCGACGGCACAAAACGCAGGAATACCGAGTCGCGCCGCCGGGCGCCGTACACATGCTGAGGTGGTGGGGCTGTGTCCCCTTTCGCGACAAGTTGCTGCCATTGGCCGAATACCGAGTCGCCACTGAGGCGAATGGTGAGCCGCCCTTCCATCACGTGGACTTCCACTGGCGTAGCGGCATGTAATTGTTGCAGCTGGCGCTCGTGACGAGTCAACCACGTTCCGGCGAGAGTGCTCTGGGCTGAAGCCCGTGTGGCGAACCCAATGGCAACGGCGGCGAGCGCGAGTGCCGAGCGAATCACAAACCGTGAATAGCGTGACATCGCGGTGTCCGGGCGTGAATAGAGGTGCATGAATGAACGATGCCCCACCCGATGTCACCCAATGTCAGAGTCCGATACGAAATGCGGTGGACGTAGCGACCCGGCCACGGTTGGCAGGACATCACAGGCGCGGCGAACAGTATCACGGTGTGTGCACCAGGTCACAGCGCCGACATCGGTGCAATCACAACACTGCCGCACCTTGCGTGAGCCCCCTGACCCGGAGTTCTCTGTGCGCCGCGTTCATTGCCTGTTACTTGTTGCTCCGCTGGTGGGCGTCACCGTCGGGTTTCCTGTTCGCGCGCGGGCGCAACCCGCCCCGGCGTCCGGTAGCGTGGCGACCAATTCGACCACCGAACTCACCATGCGCGCGGCCGTGCGCCGATTGGCAGACGAACACGGCGTGTGGGCATCGCTTGGTGTTGGTCGCGGTGCGGCCTCGCTTGATTGCGATGCGTGCGCAAGCGCCACAACGCGCGCCTATTCACTACAAGGCACCTTGGGCATTCGACTGTCACCGCGCGTTCTGGTGGGCGCTGAAACGTTTGCCTGGCTTGATGTCATGGGTGGACAAGCCGATCGCGTGGCGAAGGGCACGTATCTCGTCGCGCGAGGGTACCGAAGCGTCGCATCCAAAGTGTTTCTGCAAGCCGGCGCCGGCATCGCCAGCTTCGAGGTGAATGATGGTGAGGTGAGATTTCGAACCAGCTCTCCGTCGCTGTCACTGACGGGAGGTACCGACTGGCGCATTGATCAGATCACCATCACGCCCGCGATTGGTGCGGTAGGTTCGATTGGCGGCCATCTGAAGAGCAACAAGACCGGCAACTCCATTGCTGACGACGCACGCCTTGGCGTGCTGCGGGCCACCATTTCTCTCTCCTGGTTCCGTTGATGCGCACACAATGGGTTTCGTCGCCACTCATCCTGTCGTGTGCAATCGCTGTTGGTTGCACGGACAACAATCCCACGGCATCCAATGTCGGCACACTCGCTACCGCCGCTCCCGCGAAGGCCTTTGGCATCTGGTCGCCGGGACGCACAGACACCTGCACACCAGACGTTCACAATCAGTTCGCAACCCTTGGCCCCGATGGAAAGAAATATCCAACGTGGCACCCACCCACGGACCCCTCCACCGGCTGCCTGTTCGGACATGAACACGGTCGCGATCCGCGTGGCTCCGCACTCGTTGCCGGCACTGGTGCTTTACCGTTCGGCTACGCCAACGAACAACTTGACGCCGCCGGCCTTGGCTTGCAGCGTCACGAAGATCACGTGGGCCACAAAATTGAGTGGGAAAATGATGTGCGCATTCAGGTGGCTGGTGGCACGGGTGTGGCCATTGAAGTGCGCTGTGACGTGCTGGTGAAACTGCATCAAGGCACCCATTCGAAAGACGCGTTCACGAACAACCTGCACGAGCTCATTTACCATATCAGATGCAGCGACAAGACCGAAATGCATGTCACACTCATGAGTGCCATCGGTCGACCCGGAGAGTTTGTCAGTGCCTGCGGTAGCACCATTCAGGCGGGAACCGCCACTCCCGCAAATTCGCCGTCGGGTGGTGGGCACCGAAGACTACCGGACGCGTCCTGCTTGCTGTCGCGCATTCTTGTTGGCCCCGGTCAACAATCTGATTTCGGCCACCTGCATGAGAGCTGGGAAACGTCCAACGAAATCAAGACGGCCGATGGACACCGCATTGCGTTCTTCGACCCATACTTTCAGGTATTTCGGCCCAGTCGTTACTACGATCCGGCCGCGGCGGGGGCAGTTGGACGACCCGTGGCGTTGTGCGCAGTGACCCTCAACGATCGGCGTGCGCGGGGCAGTGCATGCAATGGGATGACCAGCACCGTGAGCGGTGCGCTGGTGAGCGTTGCGTACGATGACGCCGCGTCGGTGTTCAACGGGGTGCGTCGCCAGATTGATGTCAACAACAACCTCGTGAGCAACGGCGATGGACCGACGGTTTGGTACTCCGACCCGTTTGGCCGGAACGCGCGGACCACTCCGTTTGCGGGCAGCATTCGCCAGTTCATTTCGAGTGTGAACAACGACTACGGCGTGGGTGTGAATGGTCCGGTGGTTGGGGGCAATCGGAACTACGGTGGTGCGGGCGTTCGCGCGCCGAACTAGCGGGAACGCGACGCCACTGACCAACCGGCACACTCAACGAACCAGCCGTAGCGCCGCCTCGCCGGAACGAATTCGCGTGCGTTCGGCGCCGCCTGTTCGGGGAGCCGTGCCTGCAATGTTGGCGGTCTGACAAATACCTGGCGGGTACGTTGGATCAATAACGCTCTTTCAGAAGGGGGCAGCACCCCCGTTGATGTCGGAGCGTCACACACTATTCGGAAGGAGACGGTATTCAGAAAGTCTTGCTTGTTGCGGCTGCGGCGCTGATTGCCGCACCAGCCGGTTTCCAGGCGCAAAGTAGCCTGCCAACCAGGTGCCGTCAGATAAATACGACGGCCATTTCGCCGATCGCGTTGGTGTTTGTCAATGGTCGGTGTGCTGACGTCAGTCAGTACATTACGCCTGTCGAGCGCGGCAAAATCTGGAGTCTTCAAACTCCCGTTCTTGATCTGTTCGGTGGCCGGGTGCAATTGACGGCGTTGTATAACGCGGATCCGTTCATAACGTTCGGCGTCACCTCGACGCTCCTCATACCAGGATCCGTCTCCTACTCGTTCCTGTTCAGCACACCAGTGGTGCCGGGCTTCTACACGATCGCCACCAGCACCGCTGGTGTTTCCGTTGCCAACGGTGCGCGTGGAACCACGACGGTATCGAACAGCGGATTCTACCCAACGTATCTCTCCGGATACGGAACGGTTGGTCCTGCTCCGACCAACCTTGGCGTCGACCTTGGTTCATCACCCTGCGTGGCAAACGGTGCGCCGTTCACCACTACCGTCACGTGCAATCAGGGAAGCGGGTCCAATTCTTTTGGTCCTACGTTCTACGACAATCTGGAAGCGCAGCTGACCTTTACGCAGGATGACCTCGGCAGCGTCGCTTCATGGTCCGGTGCCGTCACGCTGAATGCGACGGTTGTTCCGGAACCCGCTGCGCTCGCACTGCTTACAGGGGGACTGGTGTTGCTGGGCGGATTCGCAGCTCGACGCCGTGGGATCTTCAGAACCTGATTGCACCAAACGCGCATTGTCACCGCCGCGTAAAACACCCACCACTATCCGTGCGATAGTGGTGGGATGAAACAAACCGTCAATCGAACACCCTGACGAGCCGGTGCCGCTTCATCCACAGCGACGGCCAGAAATCGTCGACGGCAAAGATTTTGGTTAGTGTTCTCGCATCGCTCTCGGCAACCAAGGAAATGAACCAGATCACCGTCGTCGACGCACGGGCCGCACACGCTGCGTCGACGAGCTTCATGAAGCTGCCCGCGCGGGTTACGACCGATGTCGACTGGCGCTGACGTCGATCGGGCGCTGGGGCGCGCCATTGCGTTTCTCTCAAGTCGCCAGCTGCCCAGCGGCGAGTTGCCCGTGGGGCGCTCGGGTCTTCCGGAGTCGGCAGTCTTTCCCACGGCGCTGGCCGCCCACGCGCTCTCGTACGCGCCCGAGGCGGCCCCCATCCGCGAGCGTGCCCTGGACTTTCTCGTCGCGGAGGTGGACCCTTCGGGGCTTTGGGGCCATTGGGCGCGGGGGCACCCCCTGTGGCGCAGAATCCCACCCGACCTGGACGATACGTCCTGCGCATCGGCTGCGCTCGCCCGCGGCGGCCGCCCTGTGCCGGACAACCGCCAGCTGCTGTTGTCCAATCGGAATCGCGACGGGCTCTACTTCACCTGGAAACTGACGTCGGCACAATTCCGGCGCCCGGTGCTGCTCGCGACCTTCTTCACGCGGACGGTGTGCCGACCCTGGGATCTCGATCCCGTGGTCAATGCCAACGTGCTCCACTACCTGGGCGCGATTCCCGAGACCGGGCCGGTCCTCGACCTCCTGCTCGCCGTGCTGCGCGAGGATCGGGAGGCCGAATGCGACAAGTGGTACTACAACCGCTTTGCCGTCTGGTATTTTTTCTCCCGCGCGCTGCACGCCGTGGCTCCGGAAGCGCGGGATCTCATTGTGCCGAAACTCCTGACGGCGGTACCCGTCGATGCGCTCGACCAGGCCCTGGCGGCGTGCAGCCTGCTCTACTGGAACCGCACTCCCGCGGTCGACGCCCTGGTCGGAGCCCAGCTCGCCTCCGGCGGCTGGCCGAACGCGCCGGTGTATCACGGGGGGAGGCTGCGACGGCGAAACGGGTCGTTTGCCAAGGCGAGGCCAGGCGATCCATGGTGGGGCTCGGAAGAGCTCACCACCGCCTTTTGCATCGAGGCGCTGTCGCGCTGGAAAAGCGCTTGCGAGTCATGACGGCACATCGCGTCGTATTCCCCGACGCGTTGTGAACGCGCCTGGTGGCGAGCCCGACTCCACGTAGAGCTACCCTCGCTGCGCGTCCGACGCGCGCGACTACCTGTTCGCGCCGCGCCTCTCGGCCGATGCAGCGCGCACAATACGCCAGACATCACCCAGGACATTGCGTGGGCGCCGATGGAAAAGCAGCAGATGCACCGCCAGGACCCACCAATCGAGAGGATGCCGGAGCGCGGACGCGGAGAGCACGGCAATCGGCAGGAAGCACTCGTAATACTCGCTCAGCACCACTCGGGAATGAGGCTGGGGCGCGACAATGATGTTGTTCACGTCAGTAGCCATGGTGCGCGCGATACCGAAAAGCGCGTACATGCCGAGCAGTGCTGCGGGGATTGCGCCGGGCAGGAGGAGCAGCATCGCGCCGAGCGCCGCGACCTCGACTGGAAAGACCAGGAACGTGCCGAAACGGGCGACCGTCTGCGGCGAACGGATCTGCACAAAGGTGCGCACGCCGACCCGGCGATCACTGTCGGCGTCGCTCAATTGGTGCCAGATAATTCCGCGCAGGCCGTAGGCGAAGGCCCAGACCCCACATGCCAGAAGCCAGCCAACGGAAACCGGGCGATTCGCAGCGCGGCCGGCGAGCACTACAGCGAACAGCGTGGGGAAGAGATGCGCGCCACTGGCGTCGGCAAGCACGCCGAGTATTCCGCGAGCCTTCAACCGAAAGGGTGGGAGCGAATAGAGGGAAAAAGACGCCCAAGCGGCCAGATACCACGCAACCAGCAGCAGATCATCGCGCAACAGAAACACAAACGCGAGTCCCACGGCGATCGGGGTCGCAACGACGAACGCGATGGTCCGAGCGGACCGGCCAGCGATGCGGTTCGGCTTCCCCGCCGCCGCGTCTTCGGCCCGATCGGAGACATCGTTGATCAGACTGACGTACGTCGCGCAGGCGGCGATGGCCAGCAGGAGGGTGACTGCAGACCTCCAGACCGAGCTCGCCGAGACGCCCAATTGCAGCGTCGTGGCATAGAACACGGAGAGCATTGGGACCAGTTTGTAGTCCCACCATTCTCCGGCGCGCAGGGATGCGATGATGCGGTGACGAATGATTACCTCTGGCGCGGTGGACGGGGCGAACTATAGTCAGGAGGATAACTATTGGAGCGTGCCCATTTCCGTAGCAACGCGACTCCGCTTCTACTTCGTCAGCAGCAACGTGGGCTGGGGCGGGAGCGAGGAACTCTGGAGCGCGACAGCCGCGCAGCTGGTTGCCAACGGCCACGAAGTTACGGCGTTCAAGTGCGAATTGGCAGACGGAGCGCACATCGGTCGGCTGCGCGCGCGCGGCTGCAGAATGAGGGGACAGGTGCGGTTGCCCACGCCGTTCCGCAATCTGAGCCCGTTCATGACAAAGGTGGTCTTTCGGCTTTTGTCCGAGCTTCAGCCGCTCCGGTTCTCCTTAAGTCTTCGTGTCGCGCCACCGCCCGATCTGATCGTGCTCTCTCAAGGCGGCAACTCCGATGGCCTCTCGTTTGCACGCAGCTTCTTGTCACGGAGCACGCCGTACGTCGTGATCTCGCACAAGGCATCCGACCTGGACTGGCCACCAGACGGCAAGCGCGGGGAACTCCGGGACCTGTATACCAGCGCGCTGGCGTGTTGCTTCGTCTCCGAACACAACTGGCGGCTTACCGAGGAGCAACTCGGTGTGACGCTGCCCCAGGCGACGATAGTTCGCAATCCCTACCTCGTCCCTTGGGCGCCGCGAACCGACTGGCCCGATGATCGCGGTGGGCTACGGCTCGCATGTGTCGCCCGACTCAACATCAAGGAAAAAGGACAGGACATCTTATTACGCGTTTTGGCCCGCGAAAAGTGGCGCCAGCGCCCGCTGTCGGTGACGTTCTACGGCGAAGGCGCAAACCGTGAAGGCCTCACCGGGTTCGCAGATTTCCTGCAGCTGAAAAGTGTGTCGTTTGTTGGCCACGTGCATGATGTCGCCCGCATCTGGGACGACCACCATGGCTTGGTGCTTCCCTCGCGCTGCGAGGGGCTCCCGATCACGGTCATCGAAGCCATGCTTAGCGGCCGGTTCGCGATTGTGACGAACGTAGCGGGCAATGCAGAAGTTGTGCAGGACGGGTTGACGGGCTTTATTGCCGCCGCCGCAACCGAAGATGCGCTCGACGAAGCCATGGAGCGCGCTTGGGCGTTGCGCAACCAATGGTCCGCGCTTGGCGCGGCGGCGTCCACTCACATCCGGACGCTCGTCCCCTCTGATCCCGCCGCGACCATGGCGTCACTGCTCCATGGGCTCGCCGATCGTGGCCCCGAACTCCAGCACCCGCGCTGAAAGTAGCTCGCAGGAGCGGTCTGCCGCGTTGTGGTGTATCAGCCCGACAGCTCCACATCTAACACGTTCAAAGGTGGGCGTAGTGGCTGAACAAGCTTGGCATCGTCGACTCTCCACGGACGTGCCGCACGTGACTGCTGACGACCGACGGACCAGCAAAGGGATTCCGTCCGTAAGCGTGCTCATGGGCGTGCGTAACGCCGAAAGCTGCGTCAGGCGCGCCGTCGAGAGTATCCGAACGCAGACCTTGGTAGACTGGGAGTTGATCGTGGTCGACGACGGCTCCGTCGACGGCACTCGGGCGGTGCTGAATCGGATCGCGTCGGAGGATTCGCGTTTGGTGGTGCTGCATCAAGCGAAGTCGCGCGGGTTGGCCCACGCGCTGAACCTCGCGTTCAGCCGCGCTAGCGGGCGGCTTATTGGACGCATGGATGCGGATGACATTGCGTATCCCGACCGCCTCGAGACGCAAGTAGCTTTTTTGACGACCCATCCGGAAATCGACGTGCTGGGCACCGGCATCGATCTGGTGGACGAGATGGGCCTGCAGTGGGGCACCCTGCGGATGCCCGAACTACACGAGCAGCTCCAGCGACTGCGGTATCGGAAACCAGTCCCGGTCGCTCATCCGACGGTCGTGATGCGCCGAGCCGTCCTCGAGCGATTGGGCGGATACGACGGCAGGCTCCAGCAACACGGCGAAGACGCCGATCTGTGGCTACGTGCGCTTCGCGCCGGCATGCAATTTCACAACCTCCAGGAATGTCTCCTCCGCTACCGGGTACGGCGCCGGCCGACCCTGAAAACGGTGTTGTTCTTTCCGGCGATTCAAGCACGCGCCGCCCTGCGCGAGGGACACTTTCTTCGATATGGAGGATACTCGGTCGGGCATCTTGGGTTGGGACTGCTGGGCTACTTAGGACTGTTCACTCCGGCATCCATGCGCCGCTCGGAGCTCAACGGCGCGTGACGCTTAAAGAAACACCTGCGTCAAGTTGATAGCTGCGCGAGCTCACGACGACGGCGCTCCGGGAAATGCGCTGCCATCTCCTGGTGAAGCGCGAAAGCTGATTTGTCGGTGGCAGACGCCTGTGACCTAGGGCCTGGCAGAGATGATGCCGTACGCCGAAGGTGGTTGCTGCAACGCACCCGTCAGGAAAACGCGAGCGCCAATCTGGTTGCGCAGTTCGGCAGGCAGCTGCGGAGTACTAACGCGTCGCCCTGACTGCGTGACCAGAGCGTACGCCCCGTCCTGCACACTGACAACTCCGTCAACGGCTGCCACGCCTTCCGACGCGCGCACTTCGAATTCCTGAACGCGGAACACAGCGGCACCGCGCGGCGCGGCTTGCATGTCGCGTTCGGCGGTCTGAGTGCCTCTGACGACAAGCTCCAGACCAGTTACGCGCTCCAGCAACGCGCGCTGCGTTCCACGCAGCGCGTACGGCGTTGCGTTGGCGTCGGCGCTTGCGTTCACCATAAGCACCAGCACCGAAACCGGGTCATTGCCCACCCGTTGCAGTGTGCCGCGAAGGGTGTCGGCTTGCGCATCGGATGAAGGTCGCATAGACGTAGCAGGCGCCGCAGTGACGGGAGAGGGTCCCGCAGACGTTGAGGCTCCGCTGGACGTCGGCGTTGCGGTCGGTGGTGGCACACTCGCCGTAGTCGAAGCGGCGGGAATCAAGTCAGCATCCGCCTTCTGGCAGGAAACGACAGAGCAGATACACACGCACGCGAGCAAAACACTCGCGCTCATCTCGCGAGTTCGTAACACTGTTGCTCCGGACTTCAGCTCCCGTGGATTCATCTATTGCAACCGCGCAATGGCGATACGCAGATTCGCCGACGGCGCCCCACCGCCTGAAGCACGCAGCTGAAGGAGCTGCGTCGCAGGGCTGGCGCCGGAAATTTCGTAGTACGCATGCGCACCACCGCGAAGCCCGGCCTGCGATTGCACAAACGCGCCAAACGAAATTTGCGCCGGCTGGATGGGGAACGGGTTGGGAAAACGCGTGGCCCAGTTCGGACTTGCGTTCAGTCCAGCATAAATGTTGCGCAAATTCCAGGTGGGAAACTGCAGGTCGGCACTGGGCGAAACGAGTCCGGGATAGTCGTCTGCAAACAGCGCAAGGCCCCATCCGCCAATGAGTTGGTCGAGCGGCACACCAGCGGTCGTGGCGAGATTGGTCGTGCCGTTGGTGGAACTATTGATCAGCGTCTTAAAGAACGCCACATCAGATGCTGCGTAGCGATCGATGGTATATCGCACCAGCGACCACGCGGTTTGATAGAATACGCTGCCCGACTGGCCCGTTGCGTCTCCGTACGGGGACCAATTCCACGGAGCCAGCAGTTTCTCGCGGATTTCGTTGAATTGACGCCGCATGCCATACCCGGGGCGCCGCAACACGTCGGCCGCGTTGCACGTGGCGTCCTGCGGATGGAAGTCACAGTAGATGCCATTCGAACTCGCATTGCCGAAACCCGCGTTTCCCTTCCACGGCACTTGATGCAGCGACTCGCGAACCCACAACTCCTCGGCGTGACGCGCGGTGCCCTCCTCGAGCCACGATGATTCGAGCACAGGCGCATTGTTTTGCACGCGCGCGGCGAGCGAGACGATGTGTTTCACTTCGTGTACAACGGTGCGCGCCATGAAGTAAAACCAGCCATCGGGAAAACTCGTGCTGGACGTGTTCGATCCGGCTGTGACCGGCACCGAACCATAGAACACTTCCCCAAAATTGCTGCCCGGATTCATCGTTCGCGGGAACTGGTCGCAAAACGTCACGTACGCCGCAGCCACACCATTCACCCGTTGCGAGAACACCATGTGAATGCGGCCATCGTTGTCGGTGAGTGTGTCACGCAACAGCGGGTCGCCAAACGTGTTCTTGAGTGATTGGAATTGATCCTGATCGAAAATCTGGCCAAGCCGTCGGTAGTAACCTGCAAGGTCACTGTTGTCTGTCGATAGCAATGTATTTGCGCCGTCCTCCCAGATGATGGAGCGCGTCCCGACATACACCGCTTTCGTTTGCATGGGCCGGCTGACGTCGGCGCAGCCGCCGCCGAACGTGAAGAAAAAATCACGGGCGTCGCCCAGTGCTGGCAGTTCGGCGGCCTGGCGGAGACGCGTTGGATTTGGCAAAAACCGGGCGGTGCGGCGCAGTTGTTCGTACGCCGCGCGATCGCGCTCGAGATGTTGCCAGTGCGACGCGTCGCGAGCAGCCTCGCGCAGCTCTTCTGCTGTTCTTGGCAGCGGGCGCGATGCAACGCTGGCAACACCCATGGGGGTTGGCGCGCTCGCCGACGCCGTTGTGGCCGGCGTGTTGCCAGCAATTTCAAAGTTGACCAACGTGTTGGCCGAGGTTGACGCGCTGAACACCGCGATGAGATATCGCGCGTTGGCCCCCGCCCCGAGCAGCTCATTGCAGGCCGACGCCGCACTGCTGGACAATACCAGGGCCTGCCCGACGACCACTGTGCGGGCGGTCACGACAACCGGATGGTTGACTACCGCCGAGGCACGTCCTGTCGACACCACAGCAATTGGCGCTGCTCCCGAACTTACGCAGGGTACCGTCACCGTTAATTGCGTCGCCGTCGCACTGACAATGGGCGCCTCGACTCCGCGAATGGTGACGCGATTGCTTACGGCGTTCGGACTGAATGTTGTTCCCGTGATTGTCGCCGTCGTTCCCGGCACCAAGGCAGATGGGCCGACCGACGTGATCACCGGCGCGTCGGGTTGTGGCTGAATGAAAAGCGTGGCGGAAACGCTCTTGCCTTCACTGGCGGCGGTCACCGTCACGCTGCCGGGCAGGATCGCGGTGAGCAGTCCATCAGTACTCACCGAGGCCGTTGCAGGACTGCCACTGGTCCACGTGACGACGCGCCCGATTAACAACGCACCACCGGCATCACGCGTTTGCGAAACCAGTTGTCGTGTCGCTCCGACGACCAGCGGATCGGGTTCATTCACTATTGTGATGGTGGCCACAGGGGCCGGAAGCACCGTGATGACGGCGACTGCCGTCTGGCCTTCGCTGGCGGCGGTAATTGTGCTGGCGCCCGGTGCCACGGCCGCCAATTGCCCATCTGACGTGATGGTGGCGACAAAGCTGTTACTGGAATTCCACGTTACCGGGCGGCCACGCAACTCGGTACCGTTGGCCGCGCGCGGAATGGCCACCAGCGTTTGCGTGGTTCCGGCCACCGGCGTGCTTGTTGGCACGCTGAGCAGAATGGTGGCCACAGGGGGCGGTGCGGTTGGCCCGTCTTTGCAGGCGCTTGCAAGCACCGCCGCAACCCATAGAATGGTCGAGCGCGAAATCTTCATGGGCGAACCATCGCTTCTGCTTTGGTTTTGCTGCGCGACCAGCGCGCCAGCACCGCGGTCGCTTGTGACCGCGCGGCGGTCGCTGCCGCAATATCACGCGCCGTAGGTGCCATGTCTGCGTTTTGCATGCCCATTGCCGCAGCAAGCAATGCCGCGCTCGCGCGCTCCAGCGTTGGTGCAACCACCGGTCCACCGCCACCTCGGCCCCCCGTTGGCGCACCGCCAACGGGGGCGATGGAATCGATACTCGCACGAACCGCAGCGGCTTCGGCACCCGGCAGTGCGGCCAGCTTTCCATGCAACGTCCGCGCCGCCATGAATGTCGAATACGTCGACACCGCTTCGTCGTACAGCGCCTTGGACAGTGCGGCGAGGCGCGCAAGATTTTCGGCGGACGTCTTCACACGCGGGTCCATGCGCACAACAATTGGTTGCGTGAATTGTTCGCCATTCACCGTGAGCCGAACCGAGTACGTGCCGGCGGCAACCCAGGGGGCATGCGGGTCGGGATACGTGCGATGCGGCACCGCGCCAACCGCGTCTTCGCCGCCGCCAATTTCTCCGTCCGGTGTTTCAATGGGGTCGTAATGCATGTCCCACGAAAATCGGTACATGCCCGTACGGGTACCGATGGTCATGGGTGGTGCCTGCCAGTACAGTGGCAATCCGCAATTGAGCGCGCTGGGCCGTTGTTGACACAGTTTGGTGTACGCCACCGGATCGACGCCGGGATGCGGATTCTGCGCAGTATCGGCGCTTGAATACGAGCGAACGAGTTTCCCAGCCGCATTGAGAACCTCGAGTGTCACCGGGCCGTTTGCATTCCTCGCGAGGTAGTAGTCAATGATCGCTCCCGGCGGTGGATTTTCGCCGGCAGCCACCTCTGGGGACAGCGGTGTGGGATCGTTTGTGGCAAATCGAACACGCACGGCGGTGACCGGCTTGAACAGATAGGCCGCCTGCGCGCGGCGGGCCGCTGCGGCCTGTCGGAGCGGCGTAATGTTGTCGAGAATGTAGAAACCACGCCCATGCGTTCCCGCCACAAGGTCGGAGCACAGACACGTGCTGTCGTCCTTCACCTGCAAGTCGCGCACAGAGATGGCGGGCATGTCGATACGGAGCGATTCCCAATGATCGCCGTCGTCGTACGACACCCACACCTGCGTGTCCGTGCTCGCGTATAGAAGGCCCTTCACGCGCGGATCTTCCCGAATGGCGTTGGAGACTGCGCCACCGGCGATGCCGGTATTGATCTCCGTCCAGGTTTTGCCACCATCATGGGTGCGGAAGAAATGCGGATTCATATCATCGAGGCGCATGGTATTGGCGGCCGCGTAGGCGGTCAGCACATCGAAGTGTCCCGCTTCCATGTTAAAGATGCGTGTCCAGGGTTTCACGGCGGGCGGCGTGACGTTGGTCCATTTCAAACCACCATTGGTCGTCACCTGCACAAGTCCGTCGTCGGTACCAGCCCACATGATGGCTTCGCGGCGTGGCGACAAGGCAAGCGCTGTGATCGTGCCCAGCGGCGCCGGGCGCACACTGGCGGCGTATTTTCCGGCGTTTGACGGAACGTCCCACGTCGCACGCGAGAGATCGGGGCTAATGCGTTTCCACGTCGCGCCGCGATCCAACGTTTTCCAGACGGCGTTGGATGCGTAATACAGCGCGTCGGCATTCACGGGCGACCAGTGCAACGGCATGGTGCGCACGTTGCGATTGTATGTCTCACCATTCGGTCCGCGCGCCGACATGTCAGGGCCAACCGTGCGACTCTGTCCGGTCTTCCGGTTGAATACCGAGACATTCGATCGCTGACTGCCGTACACCATGTCCGCATTTCGCGGGTCGGGCGCCGCAATGCCGTACTCCTGAATGTTGACTGGCGCCCAATTGCGAAAAGAGAGTTGTCCATCCATCGACCGCGTCTCGACGCAGGCCGAGCCGGAGTCCTGCTGCCCGGCGCACACGCGATACGGAAACGCATTGTCCGTGGTCACGTGATACATCGCGGCCGTAGGTTGATTGTACCAATTGCTCCACGACTCCCCACGATTTGACGACACCACGGCCCCTTGATCGGCCACCGCAAAAATCACGTTGGCATTGATCGGATCGACCCAGATTTTCTGATAGTCATCACCGCCGGGTGCGCCACGCACGGCCGCCCAGTTCACCCCACCGTCTTCGGTACGCCACATGACGGTGGACGCACTGTACACCACGTTCTCGTTCGTGGGATCGACGGTGATGGTTGGTAAATCTCCTCCGCCAATTCGCCCCATTGGACGCGGATCGGCGGCCTGCGGCCCACCATTGCCGTTGCGTTTGCCCGCTACGGCCAGCGCCCAATGTTCCCCACGGTCCGTGGATTTGTAGAACGCCACGGTACCGGTGGTACTGGGCGGCGAGTTGGGATTGGTTGAAGCTCCAGCAAGCATCGCGTACAACACATTCGTATTGTTCGGCGCAATCGCGATGTTGGCCTGAATAACCGGCGGCAGTCCGTCGGTCAGTTGTTGCCACGTGCTACCGCCGTCCGTGCTTTTGAAGATGCCGTTGCCCGCCCCACCAAATGCCTGCCCTTCAATGAAACTCTGTTGTTGTTGCCAGAGCGTGGCATACACAATGTCGGGGTTTTGCGGATCGATGCGCACATCGTTCCCGCTGGTGTATTCATCCTTGTACAACACCCGCTGAAAACTGCGGCCGCCGTCCGTGCTGCGAAAAATTCCGCGTTCGGTATTCGGTCCATACGGATGACCAAGCACGGCGACAAAGAGTCGGTTCGGATCTTTCGGGTCGACGTCGATCATCGCGATCATCTGGCTCTCGCGCAAACCCAGGTTGGTCCACGTACGGCCGGCATCGGTTGATTTGTAGAGGCCATCACCCGTGGCGAGATCGGGGCGAATGATTCCGGCACCGGTACCGACATACACGATATTCGGGTTGGATGGTGCCACCGCAATCGCGCCAATCGATCCGGTCGATTGCTTATCAAACAGTGGAAACCAATTGGACCCGAAATCGGTGGTGCGCCACACGCCGCCGTTATCGAATCCTGCGTAAAATGTGCCGGGCTGTGTTGGTACACCGGACAGCGCGCGCGCGCGACCCGCTCGACCCGGACCTATCTGCCTCCAGTGCATCGCGGCAGACACATCGACAGGTTGCGCCTCGGCCACCTGCGCTGCGAGGACACCGAGGCCGGCGAGAACGAGAGCGGTAATTCGAGAAGCACGCATAACGCTGACCTCAAATAGGCGTGAACGGAATAGTATTAAGTTGCTATTCAATCACTCCGGCCGACAGGCTGTGCGGCCCGACCTGGCGCCCCCAAATCAGAAAATGAACTGCCGGGGGGCCTGAGCTGCTCAGTCAAGGCGACAACAGAAAACGCTTGGCGTGAATGGGCTGTATCACACCGAAGTGCTTTCGGTCGGTTGTGAGAATTTCGCGCACCCCTAGCCGCTCGGCTGTTGCCACCACCGTGGCGTCCATAAAGCCCAGCGGCAGGTCGCTGTATTGCGACATGAGGTCGGCCGCACGCTCGACATCGTCGGGCTCAAGCGATTCGGTCGTAAAATCTCCGTCCGCCACCGCGCGAATGAACGCGTGCTCGGCACGCGCCCCGATACGTTTAAGCAAGAGGTAGCTCACTTCCGGCAACACCGTGATGGGCACCAGCACGTTGCGGGGCGCGCCCTGCCACCACGCAGCCACGCGCTGATGCCACGCGTCACTTCGGTCAATCAGTGCGTACAGCGGGCCCGTGTCCGCAATGATGGTCACTCGTGAGCGCTGCCCCACAGCAGGTCATCGACCTTGCTGGCCGTGTCGGTATGTCCACTCGCAAATTGGCCGAGGATGGATGGAACCGGAGTCGCGGTCGGCGGCGCGGACAAGTAGAGCGCGACTGCTTCGCGCACCATGGAAGCGGAGCTTACGCCGCGGCGCTGGGCTGCCAGCTGGAGGCGCTGCAAAGTTTGGGCATCGAAGAAGACCGTGGTACGTTTCATGGCATATATATGTCGGCTAATGTATGGCGTGTCAAGGCACCCTTTGCGGCGGACGCCTCTTTCTGGATGTGGGCTGGCGGAACGTGAGTATAAAAAAACGGCGACGCATTCCGCGTCGCCGTTCCTGTCACGCAACCGGCGAGGTGCCTACTCGAACGCACCGCCCACGGAGATGCCCTTGATGTGCAACCACGGACTGCCGTGGCTGATGCTGTTGGTCTGCGTGGGTTGTCCCTTCGCGTCGCCACCGGTTCCGAACATCTGCCACTCTTTCGGGCCCGTAATGTTTACGAGGTTCTTCCAGAAGTCCGTCGTGATGGCGTTGTAGGTTACGTCGGTGCACTGACGCGTAATCTTGCCATTCTTGATTTCCCAGAAGATGTGTCCGCCAAACTGGCCGTTATAGCGTTGCTGGTCGATGGAGTACGAACCGCGTCCGTCGATCATGACACCGTTCTTGATGTCCTTGATGATGTCCGCTTTGGTGGGTGAGTTGGCCGGCCCGGGCTGGACATGCAGGTTCGGCATACGCAGGAACGGATAGTCGCGCCACGTGGTTCCGAAGGTACAGCCGCGGCTTTCCTTTTCGCCCATGAGGTGCGCGGTTTCGCGATTGGTTTGGAGACCAACCAGCGTGCCGTCCTTGATGATGTCCCACCGCTGCGTCTTCACCCCATCGTCGTCATACCCAACCGTTCCGATGCCGGTGCTGGTCTTGTCGGCCACGACGTTGAACATCTTGCTGCCGTATTTGAGCTTGCCCACATCCGATACCTTCACGAAGCTCGTGCCGGCGTAGTTGGCTTCGTACCCAACAATGCGATCGAGTTCGGTCGCGTGTGCGACAATTTCGTGAATGGTGAGCATGGCGTGTGACGGCGACAGCAGCAAGTCGCGCAGCCCTGCACCGCCCAATGGCTTCGCCGTGCACATCTCCACCGCGTCTGTCGCCACTTGCTCGGCCTCGGCGAGGAAGTCGCAGTTTTCAGCGAACTCCCAACCACCGGTGCCGGCGACGCCTGGATAATTACGGGTCTTCGTGACATCCCCGACTTTCGCCGTCACACTCATCGTCGGCGACGTCGTGAACAGTTCCTGTTCGATGTACGAACCATCCGTGCTGGCAAAGTACCGCCACTCGTAGTTCACCGAGCAGCCGACGTTTACCGCCGTAACCCCCTGCACTTTGCTGGCCTTGTCGACAATGGCTTGTGCCCATTTCTGCTTGTCCGTTGCAGAAACGGATTGCGGATCATTCAGCACCGGCGTCTTGTAGTTGCCGACAAAGGGCGTGACCGGCGCAAGCTTGAGATCGGCTTTTTTCGCAATCGCGCTGGCTTTCGCCACTTCTGTTGCGACCAGCGTGACGCGTTTCAACTCGTCTTCCGTGACAATGGGGCTGGAGGCAAATCCCCATACGCCACTGTGAATGACGCGCACGCCAAATCCGCCCGAGCGGCGATCGGCGTCCGTCGGGATGCCCTGCTGCCCGCCGGCACCGCCTCGTCCGCCGCCACCGCCACCGCCTCCGCGGCCACCACCTCCTCCACCACCACCACCGGCACCTGGACCGCCCGCACCCGCCGTACGGAACATGGCGTTACCGCCGGGCAAGCCAGAGCTCATGGTGAAACGCACGTCGACATACGTACAACCGGCGCGTTTGCCTTCCATCATCACGATGTCCGACAGGCCCTTGAACTTTGATGTTGTGGCGTCCCGCGTGATGCTGGGTGAATCAGCAATCAGCTGCTTCACCAGATCGTTCGAATACATGGAAAGGGCGGCAGTTGCGCCAAGACCCTTTACGAAATCGCGCCGTGATGGGCTCATACCGGTATCGTGTCGGGAGTGGATTTAAACGGCCGGTGAAACTGAAGTCATGTAGAAATCTTCAATTCGCACGGGCGGTACGAGCGCTGCATTTCCATCGTACGACTCGCCCATGTGCATCGGTACAGGCTTACCCACCAACGTGAGGTTATTGTAGCCGACCAATGGGCTCATGTTCCAGCGGAAATTCTGCACCGGTCCGACAATCTCGCCGTTTTCGATGAGAAAAAGTCCATCACGCGTCATGCCCGTGTTGAGCAAGGGCTGACTCTCGGACGGTACGCCGCGGATGTACCACATGAACGTGACGAGCAAACCGCGACGGGTTTGTTTGATCATGTCTTCGACGCTCAGGTTCGAGCCGCTCTGGACCAGGTTGCTGTTGAGCGTAGCCGGCTGACCCGGACCCATAGTGCGGAGAATTCCGTTCTCAACCCATGTGACTGGCTTGGCCGGGCGATTGTCGCCCAGAATAGTGGACTGGCGAAGAATGGCATTGCCCACATCGCTCTTGAGGCTGAAGAGGTCGCTGAAAATTTTGTCGCCGGGCTTCTTGCCGGCCATGAAACCGCCACCGCC
>Ga0105048_10004560_pt1 | contig 22502 bp, 18 predicted proteins | sample MAT05_FD_78382 | JGI IMG/M metagenome (GOLD analysis project Ga0105048, IMG submission 78382) | Freshwater microbial communities from Lake Fryxell liftoff mats and glacier meltwater in Antarctica - MAT-05 | ecosystem: Environmental > Aquatic > Freshwater > Ice > Liftoff microbial mat | place...
CGCACGCCGCCCGACATCTGATAGATGATGGAGACCATCGAGCCCTTGTACGGTACCCTGCCCTCGATGCCTTCAGGCACCAGCTTGTCGGCATTCGGGTTGCCAGTGGTGGCTTCCTGGAAATAGCGGTCGGCGCTGCCTTGCTGCATGGCGCCAATCGACCCCATGCCGCGGTAACTCTTGTAGCTGCGCCCCTGGTACAGGATGACCTCACCCGGCGCCTCTTCGGTGCCAGCGAACATGCCGCCCATCATGACCGTGCTGGCACCCGCCGCGATGGCCTTGGCAATGTCACCGCTGTAGCGCACGCCGCCATCGGCAATGAGTGGCACGCCACTGCCTTTCAAGGCGGTGGCCACGCTGTCGATCGCCATGATCTGGGGCACGCCAACACCAGCGACGATACGGGTGGTGCAGATCGAGCCCGGCCCGATGCCAACCTTGACGGCGTCAGCGCCCGCCTCGACCAAAGCCAATGCCGCCGCACCGGTGGCAATGTTGCCACCGATCACCTCAATCTGCGGATAGTTGCGCTTGACCCAGCGCACCCGTTCGATCACACCATGGCTGTGGCCGTGCGCCGTATCGACGACGATGGCATCTACACCAGCGCGCACGAGTGCCTCGACGCGTTCCTCGGTACCCTCGCCCACGCCCACCGCCGCACCCACGCGCAACTTGCCCAATGCGTCGCGCGCGGCGTTGGGAAAGCTGGTCTGCTTGGTGATGTCCTTGACGGTGATCAGGCCCTTGAGTTCGAAGGCATCATTGACCACCAAGAGGCGTTCGAGCTTGAACTTGTTGAGCAGCGCCTTGGCTTCTGCCAGCGTGGTGCCGTCGGGCACGGTGACCAGCTTCTCGCGCGGCGTCATGATGGAGCTGACCGGCGCGTCATAACGGGTCTCGAAACGCAAATCGCGGCCGGTGATGATGCCCACCACCTTGCCGCCATCACAGACCGGGAAGCCGGACACGCCGAGTTGCTCCGACAGGTCCATCACCTGGCGCACAGTGTGGGTCGGGGTGACGGCCACCGGGTCGCGCAGCACGCCCGATTCATACCGCTTGACTTTGGCCACCTGGGCCGCCTGATCCTTGGCAGTCAGGTTCTTGTGCACAATGCCGATACCGCCCTCCTGGGCAATGGCAATGGCCAATCGGGCCTCGGTAACGGTATCCATCGCAGCCGAAACCAAAGGCAGGTTCAGCCGGATATTGCGGGTGAAGGAAGTTGCGAGGGAAGTGTCCTTGGGCAGGACTTGGGAGAACGCCGGAACCAACAACACATAGTCGAAGGTGAGCGCTTTGCCGAGCAGGCGCATGTCAAAGCTCCAAATGAGGAATTGTACCCGTCGCCAATGCCTGTCTTCGGCGGTAAACTGCGCCCATGCAGCTGCTTCGCACACTTTTCATCGCCGCTCTGACCCTTGCCTGCCTGACAGCGCAAGCGCAGTGGCAGTGGGTCGACAACGCCGGGCGCAAGGTCTTCAGCGACCAGCCGCCGCCATCGGACATCCCGGTCAAGAACATCCTGAAGCAACCCGGCAAGACCGCAAGCCTGGCTATGGCGCCCGCAGCGCCTGCTTCGGCCGCCGCGACAGCGCCGCCGTTGTCGACTGAGGACAAGGAGCTCGTCGCAAAGAAGAAAAAGGCGGAAGCCGACGCCCTGGCGCGCATCAAGGAAGAGTCAGACAGCCTGACCAAGATCAAGTCCACGAATTGCGAGAAGGCCAAGGCCAATCAGGCCCTGCTCGACTCAGGCGTGCGCATGGCAGTGACCAATGCCAAAGGTGAGCGTGAGTTCCTCGACGACGCCGCGCGCAAGGGCGAGGCGCAGCGTACCCGCGCGGCGATGGAAACCAACTGCAAATAGATTGCGCGTTCGGCCGTTCAATAACCAGCCTTGGCGCCCGGTCGCCGGCGTGCAAACAAACCAGCGCTACGCGCACCCTGCGCTTCGAAACGTGTGCGACGCGCCACTTTGGGGTCGACCCGCAGCGGCCGGTAAATCTCGACGCGATCGCCTGCTAGCACAAACTGATCGGGCCCGGCCTTTTCGCCCCAGATACCCAGTGCGACATCTGCCCGGGCCAGATCCGGGAATCGGCTTGGTAATCCGCTCGCGAGCAGGACATCCCTCACCGTGGCACCGTCGGCAACTTGGAGATCCACCTCGTACACCCGACGGGGCCCGGGTGAATACACCACGGTGACCTGTAGCAGCGTGTCAGCCCCCATAGACCTGGCCGGCGCGCTTGACGAAGGCGTCGACCAGCGAGCCGGCGATGCGGTCGAACACCGGCCCCACCAACTTGCCCAGCGTCGCATTGTCGAAACCGTAATTGAGGTTCAACTCGACGCGACAGGCGCGCTCGCTGCCGTCGCCCAACTCAACAAAACGCCAGTGACCATCGAGCCGGGAAAATGGTCCCTTGACCAGTTCCATGTCGACCGCCTGTGAAGGCGTGTGGGTGTTACGCGTAGTGAAGGTCTGTCGCACCGCACCCAGTGCGATGCCGACTTCGGCGGTCATTCCGCCATCATCCTCATCGAGTACGCGTGCGTGATCACACCAGGGAAGAAACTGCGGATACGATGCCACATCGGTGACGAGCGCATACATTTCCTCAGGGTGATACCAGATCAGAACCGACTTGCTGACTGTTTTCATAGAATGCAGGACTGCGCAGGATTGTAGACAAGCCTTGTTCGCACGATCGACAACACTATCTTGCATCCATGGCAAAAAAATCAGAATCCACTGCGCAAAAGCCCGCACGTATCGCCGACAACAAGAAAGCGGCGTTTAACTACTTCTTCGAGGAGCGCTTTGAGGCCGGTCTCGCGCTCGAAGGCTGGGAGGTCAAGTCACTGCGCGCGGGCAAGGTCCAGCTGACTGACGGCTATGTCGTGATCCGCAATGGCGAATTGTTCCTGATCGGTTGCCAGATCAATCCGCTGGGAACCGCTTCGACCCATATCACTCCTGACACGGTGCGCACCAAGAAGCTGCTGATGCACAAGGAAGAGATCAAGCGGCTGATCGGCAAGGTCGAGCAGAAAGGCTACACCCTGGTGCCGATCAACCTGCACTGGAAAGCCGGCAAGGTGAAATGCGACATTGCGCTGGCCAAGGGCAAGGCCGAACACGACAAGCGGGATGTCATCAAGGACCGCGAAGGCAAGCGCGAAGTGGAACGGGCCATGAAGACCCGCCATAAATAGGCACCCGGTTCGATCCGGGCCTTTTTCAGATCGATTCGCGACCTGCACGCTTGCGCTCATGCTCCTTCAGGTGGCGCTTGCGCAGCCGGATGCTCTTGGGCGTGATCTCCACCAGTTCATCTTCCTCGATGAACTCCACCGCGTATTCCAGAGTGAGCTGGATCGGCGGCGTGATCTTGATCGCGTCTTCCTTGCCGCTGACACGGAAGTTGGTCAGCTGCTTCATGCGTACGGCATTGACGATCAGGTCGTTGTCGCGGCTGTGGATGCCAACGATCATGCCCTCGTACACCGGATCACCGGCCTTGACGAACATGCGGCCACGGTCGTCGAGCTTGCCCAGCGCATAAGTGACGATCTCGCCGTCGTCCATGCTGATCAGCACGCCGCTCTTGCGGCTTTCGATGTCACCACGGTACGCCTCATATCCGTCGAAGATGTTGCTGGCAAGGCCGGTGCCGCGCGTGAGGTTCAGGAACTCGTTCTGGAAGCCGATCAGGCCGCGGGCCGGGATGCGGTACTCCAGGCGAACCCGGCCGCGGCCGTCCGGCTCCATGTTGACCAGATCGCCCCTGCGCAGGCCCAGCGCCTGCATGACACCACCCTGGTGGCCTTCTTCGATGTCTACCGTCAGCATTTCGATGGGCTCATGCTTCTCGCCATTGACCATGCGAAACACCACACGCGGTTTGGACACTGCCAACTCGTAACCTTCGCGGCGCATGTTCTCCAGCAAGATGGTCAGGTGCAGTTCGCCCCGGCCGCTGACTTCGTAAATGCCGTCCTCGTCGGTATCGACGACACGCAGCGCCACATTGGCCTGCAGTTCGCGGTCCAGTCGATCGCGGAGTTGGCGACTGGTGACAAACTTGCCTTCACGGCCTGCCAATGGCGAGTTGTTGACGCAAAAGTTCATCGTCAGCGTGGGCTCGTCGATAGAGAGCATCGGCAGCGGAGCCGGCTGCAGCGGATCGGTCAGCGTCACGCCGATACCCACCTGCTCGATACCACTGACCAGCACGATGTCGCCAGGACCCGCGTCGGTGGCGGCTATACGCTCCAGGCCTTCAAATTTCAGGATCTGCTGCACCTTGGCCTTGCTCGCCTTGCCCTGTAGACCTTCCATCACCAGCACCTCCTGATTGACACGCAAGGTGCCCTGGCTGATACGGCCCACGCCGATGCGCCCGACATAGGTGGAATAGTCCAGCGAGCTGATCTGCAATTGCAGCGGCGCGGCAGGATCACCCTTGTTGGCCGGCACGTGCGAGAGCACGGTGTCGAACAGCGGCGCCAGGTCCTTGCCCCATTGCTCGCCAGGAGCGCCCTCCTCCATCGTGGCCCAGCCATTGAGCCCTGACGCATACACCACAGGGAAATCGAGTTGTTCCTCGGTCGCGCCGAGTTTGTCGAACAGATCGAAAGCGGCATTGATCACATAGTCGGGCCGTGCGCCGGGGCGATCAACCTTGTTGACGACCACGATGGGCTTGAGGCCCAGCGCCAGCGCCTTCTTGGTCACGAAACGGGTCTGCGGCATTGGCCCCTCGACCGCATCGATCAACAGCATCACGCCGTCGACCATCGACAAGGCGCGCTCGACCTCACCACCAAAGTCCGCGTGGCCGGGGGTGTCGACGATGTTGATGTGCGTGTCCTTCCAGTCGACGGCGCAGTTCTTGGCCAGGATGGTGATGCCACGTTCCCTTTCCAGGTCGTTGCTGTCCATCACACGATCGGCAACCTTTTCGTTGGCACGGAAGGTTCCACTCTGACGCAGCAGCATGTCCACCAGGGTGGTCTTGCCGTGGTCGACGTGGGCAATGATGGCGATATTGCGAATCTGTTTGTAGCTCATGGTTCTCTTTTCAAGTAATCGGGGTGTGACGCGGTTCGCGCCAGAATCTGTGCTATGTCGGTCGGGCTCAGCAAGCGGTCCGGTATCAGTTCGCCAGCCACCACATGCGCAGTTCCCAGCAAGGCATGGGGGTGCAGACCGAACACGGCGACCTGCGGGTTGTCTGGCCATTTGCCTCGCCGCCTGACACCGCTGAGGAATCGTCCCGCGTCTTCGCTCTCGAGCAAAATCTGCCCGTGGCCTGCCAGCAGATCCTCGACGGGACGCAGCGCTTGCAGACGATCTTCTTCTGGCCAGGCTTCAATCTGTGCCAGCGTCACACAATCGGCAATACTAAAGCCACCGGTCTCGACCCGGCGCAAAAGCGTCAGGTGCGCACCACAACCCAGGGCCTCGCCAATGTCTTGGGCCAGGGTGCGGATATAGGTGCCCTTGCTGCAACGTACCTGCAAACGCAGTGACTGCGCCTCGCCATTGGCGTCCAGCACCAGCGCAAGCTCGCGGATACACACGGTGCGCGCCTCGCGCTCAACCTCGATGCCGGCCCGCGCGTATTCGTACAAGGGACGGCCGTCCTTCTTCAGAGCGCTGTGCATCGGCGGCACCTGGCGAATCTCGCCCTGGAACTGCGCAAGCACCCGTTGCAGATCACCTGCGCCAACATGCACCGGTCGGCGCTGAAGCACTTCGCCTTCCGCATCCCCGGTGCTGGTCGTGGCGCCCAGCAAGGCGACGGCCTCATACGACTTGTCGGCGTCCAGATGCAACTGGCTGAATTTGGTGGCAGCACCAAAACACAGCGGCAACACGCCACTGGCCAACGGGTCGAGCGTACCGGTATGACCGGCCTTCTCGGCGCGCAGCAACCACTTCATCTTTTGCAAGGCCTGGTTGCTTGACAGCCCGAGCGGCTTGTCCAGCAGCAACAGTCCGTGCACCGGTCGGCGCACGACTTTGCGGCTGCTTGACGCTTGATCCAATCTGTTTCCCATACGCTGGCTCTGACGGACAGCGCCCAATCGGAATTGGAAACTGACCGGTGTTGATCAGTCCTCGTTCTTGGAACGCGAGGCAACTGCCTGCGCGATCAACGCATTCATGTCGGCCGCACGCTCGGTGGTGCGATCGAACACGAAATGCAGGGTGGGCACGGTGTGAATGTGCAGGCGCTTGAACAATCCCGCACGCAGAAAGCCGGCCGCCTGGGTCAAACCGGCCTGGGTCTCCACCGGATCGCCCTGAAGCAGGCTGAAAAACACCTTGGCATGTGCATAGTCCGGCGTGACCTCGACCGACTGGATCGTCACCATGCCCACCCGCGGATCCTTCAACTCGCGCGCGATCAACTCCGTCAGATCACGCTGGATCTGATCGGCCACCTTGAAGGCGCGGTTGGGAGTTGCGGATTTTCGCACCATGTGTCGATATCGTCAGCCAAGCAAAGCGTCGCTTACAGCGTACGCGCCACTTCGCGGATCTCGTAGAACTCCAGCTGATCACCTTCCTGGATGTCGTTGTAGTTCTTGATGTTCAAACCGCACTCGAAGCTTTCCTTGACTTCGCGCACGTCGTCCTTGAAACGCTTGAGCGAATCGAGTTCACCGGTATAGATGACCATGTTGTCGCGCAACAGGCGCAGACGCGCGGCGCGGCGGACCACCCCGGCGGTGACCATGCAGCCCGCGATAGAACCGATCTTGCTCACCTTGAACACCTGACGGATCTCGGCGGTACCAATGACCTCTTCCTTCTTGTCCGGCGTCAGCATGCCCGACATCGCAGCCTTCAAATCATCGACGGCGTCATAAATGATGTTGTAGTAGCGGATGTCGACCCCGTTGTGCTCGGCCAACTTGCGCGCACCTGCATCGGCCCGGGTATTGAAACCGATGATGACGGCCTTGGAGGCAATCGCCAGGTTTACGTCGGACTCGGTCACGCCGCCCACGGCTGCGTAGACCAGTTGCACCTTGATCTCGTCGGTCGAGAGCTTGATCAGACTTTGCGCCAGCGCCTCCTGCGAACCCTGCACATCGGCCTTGACGATGATCGGCACCGTCTTGATCTCGCCTGCCGACAAGTCCGAGAACATGTTCTCCAGCTTGGCGGCCTGCTGCTTGGCCAGTTTGGTGTTGCGGAAACGACCGGCACGGTAGGTGGCGATCTCGCGCGCCCGGCGCTCGTCCGGCAGCACCATGAACTCGTCGCCCGCCTGCGGCACTTCGGTCAGACCCTGGATTTCAACCGGAATCGACGGACCCGCTGTCTTCACCGGCTTGCCGTTTTCGTCCAGCATTGCACGGACTTTGCCGTAGGTCGAACCTGCGAGCACAATGTTGCCCGTCTCCAGCGTGCCAGACTGCACCAGCACCGTTGCCACCGGGCCGCGACCCTTGTCCAACCGCGCCTCGATGACCAGGCCCTTGGCCATGGCATGCACCGGCGCCTTGAGCTCGAGTATCTCGGCCTGCAGCAACACCTGTTCGAGCAAGGCGTCAATGCCTTCGCCGGTCTTGGCAGACACGTGCACGAATGGTGAATTACCGCCCAGATCTTCCGGTATCACCTCTTCGGAGACCAGTTCGTTCTTGACCCGCTCGGGGTTCGCACCAGGCTTGTCGATTTTGTTGATCGCCACCACCAGCGGCACATTGGCCGCCCTGGCATGCTTGATGGCTTCGCGCGTCTGCGGCATTACGCCGTCGTCGGCTGCCACCACCAGAATCACGATATCGGTTGCCTTGGCACCGCGTGCACGCATGGCAGTGAACGCTTCGTGACCGGGGGTGTCGAGGAACGACACCACACCACGCGGCGTCTCCACATGGTAGGCCCCGATATGCTGGGTGATACCGCCGGCCTCGCCCGCGGCAACCTTGGCGGTGCGGATGTAATCGAGCAAGGAGGTCTTGCCGTGGTCGACGTGACCCATGACGGTGACCACTGGAGCGCGCGGCAATGCTTCGCCCTCGGTTTCCCCTGTGTCCAGGTCAGTGAACGCCTCCGGATCGTCCAGCGCCGCGACGATGGCCGTATGGCCCATCTCCTCGACGACGATCATTGCGGTGTCCTGGTCAAGCGGCTGGTTGATGGTGACCATCTGGCCCAGCTTCATCAGGTGTTTGATGACCTCGGACGCCTTGATAGCCATCTTGTGCGCCAACTCGGACACGGTGATGGTCTCGGGCACATGCACTTCCAGCACCCGAATTTCAACGGGCGCCGAAGATATGCGGTCATCATGGCCGCCACGGTCATGGCTGCCGCGACGCCCGCGCGGGCCACCACGCCAGTTGCCACCTCGCCCCGCACCGGTATCACCCCGGGTCGGAATGGCCTTTTTCTTGGCCGGATCACCGGCCCAGCTACTGGACAACTTGGCCGATTTGACTTCCTTGCCTGCACCGGCTGTGCCTGCCCCCTGGCCTGGTGCCGTACCGACTGGCTTGGCCCGCGCCACGACGCTGCCCACGGCAGGCTTGTGCAAGGTACCCTTGGCCACTACCTTGGGCTCCTCAGGCTTCTTGGCGACCTGCACCGACTTGGGTGTGGCCATCATCTCGCGGATGGCTGCGGCTTCGGCTTCGGCCTTGCGCCGGCGCACACCCAGATCAGCAGCTTTCGCCGCATCGGCCGCGCGCTCGACATCGGCGTCGGCACGTGCCTTGGATAGTGCCGCCACCTTCTGGCTGGCTTCAGAGCGGGCTTTTTCGTCCGCCTTCGCCGTGGCTTCCTCTGCTGCACGGTCGTCCGCCGCACCTTCGGTCACCGGTTCCTTGCTCTTGCTGCTGCTGGCTGCGGCAGCGACGGCGGCTGCACTCGCGGCGGCGGCCTCGGACGCAGCGCGCGCCTGGGCTTCGTGCTCCTCGCGCTGTTGGCGCTTTTGCGCCAGGTCTTCTTCCTGGCGGCGAATAAGTTCTGCCTGCCGGCGCGCTTCTTCCTCGCGCCGTGCCAATTGCACATGGTCCACGGCCGGTTCGGCCGTTGCTTGTGCAGGCTCGGCGGCCGGAGCCTCAGTCACGCCTTCCAACCCGTCGTCGCGCCGGATGAAAGTGCGCTTCTTGCGCACCTCGACCTGGATGGTGCGCGCCTTGCCCGACGCATCCGCCTGCTTGATTTCGGTGGTCGACTTCTTGACCAGCGTGATCTTTTTGCGCTCCGAAGAGGTGCCGTGCGCGGTATGCAGATAGTTGAGCAAGCTATGCTTGTCTGAATCCGTCAGCGCATCACTCGCGGCAGCCTTCGGCACACCCGCGGCCTTGAGCTGCTCGAGCAGAGTGGTGGTGGATTTCTTGAGTTCGTTGGCAAACTCGGCGACTGTCGTACTGGACATATTTTGTGCTACCTCTAGTTCGGCATAACAAGCCTTGTGGGCAATTGCTAGCCATCACTCAAACTGCTTTGACATGACCGATCACTCTTGCGAGGCGGCTTCATCGGTAAACCAATGTTCGCGCGCCTTCATGATCAAAGTCTTGGCCTCGTCCTCGGACTGACCCGTGATTTCGGTGAGCTCGTCCACGGCCAGATCGGCCAGGTCGTCGAGAGTGTGGACACCTTTGTCCGCCAGCTTGCCGATCAGTTCGGCATCCAGCCCCTCGAGCTCGCGAAGATCCTGTGACACCGCGTCGACATTCTCCTCGTGGGCGATTTCCATCGTCAGCAGGGCATCCTTGGCACGGTTGCGCAGTTCATGCACCGTATCCTCATCGAAACTCTCGATTTCAAGCATCTCCTGCAGCGGCACATAGGCCACTTCCTCCAGGCTGGTGAAGCCTTCGGCAATCAGGATGTCGGCGATTTCCTCGTCGACATCCAGTTTTTCCATGAACAGCTGGCGGCCAGTGCTGACTTCGTCCGCCACCTTCTGAGCCGACTCGTTGGCGTCCATGATGTTGATCTTCCAGCCCGTGAGCTCGGAGGCCAGACGCACGTTCTGACCACCGCGGCCGATGGCAATGGCGAGATTTTCCTCGTCCACCACCACGTCCATCGCATGGCGCTCTTCGTCCACGACGATCGAGGACACATTGGCCGGGGCCAGCGCACCAATCACGAACTGGGCCGGATCCTCGCTCCAGAGCACGATGTCCACGCGCTCGCCGGCCAGTTCGTTGGTGACGCCGTTGACGCGGGTTCCGCGTACGCCGACACAGGTGCCGATGGGATCGACCCGCTTGTCATGCGACAACACGGCAATCTTGGCGCGCGAACCAGGGTCGCGGGCGCAGGACTTGATCTCCAGCAAGCCTTGCTCGATCTCCGGCACCTCGGTACGGAACAGTTCCATCATGAACTCGGGTGCCGAGCGCGACAGGATGATCGGCGCGCCCCGCAGCGTCAGGTCGACCTCCATGATCATGGCCCGGACGCGGTCGCCCGAGCGCAGGTTTTCTTTCGGGATCATCTCGCTGCGGCGCAGACGCCCTTCGACACGGCCGCTCTCGACGATGATGTCGCCCTTGTCCATGCGCTTGACGGTGCCGACAAAGATCTTGTCGCCACGCGACATGAAATCGTTGAGCAGCATCTCGCGCTCGGCGTCGCGGATCTTTTGCAGGATGACCTGCTTGGCTGCCATCGCACCAATGCGGCCGATCGGAACCGACTCGACCGACTCCTCGATGTACTCGTCGACCTCGATATCGGGAATCTGCTCCTGTGCTTCAAACAGCAGGATTTCCTGATCCGGCAACTGCAGGCCGGCCTCGCTGGGCACCACGTGCCAGCGACGGAAGGTTTCGTAACTGCCGGTGTCGCGATCAACGGCGACACGAATGTCGACTTCGCCGGAAAACAACTTCTTGGTCGCCTGTGCCAGCGCAGCTTCGACCGCCGCGTACACGACATCGCGCTCGACGCTTTTCTCGCGCGAGATGGCTTCCACCAACATCAACATTTCCCGATTCATGTCACTGCCCTCCCGTTTCTGTCCATTCCGGCACCCCCTGTGCGGCCATCGCCCCACATGCTTGCGGCACCCAACGATTCACACCCCGTCGGTCGCGGCGCCAGCGCCACGACCCTTGAAATTCACCAATGGCGCCAGACGCGCCTCGCGCACCTCGTCGAGCGCGAACCCCAGTACATGCACCGGCGCTGGCGGCCGGTTCTTTCCGATGCGCTGACCTGGCTTCACCTTGAGCGGTTCGCTCCAAACCAGCTGCCACTGGGCAGCAGCCCCCTGCACCTCGGCACCCCGCTCGAGAGTGCCGCGAAACTTCTTGCGATTGGCATTGACCTGCCCCATCGCCGCAGATCCGACCGCAAGCTTGAGCGTCACATCGACCTCGCACCCCAGAAAACGATCAAAATCACGCGCATCACGCAACAGACGGTCGATGCCCGGCGAGGAAACCTCGAGCCGGCTGTACTCCACTGAATCAACCTCCAGCGCAAATTGCAGCTGGCGCGTCACCGTTTCGCAATCTTCGACCGTAATCGGCCGGTGTTCTGACGCCAGGGCATCCGTCTCCGGCGCCACCCAGGGCCAGTCGATCGTGACGCGCAACAGACCGCCGGCCAGGCGTTCGATTTCAATCAGCTCGTAACCCAGACCGGCCACAATCTGCTCAACAATCTGCTGCAACGCCATTCGATCTCGTTCCTTTGCCGGTGTTCCATCCGCGTTTCCCTGCGTTCCTGCATTGACGCACTGCAACGACGCAAAACTGCCCGACCAAAAAAAACGGGCGGTGAAAACCCGCCCGTTTGGTCGTGAAGCCGGGATTCTAACGCATAAAGTACGGCAAATCCAGCCCTTTGCACCCCCCAATGGATGGGAATCGCGGCCATTTGCGTGTCATGTCAAGCACTTCGCCAAGCTCGCAGCGTTGCGCCTTGGGCAGGGAGCCACCCGTCACGGCATTCAGGTCACCGCCTCGACCAGCGTACGGGTGTAAGGATGGCGCGGCGCGTCGAGAACCTGCGCCAGCTTACCCGACTCGACAATCTCACCGTCCTTCATGACCAGCACGTCATGGGCCATGGCCCGGATCACATCGACGTCATGCGTGATAAGCAGGTAACTCAGCCCCCGCTCACGCTGCAGCCGCTGCAAAAGTTGGAGGACCTGTTGCTGAATCGTGACGTCCAGCGCACTGGTCGGCTCATCAAGCACCAGCAGGCGCGGCTCGACGATCAGTGCACGGGCGATCGCCAGTCGCTGGCGCTGACCTCCGGAGAACTCATGCGGGTAGCGTCCGAGCAAATTGGGAAACAGAGTCTCATCCAGACCCACTTCCTGCAAGGCCAGCAACACGCGCTGCTGGCGCTCGCTCTTGCTCAGCGCCGGCTGATGCACCAGCAAGCCTTCGCCGACGATCTCCTCGACCGTCATGCGCGGCGACAAGGACGAAAACGGATCCTGAAACACCACCTGTACGGTGCGGCGCAGGGCCTTGTCCGCCAGCTTGCCTGCACCCCAGTCCTGGCCGTCCACCTGCAAGCGGCCCGTAAAAGCCTGCAGCCCCAGGGCCGCCAGAGCCAGGGTCGACTTGCCCGAGCCCGACTCGCCGATCACGCCCAGCGTGCGTCCGGGCAACAAGGCGAATTCCGCGCCCTTGACGGCAACAAACGCACCCTTGCGAAACCAGCCTCGAATGCCAGGGATCGGAATCGGATAAGTCACCTGCAGGTCCGCCGCATGCAAAAGGCTCGCGGATGGCGCCCCTGGAGCGTCAGCGACAGCGTCCACTTCGACCACGTCTCGCCTGGGCCGGCTGTCCAGCAGCTTGCGTGTATAGGCATGTTGCGGCTGCGCGAAGACCTTCTGCACCGCGCCCTGCTCCACCAGGTGCCCATTTTCCATGACGGCGACACGGTCAGCGAACTTGCGCACCAGATTCAGGTCGTGCGTGATCAGCAGTACCGCCATGCCGTATTCACGCTGCAGCGCCGCCAACAGATCGAGGATCTGGCCGCGGATCGTCACGTCCAGCGCCGTGGTCGGCTCGTCGGCCAGCAACAGACGGGGTTTGCAGGCCAGCGCCATGGCAATCATGGCGCGCTGACGCTGCCCACCGGAGAGCTGGTGAGGAAACGCCTGTGCCCGGCGCTGCGGATCGGGAATGCCTGTGCTGGCGAGCAAATCGATCACCGCCTTGGCGCATGCGGCCTTGTCCAGACCTTGCTTCAGTTGCAGGACCTCGGCAATCTGGTTGCCAATCGGGAACAGCGGATTGAGCGCCGTCATCGGCTCCTGGAAAATCATCGCGATGTCGCGCCCGCGGATGGCACGCAAGTCCGACTCGGGCAAGGCCAGCAAGTCGGACGTGCCATTCGGACCATCAAAATGCGCCGAACCGCGGCAACGTGCATCTGCCGCCAGACCCAGCAGACTCAGCGCCGTGACGGTCTTTCCCGAGCCTGATTCACCGACCAGGGCGAGTTTTTCGCCGGGTGCGATCGAGAAGTCGATGCCTTTGACCACGTCACCGGCGCCAAAATCCACGTGCAGCCCCTTGACCTCCAGCAGATTCATGGAAGACCCCTCATGTGGTGCGCCCGGCCACTTCGGGCCGCACCGGCTCGCGCTCGACCTTGCGCGGATCGAGTGCATCGCGCAACGCATCGCCCATGAAAGTCAGCAGCAGCAACGTCATTACCAGCACTGCAAACGTCGACAGCGAAATCCACCAGGCGTCGATATTGTTCTTGCCCTGTGACAACAGTTCCCCCAGCGAAGGGGTCCCTGGCGGCACACCCAGCCCCAGAAAGTCGAGCGAGGTCAACGCCAGGATCGCCCCGCTCATGCGAAACGGCAGGAAGGTGACCACCGGGGTCAGGCTGTTGGGCAGGATGTGGCGCACGATGATCTGCCAGTTGCCCACGCCCAACGCGCGCGCCGCCCGTACATAGTCGAGCTGGCGGTTGCGCAGAAACTCGGCCCGCACGTAATCTGACAAACCCATCCAGCCGAACAGGCTGAGCAGCAGCAACAGCAACAGCAGGCTGGGCGCAAAAATCGCACTGAAGATGATCAGCAGATACAACTCGGGCATCGATCCCCAGATCTCGATGAATCGCTGAAAAGCGAGGTCCGTTTTGCCGCCGAAGAATCCCTGCAAGGCGCCGGTGAGCAGTCCGAGCGAAACACCGGTGACAGTCAGCGCCAGGGCAAACAAAACGCTGACGCGAAAACCGTAGATCAGCTGCGCCAGCAGATCCCGGCCGCGGTCGTCGGTTCCCAGCCAGTTTTCGCGCGTGGGCGGCGACGGGTTGGGCTGCTTGGCAAAGTAGTTCAGCGTCTTCGGCCCATAGTGGTTGAGCGGAAACACCACCCAGTTGCCGTTCTGCGACAGCCGATCCCGGATGTAGGGATCCAGGTAATCGGTGTTGGTCAGGAAATCACCACCGAACGTGGTCTCGGGGTAGTCCTTGGCCAAGGGGTAATAGTTCGTGCCCTCGTAGTGAACGATCAGTGGCCGGTCGTTGGAGATCACCTCCGCGAACAGGCTGAGCACGACCATGGTGCAAAAGGCCAGCAGGCTCCAGTAACCCAGCCGGTTGCGGCGAAAGCGCAGCCAGGCACGGCGCGAGGGGGAATTGCCGGGGGCGCGCGCAGCCATCAGTCCCGCCCGGCCGCTCCGAAGGTACTGATAGCCCCCTCAGGGGGCAGCGAACGCAGTGAGTGTGGGCGTCGCTTCATCAGTCGAACTTCACGCGGGGATCGACCCAGACGTAGCACAGGTCGGAGATCAGCTTGGTCACCAGGCCGATCAGTGTGAACAGATACAAGGTACCCAGCACCACCGGATAGTCGCGCCGGATGACGCTCTCATAACTGAGCAAGCCCAAGCCGTCGAGCGAGAAAAGGGTTTCTATGAGCAGCGAGCCGGCAAAAAACGCGCCTATGAACGCCGCCGGGAAGCCGGTGATGATGGGTATCAAGGCATTGCGAAACACATGCTTCCACAGAACCTGGTTTTCGTTCAGACCCTTGGCGCGCGCCGTCACCACATACTGCTTGCGAATTTCCTCGAGAAACGCGTTCTTGGTCAGCATCGCTGTCACCGCGAAGCTTCCCAGCACCATCGCCGTGACGGGCATCGCGATATGCCACAGGTAGTCGACGATTCGCGCGCCCCAGGACAGCTCCTCCCAATTGCTCGATGTCAGACCGCGCAATGGAAACCACTGCAACTGGCCACCAAACACCACGAGCAAGGCCACACCGAGCACAAAGCCCGGAATCGCATAACCCAGCAACACGAACAGGGTCGTGATGAAGTCGAAGCGTGAGCCGGCGCGCACCGCCTTGGCCACACCAAGCGGCACTGCAATGCCATAGCTGATGAAAAAGGTCCACAGACCGAGCGTGATCGACACCGGCAACTTCTCGATGATCAATTCGCCCACATCCTTGTTCTGAAAGAAGCTGCGCCCCAGATCGAAACGGGCAAACCGGCCCAGCATCTCTACATAGCGCTGGTAGGCTGGTTTGTCGAAGCCGTACAAGGCCTTGATCTGCTCCAGCCGTTGGGTGTCGACGCCTTGCGCACCGCGGTAACTCAGTCCCCCCGACTCGGCGCCGCCACTGCCTGCCAGCCCGGCCTTGGCCTCCGCCATGTACTGCTCCACCGGCCCGCCAGGTACAAACTGGATCACCAGAAAGGTGATGGTCAACACGCCCAGCAGCGTCGGGATCATCAACAACAGGCGCTTGAGGACGTAGGCAAACATGGTCTATTTCGCCCACCAGGTGGAGATCGCCCAGGTCTCGCCCTGGGCATACGGCGGCATTCCTTGCGGATATTGCGGCGTGGTCGCGGGCCGCGCCAGTCGCCAGGTGTTGTAAGCCAGCCGGTGCGTGCTCGCGGTCCATTGCGGAATCAGCAAATGCGCATGGCTGACCACCCGGTCCAGCGCCCGGCAGGCCGGTAGCAGTTCGGCCTGGGATCGAGCGCCCGTCATGCGCGCCACCAGCGCGTCTATGGCAGGGCTCTTGACGCCGGCCAGGTTGCCAGAGTCCTCGATGTCCGCGGCCTTGCTGCCAAACAGATCGGCATACTCCTGGCCTGGATTGTTCGTGCCCGCATAGGCGATAGAGGTGACGTCGAAATTGAATTTCTGCAGGCGCTGCTGATACAGCGCAAAGTCGACCGGCCGGAAATCGAGCGTGACACCGATTTTTTCGAGGTTGCGCGCCCACGGCGTCACAACGCGCGCTCCGGACTCGTTGCTGTCCAGGTACTCGACGACAAACGCCTCGCCCTTGGCATTGCGCAAGCGACCGCCCTGCACAGCCCATCCGGCTTCGTTGAGCAAAGCCTTGGCCTTGCGCAGGTTGGCGCGCAGCGACGAGTCACCATCAGTTCGCGGCGGCACCATCACCGGGCCAAAAACGGCTTCGGGCACCTTGCCGCGCCATGGTTCGAGCAAAGCCAGTTCCGGCGCCGACGGCGTGCCGGTTGCGGCACATTCGGTGTTGCCGAAAAGGCCCGACACACGCTGGTAAGCGTTGTAGAACATCTGCCGGTTCATCCACTCGTAGTCGAACGCCAGCCCCAGCGCCTCGCGCACACGTGCGTCCTGCAGCATGGGCCGGCGCGTGTTGAGCACGTAACTCTGGAAACCCGACGGAAGGCCGTGCTTGAACTCCATCTTGACCAGCTCACCGCTGTCAAATCGTTTACCGGTGACGCGCCGAGCCCAGTCGCCGGCTGAGAAGAATCGCATCAGGTCGAATTCGCCGGCCTTGAAGGCTTCCAGCCGCGCCGTGTTGTCCTTGTAGATCTTGACCGTGATGCGCTCGAAGTTGTTCGTGCCGCGGCGCACATTCAGGTCACGCGCCCAATATGCCGGATCACGCACGTAGGTGATGTCCTTGCCGAACTTGACGGGTCCGATCTTGTAGGGACCGCTGCCGATCGGGATCTCCATGACGACCTTGTCGAAGGTCTTGGCAACGCCATTCTCGACACCCCATTTGCGACTGAACACCGGCAGTCCGCCCACGGTCAGCGGCAGTTCGCGATTGGGCTTGTGAAATCGAAAGCGCACCGTGCGCTCACCCAGCACGTCGACCCCGGCCACGTCGATCAGCAAAGACTTGTAGGCCGGCGTCACATGGGGGCCGACCAGGGTGTCGTAGCTGTGTTTGACATCTGCGGCAAGCACCGGATCGCCGTTGTGAAACCGCGCCTGCGCACGCAGCCGGAACGTGGCCGACAAGCCGTCGTCAGCCACCGTCACGTCTTCTGCCAGCAGGCCGTATCCGGAAGCGGTCTCGTCCGACGAGCCCGCCAGCAAGGAGTCGAACACCATGCTGGAGAGGTAGGCGGGCGCATTGCCACGCATCGTGAACGGGTTGTACTTGTCAAAGGTGGAAACGCGCTGATTGCTGACCAGACGCAATTCGCCGCCTTTGGGCGCGTCGGCTCGCAGATAGTCGAAATGCGCAAAATCCGGCGGATATTTCAGGTCACCCCACAGGGCGTATCCGTGCGCCGCCCAGCCGGGCATAGCCAGGATCGACAAACACAGGAACGACAAAACGCGCATGCGACAATTCTGCAGGATTTTCTGAGGAGACAGTCGCATGGGTTTTCTAGCTGGCAAGAAATTGCTGATTACCGGGGTCTTGAGCAACCGTTCCATTGCCTATGGCATCGCCAAGGCCTGTCGCGCGCAGGGCGCCGAGCTGGCATTCAGCTATGTCGGCGAGCGCTTCAAGGACCGCATTACCGAATTCGCGGCCGGACTGGACTCCAGGCTGGTGTTCGACTGCGATGTCGGTGATGACGCCCAGATCGAAAAGATGTTTACCGACCTGTCCGCCAGCTGGCCGCAGTTTGACGGTTTTGTGCACGCCATCGGCTTTGCACCGCGCGAGGCGATTGGCGGCAACTTCCTGGACGGCATCAGCCGCGAGAATTTCCGCATCGCACACGACATCAGCGCCTACAGCTTTCCCGGCATGGCCAAAGCCGCCCTGCCCTACCTGAGCGACAAATCGGCGCTGTTGACGCTGACCTACCTCGGCGCCGAACGCATCGTTCCGAACTACAACACCATGGGTCTGGCCAAGGCGTCTCTGGAAGCCTCGGTGCGTTACCTGGCGGAAGCCATGGGGCCGCGCGGCACGCGGGTCAACGGCATCAGTGCCGGCCCGATCAAGACCCTGGCGGCCAGCGGCATCAAGGATTTCGGCAAGCTGCTGGGCACGGTCGCGGCCGCCTCGCCGATCCGGCGCAACGTGACGATCGAGGATGTCGGCAATGTGGCCGCCTTCCTGCTCAGCGACCTGGCTGGCGGCGTCACCGCCGAGGTCACCTATGTGGACGGCGGTTTCAACAAGGTCGCCATCTCCACCGTGGTGGCGTCAGCGGGCGGCTGACGCCATACCCGGGGCCCGGCCGAGGACACCGTGTGCAGCGTTGACGCTGGAGCCTCCGTGGCTTCGACAGTTCCTGACGCCGGCTAACGGCCGGCAACCAGCCTCAGCGCAGCACGCAGTCGGCGTAGTAACGCAGCACCCCGTCTTCACCCGGCTCGGACACCAGTCCATGGATGTCAGTGCCGAAACCCGGGCATTTGAGATTGAATTCGCGCGAGAACTTCAGGTAGTCGACGATCTTGCGATTGAACACCTCGCCCGGAATCAGCAACGGGATACCGGGAGGGTATGGCGTGACCAGGCCCACAGTGATGCGACCTTCGAGTTGATCGATTTCCACCCGCTCGGTTTTACGCCGCGCAATGTGGGCAAAACCGTCTGTCGGCGTCATCGCTGGCGCCAGGTCGCTCAAATACATGTCGGTGGTCAGGCGCGCGATATCGTACTTCGCATACAGCTGATGCACGAACAGGCACAGGTCAGCCAGCCCCATCTTCTCGTATTTCGGGTTGTCGCGGCAGAACTCGGGCAGGATGCGCCACATCGGCTGGTTTTTATCGTAGTCGTCCTTGAACTGCTGCAGCGCCGTCAACAAGGTGTTCCAGCGGCCCTTGGTTATGCCGATGGTGAACAGAATGAAGAAGCTGTACAGGCCGGTCTTCTCGACCACCACGCCATGCTCGGCCAGGAACTTGGTCACGATGCTGGCTGGTATGCCGGTCTTGGCGAACTTGCCGTTGAGGTCCATGCCCGGCGTGACGATGGTCGACTTGATCGGATCGAGCATGTTGAAGCCGGGCGCCAGTTTGCCAAAGCCATGCCAGTTGACGCCCGATTTGCCCTTGCGTGATTCACCCTTGATGATCCAGTCATCGGCGCGCCCGATGCCTTCGTCGGCCAGATGGTCGGGGCCCCAGACCTTGAACCACCAGTCTGCGCCGTATTCGTCGTCGATCTTGCGCATCGAGCGCCGGAAATCCAGCGCCTCGGCAATACTCTCTTCGACCAGCGCCGTGCCGCCAGGCGGCTCCATCATGGCCGCCGCCACGTCACAACTGGCAATGATGCTGTACTGCGGGCTGGTGCTGGTGTGCATCAGGTAGGCTTCGTTGAACAGGTGGCGATCAAGTTTGACCTCTTGCGCATCTTGAACCAGCACCTGACTGGCCTGGCTGATGCCGGCCAGCAGCTTGTGGATCGACTGGGTCGCATACACCACCGCGTGTTTCGGCCGGGTGCGCCTCTTGCCCATCGAATGGTAGGCACCGTAGAACGGATGAAACGCGGCATGCGGCAACCAGGCCTCGTCGAAGTGCAGGTTCTCGACATAGCCGTCGAGCAGCCCCTTGATGGTCTCGGTGTTGTACAGCACGCCGTCGTAGGTTGACTGCGTGATCGTCAACACGCGTGGCTTGACCTTCTTGGCGTCGACGCCTTTGAGCAAGGGGTTCTTGCGGATCTTGGCCTGGATGGCGGCAGGCTCGAACTCCTCTTTGGGGATCGGGCCGATGATGCCGAAATGGTTGCGTGTGGGCTTGAGGAACACCGGGATCGCGCCGGTCATGATGATGGCGTGCAGGATCGACTTGTGGCAGTTGCGATCGACCACCACTACGTCGCCCGGCGCCACGCAGTGATGCCACACCATCTTGTTCGAGGTGCTGGTGCCGTTGGTGACAAAGAAGCAATGATCCGCATTGAAGATGCGCGCCGCATTGCGCTCGGAATCGGCCACCGGGCCGGTGTGGTCAAGCAGCTGACCGAGTTCTTCTACCGCGTTGCAGACGTCGGCGCGCAACATGTTCTCTCCGAAGAACTGGTGGAACATCTGCCCCACCGGGCTCTTCAGGAAGGCGACGCCACCCGAGTGACCGGGGCAGTGCCAGGAGAACGAGCCGTCTTCGGCATAGTCGAGCAGGGCTTTGAAGAACGGCGGCTGCACACCTTCGAGATAACTCTTGGCCTCGCGGATGATGTGGCGCGCCACGAACTCCGGCGTGTCTTCGAACATGTGAATGAACCCATGCAGTTCACGCAGGATGTCATTCGGAATATGGCGCGAGGTCTTGGTCTCGCCATAGACGTAGATCGGCACGTCCAGGTTCTTGCGCCGCACTTCGGTGATGAACTGGCGCAGGTTCTGCACCGCCGGCGCCAGGTCGGCATCGGTGGTGAACTCCTCGTCGTCTATGGACAGGATGAAGGCACTGGCGCGTGACTGCTGCTGCGCAAACTGCGACAGATCGCCATAACTGGTCGCACCCAATACCTCGAAACCTTCGCTCTCGATGGCTTGCGCCAGCGCACGGATACCCAGTCCGGAGGTGTTCTCGGAACGGTAGTCCTCGTCGATGATGACGATGGGAAAGCGAAATTTCATGCGGTCTCCGTGCCCAAGGGCCAAGGTTTCAGTGCAGATAGAACCGCGCAGTGTAAGGAATTAACCTTACCACCCGGCGATGGTGCAACGTATTTGCTCCAAAATGTAGTGTGATCAATACAAGGGAACCCCAATGGCTGAATCAACGCTCTGGTGGCTGGCCACAGGCGCCGCTATCGGAATCGAACTGGTAACCGGCACTTTCTATCTGCTGATGTTCGCCATCGGAACCGCAGCGGCCGCTTTGGCCGCGCATGCGGGAGCGGGCATGACGACGCAACTGATCATTGGAGCATTGGTCGGCGGTGGCGCGGTCGTAGCCTGGCACCAGATCCGTAAACGTCGGCCTGGCGATCCGTCAGTTCGGTCAATGCGAAGTGTCAATCTGGATGTCGGCGAGACCGTGATGGTTGACGCCTGGCAGGCTGACGGCACAGCCCAGGTGAAGTACCGGGGTGCCAACTGGACCGGCATCCATCGCGGGGACATCACGCCTACCAGTGGACCGCACCGGGTTTCGGAGCTGGTGGGCAGCCGCCTGCTGCTCGAGAAAGTCAGTTAAGCAAGTGCCAACAGCAAACCAAAAGGAAAAGTACCCATGGAAATCGCCATCGTCATATTTGTCATCGCTGCCATCTTCATTACGCGATCTATCAAGGTTGTGCCACAACAAAACGCCTGGGTGGTGGAGCGGCTGGGCAAGTACCATGCGTCGCTCTCGCCGGGTCTGAACATCCTGGTGCCATTCATCGACAAGGTGGCCTACAAGCACAGTCTCAAGGAGATTCCGCTGGATGTGCCCAGCCAGGTCTGCATTACGCGCGACAACACCCAGTTGCAGGTCGACGGCATCTTGTACTTCCAGGTGACCGACCCGATGCGCGCCAGTTATGGCTCGTCCAACTACATCGTGGCCGTGACCCAGCTCGCGCAAACCTCGCTGCGTTCGGTGATCGGCAAACTTGAACTGGACAAGACGTTCGAGGAGCGCAACATCATCAACGCACAAATCGTGCAGGCGATTGACGAGGCTGCGCTGAACTGGGGCGTCAAGGTGCTCCGCTACGAGATCAAGGACCTGACCCCGCCCAAAGAGATCCTGCACGCGATGCAGGCCCAGATCACCGCCGAGCGCGAAAAGCGCGCATTGATTGCGGCCTCCGAAGGCCGCCGCCAGGAGCAGATCAACATCGCCACCGGTGAGCGTGAGGCGTTCATTGCCCGCTCCGAAGGCGAAAAGCAGGCCGTGATCAACCGCGCACAAGGCGAAGCCGAATCCATCATCGCCGTCGCCGATGCCACCGCGAAGGCGATCGAGCGTATCGCGGCAGCCATCGAACAACCCGGCGGCCAGCAGGCTGTGCAGCTCAAGGTCGCAGAACAAGCTGTTGAGGCCTACGGCAAGGTAGCCAAGGATGCCAAGACTACCCTCATCGTGCCCAGCAACATGACCGAGGTCTCCGCCTTGATCGGTTCGGCCATGGCAATGATCCAGACGGCAAGGGGGACGTAAATCCTTCAACGGACCGGTTCAGCCGGGCGCGGCTGACGCACCCGCTGATACAATTGCGCGCTCTGGAGAGGTGGATGAGCGGTTTAAGTCACACGCCTGGAAAGCGTGCGAGGGGTAAAACCCTCCGCGGGTTCGAATCCCGCCCTCTCCGCCAAGGATGCGTTTTTCACCATCCAACACGGTCCAC